>Ga0247823_10002760_pt1 | contig 14435 bp, 7 predicted proteins | sample 13C_PalmiticAcid_2_FD_192426 | JGI IMG/M metagenome (GOLD analysis project Ga0247823, IMG submission 192426) | Soil microbial communities from agricultural site in Penn Yan, New York, United States - 13C_PalmiticAcid_Day30 | ecosystem: Environmental > Terrestrial > Soil > Agricultural land...
GTTTTATATAATTAAAATACTATATTTTTACAACGCCAATTTACCCGAACTAAGCTGGTACTTATTATAGCCTGGCTATCTACAACGTCTGGTTCAGTTATTCCTTTTTGTTTCCCCATACTGATTTCTCATTTTTCTGTTGCTGTTTAAAGCATAGGCTGGGTATTTACTGTACCCCATGGTATTTGTTATTGCATGTTTTAACGAACTATAACATCCCCAAAAAATCCTCCAGATGAAAAAGAACCCTCTGTATGCATTTCGGGCAAGGCTATTGGCCTGCCTGCTTCTTTTACCTGCTTTAATAACGGGCAGCCGGTTACAGGCACAGGTTATTAAGAACAATGTTTTTGCTGCCTGCCCGGTTCAGGGCTACATTGCAACCAGCACTTATCTCACCTCAGCCACTTCATCGGCATTATTGATCAAGGGGGGACAGGTGATCGACAATAGCGGCAATGCCTATGTAATGGGTGGCAGTGTATTATACAAACTTGCGCCGGATGGCAGTGTGCTGTGGCAGCGTACCGGTGTGGTATGGAACCAGGAAAGCCATCCTTTTGTGCTGGAAAACAATTTTATTTACATAGCAGCTACGGTAACCAATATGTCGGCGGTACCCAATGTGGTGGGGCCGCTTGCATCCTATACCGGAGCTGGTACGGTAGAGCTTAAGATTAATGCAACTACCGGGGTTACCGTATCGGCTTATACCGTTTCTAAAACCACACCAACCATATTTGTAAGGGATGGCGCAGTCTATTACGCTTACAATACTACAGACAATACCCTGCCGGTAACCGACGGCTCGGTATATGCTGGTCCGCAAACAATGTATGCTGCTAAGCTGAATGCTGCAGGAGGGCTGGTATATGGCGGTTATATCAACAGCCGTCCGGCGGGCACCTGGAATACCGCTATAGATATGGGGCCGGTGCAGGTGGCCAATGATGGTTCATTTTATGTACAGTTCGGTTACAGCAGCGGCACTATTTTTGGAGGCAATTATGTGGCACAGATCCATACCGTACGATTGAATCCATCCGGCACACTGGCTTATAATAAAATAGGATCGTACCGGCTCAATAATCCCGCCAGTAATACGGTGTATGGTTTCAGTACTTCTTCCTCATTCTTCGACGAAATTTATCCCAATCCCTTTGCGACTATCCAGTTTTCAGGGTCAGGATCTTATATTAAACTCGACTCGCTGGGCAACCAGGTGTACAGTACACCGGTAGCGGGCACCATCCGGCGGGCCAAAACTGTGGGTGGTTTTACCTACATGGCCAACTTCCAGGGCACGGTGCTCAAGGTTGATGATGCTACCGGCGCCAGTATCTGGCAGGCCCAGTTGCCCCTGGGGCAGTTTTTTGGTCCGGGTACAGCCATGGATGCTGATGCCTCGGGCAATGTATGGGTTTTGTACACTTCGCTAACGGCGGGTGGCGTTACCACCAATGGTTCATCACTTAAAGGAAATGCGGACCTCGCCGTGACCGGCTTTAACAGTGCCGGCGATATCATTTTCTCTTCTTACTTAGGCGGCACGCAGAGCGACCCGGGCAATACGGGTAATATTTTTATAGGCGGCATTGCTGCGGCCAATGGTAAAGTGTACATTTTTAGCGATGCCGGGTCTGGTAACTATCCGGTTACCAACACCAGTACGCTGGGTGCTGTAGCCAATTTTGTGTGGACGGTGCTTGACTTTAACCCGGGCTTTGCCGGCATGGCCAATGTGATCAACGGTCCGTCTGGCAGCACCTGCCGGTTTGGCATTGGCGAGATGCTTACCGGCAATAAGGTGGAGTTGGGAATGAGTACCGGAGTGCCGTTGCTGTATCGCAGTGGTACATCCGAAATACAGGCCGGAAGTTTGCGTTATCAATGGCAGCAATCGCCCGATAACAGCACCTGGACCAATATCAACGGGGCCAACGCACAAAGTTACCTGCCACCTGCCGCGGGCGTCAGTATGTATTACCGGCGGCTTATAGTGCCGGCAGCCGCCTGTGCCACCGTGCTCAGTACTTCAAACGTGGTGCAGGTAACGGTGAATGCGAATATTGCACCGGTAGTAACATCGGCCGTAGCCAGCGGGTACAATACCTGTCCCGGCAATCCGGTCAATATCGGGCTTAACATTACCGGAGGTACCCCGCCTTATATCGTCACCTGGGATAATACTCCGGCTACCCTCAGCAATATGAATGTAATCGGCGGGGCTGCTACAGCTACCGCAACTCCCACCCAAAATATTGTATACACGGCCAAAATCACCGATGCCCAGGGCTGTATGCAAACAGGCCAGACTCCGGTAATGGTCTATAGTGCAGGTCCGAGTAAAGCAACCCTGCAATGCAGCGCCGATTCGGTTATCATCGGCAATCAGCCTGCTGCGGCCGGTGTGGCCGGTGTTACCTATGCGTGGCTGCCGGTAACTTCGCTGGCTTGTGCCACTTGTCCGCAAACGAAGGGCAACGCCCCGGGTACCTACACCTTAACCATGACGGTACCTGTAACCGGTGGTGGCACCTGCAATACAACGATGAACGACACGATTAAAACCGTCGCGGCACCTGCGGCAAATTTTGCCGGACCCGATGTACTCCTTTGTTCACCGGCAGGCAGCAATGTAAATCTGAGCACGCAGATAGGTATGGCTGCCAATCCCGGTGCGGCTTACACTTACACCTGGGCTCCCGGCAGCTATCTTGCTACCAACAATGCTTTCAGGGTAACGATGAATCTGGGTGCAACTTTGCCATTGCCGGATCCGCTTACTTATTTCCTGACCGCTACACAAGGCAACTGCATTTTTGTAGATTCTATGAAGCTGAACGTGCTGCGTGCCGATGCCGGTATTGATGGCTGCGGCCCGCGTTTGGTGGGTAATCCAACCGATCCTACACCAGGTATTGCCGGTAAAACCTATAGCTGGACCCGGGTCGATAATGGCGTGGGAGCGGCCGGTTTCCAGAGTGGAGCCAATCTAACACAACGTACGGTGCTGGTTACGTCTGGTACCATTAACACCCGCTTCCGGGTAGTGGTTACAGATCCTGCCAGCGGTAACAGTTGCGCTGATACCGTATTGGTTACTGCCGATTGTGGCTGCAATAATGCAAAGATTGAAGTACTGAATCCAGAAGGCTGTCCCATCTATGCAGGTGCTGGTAATCCTGTCCGGCTTTCTGTAGTAGTGCCGGGATATTTTAATGACAACCTGGTATATGAATGGACACCCGCTGTTGGACTTAACAGGTATGATAGCAGCATCGTTACGCTGGTGGATGGTGTAAACCGGATCTATACCGTTACCATCCGGGATGTAACTACCAATGCGGTGTACTGCACCGTAACCAAAGAAGTAAACGGTGTAGGCTGGGCTTTTCCTGCATTTACCGCCAAAGATACCATCGTGTGCCCGGTAAGCGGCAGCAATACGGTAGTGCTTAATATTGGTCAGGCAACAGTTGCAGGCTACAACTATTTATGGAAAGGTGTGGGCGTTTCCGATACGCTGATCGCTAACCCTGCAGTGACGGTCAACAGTACCTTTACGAGCCAGCAATACACCGTAAAAGTAACTGATGCCGGTACTGGTTGTGCCACCTACGATACGGCAAGTGTGGGCGTATCGGCAGTGGTGGTCAATGCCGGGCCCGACCTCTATTCCTGCGGTACCGCCAATGCTACGCTGGCCGATGGGGTAGACAGCCTCACCGGTTACACTTATGCCTGGACGCCTGCCACCACCTGGATGGATGGCACAGATGCTAGCTGGCTACATGCGCGGATTGCGATAGCCGGCGATGCCGATTATATGCTTACCGCAACCAATACTGCCACCGGTTGCAGCGCTTCTGATATTGTGCATGTATCTGCTTCAGCTCCTGCTACAGTGCCCATTGCCAGCACTTCAACTACCGTGTGCAAGGGTAGTGCCAGAGAATTGAGTGTGCCGCTGTATGGCAGTGCTATTTATACCTGGACTTCTTCCAACGTTTCCGAAACCATGCCGCCTGCTACAGCCGGACTGAACAAGATAACCGTGGCCCCGCAGGGCAATACTACTTACAGTGTTGCTATCGCATATGGGCCGGGCTGTACAGCCATTACAGGCAGCACGGTCATTACCGTAACGGATCTCAGTTATGTGCCTGCTGCACACACCGGTTACTGCCCCACAACGAATCCCGCTACACTAAGCCTGGGGCCGGCAGCTGCACCTACATCGGGTACTGCGCCCTATATTTATAGCTGGTCGCCGCCTTTGCTGGTCAACACACCTGCTGTCATGAACACAACCGTAAAGATTGCCCCTACAGTAAACACAAGTTATACGCTCACCATCACCGATGCTACGGGTTGTGCTGCCAGTACAACGGAAGTGGTTTCGGTAGTGCCGGGCAGCAAGCCTGTTGCCGGCAGCTCGCGCAGCATGTGCCTGGGTGGTACCGAAACCCTGGGTGATGCATCCAATACAGGTGTTACCTGGCAGGCCGTGCCACCAGCCACTACAGCGCTGCTGAGTTCGGCTACGGCCGGCGCTCCGGTCTTTACACCGGTTGCTGCAGGTACATTTACATTTCATGTGCAATACAGTGCAGGTTGTGTCAATCCCGATACGGTGGTGGTAACAGTAAATCCTGTGCCGGCTCTTAGTGCTTCCGGTGCTACGATGTGTACCGGTACCAACCTTTATACCACCATTGGTACAACAGCCGTACCGGGTGTGAGTTACCAATGGCTGCCGGTAACCGGGATTGATAGTCCCACTGCTGCACGTACAGCAGTGCATGCCACCATGAGCCAGAACTATAGTCTTACCGCAACGGATATGAACGGCTGTCAGCATACAGTGGGCGTGCCGGTGGTGGTGAACAGTACTGTGGTACCAACAGTGGCAGTACCTGCCCTTAGTCTTTGTGAAGGTACCGTTCCCGCACCGTTTTTGACTACCATTAACGGGGCAGCGCCTCCGGGAGGTTCCGGGTACCAGGCTGCGTGGGTACCTCCGGTTAACCTGGCTTCTGTAACAGATATTCGTCCCTTTGTGCTGGCCGGAAGTGCCGGTACGTATAACTATACCGTAACGGTTACCGATCAAACCACTGGTTGTGCGGTACAGGCACCGGCTACTGCCAATATCATTGTTTGTGCGATTGCTTTACCGGTAAGGTTAACCGATTTTACAGCAGCAGCCCGTTACCATACGGCCTTGCTTAACTGGACCACCGGCGAAGAAAAAAACAGCGCCTACTTTGATGTTGAGCGGAGTACCAATGCCAAAGAGTGGACCAATATAGGCCGGGTAGCGGCCTCGGGCAAAGAGTGGGGCGATGCATACCAGTTTACGGATTACAACCCCGGCGCAGCACTTGTTTATTACCGTTTAAAAATGACCGACCAGGATGGCGGTTACACTTACAGTGGTATACAACCGGTACGGTTCAATGCAGATAATACTTTGGATGGAGGCGTGCATTGGTTTCCCAATCCCACTACAGGAAGTATTACCCTGCAATGCAAAGCAGGCGTTCACCGTTTGCTGGTAACCGATCTGACCGGTAAAGTGCTTTACGAGCGGCAGCAGCTGGCAGATGGTGCGGTTTGCAGCCTCCCTGTTTCCATGCCGCAAGGCGTGTATATCATGATCACAGAAGCAAACGGTATGGTGCAAACCGGCAAATTGATATTGATAAAGTAGCAACGAGCACCTGGTGCCATGAACCAGGGTAATGGTAAGAGTAGTATAAAACACCGGGGCGCTGCCAGGTGTTTTATACTACTCTTAATTGTTTGTCTACTCCGATAGCTGATACAAAATGCTTGTCGTGCGAGATCACCAGCAGGCTGCCCTGGTACTGCCGGATGGTTTGCGTCAGGATGCGGATGCCGGGAATATCCAGGTTGTTCGTGGGTTCATCGAGAATGATGAGATCGGGTGTGTGGTTGCCGATCATGAGGCAACAGAGGTACAGCCGCATTTTTTCACCACCGCTCAGGTCGCTGCAGCGTTTGTGCCAGGTATCGGGGCCAAACAGGAAACGGTTGAGCCGGATATTGATCTCGTGCTGTTCCAGGTGCTGGTGGTTGTAGCGTTGGGCCATCTGTGCAATGGTGCAATTGTCGTTCATCACTTCATAGTCCTGCTCTAAGCATATCCAGCTGAAGGGGTTGCGTGTGAGGCTGCCTGTTGTAGGCTTCAATGCGCCGGTTAGCAGTTGCAGCAGCGTGGTTTTGCCTGCACCGTTGCGGCCGGTGATGTGTACGCGGTCGTTGCTGTACAGTGAAAAATCGATGGGTTGTTTCCACAGTGGTTGTCCTTCTGTGTAAGCATAATTCACAGCAGAGGCTTGCACCAGCAATTTACCTTTGTGCAGCGAAGCATTGTCGAAATCAATTTTGAGATCGTCGATATTGTTTTGCTGTTTGCGCAAGGCAGAGAGTTTTTCGGCGCTGTTTTCCACAATACCGCTGTGCTGGTCGCGAAGCCGGGCAGCTGTTGATTCAGCAGCATTGCGTAAGGTGTTTTTGAAAATGCGTGGTCCTTCAAAATCTTTCTCTCCCTGACGCGCCCGTTTGTCCTGGTTTTGGGCTACTTCGCGGGCTTTTTTGCGGGCCTGCCGCAGTTGCTTTTCTTCGTTCTGGATGCGTTCTTCCAACGCGTTTTCTTCCAGGTCTTTTTGTACGCGGTAGAAATCGTAGTTGCCGCCATACCGTTGCAGTCCCCGCGCCGATAATTCGTAGGTCGTGTCCAGCTCATTGAGCAGGGTAATATCGTGGCTCACCACCACCACAATGGCTTTTTGCTGTGCGATCAATCGATACAGGATCTCCCGGCCATCCTGGTCAAGGTGGTTGGTGGGTTCGTCGAGCAGGATGATTGGCGGTTGGTGCAGCGTGATACCAGCGAGCATAACCTTGGTTTGCTGTCCGTTGCTGAGCGCCTGCATCGGTGTGTCGGCGGGCAGTTCGGGCAATTGCCAGTAGGCGAGGGCAGTGGCGTAGCGGGCTTCGATGTCCCAGTCGTCGGCTAGGGTATCATAATCTTCAATCGCTACACTGCCGTTGGTAATGGCTTCCAGCGCTGCCAGTTTGGGTGCAATGCCCAATGCTTCGGCAATGGTCCGATCGCCAGCCAGGTATTGCTGTGGTACATAATAAGGCCGGCTGTCGCAGGTGATTTGCCCGGTATCGGGTGTTAATATTCCGGCTATCAATTGCAGCAGGGTAGACTTGCCGGTGCCATTGCTGCCGGTGACAGATACTTTATGACCAGGTGCAATAGTGGCATGTACACCACTGAATAAAGGCGATTCGTTGGGATAGTGATAAGAGAGATCACTGAGGATGATACTCATGTGAATAAGGTATAGTAGCCCGAAGGCAGGTAGACAATAAACCCGTAAAGGATGATGAAATCGGGAACCGGCAGCCAGGGCAGCGGTTCAGAAATGAGATATGTGGATAGGATTACACTGCTGCAAATATAGGAAAATATCGGCATTGCAAAATACACTATGTTATAGCATTAACATTTTCAATGCAGATTGATACAGTTGCACAGTTTTTCCCGATTTCGAAAGCTGTTTCCCGAAGTATAATCAACCCTTTGTTTGTGAAGGGTAGTATATCCGCGTGTTTAATATCAATTAATCGGTTATGTACAGGTTTTTGATCACCAGATTTTATGACAATACCATTACATTTCTTTTCCCGAATTTGAAAAACGGCAAACGATCTGTGCCCTAGCTTTGCATCGTTATCCGAGACAGGATCAACAGTTTATTCTTTTACGGCTTCGAGGTTACGCTCCCAACCTTACCGCCGGCCGGCCCTTGTTTCTTGCTCCCCGGGCTGGTTCAATTTTCAACAAATAACAGGTAGAAATACCAGGCCGTTCCGGAATGTATTTCCGTGTCCATCCCTGTATTTGTACTTCAAACACAAATAGCCGTTAGCCTGTGAAAAAGAAAACCGGCCCTGGCTGTCCGGAGGTGGTGTGTATGCCCGCCCCTGGCAGCTCTGTGCCCTTAAACCGCCAAAAGAAAACCGGATACAGCGGATACCTGTTGAGGTATCTGGCCCGTACCCGGTACATGATATCGTTCATGCGGGAGCAAGCCCGCGCGACATCACTCTTTTGCGAAGAGGGTGCAAAATTATGGAATATTTCCGCCGTCGCATGATTTAAGTTTTTTGGCAGGCCCGGCTATTCGGTCCTGTATGTTTTAAACCTGTTTAACCACCACTTTACTATCATGTCAACGATTAAATTTCTTACCGGAATCGCTTTTTCTGCCCTTATGTTTACCGCAGCCAGCTGCGACAAAGCCGACAAAACCATTAGCACCGGTAAATCCGGTAAGGCTAGCACCTCTACCACTGTAACTTCTGATAACTCATGTGTATCGTGCCTTTGCGATACAGGTATCGATTCTGCTCAAACCACCGGTGTACTGCTTGCTGATGTAGGCAAATACAATGAGTGGGATGTAGTAGGTTCCAACTTCTGCGGTACTGGTCCACAGGTGACTTTCGAAGGCCAGTTCAACTCTATCATCCGTGGTGCTGATGGCTGGACTGTTGGCTACCTGAACGGTGTGTCTTACAGCACCGACCTCGATGATCTGACCTGCAGTACTGTAGCCAGCAACATCGTACCTACCGTTGGCAACTTCATCGGTAACGAAAACCCTACCTCTTGCCCTACCTGCCCCGGTTACTATAATTACAGCACCGGTGCATTCACCCGCCTGGTTACAGCCAGCAAATGCTGCCCTGAAAACGGCACTATCAAAACTTACGTAATCAAAGTAACCACCCTGGATGCTTATTCCAACGATGGTTATGCTACATTCAACTCTAATGTAGTATACGAATACAAATGCTTTACCTGCAGCTGGACCGGCACTTGCCCCACCACTCCTGCATCTAAAACATCTGGCGTAACAGAGCATGAAGACTGGAAAGAAATTCCGGCCATGTTCCTGAAAAATGTAAAAAAATAATTCAGCAGGCACTCCGGAATTCCGGGGTGCCTTTTTTCTTTTATTAAACCCACAGTTATCATGCAATTGGCTTTCAGTTATGTAAGAATTTTACTTTTTCTTTTGTGCAGCGGAGTTAGTGTTGCTGCATCTGCCCAAACACCGCTCACCTTATGGAGCAAGGGTTACGGCGGATCGGGCAGCGATTTGCTGCATACTTTTACCCGCTCTCATTCGGGCGGTTATGTAATGGTTGGCACCACTACTTCTGTGAATGGTGATGTAGTAGGTAAAACGACCGGTACCACTGATAATGATTGGTGGATTGCCGAGGTGAATGATACCGGTGCTATTGTGCGCCAGGTGGTGAAGGGCAGCACAGGATCTGATTATTTGTATTCCATCAGGGCGGTAGCCAGTGGCGGTTATATCGCGGCCGGGTTTGTAACCTCAGCCGATCGCGATTTTACCGGCATTAATACACACGGCGGTCTCGATGCCGCTATTGTGCGCCTCGATGATACATTAGGCATCAAGTGGGTCAAGGCGATGGGCGGTAGCGGTGCAGAAACATTTTATGATATACAAGTCACGCCCAGCAATGGTTTCGTGGCCTGCGGATATACAGCTTCGAACAACGGCGATATTACCAATAAACTGAACGGCACCTCCGACGACTGGTGGGTGGTAGTAACCGATAGTGCAGGTAATATTGTTCACAATAAAACATTTGGCGGCAGTGGTTCTACTTCGCTGTTGTACCTCGAGCGTCCTTCTTCTATCATCAATAGTCTCGAAGGTGGTTATGTGGTAACGGGCGGAAGTGCCAGCAATGACGGCGACCTGACCGGCAAAGGACTTGGTAAAAACGATTATTGGGTACTGAAACTCAGCGATACCCTTGGTATTCAATGGAGTCGCACTTATGGCGGTACCAACAACGACGCAGCTACAGCTGTGATTCAGAACGCTGACAGCACTTATATGGTATGCGGCCAAACCAACTCGGTAGATGGCACCGTACAAAACCCTAAGGGTGGCGGCAACTACGATGTGATGCTGCTGAAAATCAAACACCAGAACGGTGATACCCTCTGGACGCGCAACTATGGTGGTACCGGCTCTGACCAGGCCAGCGGTTACAACAGCATTACTCCAACACTTGATGGTGGTTGGGTAATAGCTTCTACTTCTTCCTCTTCGAATATGGATGTATCCGGGCATATCGGCGGCACTACCAATACCTCTTCTGATGCCTGGGTGTTGAAAGTAGATACCGGTGGCCACATCGATTGGGAAAAAAGTCTGGGTACCGTAGGGCTTGATTACAGCCAGCAGATTATCCAGCACGAAGACGGTACTTATTTCTTCCTGGGCCGCTCTAACGGTACAGGTGGCGATGTAGGCACCAACAAAGGTTCGAGCGATGTGTTTATGGTGAAGCTCAGTGCTTGCCCGGCGTATACTTACCTGGCTGATACTATTTGCCAGGGTGGTTCTTTCGCTTTTGGCAGCAGACTACTTACCCAGCAAGGTACTTACTGGGATACCCTGGCCATGACCAGCACCGGTTGTGATAGCCTGGTGCAACTGAAACTGGTGGTGAACAGTGTTGCAGTACCTGTGATTACAGCAGCTGGTAATACCCTCAGCACCGGTACTTATGCTGCTTACCAGTGGCTCGATGCCAATAACCAGCCCATTGCCAATGCTACTGCAGCCAGTTTTAACCCAGCGGCTTCGGGCGCTTATCGTGTGGTAGTAACCGGTAGCAACGGTTGTTCTGATACCTCGGCGGTGTACAGCTTTATTGCATTGGGTATGACAGAAACGGCCACCGGATGGACTTTCGGCTTGTATCCCAACCCGGTTATGGAATCATTTACCGTAAGCATACCCGCCACACAATTGCCCGCAGTGCTGCGCGTAACAGATGTAAACGGCCGTATGCTTACTGAACAACATTTGACAGCAACTGTAACGATTGTTTCTGCAACTGATTTGCCTGCCGGGGTGTACATCCTGCAAGTGCGTTCAGCTTCTGGGGCTATAACCCAAAAGTTGGTGAAACAATAACGGTAACTATTTATTCATGCTTTCTCCATTGGCCGGACCTTTTACAGGTGCCGGCCAATGGTATAATAACACTTTACGGTTGGTGCGGATTATGAAAAAGGTATTTCAACAAATTTTTGGTGTGTTGGTGGTACTGTCGCTCGGTTTCGGAGGCAGGGTTTCGGCGCAGGGTTTTAACCAGGATCCTGGCAATCCGAACCTGGATTTTTCGTCGGGCAATTTCGATCACTGGCAGCTCGGGTGGGGGCCGCGTACCGATCCTGACAGTGCTTCGGGGCCACAGCCCAATGCTTCGAGTCATACTATCGTTAACATTACCGGCAACAACTGGGATGGCAACGCCGGCGCCGGCAATCTGAACCGGGTACCCTCCGGCTTGCAGCAAGTGGCCCGGCTCGGTGCGCCTGCCGGTGGTGGATACGGCTCGCCCAGGGCCTACGCCATGAAATACAATATCCAGGTGAACGCTGCTTACCCGATCCTGTTTATACAGCTGGCTTCGGTGATGGACAAAACGCATTACGAAGACCTGAACACGCATTATCGTTTCTCGATCAAAAACAGCGCGGGGCAATATGTAACGCCGCAGCCTTGTGGGGGACTGGAGCTGAGTCCGCGAGGTACGGCATCTACGCCTGGCAGCAATACCATTACTGTTCCGGCTATGGGTTATGACAACCTGCCTGCCACAGTGAATATTCAATACCAGCCCTGGGAATCTGTTGCACTCGATCTCGCCACCTATGCCGGGCAAAGTGTGACACTTGAAATAGAGCATTACGACTGCTGGACCGGCTTTCATGGATCATACGAATACTTTTCGGCAGCCATGCGCCAGCGGCAGGATACTTTTTACTTTTGCAATGGTGCCAATTCGTTGTTGTTGCAACCTTATTTGCCCCGGTTTAAGCAATACAGTTGGAGTAATGGCGGTAATCAACCCGATTTGCTGGTGCAAAACCCTGTGGACGGACAAGTGCTCACCTGTGCCGTATCTTCTTACAACAGTTGCCAGACGGTGTTTTCGGCGCTCACCAAAGCTATTTATACCACTGCTCAATTTACATATGCCGGTGCAGGTATTTGCCACCAGATACAGTTTACTAATACCTCCGTTACCAATAAAGGAACACTGGATTCTTGCCACTGGACGTTTACCGATCCCGCCACAGGGCTTTCCGATACCAGTTCGGCCATGCACCCGCTGTACACTTTTCCAGGGCCGGGTGTTTATACTGTCAAGTTAGTTGTTACCACCACCGAAGGTTGCGAAGCCGAAGTGCAGCACCATGTAACGGTATCGAGCAACACCGCGCCTCCTGCCATAGCCTGGCCGCAACCCGCTTGCGTGGGAGATAGTTTGACATTTGCCGATCTTTCGTCCAACAGTACCAGTCGCAGTTGGTGGCTCAATGGTACTCAGCTCCATGATACTGCCCGTGCCATGCAGCTGGTGTTTCCCGATTCTGGTTTGCATCACCTGATGCTCGCTGCTATCATGGACAACGGCTGCCCGGATACAACAGCTGGAGATATATACCTGCATCCACCGCCACAAGCATTCATCAAAATGCTGCCAGCGATTGCGCCCGTGAGTGAACCTGTGATTGCCTTTACCGGTTATCCCGCGGAAGCTGCGGCGTATGCGTGGAACTTTGGGTATAACGAAGAAACCGGTACTGGTGAACGAACAACTTTCCGTTATCCTGCGATGGTGGCCAATTACCCGGTAACGCTGACGGTGATCAATCAGCATGGTTGTACTGATACGGCTCAGGCCACCGCCCGCATCATGCCGCCCGAAGTGTATGTGCCTGGTGCCTTCACACCCAATAAGGATGGGGTGAATGATTTATTTCGCATCATTAACATCACCAATCAACGTTTGATGCGATTTGATGTGTACAACCGTTACGGGCAGCAGGTGTTTCATACCAATCAGCCCGAGCAGGGATGGGATGGTCAATTTGAAGGCGGAGCCTGTACGGTGGGTACTTACTTTTATTTCATCACCCTCAAACGGCCCGACGGAACCCTATTGGAGCTCAAGGGAGATGTGCAGCTGATCCGGTAGGGGAGAAAACTGGTGCCATCTTTGCTATTGTAACAGGACAACCGCACTGTTATGATCCTTACAGAAAACCATTACACCGGCACTTCAGGTTATAGCTATGCTTATTGGAAAAACCGGTTTTACCCGGAGGGATGGCCTGCTGCCAAGCAATTGCAGTATTATGCCACGCAGTTCAATACGGTGGAACTGAACCATACTTTTTACCGGTTTCCGGTCATTAAAAGCCTGGCCAAAGCTGCAGATGCGGTGCCCGATGATTTCCGGTTTTCGGTGAAGATGAATAAAGTAGTGACGCATACCCAACGCATGCATGGCGTAAAAGATAAGGTAGCCGATTTTATGGCGCTGGTGCAGGAAGGATTGGGTGTGAAGCTGGCTTGTGTGCTGTTTCAGCTGCCGCCTTCCTTTTCGTTTACCCCGGAACGGCTCGACGATATCCTGCAAAACATACCCTCTGAACCAGGCATGGTTATCGAGTTTCGTCACCTTTCCTGGTGGGATGAAACGGTGTTCAAAGCGCTTCGCAATGCCGGTATTACTTTTTGTGCAGTCAGTTTTCCTGGTCTGCCCGACCTGAACGTGGTGACCACCGACCTGTTTTACAAACGCATGCACGGCGTGCCGGAGCTGTTCAAGTCGGCCTACGATGCGCGGGACCTTGATCCGCTGGCCAATTTTGTAAAAAAGCGCAATCCTGGTTTTGTGTACTTCAACAACACCATGTACAAAGCCGGCTACACCAATGCATTGACCCTCAAAGAGCAGCTGGAAGGGTAAAGCGGTGCATTTGTATTATTTTCGTGCACCCCATTATGGAAACCAATCTCGAACTGCCCGTTACTTACAAAGGAAAAGAATGGATGTTGCCCATGAAGCTCATCACCTCCGGCTACACCTGGCGCTTTGCCGTGCAGGTGCGGGGCGGTATGGTTTGGGTAGAAAAGGATGAAGAAGGCGAGCTGAGGGTATTGGCCCAGCAGCCCGACCAGGCCGACAAGCTCGATGTCTCTCCCGAGCTGGTAGCTGCTATTGTGCATAGCATCAGCCAGATTATTTAAAAAGGCTGGGGCAGGATACCAAGCCTATCATTTCATTCGTGCAATAATTACACTTTCGTTTAATTGATCCTCGCCGTTTGCACTTGTGAATCATAGTGTTGCAAAAAATATATGAAGCCTTAGATAAAAAGGCTTTTGATAATTAAAATGCTTTTCTACTTTTGTGGCGGAGAGATGGCAGAGCGGTCGAATGCGGCGGTCTTGAAAACCGTTGACTGTCACAGG
>Ga0247823_10002762_pt1 | contig 14433 bp, 16 predicted proteins | sample 13C_PalmiticAcid_2_FD_192426 | JGI IMG/M metagenome (GOLD analysis project Ga0247823, IMG submission 192426) | Soil microbial communities from agricultural site in Penn Yan, New York, United States - 13C_PalmiticAcid_Day30 | ecosystem: Environmental > Terrestrial > Soil > Agricultural land...
TGCCGGCGGACTTGCCGCACGCGCAGGTGTTGCAGATGCCCATGCGGCAGCCGGACGGCGGTTTCAGCCCGTGCTGCTCCAGCGCGACCAGCAGGGATTCGCCGCGCGCCACGCGCAGCGTGCGCCCGCTGCGTTTCAGGCGGATGTCGACTTCGCCCTCGTCGATCACGGTGACCGGCGGGGGCGTGAAGGCTTCGGCCTGGAACGACGACGCCTGCGTCGCCAGCAGGCTCCGGGCCGCTTCGACGAAGCCACCCGGGCCGCAGGCCATCACCTGCTGCGTGGACAGGTCGCCCGCATGCGCGGCGAGCAACGCCTCATCGAGGCGGCCTTCGGCTTCGTCGCCGGCCGACGCGGCGTCGCGCGTCAACAGCAGCCGCAGGCGGAAGCGCGGATGCTCCGCCGCCAGCGCGCGCAGTTCGTCGAGGAAGCAGGCCTCCTCGCGCCGACGCACCCAATACAGCAGCGTCAGGTCGGCCGGCATGCCCTGCCCGGCCAACTCGCGCACCAGCGCCATCAACGGCGTGATGCCACTGCCGGCGGCCAACAGCAGGAACGCGCCTTGGGGCGAAGCCGGCAGCGTCATGTCGCCGAACGCCTGGCCCAGCTCGACGATGTCGCCGATGCGGGCCGCCTGGCTCAGGTGCCTGCTGACCTTGCCGCCTTCGATCGCCTTGACGGTGATCGGCAGCAGGCCGTCCGCACGCGGCGGTGCGGTGAGGCTGTAGCTGCGGGTCACCCGCACGCCGCCGATCTCCACGCCGACGTTCACATGCTGGCCGGCGCGGTGACCGGCCCAGTGGCGATTGGGCTTGAACAGCAGGGTGACCGCATCCGCCGACGCGGCTTCGCGGGCGACCAGCCGCGCCAGTGGGCGCTCCCAGGTCCAGGTGCGGTGGAAACGGGAGGCCCAGAAATCGAAGACATCCGGCTTCACGAGGGGCCGGATCAAGCGTTTCAGGGGACCGGGCCGGCGGGGGGACGGGCGGAACTGGGCGTTCATGGCCGCCACTATACCCACGGGAAGACGTTTGTGTATACAGTTGTATATTAATTTACCCGGCTATGATGCCCCTACCACCCCGTATGCCCGGCCTGCCCGCGTGACCCTGCACCCGCATCCGCTGCCCCACGACGACCACGGCCCCGGCCGGAAGGCGACGATTTCGCGTGAGGACCTGCTTGCCGCGGCGCTGAAGCTGGTGGGCCCGCACCGCAGCGTCTCCACGCTCAGCCTGCGCGAAGTGGCGCGTGAAGCCGGCATCGCGCCGAACAGCTTCTACCGCCAGTTCCGCGATATGGACGAACTCGCGGTGGCGCTGATCGACCTGGCCGGTCGCTCGCTGCGCAAGATCATCGGCGAAGCGCGCCACCGGGCGGCCAGTACCGACCGCAGCGTCGTGCGCGGCTCGGTGGAGGCCTTCATCGAACAGCTGCGCGCCGACGACAAGCTGCTGCACGTGCTGCTGCGCGAGGGCAACGTCGGCTCCGACGCATTCAAGCACGCGGTCGAACGCGAACTTCAGTTCTTCGAAGAGGAACTGCACGTGGACCTCGTCCGGCTGGCCGCCCGTGACAACGCGCCGCTGCACGAACCGGCCCTCGTCTCGCGCGCCATCACCCGCCTGGTATTCGCGATGGGCGCGACGGCGATGGACCTTCCGCCCGAGCGCGATGGCGAGCTCATCGACGAACTCTCCGAGATGGTCCGCCTGATCCTGACCGGTTCGCGCGCCCTCGCCTCCCGCTCCGCACCGCGCTGACGCCCACGCGCGTCAGGGGTCGATGCGGATCGGGGTTCCCACCGGCACGCGCTGCCAGATCGCATCCATCTCCGCATCGGTGACTGCGATGCAACCTTCCGTCCAGTCCGTCCGCGAACCCGGCGGGGTCGCGCCGTGGATCATGATGTCCCCGCCCGGATCCACGCCACGCGCGACGGCTTGGTGGCGATCGGCATCGTCCGGATAGGAAATGCGCAGCGACAGGTGGAAGCGACTGCGGTCGTTGCGGTAAGTGATGCGGTAGTCGCCTTCCGGCGTGCGCTGGTCGCCCTGCTGGCGCTTGTGCCCCACCGGCTCACCGCCCAGCACCACGCGGTAGGTCGCGATGACACGCCCCGCGCGCAGAAGGTCCAGCCGGCGCTGTGCCTTGTAGACCCGGATGGCGTCGGCCTGCTGAGCGACCGGCAGCAACGCAGGTGCGGGGCGGCCCGCTTCGTGCGCCTGCGCGGGTGCGAGCCCCGATGCGACCAGAAGGGCCGTGAACCAGCGGACGAAACGGGTCTTCATGGCGGCAGCGTCCGCGCGATCACACCGGGGAAATCCGCGCCCGCCGGCAATGTGCCGAACACGCGCCCCTGTTCGCCTCCCAGGCGGCTGCGGACGAACAGCGTCGCCACTGGACTGCGCGCGCCGATCAGCACGGCGGCCTGCAGCGCCAGCGCGAGCCGTTCGACCAGGCGACGCGCCACGCCCTCGTGGGCCTGCGCCAGATCCGCCTGCAGCCGCGCGACGAAGGCATCGAAGATCGCATCGCGCCCCGCGCACGCATCGAGCTCAGCGAGCACCGCCGCTGTGCTCGCCGGCTCGCGCGACAGCGCGCGCAGCACGTCCAGGCATTGCACGTTGCCGCTGCCTTCCCAGATGGAGTTCAGCGGCGCCTGCCGGTACAGACGCGGCAGGACGGACTCCTCGACATAGCCCGCGCCGCCCAGGCATTCCTGGGCTTCGTTGACGAACGTCGGCGCGCGCTTGCATATCCAGAACTTGCCCACGGCGGTGGCGACGCGGGCGAAGGCGGCTTGCGCCGCATCGCGGGGAGCCGCATCCACGGCACGCGCGACCCGCAGCGCCAACGCCGTGGCGGCTTCCGACTCCAACGCGAGGTCTGCGAGCACGTTCTGCATGAGCGCATGTTCGACCAGCGGCTGCCCGAACGTCCGACGATGGCGGGCATGGTGCACGGCTTGCGCCAGCGCCATCCGCATTTCGGCCGCGGAGCCGAGCATGCAATCCAGCCGCGTGAGCATGACCATCTCGATGATGGTCGCCACGCCGCGCCCCTCCTCCCCCACGCGCCACGCATGCGCGTCGGTGAACTCGACCTCGCTGGACGCATTCGACCAGTCGCCGAGCTTGTCCTTCAGGCGCATCAGCCGGAAGCCGTTCTTCGTCCCGTCCTCCAGGCGGCGCGGCATCAGCAGGCAGGTGAGTCCGCCCGGGGCCTGGGCCAGCACGAGGAAGCCGTCGCACATCGGCGCGGAGAAGAACCACTTGTGCCCGACGAGGCTGTAGCCGCCGTCGGCCCGTGGCGTGGCGACGGTGGCGTTGGCGCGTACGTCGGAGCCGCCCTGCTTCTCCGTCATGCCCATGCCCAGGGTGATGCCGGCCTTGTCGGCGATGGGCACGTCGCGCGGGTCGTAGTGCGGCGCCGCGGCTTTCGCTGCCCACGCCTGCAGCGCGGGGACACGCTGCAGCACCGGCACCGCCGCGTGCGTCATCGTCAGCGGGCAACTGGTGCCGGCCTCGGCCTCGTGGTGCAGGTAGCTGAGCGCCGCGCGCGCGACATGCGCGCCGGGCGCCGGCGCGTGCCAGGACAGGCCCGCGACCCCGTGGGCCTTCGCGATCTCCATCAAACGGTGATAGGCCGGGTGGAACTCGACGGTGTCGATGCGATGCCCATGGCGATCGTGCGTGCGCAGGCGCGGCCGGTCGCGGTTGGCATCGAAGCCGAGCCGGTAGAGCTCGTCGCCGGCCAGTGCGCCGTAACCGGCCAGGCGTGCGGCGAACGCGGCGGCGCCTTCGCGCTGCACCGCGTCGCGGAGCACGACATCGTCGGCCCACAGGTCGCGCGGCTCGAAGGGCGGCGGCACGTTGTCGACGCGATGGGTTTCGAAAGGCGGCAGGTCTGGCATCGTCGGCTCCCGGTCTTCCATCGATTCTCGCGCAGTTCGATGCCCTGCGGTGGAATCACCCGGATACGGGAAACGGTTGCCCCGATGCGATCTGTTCGATCGTCCGCAGGAACGCAGGGGTCAGGCGCAGCGTTCCTAGCATGCCGTGCTGGGTGCCGCTCAACACGCGGAGCATGTGTCCACGACCGCCCGGCAGCTTGCCCAGCGGAAGGAAGGCGACATCCCGCGCCCAGCCGATAGCGTCATGATCTGACTGGAAGATCGGCGTCAGCCACCGGCTCCAGAACTGGTAGATGCCCACGTGCGCCTGGCGCACGCGCTGGTAGGCCGCGAGTGCCGGCTCGACGGCGTCGTGCACGCGCAGTTGGTCGCGCAGCACGATCGCATCCATCAGCGCCATGTTCACGCCCTGCCCCAGCTGCGGACTCATGCCGTGCGCGGCATCGCCGAGCACCACGAGACGATCGCGATGCCACTGGCGCAGGGTCACGTCGCGATAACTCGCGCGCGCCAGTTGGTCGGGGTCCAGGGTGTCGGCCAGGCACGCGTCCGCTTCGGGCCACAGACGGGCGACCTCGTCCCGCCATGCCGGCAGGCCGCGCGCGCGCCAGGCGTCGAAGTCGGCGACGGGCAGGCTCCAGAAGAAACTCAGCCGCGGCACGGGATCGCCGGGCCGGGTGCCGACAGGCAGCAGGCCGATCATCTTGCGCGCGGCCACGTAGCGTTGGCGCAGTTCGTCGGGCCAGGCCCATGCCTGCTGCGGCACCAGCCGCCACAGCGCACCCCAGGGATACGGCGCCTCGCGCTTCACCGCGCCGGTCGCGGCGCGCAGTGCCGAGGCCGAACCGTCGGCCGCCACCACCAGATCGAACGGGCCATGCCAGCGGCCATGCTGGTCCCGGATGCGGCGCGTGTCGTCGCTGACCGCGGCGATGGCATGACCACGATGCAAGGTGCCCTGCCCCTGCCATGCCGCGTCCAGCAGCGAGAACAGGGCGCCCCGCTGCATGCCCAGGCCGAACAGGCGCGCATCCAGCCCCCGGTAGCGCATGTCCATCACGGCACGTCCGCACGGCGTCTCGCCGTACAGGCGGTTGACCCGACGTCCATGCGCCATCGCATCCGCGAACAGGCCCAGCTCCCACAGCACCTGCAGGCCGGTCGGTTGCAGCAGGAATCCCGCACCGACCGGTCCGGGTTCCGGCGCACGCTCGAACACCTCCACCTGGTGCCCATCGCGGGACAGCGACAGCGCGGCCGCCTGGCCCGCGGTGCCGTAGCCGATGATCGCGATGTGCAGGGGAGTCATGCGTGCAGATGCTCGCGCGAGGCGCACAAGGCCGCCGAAACGCGGCCATAAAAAACCCCGCCGGAGCGGGGTTCAAGAAAATCGTCTTGGATCAGGCTGCCGGCGTGATGTTTGACGCCTGTGCGCCCTTCGGGCCCTGGGTCAACTCGTAGCTGACGCGCTGGCCTTCCTGCAGGCTGCGGAAGCCCTTGGAGTTGATGGCGGTGTGGTGCGCAAAGACATCGGCGCTGCCATCTTCTGGCGCGATGAACCCGAAGCCCTTGGCATCGTTGAACCATTTCACGGTACCGTACGGCATAGCGCTTGCGTTTCCTTTTCTGGATGCGGGTGGTGTGTGTGACAAGGCGTCACACGCGCCGAGTATGCAAATCCCGGCGCGCGTTGACAATCACCCGCGTGCCAACGCCTCCACCAGGGCCGGGATACCCGCGGACGCCGCGGCGACATTCGCCAGCACTTCGTCCATCGTGATTTCCTCATCGGTACCGCACCCTGCGGCCCAATTGGCGACGATGGCCAGGCATGCGTACTCCAGGCCCATTTCACGCGCCAGGCCGGCTTCCGGCATGCCGGTCATGCCGACCAGATCGCAGCCATCGCGGCGCAGGCGGCGGATCTCGGCCCGGGTTTCCAGGCGTGGCCCCTGGGTGGCGCCGTAGCATCCGCCATCCACCAACGCCACGCCCGCCGTGCGCGCTGCGGCCAGGATCTGCTGGCGAAGTAAATGCGTGTATGGGTCGCCGAAATCGACATGCAGCACCTCGGTGCCCGGTTCTTCACAGATCGTCGAGATGCGACCCCAGGTGTAGTCGATCAGCTGGTCGGGGCATGCCAGCACGCGCGGACCGCAGGCGTCGGTGATGCCACCCACCGTGTTCAGCGCCAGCACGCGCGTGGCGCCGATGTCCTTCAGCGCCTGCAGGTTGGCCCGGTAGTTGATCTTGTGCGGCGGCACCGAGTGGCCTTCGCCATGGCGCGCGAGGAAGGCCACCCGCTGGCCGCCGAGCAGGCCGACGCGGACCGGGCCGGACGGTGCACCGAAGCGGGTATCGAAGTCATGGGCCTGCACGTCCTGCAGGTCCGCCAGCGCGTAGACGCCGGTGCCGCCGATGACGGCGAGCGCGATATCGCCCATGGTTCAGTCCTTCAGCGCGTAGATGCCCGGCAGGTTGCGGCCCTGCTCGTGGTAGTCCATGCCGAAACCGAACACATAGCGGTCGGCCACTTCCAGCCCCACGTAGTCGGCGCAGATGCCCGCCACGCAGCGGTCGTGCTGCTTCGTCGTCAGCGCGGCGATGCGCACGTCCGTGGCGCCCTGCTCCAGGCACCACTGCTTCACGGCGAGCAGCGTGTGGCCTTCGTCGAGGATGTCGTCCACCAGCAGCACGCGGCGGCCGTAGAGGGCCGTCGCCGGGCGGTGCTTCCACACCAGTTCGCCACCGGTGGTCTCGCCGCGGTAGCGCGTCGCGTGCAGATAGTCGAACTCCAGGTCCAGACCCAGCGCGCCCAGCTCCAGCGACAACTGGCCGGCGAACGGCAGCGCGCCGTGCATGATGGTCAGGTAGACCGGCACTTCGCCGGCGTAGTCGCGCGCGATCGGCGCCGCCATCTGCGCAATGGCACGGTCGATCGTCGCGCGGTCGACCAGCAGGTCGGCGTTGGCCAGCGCGTCGGCCAGCTTCGGCCTCGGATTACCCAGCGATTCCATCAAGCCACTCCTTTAAGACTTTCGATCACACGCGACTGCGTATCGCCGTAGCGCGCATCCGCGATCAACCCATCCCATCCCAGCGCGCCGCGGCCCAGCACCCCGAGCACGGCGGCGGTGTTCAACGCGCGGCCTTCCACCGCCTTCAGCGATTCGTCCACCAGCTTCGGCGAGCAGACCAGCACCACGTCGCAACCCGCGTCGAGGTGGTCGTGGATGCGCTGCTTTACCCCGCCGGCCGAGAACGCCGCCGCCATGCCGATGTCGTCAGAGAACACCACGCCACGGAACCCCATCTCTTGGCGCAGCACCTGCTGGATCCAGAACGGCGAATAGCCCGCCGGCTCCGGGGCGACGGCCGGATACTTCACGTGACCCATCATCACCGCATCGGCCTTGGCCTCGATGCCGGCGACGAAGGGCACCAGGTCCTCGGCGCGCAGCACGTCCAGCGGACGCGGATCCACCGCGTCGTCGAAATGCGTGTCTTCCAGCACCGTGCCGTGGCCGGGGAAGTGCTTCAGCGTGGCGGCCATGCCGGCGCTGTGCATGCCGCGCACGTAGGCGCGGGTGAACTCGGCCACCACCTGCGGGTCGGCATCGAACGCGCGATTGCCGATGGCGCGGTTGCCGCGCGCCAGGTCCACCACCGGGGCGAAGCTCAGGTCCACGCCGCTGGCGATGATCTCGCTGGCCATCAGCCAGGCATGTTCCTCGGCGCGCTGCAGGGCCAGCGTCGGGTCCTGCGCATACAGCTTGCCGAAGCCTTCCAGCGCGGGCAGGTCGCTGTAACCCTCGCGGAAGCGCTGCACGCGGCCGCCTTCCTGGTCCACGCAGACCAGCTGCGGACGCGGCGCGGCGGCGCGGATGGCCTGCGACAGTTCCGCCACCTGCGCGCGCGAAGCGAAGTTGCGGGTGAACAGGATGACGCCGGCCACGGCGTCGTGCTGCAGCCAATCGCGCTCCTGCGCGGTGAGTTCGGTGCCGGCGATGCCGATGACGAGCATTTCGGGGGATCCTCAGGGAAGGTCTGTGGCGGTGCGTTCGTCGTCGGACCAGGCCGAGTACGGGCGCGATGCCAGGGCCAGATTGTAATAGCGGGCCGCGTCGGTGACCTGCTTGCCGATCCAGGCCGGTTTCACGAAAGCTTCATCGGCGTGGTCCAGCTCGATCTCCGCCACCACCAGCCCGGCGTTGTCGCCCAGGAACTCGTCGACCTCCCACAGGTGGCCCTCGTGTTCCACGTAGTGGCGTCGCTTGTCGACCACGCCGCCCACGCACAGCGCCAGCAGCGCGCGCGCATCGGCGACAGGAATCGGATAGTCGAACTCCTGGCGCGTGTGGCCGAGCTCGCGCGACTTCAGGTTGAGGAAGGCGGTCTCGCCCTGGATGCGCACGCGCACCGAGGCCTTCTGTTCGCCACGGTCCATCGCGCCCATGTCGTTGATGTAGCCCTGCGCCATCGGCACGACCTCGCGCGCGGCCGCGCGCCAACCGTCGCCGGCGACCAGGAACTTGCGCTCGATCTCGATGCCCATCAGCGCTTCTCGAACAAGGCGATGGACTCGACGTGCGCGGTATGCGGGAACATGTCCATCGCGCCCGCCGACACCAGCGTATAGCCCTGCTCGTTCACCAGGTAACCGGCATCGCGCGCCAGCGAGCCCGGGTGGCAGCTGACGTAGACGATGCGGCCGAACTGCTTGAGCGGCAGTTGTTGCAGCACCTCGATCGCACCCGAGCGCGGCGGGTCCAGCAGCAGCTTGTCGAAGCCCTGCCGCATCCACGACGCGTTACGCTGGTCCTGGGTCAGGTCGGCCGCGTGGAACTGCGCGTTGGCCAGCGCATTGCGTTCCGCATTCTCGCGGGCGCGGGCCACCAGCCCGGCATCGCCTTCCACGCCGACCACCTCGCGCACCACGCGCGCCATCGGCAAGGTGAAATTGCCCAGGCCGCAGAACAGGTCGAGCACGCGGTCGTCCGGCTGCAGGTCCAGCAGGCCGAACGTGTGGGCGATCATCTTCTCGTTCAGCGCTGCGTTGACCTGGATGAAGTCCAGCGGACGGAACGCAAGCGAGACCTCCCACGGCGCCAGACCGAACGCCAGTTGCGGCGCCTCCGGCCACAGCGGGTGCACGCTTTCCACGCCCCCGGGCTGCAGGAAGATCGCGAAGCGGTGCGCCTGGCCGAAGGCGACCAGGCGCTGACGGTCGGCATCGCCGAGCGGCTGCAGGTGGCGGAACACCAGGGCGACGCCGTCGAAGTCCGCCGCGGCATCGCCGGCGATGAACTCGATCTGCGGGATGTGCTCGCGCGCCTCCATCCCTTCCACCAACTGTGCGAAGGCCGCGACCTTGCCGCCGATCTCGGGGATGACGGTGTGGCATTCGGCCAGGTCGGCGACGAAGCGCGGATCCTGTTCGCGGAAGCCCACCAGCGTCTTGTCCTTCTTGTTGACCCGCCGCACCGAGAAGCGGCCCTTCCGCCGATAGCCCCAGGCAGCGCCGGTCAGCGACGGCAGCACCGTGCCGGGCGTGACATGGCCGATGCGCTCCAGGTTCTCCAGCAGCACGCGCTGCTTGGCTTCGATCTGGCGTTCCTCGTCCAGATGCTGCAGCACGCAGCCACCGCAGGTGCCGAAATGCGGGCAGCGCGGCGCCACCCGGTCCGGGGAGGCTTCCAGGACCTCGAGCGTCTTCGCCTCGTCGAAATGGCGGTTCTTGGCGGTCTGTTCGGCCATCACCCGCTCGCCCGGCAGGGCGCCGGCGACGAAGACGGCCTTGCCGTCGCGACGGGCGACGCCGCGCCCGTCGTGGGTCAGGTCGGTGATCTGGGCTTCAAACGGGGTCTTGTCGATGCGGGGGGAGCGGGAACGTGCCACGTGGCGTCAGGCTGCGTGTGTCGGCGGGGCCGCATTGTCGCATGGCCGATGGCGCGGCCCGCCGGCGCTAAGATGGCCGCACCCCTGCAGGAAGCCCCCATGCCCGCTTCTTCCGGCACCCCGTCCCGCCTGTTGCTGGTGGAGGACGACCCGATCAGCGCCCAGTTCATGCGCGTCGCGCTGGCCGCGCTGCCGGCCGAGGTCACGCTGGCCGCCGACGGTGCGCAAGCCCTGGCCACGGCGGGCCCGTTCGACCTGTGGCTGATCGACGCCAACCTGCCCGACGGCAGCGGCAGTGTCCTGCTGCAGCACCTGCGTGCGCGCCATGCGGCCACGCCAGCGCTCGCGCACACCGCGGACGCGACGCCCAGCCTGCGAAAGGCGCTGCTCCAGGCAGGCTTCGCCGACGTGCTGCTCAAGCCGATGGGCGTGCAGGCGCTGCAGGACGCCATCCGCGCCGTGCTCAGCGAACGCGCTCAGGGGGACGAGGATTGGGACGATGCAGCGGCGCTCGCCGCATTGGGCGGCCATCGCGATCACGCGAAGTTGCTGCGCCAGTTGTTCCTCTCCGAGTTGCCCACGACGCGCGCAGCCTGCCTGGCCAGCTTCGAACAGGGTGACGAAACCGCATTGCGCGGCCATCTCCATCGCCTGCAGGCGAGTTGCGGCTTCGCCGGCGCGCGTGCGTTGGCCGGCATCGCCTCCCGCTGGCATGCATCGCCAGGCGATGCGGCGGCGCGCGATGCGTTCGCGACGGCGGCGGACCGCCTGCTGGCGAACCGACAGGACTAGTCGACGTGCGGCGCCGGCGCGCGTCGGAGCCGTCCCAGGTCGCCGATCATTTCCCACGACTTCAGGCCACGGGGCCCGAGGTGGTGCGCCAATACGCCGCGCAGCGGCAGACGCAGGCTGGCGAGATCGTCCGCCGAGGGCGGGGTATCGCCGGCGAGCGCCAGCAACGCGCGACCGGTCGCGGCGCGGCTGCGCTCCTCGTGGCCACGGTCGCTGAGCAGGCGGCGAGGTCCTTGCTCGGGGTCGAGCCGGTAGCGTGCGGCAGGATCGATGGCCTCGCCATCGGCATCCTCGTCCAGCGCGAAACCGACACCGAGCGCCTCCAGCAACTCGCGCTCGAAGCGACGCAGCGTCCACGCCAGCCCTGCGCGCTGACGCAGGCCCTCGCGCGCGTCCGCATAGGCTTCGAACAGGGCCGGCAACGGATCGTGCCGCGGCGCCAGGCGCAGCACCAGTTCGTTGAGATAGAACGCGGCGAGCATCGCGTCGCCGGCCGGCTGCGGCGCGGCGTCCAGCGCCTCGGCGGCCACCAGCCTGCCCAGCTCGCCACGCAGGTCGACATCCAGGCGGATGCATTGCAGCGGCTGCAAGGCCGCCCGCAACACGTGTTTCTTCGGGCCCTGGACGCCGCGCGCAACCAGGCCGATGCGGCCCTGTTCGCTGCCCAGCACCTCGACCAGCAGGCTGGTCTCGCGCCAGGGGCGCGCATGCAGGACGAACGCGGTCTCGCCGGTGATGCGCATCAGCGCGTCATTCGTACCCGAAGGCCTTGAGCGCGGTCTCGTCGTCGGACCAGCCTTCGCGCACGCGCACCCAGGTCTCGAGGAAGACCTTGCGGCCGAACAGGTGCTCCATCTGCTGGCGCGACTTGCTGCCGATCTCCTTCAGCCGGGCGCCGCCCTTGCCGATGACGATGGCCTTCTGGCTTTCGCGCTCCACCCAGATCACCGCGCCGATCCGCGCGAGTTCGCCCTTCGGCGAGTCTTCGGTCGTGAACCGTTCGATCTCCACCGTGGTGGCGTACGGCAGCTCGGCGCCCAGCTGGCGCATCAGCTGTTCGCGCACCAGCTCGGCCGCGAGGAAACGCTCGCTGCGGTCGGTGATTTCGTCCTCGCCGAACATCGGCGGCTGTTCCGGCAGCAAGGCCAGCACGTCCTTGACCAGCGCATCCAGGCCATTGCGCTTCAGCGCGGACACCGGATGCACCGCCGCGAATTCACGGTCCTGCCCCACCTCCGCGAGGAACGGCAGCATCGCCGCCTTCTCCTTGATGCGGTCCACCTTGTTGACCACCAGAACGACCGGGATGCCGGCGTCGCGCAGGACGTTGTAGGCCAGCGTGTCCTCATCGTCCCAGCGGCCGGCCTCCACGACCATCAGCGCCGCATCGACTTCCTCGAGCGCACCGCGCGCGGCACGGTTCATCACCCGGCTCATGGCCGAGGCCGAGAACTTGCCCTGCTGCTTGTGCAGGCCGGGCGTGTCGACCAGCACGATCTGCCCGGCAGGACGTTCCTTGCCCGCCGCGAACGTCGCGATGCCCAGCAGGCGGTGACGCGTGGTCTGCGGCCGGTTGGACGTGATGCTGACCTTGGCGCCCACCAGGGCGTTGGTCAGGGTGGATTTGCCGACGTTGGGACGGCCGATGACCGCAACGCTGCCGCTGCGGTAGGAAGAGGAATCGCTCACCGGGGTGTACTCACTTCGAAATGTCGAGCTTGTCGAGCAGGGAGGCCGCGGCCACCTGCTCGGCGTTGCGGCGCGAGGTGCCCTCGCCTTCCGCCATCAACGGCGGATCCAGCGTGGTACAGCGCGCGAGAAAGACCTTGGCGTGGTCGTCGCCGCTTTCGGAAACCAGATCATAGACCGGCAGCGGACGCTGGCGGCCCTGCAGCCATTCCTGCAGGCGCGTCTTCGCGTCTTTCTCCGGCCGGCCGACCGGAAGCGCGGCCAGCGAAGCCTCGAACCACGGCAGCACCACGGCCCGGCAGCCTTCGAAACCGGCATCCAGGTAGATCGCGGCGACCACCGCTTCGAGCGCATCGGCGAGGATGGAATCGCGGCGATGGCCGCCGGATTTCATCTCACCCGGCCCCATCGTCAGCCGCTCGCCCAGCTGCAGCTCGCGGGCGATGACGGCCAGGGCCGCTTCGCGCACCAGTTCGGCGCGAGCCCGTGTAAGGGCACCCTCATCTGCCTTGGGCCAGCGCTGGAACAGCGCTTCGGCGACCAGCAGGTTGACGACGCTGTCGCCCAGGAACTCCAGCCGTTCGTTGTGCGGTGCCCCCGCACTGCGATGCGTCAGGGCCTGTGCGAGCAGGCCCTGGTCGGCGAAAGCATGGCCGATGCGGTCAACCGCCAAACCCTTATTCCGGCGCTCGACGCGTCAACGGCTCGGACGCGTTGAACTTGCCCACCACGTCGAGATTGCCGAGCAGTTCGCGGCGGACCTCATAACTGACGGTCATCCGCCATCCTCCATCCATGCGCTCGATCTTGACGTTGGACGGCTTCACGCTCTGGGAATAGTTGATATAGAGCCGACGGAAGAACAGGTCCTGGATCTTGGCGGGATCCATGTCGGAGACGCCGGCCTCGCCTGCGACGCCCTTCAGCGAAGACTTGACCGCGTAGAACTCCTGGTACATCGGGAACAGCCGCATGGCGATGAAGGCCGCAAAGCCCACCACCACCAGTACCAGCAGGAACCCCAACAACGTCATGCCACCTTGGTTGCGCTTCATTGCCATTCCCCCATGCCCCGTTGGACGTTAGTTGCTACTCGATGCCGTTGCCGATGCGCGAGGCATCGAAACCATTCTTGCAGACCCAGCCCTCGCAGTTCAGCCAGATCAGGAACGCCTTGCCGCGGAGGTTCTCCTCCGGCAGGAAATGGTAGTCCCAGAACCGGCCGTCCAGGCTGTTGTCGCGGTTGTCGCCCATCACGAAATAGCGTCCCGGCGGCACGATCCAGTCGCCCTCGCCGCCGCCGGGGGGCGGCACCCCGACGCTTTCCAGGATCGTATGGGGACGGCCCGGCAGGTCTTCGCGGAGCAAGGTCGCGCCCGGCGCCTCGGTAGTGCCGCCGGTGCCCTCGTAGGGGCCCAGGGTCTGGTACTTCAACGGCTGGCCGTTCAGATACACGGTGTCGCCATGGAAACCGATCCTGTCGCCCGGAAGGCCGATCACCCGCTTGATCCAGTTGTTCTCCGGGTCGTGCGGCGGCTTGAACACCACCACGTCGCCGCGCGCCGGCTCACCGAGGGCCAGGAACTTCTGGTTGGTGATCGGCAGGCGCAGACCGTAGGAGAACTTGTTGACCAGGATGAAATCGCCGATCAGCAGGTTCGGCATCATCGAACTGGACGGGATCTTGTACGGCTCGGCGATGAAGCTGCGGAGCACCAGCACGACCGCCAGCACCGGGAAGAAGGCGCGCGAGTAGTCGACCAGCACCGGCTCCTCGTCCAGCAGCCCGCCCTTGGCGCGACGGCGCTTCGCCAGAAACAACTTGTCCGCCAGCCAGACCACGCCGGTCAGCAGCGTCAGCACCACCAGGATCGTTTCAAACCAGACCATCTGTATTCCCTTGGAACGGAATTCGTCGGAAGACGGCAGGTCGACCGGGACCGTCCGGGCATGCCCGGCGTCCTCGTCCGCCGCTGTCGCCTGTTACTTGCTGTCCACCTGCAGCACCGCCAGGAAGGCCTCCTGCGGAATCTCCACGCGGCCCACCTGCTTCATCCGCTTCTTGCCCTCTTTCTGCTTCTCGAGGAGCTTCTTCTTGCGGGTGATGTCGCCACCATAGCACTTGGCCAGCACGTTCT
>Ga0247823_10002763_pt1 | contig 14432 bp, 11 predicted proteins | sample 13C_PalmiticAcid_2_FD_192426 | JGI IMG/M metagenome (GOLD analysis project Ga0247823, IMG submission 192426) | Soil microbial communities from agricultural site in Penn Yan, New York, United States - 13C_PalmiticAcid_Day30 | ecosystem: Environmental > Terrestrial > Soil > Agricultural land...
GAGCGAGGTCTTGCCGCTCGCGGCGGCGAGCCCGGGAAGCAGCGAGCCGAGGTCGTAGATCGAGGTCGGCGTCGTGCCGCGGCCGACATGGTTAAGCCCCATCTTGAGCAGCACGGTCGGCGCGGCGGGCCTTTCGCCGTCGAGCGCGCGGAGGAAATAGCTGCGCATCAGCGCCGCGCGAACCTCATTATTCTCAAGATAGCGGCCGCTTTGGTTGAGCCGGTAGATATGCGCGCTCTTCTCCATTGCATCGACGATAGCGGTGAGCTCGACGCTGCCCGTGTAGCGCGCGCGCAGGTCGGCGAAATCGGCCGGGGTCGCGGTCTGCAGCATGATCTTGTCGAACTGCCCGGCGTCGAGCGCTGCCTTGTCGCCCGCCCGCCATTTGGCGAGCAGGTCCTTCGTCGCCTGATCGGGCGCGCGCTCGGCGAGCAGGTCGAGCAGGATCGCCGGCGATCCGACGAATTCCTGGTCGATCCCCCACAAATAGCGCGGGCTGAACATCGCCGCGAGCTTCGCATCCTCGACGTTCGAGAGGAAAGGCATCGCCCAGGGTCGGCCCTTCAGCCAGGGGCCGAGGCCGTCGACGCCATGGTCGCGGATTTCGAAGGCGGCGGCGCGCGCGGTGATCGGGCCGACTTCGACCGCATGGAAGACGGGGTTCGCGCCTGCCAGCGCCTGCGCGTCATGCGCCAGCGCCATGCCGAGTTCGGGCGATCCGGCAAAACCATGATCCTCGCCGAGCGCGATGAATTGCGCGGTCTTGAGCTCGGCGCGCAGCCGCTCGCCGCCGGTGCCCGAAAGCCCGCTCTCGGAAAAGGCGATCGGCAGGATCTCGACGGGTTCGGCGGGCGCGGGATCGGCCGCAGCGACCGGCGCGAGGGGCAGGGCCGCGACAAAGGTGGCGGCCAAGGCGGATTTCCAGCGTGTCATATCGCCCTCCTGCGTTTCGCCTTGCTGTATGATTGAATTAATACAGTCAAGCGAAAAGAGGAGCGATCAGTCGCGTCGATGCGACAGGCTGCGTGCGGTCGCGAAGCTCTGCGTCACGAACAGGGTGACGAGGATGCTCGAAATCGCGAGGCCGAACAGGTCGAAGGGCGAGAAGTTGGTGCCATTGACGTCGGCGCCGCCGACGATCGGCATCAGCGCGGTCATCGTCATCAGCATCAGCCGCAGCTCGGTCGGGCCGCCCGCCATATAGGAGAGGCGAAATTCGCCGACGACCTTCGCGGCGAGGAAGCTGTGGATCGCGAGCAGCAGATAGCCGATCACCGCGATCAGCGCGACGTCGAAGCGCATGTAGGGGCTGAGCCCGATGCTGCCGACCATCAGGAAGATGGCGAGCCCGTCGACGCTGTGGTCGACGAAATAGCCGTAGGAAGGCCGCTCGATACGACGCCAGCGCGCGAGGCTGCCGTCGAGCGAGTCGCCGAACCAGTGGACGACATAGCCCGCGATCGACAGCGACAGCCACGCCGGGCTCAGCCAGCTCAGCATATAGCCCATCGCGACCATCACCGCGCCGAGGAAGCCCAACGTCGTCAACTGGTCGGGGGTGACCCAGGCGGGCAGGCGCGGGCAGATCCAGTTGAGGAGGCGGCGCTCGCCGCGCGCGAGGATATTCTGCTGGATGCGGACCGTCGTGGTCGCCGCCGGCGGGGGGGTAGTGCTCATGTGGGCCTTTCGTCGCGACCTGTCACATCTGTGTCAGCCAGACGTCACGCGGGCGTCATAGTCGCATTGGGCGGGCAGGGAAAGGGCGGCGCGCGCAGCTTTGTCGCCGCATCGCCCCGGTCTGGCGCGGCGTAGCGCCTATTCGCCCTTGCGGTTCAATCTTGCCAGGGGCCGATTTCGCCGACGTCGCCGATCACGCGGTAGCGCACCGCGTCGCCCTGCCAGGCGACCTCCCACATCGGGGCGGGTCGCGCCCATTCGCCGATGACGAACAGCGGGATCTTGTTTGCGGCGACAAAGGCGAGATCGTCGGCGGTCGGGCCGGGCACGACGGTTTCGGACCGCTGGTGCAGCCTGACCACCGCGATCGTCCCGGCGGGCGGCGGCGGCAGGGACTGGCGCACCGGCATCGCGAGGCTGCCGCCGATGTCGGGATGGCCATTGCGGTCGCGGGTCAGCAGCAGGATCTTGTCGGCGGTCGGATAAGGGCCGCCGACCGGCCGCCCCGCGACCTTGCGCCCGTTGAGCGCGGCGAACAGGCGCATATCCTCGTCGGCGATGGTGGGGGGCGGTTTGGCGGGCGACAGCGTCTCCATCGCCGGCGGGGGCGCGAAGGGTGCGATATCGGCAGACCGAGCGGTAGCGTGCGGCGCAGCGAGCACCAATGCGACAAGGAACAGCTTGTGAGCGAGGGGCATGGCGACCGTCATAGCAGGGCGGGCAAAATCTTTTCAGACTGTTTTCGGGGAATTTCGGTCATGATCTCCAACAGGCTGGCCCTGGCGCGGCAGACATCGGCGTTCGACGAGTTTTCCGAGGCTATCGCAGCGCGCAGCCTTTTCTCGCTGAGGCCCGACCGTTCCATCAGTTTTTCCACCAGTCCGCCGTCCAGCGTGTAATTTCGTTGCGGGAAGGTAAATGCGACCCCTTTATAATCGTCGTGGACGACGGTGAAGATATGGTTCCGATAGGCGTCGGTCAGGATGAGCGGGGCATTCCCGCTGCGGGCGTATCTCGCGGGCTCGATGATAAAGTCGAGGCAGCCCTGCGGATCATTCTGCAGCCTTTTCAACGCTGCCGCGCGGAATCCGGCGTCCGCCCGTTGGCGATCGAAGGGCAATTGATGGATGATCAGGAAATACCCGTCGGTAAGGTCCTTCATCAGGATATTGTCGGCCAGCGTTTTGTCGTCCGGCAAATATCGGGCGTGCTGGACCAACTTGTCATGGATTTTGGGATTTTTCGTCGCCAGCGTTTCCATGGTTCGTCCCTGCGCGACCGCGTCCGGGAAATTCCGTTCAAGGAAGCCGGCGACCGCCTCCTTTGCCTGCTCCTCGGCGGTTGGGCCGGCGATTTCCGGTGATACCAACCGCGAAGAGGGTGAACGCCCATCGTCGAGCACGCGCCCGATCGCCCCCAAAAACATCACCACGGCGACGATCCAGACCCATGGGTTGGGCCCGCTGACGCCGCCGCCGGCAACCCTCTTTTCCCAGCGCGCGACCAGTTCGGGTTGCCAATGTTCCTGCTCCAGCCAGGCATAGTCGCGGCGGATCGTGTTGATCAGGTTGGCCATGCGGCCGTTGTCGACGCGGCGCAGCCACAGCGGACCGGCGATTTTGCCGCGCGCCAGTTCGTTCCATTCGCGGTGATAGGCATGGCCGGGCGTATTCAGTTCGCGCGCCCGGCTGTATCCGTCATGGGCGTTGAACAGCCAGGGGATGGCGGGGTGGATGCCCAGTTCGTGGACGCGGCTCGCCCAGTGGAAATGATCGGCGACGCGGGGGAACAGCGCCTCGCCGCGCGGAAAGCGTTCCGCCAACAGCTGCGCCAGCCATCCCTCGACACGGGCATAATGGCCGAGGTCGCCCATGCGATCGTCGCCGAGCAGATGGTCGAGCAGTTCGTGCAGTTCTCCGGTCTCGCCCGCGGTCAGCGCGCCTTCGCCGGTGAAGAGTTCGACCGTGCGCGCGAAGCGCCGGTCGTCCTCATCGTCATAATCGACGGTGAAGACGGGCTTTTCCTGAGGGGCGGGTTCGGCGAGCGGTTCGATGCCGGGCGATGCGGCATCGACCCCGTCGTCGGCAAGCGGGGTGCCAAGGCCGAAATCATCCTCTTCCTCGGCGAAATCGTCGCGCGGCGGGTGGAGGAACTCGCCCGACAGCGCGCCGTCGCGGGCCTCGCGCAGCGCCATATAGTCGTCGGTCTGCGCCTCATGATCGAGCGCTTTCAGCAGCCGGGCATAGGCTTCGCGGACCGCCTTGCGATCCTCGGTCGGCGCGATTTCCAAGATGGTCCACGGCCAAAAAGCCGCTGTCACAGCCGGAAATCCTTTTCCAGTTCGGCGAGCGCGGCCGAAAAGGCGGTGCGCGCCTGTTCGATCGCGCGCGGGTCCTGCCCCTCGATCACGCCTTCGAAATCGAGCAGCATGCGGCCGATATGGTCGCGGCGCTCGTCGATGAATTCCTCGTACAGCCGCGCTGCCCAGCCGAGGATATATTGGTTCTCGGCCATGTCGCGCGGGTGGGTTTTCAACGCGGCGAGCTCGCGGCGCCGCGCCTCCAGCTGGTCGGGACTCAGCGCCTCGCCATCGTCGCTGATCAGCATCGACCGTGTCTCGCCCGTTTCGGGGATGGTGACGTCGACATCGAGCATGCCCGACGTGTCATAGGTGAAGCGGCAATCGATCGACACATGGCCGGCGGGCTTTTTCGGAATCGGAAATTCCATCGTGCCGAGCAGGATGTTGTTCGCAACCTCGCGCGATTCACCCTGATAGATATTCAGCCGGATATGCGTCTGATTGTCCGACATCGACGAATAGATGTTGGTGCGGCTGATCGGGGTCGGGCTGTTGCGGCTGATGATCGGCGAAAACAGCCCGTCGCGGAGGCGGCCGTGGCTGTCATATTCGGTGACCTCGACCCCCAGGGTGAAGGGGCAGATGTCGGTGAGCCGGACCTCGTCGAGCGCGGCGTTGCGTTCGACCAGCCCGGCCTGGATCGCGGCGCCGATCGCGACGGCATGGTCGGGGTGGACGACATGGTTCGGAAAGCGCCCGAACATCTTGGTGATCGCCTTGCGGATGATCGGCATGCGCGTCGCGCCGCCGACCAGCACGATGTCGCTGAGCGCCTCGATGCGCAGATTGCTGTCGCGCAGCGAGCGCAGGATCGGGTCGCGAAGCCGGACGATCAGCGGTTCGGCCAGTTTTTCGAAGGTCGCGGCGTCGATCGCGAGGTCGAACTGCTTGTCGACGAGGGTCAGGGTGACCTGCGCCTCATCCTTGTCGGTCAGCATCCGCCGCGCGCTGTCGGCGGCCTGGAACAGCCGCGCCTGGAGCAGGTTGCTGCGGACATCGGCGGGAAATTGACATCGGTCGGTCCAATGGCTGACGATGGCATTGGTGAAATCGTCGCCGCCCAGCCGGTTGTCGCCCGACGACGCGCGCACCTCGACGATCGCGTCGAACATCTCGACGATCGACACGTCGAAGGTGCCGCCGCCGAGATCGAAGACGAGGAAGGGCTCGCGATCCTCCTTGTCGGCGATGCCGAAGGCCAGGGCGGCGGCGGTGGGTTCGTTGAGCAGCCGCGCGACCTTCAGGCCCGCCAGTTCGCCGGCGCGGCGGGTCGCCTTGCGCTGCTTGTCGTTGAAATAGGCGGGGACGGTGATCACCGCCTCGGTCACCTCCTGCCCCGTCGCCGCCTCGATATCTTCCTTCAGGCTGCGCAGCACGATCGCCGACAGATCCTCCGAATGAAAGGCGAAGCGGCCGATCTTGATCGTCTTGTTGGTGCCGATGAAGCGCTTGAAGCTGGTCACCGCCTCGGCCGGCTTGACCGCCCAATGATTGAGCGCGGACTTGCCGACCAGCGTCGTGCCGTCGGGCAGGATCGCCACCGCGGAGGGGGTCAGCAGGTCGCCCAGCGCATTGGGAATCAGCCGGGTTTCACCATTTTCGAAAATTGCGGCCGCACTGTTGGTCGTACCCAAATCGATACCGACGATCATTCTGTCCCTGAGTCCCTCGATGGGCGGCGCGACAATCGATTCGCGCCGCCGGTTCGCCCCTTTGTCGCCGGGGTGCCGCAAATCCGGGCGGCCCGCAATTCAAACTTGGGGTCTATAAGGCCAGCCACGGGCCGCGCGGGGGCGCGGTCCGCGCCCTATCGTCAATGCGCTTCGCCCCAGCTCTTGCCGGTTCCGATTTCGACCTCGAGCGGGACCGACAGCGTCAGCGCGGGTTCGGCGGCGCCCATCATCACGCGGCGGATGACATCGCCGGCCGCTTCGGCCTTGTCCTCGGGCGCCTCGAAGACGAGTTCGTCATGGACCTGGAGGAGCATCCTGACGTCTGCCAGCCCCGCCTCGGCGAGCGCGGCGGGCATGCGCGCCATCGCGCGCTTGATCAGGTCGGCGCTGGTGCCCTGGATCGGGGCGTTGATCGCGGCACGTTCGCTGCCCGCGCGCTCGTTCTGGTTTGGTGCCTTGATGCGCGGGAACCAGGTCTTTCGCCCGAACAGCGTCTCGGTATAGCCCTTGGCGCGGACGCTTTCGAGCGTGTCGGTGATATAGTCGCTGATCCCCGGGAAACGTTCGAAATAGCGGGCGATCAGTGCCTGCGCCTCGTCGGGGGTGACCTCGAGCCGGCCCGCAAGGCCCCAGCGCGAGATGCCATAGAGGATCGAGAAATTGACCGTCTTGGCCTTGCCGCGCGTGTCGCGGTTGACCTCGCCGAACAGCTCGATCGCGGTCGCGGCGTGGATGTCCTGCCCCTGCGCAAAGGCTTCCTTCAGCTCGGGGACATCGGCCATGTGCGCGGCGAGGCGCAGCTCGATCTGGCTATAGTCAGCGGCGATCAGGACATGGCCCGGCGCGGCGATAAAGGCGTCGCGGATCTGCCGCCCGGTCTCGGTCCGTATTGGAATGTTCTGGAGATTCGGATCGGTCGACGACAGACGCCCGGTCTGCGCGCCGACGAGGCTGTAGCTGGTGTGGACGCGGCCGGTCCTGGCATTGACCTGTTGCTGGAGCGCGTCGGTATAGGTCGACTTGAGCTTGGCGAGCTGGCGCCATTCGAGGATCTTGCGCGCGATCGGCACGCCGTCGCGTTCGAGCCGTTCGAGCTCATTCTGGTCGGTCGACCAGTCGCCCGACTTGCCCTTGCGCCCGCCCTTGAGGCCGAGCTTGTCGAAGAGGATTTCGCCGAGCTGCTTTGGGCTGCCGATCGCGAAGGGCTGGCCCGCGAGTTCATGGATTTCGCCCTCGATACGCAGCATCTCGGTTGCGAACTCGCCCGACAGCCGCGCGAGATAGTCGCGGTCGACGGTGATGCCCGCGCGCTCCATCGTCTCGACGATGGCCGCCAGCGGACGGTCGACCATTTCGTAGATGCGCGTGCCGCCTTCGAGCGGCAGGCGGAGCTTGAGCAATTTCCACAGCCGCCAAGTCACTTCCGCGTCCTCGGCCGCATATTCGGTCGCTCGCGGCAGCTGCACTTCGGCGAAGCTGATCTGCGACTTGCCCGTTCCGCAGACTTCCTTGAACGACAGGCAGACATGGTCGAGATGGGTCTTGGCCAGTTCATCCATCCCGTGCTGGTGCTTGCCCGCGTCGAGCGCGAAGCTCATCACCAGCGTGTCGTCATAGGGCGTCACGACGATATCGTGCTGCGCGAGCACGCCGATATCATATTTCAGATTATGCCCGACCTTGAGCACGGCGTCGTCGGCGAAGAGCGGGCGCAGCCGGTCGATCGCGTCGGCGAACGGAATCTGCTCGGGCTTTTCGGCGAACATGTCGGTGCCGCCATGGCCGAGCGGGATGTAGCAGGCCTTGCCCGGACCGGTGGAGAGGCTGACCCCGACAAGCTCGCCGGTCACGCTGTCGAGCGTCGCGGTTTCGGTGTCGACCGCGACGACATGGGCGGCGCGCGCCGCGGCAATCCAGCGGTCGAGCGCTTCGACCGTCGTCACCGTCTCGTAAAGCGCGCGGTCGATCGCGGGCCATGCCGGCAGGGTCGGGGTCGAGGGGCCGGCGGCGGGCGCGATGACCGGCGCGGCATTGGCGCGCGGCAGCGTCGGCGGGCCGCCCGGGGTGGCGCCGGTGTCGAGCTTGGCCGACAGCGAGCGGAACCCATGCTCGTCGAGAAAGGCCTTGAGCGGCGCGGGCGGGATCGCGCCGAGCTTGAGGTCGTCGAGCGCGTCGGGCAGCGGGACGTCGCGCTTCAGGTCGACAAGGATGCGCGACAGCTCGGCCATGCCGCGATGCTCGATCAGATTTTCGCGCAGCTTCGACGGTTTCATCGTCTCGGCGCCGTCCAATGCGGCGGTCAGATTGCCATATTCCTGGATCAGCTTGGTCGCGGTCTTGGGGCCGACGCCGCGCACGCCGGGAACATTGTCGACGCTGTCGCCCATCAGCGCGAGCACATCGCCGACGAGGTCGGGGGTGACGCCGAATTTCTCGTTCACCGCCTCGACGCCGAGGCGGATGTTCTTCATCGTGTCGAGCATGTCGACGTGCGGTCCGCTCGCGGGCTCGCGGATCAGCTGCATCAGGTCCTTGTCGCTGCTGACGATCGTGACGTCCCAGCCTTCGCGCACCGCGGCCTCGGCATAGGAGGCGATCAGATCGTCGGCTTCGAAGCCTTCCATCTCGATGCACGGCAGCGAGAAGGCGCGCGTCGCGTCGCGGATCAGCGGGAATTGCGGGCGCAGGTCCTCGGGCGGCTCGGGCCGGTTCGCCTTATATTGGTCGTAGATGTCGTTGCGGAACGAATGGCTCGAATGATCGAGGATGACCGCCAGATGCGTCGGGTCCTCGGCATCGTTGAGGTCCTTCGCCAGCTTCCAGAGCATGGTGGTGTAGCCGTAAACCGCGCCGACAGGGACGCCCTGCGGGTTCGTCAGCGGCGGCAGGCGGTGATAGGCGCGGAAGATGTAGCTGGAGCCATCGACCAGGTAGAGATGATTCTTGTCCGACATGGCGCGGGGTGTAGCAGGGCATTTCGGCCTGAGCGAGCGCCGGGTGCAGATCGGATTAATCGGCCAGCCTTATCTCGTCGACGACCCAGTTTCCGGTCTGTCGTACCCACATCAAGCGAAGCTTTCTCGCCTGACGCTCGGGCTTTTTCGAACTTGGACCGGCGCCGCTATTGGCCCAATGGAAGGTCGCGAGCATTTCCACCCGGTCGGCATCGAGCCCGGTGGCCTCCTCGACATCGAAATAGACATTGTCAGCTTTGGCGAACAGCGTGCGCACGCTGTTCCAATCGGTCTGTTCGCTTTCCTTGAGGCCCTGCGAGGCCAGGTTGAAATCGGCGCGCAGCAGATCGGGCCAACTCTTGCCCTCGTCTCTCGCGCGGAAGATCAAAGGATAGAGGCTGCGGTAAATGCTCATGACATGCCCCGCGGCTATCGTGTCGCCGCGAAGGCCCATGCAGGCCTCGATCAGCGCGATGCCGTTGCGCATGCGGTCGGTATCGATCGACGAACACTCGCCGAAGGTGTCGGCCGCCACCTCGGCCAGCGTTGCCCCGAAACGATCGGTCGGGCTGCCCTCGCAAGCCGATGCGGTCATCGCGCGGCTTTCGGGATCGAGCCACATCTTACCGACGACAAATGATGCGAGCCGGCGCGGATCGCCGCTTTCGAATCGCGACACCCAGGCGTGCAGGCAGATAGCCGCGTCGTCGCCCGCGTCCGTCTCGGGCGCCAGGCGGCGATGCGCGGTCGCGGCGTCGCCGAGAATGCGATCCCACGCCTTTTCGGGAATCGGGCGCGTCCAAGTCGTCGGTTGCATATCATCCTGAACGCGCGGGCGGCGTATTTCGATAACCGGCGGCGTGCCCCTCGCTCGGATGGCACTGATTGCGAGCACGTCGCGGCCATAGCCATCGACATAGAGCATCCGGCGCACCGCCGTGCCGTCGGCGGCCATCGTCTCGACGGGGCGAAGGCCGTAGCGATCGTGCCAAGCCTTGACCGCCGCGTCTGAACAGCGATCGCCGCCGCTGTCGTCGGCGCAGCCCGACGCAAAATCTTCCAGTCCCTGGGCGGAGGCTGGGAATGCCAGCAGCGCGAGCGCGGACAGCAATAGGGTACGTATCATCCGATGGTCTCCTCGCCCGGCATGTCGGGCCGCGGCAGCGGCGGCAGGTCGAAATGTATCACATCCTCGCGCACGCCAAGCTTCGTATAGAGCGCGATTGCCGGCGGGTCGGCGTGATCGGCCTGGACGAAGACCGCCCAGGCGCCGGTTTCGGCGGCGATATGCTGGAGCTCTTCGATCAGCGCGATGGCGATGCCCTTACGGCGGTGCGCCTCGGCGACGGCGAGGTCGTAGAGATAGATTTCGCTGCGCGCGGCTTCGAGCTTGGCGAGTTCATAGGCGGTGAGGCCGCCGACGATTTCGCCTTCGACTTCGGCGGCGAGCAGGATGGTCGCGGATTTAGCGAGCTGGCGTGCGAGCCAGGCGTCGTCGGGCGTGTCGCGGCGATAGGTTTCGCGATCCTCGAACGCGTCGGCATAAAGCGCGTTGAGGTCGCGCATCGTCTCGACATCGGCGGGGCGGAGGCGGCGGACCTTCATCGCGCGCGCCAGCGTTCGAGGCCCTGCCAGCCCAGCCAGAAGGCGAGCGGCAGGCCGACCGCGCCGAGCATCAGAAGTTCGGCCGACGCTTGTTCGACCGCCGCAGCGCCGATCGCCGCGAACAGCATCGCGACCCCGAGGTTGGCGAGTGCCATCACGGCGGCGAAGCGCGCGGGGGCCATCGCCGATACCCCGGCGGCGATCGCCATCACCTCGGCAAGGACGGGGACGGGGCGCGAGACGATGAGCGCGATCGGGCCGACGCGCTCGGCCAGCGCATGCGCCTTGTCGACATCGTCGGCGCCGAGCCAGCGTTTGGCGAGCGGGCGGGCCGCCCAGCGGCCGAAGGCGTAGCCCGCGAGGCTGGCCCCCATCAGCCCGAGCCAGATGACGAGCGTGCCGAGCGCGAAGCCGAAAGCGGCGCCGGCGAGCGTGTTGATGACGCCGTTGGGGACGGGAAGGAACAGGTCGAGCGTCAGCGCGGCGACGATGAAGAGCGCCGCAGCGATGGGGCGCTCGTCGGCCGCGGCGAGGATCGCGTCGCTCGCCGCCATGAACTGGTCGCGAAAGATCAAGGGCAGGCCGATGATCAGGAACAGCAGCGCCGCGATCACGAGCCAGCGAAGAAGCGGGGCAGGGCGCTTTGCCATGCCGCAGCTTAGCGCGTCAGTCCCGATAGTCGATATGCAGCTTCGCCGCCGCCGCGACCGCTGCGGCGCGTGCATCGTCGGTGGTGCCGCCCGCCACCTTGGCGAGCGTGACGCCCATGCGGCGATAGGGCCGCGTCACCGGCTTGCCGAAGATGCGGGCGTCGACCGAGGTGTCGGCATCTGGCGGCGTCAGCGCGTCGGCGAGGCCGGTGATCGCGAAGTCGCTCGCGTCGCGGTCGGCGAGCAGGACGGCGCTGGCGCTTGCGTCGGGCACCGCGATCGCGGGGATCGGCAGGCCGAGGATCGCGCGGGCGTGGAGGTCGAATTCGGACAGGGCCTGCGAGATGAGCGTGACCATGCCGGTGTCGTGCGGGCGGGGGCTGAGTTCGGAAAAGATTACCGCATCACCCTTCACGAAGAACTCGACCCCGAAAATGCCATGTCCGCCGAGCGCATCGACGACCTTGGTCGCCATGTCCTGCGCGGCGGCAAGCGCGGCGTCGGACATGGCGGCGGGCTGCCAGCTTTCGCGATAGTCGCCGCGTTCCTGCCGATGGCCGATCGGCGGGCAGAAGGCGACGCCATGCTTGTGGCGCACGGTGAGCAGCGTGATCTCATAATCGAAATCGATGAACGCCTCGGCGATGACGCGCAGGCGGTCGCCGCGCATGCCGGCGGCGGCATACTCCCAGGCGGCGTCGATGTCGGCGGCGCTCTTGACCGTGCTCTGGCCCTTGCCCGACGAGGACATGACGGGTTTGACGACGAGCGGGAAGCCGATGCGGTTCGCGGCGGCGGTGAGTTCCTCGCGCGTCTCGGCATATTCGAAGGTCGAGGTGGTCAGCCCCAGCTCGCTTGCAGCAAGGTCGCGGATCGCGTCGCGGTTCATCGTCAGCTGTGCGGCGCGCGCCGAGGGGACTACGTGGAAACCTTCCGCTTCGACCTCGGCGAGGATTTCGGTGCGGATCGCCTCGACCTCGGGAACGATATGGTCGGGGCGGTGCTTTTCGATCGTGGCGCGCAAGGCGGCGCCGTCGAGCATCGAGAAGACCTCGAAGCCGTCGGCGACCTGCATCGCCGGCGCGCCTTCATAGCTGTCGCAGGCGATGACGCGGCAGCCGATCCGCTTGGCCGAGATCACGAACTCGCGCCCGAGTTCGCCCGAGCCGAGCAGCAATATGGTGGCGGTGGGGGTCATGGTGCGCTCCGAAGGAAAAAGGAGCCCCGCGCTCTAATGGGGCGCGTCGGGATTCGCCAGCCGATGATTGACGGAAGGGCGACGCGATTGGGCGCAAGATACGGGACGCGGCGTGTATCCGCCCTTGCCATAAGCGCGGCATCGCAGTTCAAGGATCGACGCATGACTAATGTTTTCAAAACCATCTGGTCGCCCGTGGGCGAGCTGACTCTGGTCGCCGATGCCGGGGGCCTCGCCGCCATCCTGTGGGAGAACGACCGGCCCGGTCGCGTGCGGCTGGGACCGATGCAAGAAGCGGTGGACCATCCGGTGCTGACCGAGACCGAGCGCCAGCTGGGCGAATATTTCGCAGGCGCGCGGCGTAGTTTCGATATTCCGCTCTCCTTCGCCGGGACCGATTTCCAGAAGAGCGTCTGGGCGGCGCTGCTCACTATCCCGTTCGGAGAGACGCGCAGCTATGGTGAGATCGCCGACCAGATCGGCAAGCCTAGTGCGTCGCGCGCGGTCGGCGCGGCGAACGGGCGCAACCCCATCTCGATCATTGCCCCCTGCCACCGCGTGATCGGGTCGGGCGGCCAGCTCACCGGCTTTGCCGGCGGGCTGGAGGCGAAGAAATATCTGCTCGAACTGGAAGCGTAGGCGCCCGCTCGTTCAGTCGATCAGGCAGACGGTGCCCGCCCAGATATCGGTGACCAGCCCCTCGATCCCGTCCTGGTCGAGCAGGCCGACCAGCGTGCCGGTGCTGAACAATAGCCCGAGCGAGGAATCCTCTACATCGACCTTATAAGCGGCGTCGAGCTGCTGGCGGGTCGAGCCGATGCCGATGCCCTCGGCTGTCTTGAGCGGCGAGTCGGGCGCGTTGATCGTCCATCCGACGAATTTGTCGTCCTGAAAGGTCATCTGGAGACCGTCGCGCCGCGTGGTGTGGCCATCGCGCAGGTTCGAGTAATCGACCGTACCGGCGCCACATTCGCTGCTGCTGCCCCGTGTTACGGGCGTTCCGACGATGATGGCAACGGCGGACTCGGCCTTGATGCGCTCCGTGCCGAAGGGCAGGAGTTGCATCCTGCCGGCGTGGTCGGCGAGCAGCAATCCGTCGGGGGCGAGCATCAGCGGGGTTTCGACGCGGACGCGAGGCGTAGGCGGCATGGGTTCGGCGACGGTTGCGTCAGCGTTGCGGGCGACGGCTTGCCTGGACTCCGGTGGGGCTTCGCCGGCCGGCGATGAGCAGCCGGCGAGCAGTGCGGCCAGCAAGACCCAATGTCCTTTCACGATGCGTCTCCCGCTCGGCGTTTCTGCGCGACCGTAACGCCGTTCCGAACCGGCGTCAGCGGCTATTCTGCGGGGTGAGGGTCTCGTCGGCGGACATTCGGGCGAGGTGGATGGAATCGCGCACGGCATTGCGGCCCAGCCACAGGATCATTGTCGCGAGAAGCAAAGATAGCGTCGACACGGTTGCCAGCGCGGCGGCCAAGGTCTCGAAGACATGGTCGCTCAGCAGCCCGATGACCAGCGGGCCCAGCCCCATGCCGAGGAGCGTCACGACCAGCAGGTACAGCGCCATCGCGCGCCCGCGCATCCTTGCCGGTGCCAGCAACTGCACGGTCGTCGCCTGCAGTCCGCCAAGCATCGAGGAGAGGAAGGCGCCGATCCCGAGCAGGACGAGCACCGTCGGCGTGTGGGACAGCAGATAGGCCGCCCCGAACGCCAGCGCCTGCGGCGGCAGGGTCGCGAGCACCAGCAGGATCGGGGCATGGACGATCCCGCGCCGCGTCATCCGGTCGGACAGGAGTCCGCCGCTGAGGACACCGGCAAAGCCGCACAGCCCGACGATCAGGCCCAGCGCCAGCCCGATGTCGGGCGCCGCCATGCCATGTTCGCGCGCGAGCAACGCCGGTCCCCACAGCATCGGGATATAACCCGCGATCACGATCGAACCGAAGCCGAGGAACACCGTCGCGAAGGCCCTGCCGTTCGCCCGGATTGTCGCTAGCAGCACGCCGAAGCCCGGAACCTCGGCGCGTGCCGTCGTGCGCGGCGCCTCGCGCATCGTCGCCAGCAGCAGCAGCGCGAGCGGCAGGCCGAGCAGCCCGACGGCGAGCATCGCGAGCCGCCAGTCGCTGACCGTTCCGAGCGCGCCGAGCGAGACGCTGGTCTGCGCCGCCCAGTCGGCGAGCATGCCGCCGAAACCCATCGCCAGCCCGCCGCCGAGCACGACCCCCGACGAATAGAGCGCGATGGCGAAGGCGAGCCGCTCGGGCGGGAAGCGGTCGGCGATCGTCGAGAGCGCGGCGGGCTGGCGATGGGTTTCGG
>Ga0247823_10002764_pt1 | contig 14430 bp, 13 predicted proteins | sample 13C_PalmiticAcid_2_FD_192426 | JGI IMG/M metagenome (GOLD analysis project Ga0247823, IMG submission 192426) | Soil microbial communities from agricultural site in Penn Yan, New York, United States - 13C_PalmiticAcid_Day30 | ecosystem: Environmental > Terrestrial > Soil > Agricultural land...
GAAGAGGACCTCGCCGACGCGCGGCACTTCGGGCACGACTCGCCCTACACCTACTTCACCGACGCCGACCTGCACCTGGGCGAGATCAGCCTGGAGTGCTCGCGCGCCGGTGCCGCCGCCGCGGCCCTCTGGCTGACCACGCAACTGCTTCCGCTGACCCCGACCGGTCTCGGCTCGATCCTCGCCGCGAGCCGCCGGGCCGCGCTGCGGTGGGCCGACCTGCTGGAGACCAGCGCGGAACTGCGCCTCTACCAGCGTCCGGACCTCGACATCGTCACCTACGCCCCGCGTCTGCCCACGCTCAGCGCCATCGACGCGGGCTCGGAGCGGCTGCTGCGCGGCGGCATGTCCGCCGACGACGACCCGGTTTACGTGAGCCTGCTGCGGGTCGACGCGGCGGCGGTGCGGCACCGGCACCCGGACGTGGCCGCCGACGCCGACACCGCCCGGATCTGTCGCAGCGTGCTGATCAAGCCCGAGGCCGAGGACCACATCGACCGCACGCACGACCGGGTGCGCCGACTCGTCACCACCACCCGGTGACATCAGGCGCACCCGACCCGGCGGGCCCCACCCGGCGGTCCCCCGATCAGGCGGAAGGAGTCACCGAGGTGACCTTCATGGACATACCAGGCCGAGCAGCACACCTGCCGGAACCGCACGAACTGCCCGAGGGCGTCCGGCTGGCCACAGCCGCCGACCTCGACCGGCTGGTCGCGCTGCTGAGCGCGGCGTTCCAGACCGACCCGCTGACCGAGTGGATCCTCCCCGATCCGATCGCCCGCCGCGCCGCGCTGCCCAGCTTCTTCGAGGTGTTCGTCGAGCTTTCCCTTACCCACGGCGGGATCCTGCTCGGCGGCGACTACGAGACCGCGCTGCTGTTCACCTCCCCGGTGTCCACCGAACGTGCCGGCGAACGGGCCGAGGAGATCCAGTGGCGGCTGGCCGCCGCGGTCGGTGGCGGCGGCGCCGGGTCGATGCTGCTCACGATCCTGGGCATGCAGGCGGCGCACCATCCGACCGACCGCGCGCACTACTACATCTCCTTCGCCGCGGTGCGTCCCGACCTGCAGCGGCGCGGCATCCTCGCCGGGATGGTGTGGCCGCTGCTGCAACTCGCCGACCGGCACGGCTTCCCGATCTACACCGAGGCCAGCTCGGCGGCGGGCGCCGCGGCGGGCCTGCACTTCGGCTTCTCCCCGATCGGCAGCGTGATCACGCTGCCGAACGGGCCATCGCTTCGTCCATTGTGGAGGGAACCGCAATGACCGGCCTCAAGCTCTGGACGGCGGCCGAGGTCGATGGCGGCGCCGAGCCCGCGCTGGCGTCGGTGCTGCGGTGGAGCCAGGAGTACCTGGTCTCCCCGCACCCCGACCTCGGCCGGACCGGCCCGGTCTGCCCGTACACGCAGCCGTCGTTGCGCAAGAACCTCTTCTACCTAGCCCTGCCCGAGTCCACCGACCTGGCCGCCTCCGTCGCGGCCTTGCGGTCGTGCCACGCCCGGCTGGCGGCCGACCTGGACCCCGACGACCAGGAGCTGCTCACGCTGCTGCTGGTGCTGCCGGACCTGGACCACACCGACTCCACCGAGCTGGACCTGGTGCAGCGCAAGGCCAAGGACGAGTTCGTCGCCGACGGGCTGATGATCGGCCAGTTCCACCCGGTGTGCGCCGAGCCTGGGCTGTGGAACCCGGGCTTCCGACCGCTGCGGTCGCCGGTGCCGCTGCTGGCCGTCCGGCAGATGCTGGTCTTCGACCTGCTGTTCCTGGTCGACGACTTCGGCCACGCCGACAGCTACCTGCGCCGCTTCGCCCCCGCCATCCCGGCGCGGGTGCGCGACCAGCTGATCACCCGCCTGGTCACCAGGTCCTACTCCGAGGCCATGAGCGCGTGAACCGCCTGCGCACCGCGCCGATCGCGCTGCCCGCCGCCGTGGTCGCGGTGTCGGCGGCGTGGGCGCTGCGCGGGCAGACCGGGCCGCCGCCGACGCCCGCGACGCGCGCGCACGCCGTCGCGGGCGGCATCGGGCACCACGGGGCGGCGGTCACCCTGCCGCCGCCGGTCCTCGGCGACTCCTTGGCCAACACGGCCGGGCTGGCGTTCCTCGTCGTGCTGCCCGCGGCGGCCGGGATCGCCATCGCCGCGGTCCTCGCGCGGCGGTACCTGCCGAACGCGCTCGCGTTCGCCGTGGGCGCCGGGCTCGCGGCGGCCGGGGTGACCGTCACCGTGGCCGCCGTCGCGCTGGCGGGCGCGGTGTCCTTCCCGGAGTCGGTCGCCGCCGCGGTCCTGGTGCTGCGGAACACGTTCGTGGTCGTCGTCGGCGTGTGCGCGCTCGGTGGCGTCCCGTGGCGGGCCCCCGCCCCGATCCGAACAGCAAAGGTGTGATGACCATGATCAACCGACGCAACGCGCTCACCCTCGGAGCGGTGGGCGGCGCCGTGCTCGCGCTGCCGACCGAGAGCCTGATGGACCTCGCCTTCGGTCCTTCGTGGACAGTCGCGCCGTTCGCCAGGGCACTGCCGATCCCGCAGGTGCTGCGGCCGTCCGCGGTGCGGATCGACGCCGACGTCTACCGGCTGTCCGTCGGCGAGAGCACGGTCGAGATCGTGCCAGGCGTCCGCACGAAGGTGCTGACCTACAACGGCCAGTTCCCCGGACCGACGATCCTGGCACGGCAGGGCCGCACCGCGAAGATCGTCGTCACCAACACGCTGACGAGCGCCACGGCGATTCACCTGCACGGCGGCAATGTGCCCGCCGACAGCGACGGACACCCGATGCACGTCATCGAGCCGGGCCGCTCCCGCACCTACACGTATCCGAACATCCAGCGGGCGGGCACGCTCTGGTACCACGACCACGCCCACCACATGGAGGCCGAACAGGTCTACCGCGGCCTGTCCGGCCTCTACCTGATCGAGGACGCGTGGCCGTCGAACCGGCTGCCCAGCGGCGCCCACGACATCCCACTGCTGCTGCGCGACGCGGACGTCTCCCGCGACGGCGAGCTGCACTGGGAGTTGTTCGGCCAGGCCAACCGGTCGCTGGTGCTGGTCAACGGTGCCACCCAGCCCCACCTGTCGGTCCGGCGGCGGCGCTACCGGCTGCGGCTGGTCAACACCGCCAACGAGCGCACGTTCCGGCTGCGTCTGAGCAATGGCGCCGAGTTCGTGCAGGTCGGCAGCGACGGCGGCCTGCTCCCCCGGCCCGTCCGCCGCTCCGAGGTGACGCTGTGGCCCGCCGAGCGGGCCGATGTCGTCGTCGACTTCAGCGGTTCGGCCGACGGCACCCAGGTGGTGTTGGAGAACCTCGACGGCGAGTCCGACGCGACCCGGCAGATCATGCGCTTCGACGTCTCCGGCGGCCACGAGATCGACCTGTCGTCGGTCCCGGCGACGCTCACCGCCGCGCCCGAGCGCAAGACGCCGACGGTCACCCGCAAGGTGGAGCTGAGCTTCGACGCGCTGGCGGGCACGTTCCTCATCAACGGCAAGTCATACGACCCCGATCGGGTGGACTTCACCGTCAAGCGGGGAACAACCGAATTGTGGGAGATCACCAATCTCGACACGCAGTTCGAGATCCCGCATTCGCTGCACCTGCACCAGATCCAATTCCGCGTCCTGGACCGCGACGGTGTCGCGGCGGCGGAATGGGAGGCGTACCCGAAAGACACGGTGGCTGTTCCGCCAGGCACGACCGTGCGGATTCTGGCGACCTTCGACAGCCCCTACACCGGCGTGTACCCGTTCCACTGCCATTTCATCGATCACTCATCGACGGCGATGATGGCGCAGATCAAGATCGTGCCGTGAGAAAAGGGGTCCGGCGACCGCCGGACCCCTTTTCCTATTGCCACCGCTAGATGGACAGGCAGAGGAGGACGAATCCCGCCGCCGCGGCAAGGCCCCGCAGGTGGTTGAACCGCACCCACGGTCCCTCGAACGCCTGGCGCGCCCCGCCGACATCCTTGGCGCGCGCGACCGGTCCGGCCGCGTCTAGCCGGTTGTTCAGCGGAATGTTGACACCGAAGGTGAACACCATGGACAGCAGCACCAGCGCCGCGCCCGCCACGGCGAGCACGTCCACCCCGCCGCCGTTGGTCAGGTCGATCACCGGGATGGCCACCGACGCCAGCAGCGACGCCATGAACACCAGGCCGAACACGCCGTTCTGGATCGTGCGGTTGATTCGTTGCATCACGTCGACGAACACCTTGTCGTCGACCTGCTTGAGCGCCAGCATCACCGAAATCGAGAAACCGAAGAACAGCCCCGCGATCAACCCTGAGGTGATCGCCGCGACCAGTACCACAACCTCGAACATCCGACACCTTCCATCGACACCGACGTTCTGCCCGGACTTCGCCGAAAGAAACTTACTGCGCGAAGCGGACAAGATCGATGGGTGGAGATCACATAGACGAATTATGTGTTTTTCACCCACAATCATATGCGATCGTCTATACTAGTGCTATGAGCACGCTAGCGGACGACACCTTGACCGGTCTGCTGGACGGACCGAGAGCCCGCGGGGCCTTTCTGCTCCGCTCGATCTTGAACCCGCCTTGGTCGATGCGCATAGAGGACCGTGCGCCGCTGTCTCTGGTCACCATGGCCCAGGGTGGCGCCTGGGTCGTCCCCGACGACGGCGACCCGGTCGAGCTGCACCCCGGCGAGGTGGCGATCATGCGCGGCCCGACGCCGTACACGATCGCCGACGACCCGGCCACCCCGCCGCAGGTGATCATCTACCCCGGCCAGCGCTGCGTGACCGTCGAAGGCGAGGACATCGGCCAGTCCCGCAACCTCGGCGTCCGCACCTGGGGCGACGACATCCAGGGCTCCACGATCATGCTCAGCGGCACCTACCAGATGCAGCGCGAGATCGGCCAGCGCCTCTTCGGCGCGCTCCCCCCGGTGCTGATCCGCCCGATCGACGCGGGCGACAGCGCCCTGGTCGCGTTGCTGGAAGGGGAAATGCTCAAGCAGGGCCCCGGCCAGGAACTCGTCCTCGACCGCATCCTGGACCTCGTGCTCGTCAGCGTCCTGCGCGCCTGGCTGGCCTCCCCCGGCGTCGGCGCCCCGGCCTGGTACCGCGCCCAGCACGACCCGGTCGTCGGCGCGGCGCTGCACCTGCTGCACACCGAGCCCGCCCACCCGTGGACGGTGGCGACCCTGGCCTCCCGCGCGGGCGTGTCCCGCGCCGCGCTGGCCCGCCGCTTCACCGCCCTGGTCGGCGAACCGCCGATGAACTACCTCACCAGCCTCCGCCTCGCCCTCGCCGCCGACCTCCTGCGCGAGTCGGAGTCGACGATCGGCGCGGTGGCCAGGAAAGTGGGCTACAGCAGCTCTTTCGCGCTGAGCACGGCGTTCAAGCGGGTCCGCGGCCTGTCACCGCAGGAGTACATCCGCCAGGCCGCCGCCAACCCCGGCGTCCCGATCGCCGCGGTCTCCTAGGCGCGGGCGGGACGCAAGATCACGACGAGCGCGGTGGCGAACACCGCGCTCATTGTCGCTTGGTAGACAACGGACGCGATCCGATCCGACGCGATGAAGTAGGCGAGCCGATAGTCCGACTGCCACCAGTGGAGCAGCGACCCCAGCCCGTACACGTGCCAGCCCGCGAAAATGGCGCAGGCCGCGGCGACCACCCACCGCGAGATCGCCCTGCTCCGGACCGCCCGGCTCAGCACGATGATCATCCCGATGTTGAACGGCAGGCTCGCGAGCATCGGCAGGCCCAATAGCGCGGACTCCGGATAGCTGAAAGCCCCCGGCGCCTGGCCGAGGAACCCCACCGCCGCGGCGGTCTGCACGCACACCGCCACCAGCGCGAGCCGGTACACCCACGGCACCTTGACTTGATCCACATCGCCCCCAGATCGGCGGACACCGCCATTGCGCGCCGATGTCCTTGGTTCAATTGTCGTCGGCGGGCGGAAGCGCGCGCCGCACGGGTGGCGGCAAGGGGATGGTCGAGTGATTGCTCGTCGAGTGTTCATCTCGTACGCACAGGAGTCCGATGAGCACCGCGAGCTGGTCCGCGACCTCTGGGTATTCCTCCGCGGCTGCGGGATCGACGCGAAACTCGACTGGGCGGCGGCCCAGCGTCGGCAGGACTGGGCGCTGTGGATGGCCGATCAGATCCGCGAGGCCGACGTCGTGCTGTGCGTGGCGTCTCAGGCTTACCGCAAGCGCTCAGAGGGCCGCGAGGAGCCGGACACCGGCAAGGGCGTGCAATGGGAGGCCCGCCTGATCCGCGACGCGTTCCACCAGGCGCAGAACGATCTGAGCCGGTTCGTGCCGGTCGTACTGCCCGGGCAGTCGGTCGACGGGGTGCCCGACTTCCTGGCGGCGTCCACGACGACGGTCTGCTTCGTGCGGGACTTCACCCGGCTCGGCGCCGAACCGTTGCTGCGCCTGCTGTTGGAGCAGCCGGAGGTGGTGGAGCCACCACTGGGGCCGGTCCCGGACCTCGGGCGGTGGGCGCCCAGCCCCGGCTCGTCGCTGTGCCACGAACTGACGATTGAGGTGGAGGGGACAGACGGCGGCGTCCAAGTGCGGACATCGTTGGCCGGGACAGTGCTGGGCGAACGGACAGGCGCGTTGCCCGCCGGCCTCGACAGCTGGGACCGGGCCGCGTCAACGGGTCGAGCGCTGTGGGCCGCGATGTTCGACGACGCGACCGGCCATCGGGTGACGACGCTCATCGACGACAGCCCGCTGGGCGGCGCGGTCGACGTGGTGGTGCGGCTTGGCGAGGAACTCACTTGGCTTCCGGTGGAGCTGCTGCGACTGCCGGACGGGCGACCGCTCGCGACGATCCCCGGCGTACGGCTCTCACGGCAGCAGGCGAGCGTCGAGCGCACGGCGACGCCGCCGCTACCGGGTCCCCTGAAGATCCTCGCCGCCGTCGCCGCGCCCCAGGACACCTTGACGAAGAACCCGCCACTTGACGTGGAAGCCGAGATGCAGGCCCTCCTCGACGCCGTCACCGACCTGGATCTGGGCGCGCCGGAGAGCGTCGCCGCGCAGGTGCGGATCCTGGAAGTGGCTTCCCTGGCGGAGATCACCCGCGCGCTGGCCGACGACCAGTACCACGTCCTGCACCTGTCGGCCCACAGCTCCCCGGACGGCGTGGAACTTGAGGACGAGGACGGCGCCCCGGTCTTCGCCGACGCGTCCGGGCTGGCCACGGCGCTGCGGGCTGGGGAACGACCGCTGCCGCTGGTCGTGCTGTCGAGCCGCCGCGGGGCCGAGTCCGGCACGGCGGGCCTCGCGGCGGCGCTGGTCCGCGCGGGTGCCGACCGGGTGATCGGTATGCAGGGCTCGGTGCGGGACAGATTCGCCATCGACTTGGCACGGGAGCTGTACCGGCTGCTGGCCGCCAACGCGGGAACGCCGGTGGCCCAGGCACTGGCCACGGCCCGCCGGGTGGCGACGGAACGGCAGGCGGGTGCGCCGGAGGGTGCGGACGGTCGACGATGGTCCGTAGACGCGCCAGTGCCGACGCTGTTCCGGGCGGGCGCGGACCTTCCGCTGCGCGACCCCGACCTTCCCCCGGTCGGCCTGTCCAAGCCCACGGCCGCGGGTGGCGGGACCGGTGTGCGCGAACTCCCGATAGGCCGCCTTATCGGCCGCCGCGCCGAGGTCCGCACCGCGATGTCGGTCGTGCGCGGCACGGCCGTCGACCGCTTCGGCGACGTGTCCGGCGTTGTGCTGACCGGGATCGGCGGCATCGGCAAGACAGCCATCGCGGGCCGAGTCCTGGCCCGAGCCAGAGAGCACCACTGGGCGATCGCGGAACACGACGGAGTCTGGAACCCCTCGGCACTGATCGACGCCGTCGCCGCCGCGCTTCCCCCGCAGCCCGCCGTGACGGCTCTGCGAGATCCAGCCCGACAGGACGCCGAGAAGCTCGGCCTCGTGTTCGGCATCCTCAAGCGAACGCCGATCGTGCTCCTGTTCGACGACTTCGAGCAGAACCTCACCACCGACGGCCAGTTCCTCGACCCGGGCTTCGCCGAGATCTTCGCCGCACTGTGCGACGCGGCGCACGCCGGGAAGATCTTGGCCACCTGCCGCTACCCGATCCCAGGTGCCGATGACGCACTCGTGCGGATCGATGTGCCGCCGCTGTCGCCCGCCGAGCAGGGCAGGTTGTTCCTACGGCTGCGGTCATTGCGGGATCTGTCTACTGAGGACCGCCTGGTGGTCACCCGGACGATCGGCGGACACCCTCGGCTGATCGAGTTCCTCGATGTGCTGCTGCGCCAAGGAAGTGCGACAGCGGACTTGCGGCACGTCACGGCGAAGCTGCGGGCACTGGCTCCGGCAGACCTCGACCCGAGGCCCGGTCGGGATTTGACGACGGGCATCAGTGACGCGATCCGGTTGGGCAGCCGCGACATCCTCCTCGACACCCTTACTGGGCACCTGACTCCAGAGCAGTTCGAACTCGCTCTCCAGACATCACTATTCCGGGCGCCGTTCAATGCTCGGGACTTGGCGCACACGCGCTACGGCCGGGATCCCGAGCCCACGGAGCAGACTGAGGTCGACCGCGATGTCGAACGCCTGCGCGACCTGAGCCTGCTGACCAGCACACCCGACGGCGAACTTGTGATGCACCCGTGGGTGGCGGCTTCGCTGGACAGACACCACACCGACGACGACCGCATCATCCGGCACCGCCGCGGCTCCGTCATGCGATCACGCCGACTGCGCACCCTCGACGACATCGTCGACTTCATCCGCCATCTCGCAGGCGAACTCGACTTCGACAACGCTGCCCGCGCCGCACGCGAGGCGTGTGAGGTAATCCGTGGGGATTTCACCGTGGCGGCCATCCTGGCCGACATCGTCCCGCTCATCCCTACCGACCACTACTCCTACCTCCACCTCGCCGACCGTGAGTGCCAGGCGTTGGAGGACGTCGGACTCATCGACGCCACGACCAAGCGACGTCACATGATGCGTGTCGTCGTCGAGCAGCGCGCCGCCGCGGACCCGGACGACGCTGACCGGCGACAGGACCTGAGCACCGTGCACGGCAGACTGGGAGACCACTCGGTGACCATGGGCGACTGGGACGCCGCCGAGCACCACTACCGAACAGGCCTGGCGATCATCGAATCCCTTGCCGCCGCGGACCCGGCCAATCCCAAGCGCAGGCGCGCTCTCTGCCTCGCCCACAACAACCTCGGGGATCTGGCTGCGAGAAATAGCGAGTCCGGCACCGCCGAACGGCACTATCGAACCAGTCTGACGATCATGGAGGAACTCGCCGCCGCGGACCCTGTCAACGCCGAACTCCAGCGCGACCTCGGCGTCAGCCTGAGCAGCCTCGGGAACCTGGCGATCAAGAAGAAAGACTGGACTACCGCCGAACTCCACCATCGAGCCTGCCTGGCGATCGCTGAGCGACTCACCGTGACGCACCCCGTCAACATGCAGTTCCTTCACGACCTCGGCGCCTGCCACGACCACCTCGGGAACATCGCCGTCGGCAAGGCCGACTTGACCACCGCCGAGCGGCACTTCCGAGCCTGCCTGGCGATCGTTGAACAGCTCGCCGCCACGCGCCCCGACAACACCAGATTCCAGGGTGACCTCGGCACCGTCCACAGCAATCTCGGGACCATCGCCGCCGTCAAGGGCGACTTGACCACCGCCGAGCAACACTGGCGAATCAGTCTGAGAATCGGCCGACAAGTGGCCGAAGCGGACCCCGACAACGTCGAGAACCAGCACCAGCTCGCAGGCATGTATCAACGGCTCGCCTTCTTCTCGCAGCTGGGTCGACCCGACACGGACCCGCCACAGCGCCCATGACGGCGCCACCGAACCCGAAGATCACCCCCACTCCCCGGATGCGCCAGACTGCCGGGGTGGTTCCTCGTCCCCCCGGAGTGATCTCCCAGCTGCGCCACGGCATCCGGACCGTTCTGCGCACCACCAGAGGTCGCCGGACCCTCGCCCGTGACTCGCTGGCGACCTTCGGTGTCATCGGCGGTTCGCTGCAGGTCTACGACATCCTCACCCCCACTGCGTCCTACCACCCCCTCGCCATGGTCGGTCTTCTCGCCGCCGCCCCGGTCGGCGTCGGGATCGGGCGGGCGTGGCCGCGGCGGGTGCTCTCGCGGACGTTCGACCGGCCGGACTTCACCGTCACCGTCAAGGTCGGCGACCTCTTCGACCAGGACACGCACCTCGTCATCGGGTTCACCGACACCTTCGACACCGACGACTCCGACATCCGGATCATCCACCCCGGCAGCGTCCAGGGGCAGTTCCAGCGCCGCCACTTCCCCGACACCGCCGAACTCGACCGCGCACTCGGCGCCGCGTTGCCGGACACGTCCGAAGCCGCCGCAGGCAAGGCGAAGGGCAAGACCGCGCGCTACCCGATCGGCACCGTCGCCGCCATCGGCGGTGAGCGGCTGCACTTCTGCCTGGCCTACGCGCGCATGGGTGACGACCTGCTCGCCCGATCGACCGTCGACGACATCTGGACCAGTCTGAGCACCCTGTGGGACACGGTCTACCTGCGCGCGCACCGGGAGCCGGTGTCGATCGCCGTCATCGGGTCGGAGCTCGCCAAGGTCGACACGCTCGACCGGGGCAGCCTGATCCGGCTCATCGCGCTGTCGTTCGTCGCGCGGTCACGCCGCTCGGTCGTCAGCCGGGAACTCACGATCGTCATCCACCCGAACGACGCGGGCAAGGTCGACATGTTGGAGCTGGCCGCTTTCCTCGCCACCGTGTAAAGCCGCCCAAGTATCAAGCCGCCCAGTATGAAGCCGCCGGTTTCGCTCCAGGCAGCGAAACCGGCGGCTGTTGGTGTGCCGAGGAACTACTTGGCGACGCTGCCCAGCAGGCCATCGGCACGATCTGCGCGGCCGTGCAGCCACAGTGCGCGGCCGAGGCAGCCAAGCGCGAGGACGCAGGCCACGGTGCGGGCCATGTGCGCGGAGTTCCACGGGCCCTCGAACGCCAGGCGGACGGCGGCGAGGTCGGCGATGTTGGCCGGGGCGCCCGCGGCTTCCAGGTCCTGGTTCAGCGGGATGTTGATCCCCATCGTGATGGCGACGCCGACCACGTAGAGCAGCAGCGAGGCCAGGATCCAGCGGGCGGCGGCCCGCCTGCCCATCCGGTTCTCGATCATCGCCGCGGCACCGGTGAAGATGAACGAGCCGATGAACGCCGAACCGAACGCGCCGTTCTCGATGGCGCGGTTGATGTTCTGCATGGTGTCGACGAAAGTCTTGTCGTCGGTCTTGGCCAGGCCGGGCATCACCGAGATCGCGAAGGCGTAGAACACGCCCGCGATCGTCGCGACGCAGGCCGTGGCCAGCCAGAGCATCGGGCCTGCCAGCTTGCCCTTGGCCGGTGTGTCCCTGGTGCGCTGGTCGACCGAACCCGTACTCGTCATGATTCCTCCTCGTTCCGGCGCCGTCTGCTCAGGTGAGGACGGTCGACAGACTGCTGGTGGACCCCTCCGCGACCATGGACCCCTTGTGCAGCAGCCCGAACCGGTCGCACAGCCACCGAACCTCACCAAGATCACGACTGGCGTACAGCACCGCCACGCCTTCGTCGCGAAGTCGGGACAGGGTGCCCAGCAGCCGCAGCCTGCTCTCCGGGTCGATGCCCACGGTGGGCTGGTCGAGCACCAGCAGCCGGGGCCGGTGCAGCAGCGCGACGGCCAGGCTCAGCTCGCGCAGAACACCGCCCGTGCAGCGGTCGACGCGCTCGCCGGCGCGGTCGCGCAGGCCCACGGCGGTGAGCACCTCGGTGGCGCGGTCGCGGCGCATCGCCCTTGGCAGGCCGAAGAAGCGGGCCCAGAAGCGGACCGTCTCGGCGATGGTCGCCGACGGGATCATCACCACGCTCTGCGCGACGTAGCTGACCGACTCGCGCAGGGAACGGCCCCCGATGGCGTCGATCGGGGTGCGGCGCACCAGCACCGTGCCCTCGTCGGCGGCGAGCAGGCCGCACACCATCCGCACGGCGGTGCTCTTGCCCGCGCCCGCCGGACCGACCAGGCCGTACGCCTCGCCCGCCCGCACGTCGAACGACACGTCGTCGACGACGACCTGCCCGTCGAAGGAGGTGCGCAGCCCGCGCACCGACAGCAGCGGCCCGGCCGGGGCGGGGACGGTGCGCTGGGCCGGGAGCGGACGCTCGGCCAGACCGACTGCTCTTGTGGTGGGTAACTCGACGGCGGTGTTGATCGATCCCATGGCGATTCCCTCTGTGTCTAGATGCCTGCTCGTCCCCTCAAAGGCCCCGCCGCGCTGTGGACGCGAGCCGGGTCTACGCCGCCGTCAGCGGCTGTGGCGCGGTCACCACCAGCGGTACTGCCGGTGGTAGTTCCACCGCAGCACCGTCGTTCCGAGCAGTCGGACCGGCGGCGGCATCGCGGCGGCGGCCCCCGCCGCACCCGCGTTGTCGGCGCCGTCGAGCATCCAGGGGAGCAGGAACTGCACCAGCGGCAGCGGCGCGCTGGTGATCACGCGCTGCTCGATGGCCGAGTACTCGCGCGCCGACAGGTCGACGCAGAACGCCTTGAGCACCACCGATTCCTCGGCGCGCAGGTGGTCGCGGATGATGTTGTCGAACGCGGTGGCCGCGGCCTCCACCTCGCCGCGCCGGCGGCCGGGCCGCAGCGCCGCGGTGACCGCGTCCATCGCGTCGTCGAGCGCGGCGTGGTCGGCGTGCATCTCCTTCTCGGTCTCGGCGAAACCGGGCACGCGCTCGCGCAGCGCGGGCCAGAGGATGTCGTCCTCGGTGTGGTGGTGCCAGTCGATGACGGCGCGGACCTGCCCCCACCAGGCACCGACCTTGGCGACCTTGGCCTCGGTCAGTACCGGCGCGACCGACACCAGCCTGCGCGCGTCGCGGCGCATGGCGAGGTGCATCAGGGCGAACCCGTGCACATGCTTCGGCAGCGAGTCCAATCCGTTCTCAGTGGACAGATGAGCCTGCATGATCACAGCCCTCCTCGGTGGCGGTCACACGGTGGTCAGTTGACGGTCCAGACACCCGTGGCCGCGGTGTCGGTTACGTAGTCGGAGAAGTCCTTGGCCGGGCGGCCCAACGCGCGGCGCACCCCGTCGGACAGATGGGCGTTGCGGCCGTCGAGCACTTTGCGCAGCAGGTCGGCCAGTGCCTCGGGCAGCCCGCGCTCGCGCAGCGCGGCGGCGTACTGCTCGTGGGACACCGGCACGTAGGCGATGTCGCGTCCGGTGGCCTTGGCGATCTCGGCGGCCGCCTCGGCGAAGCTGAGCAGCCGCGGTCCGGTCAGGTCGTAGACCACGCCGACGTGGTCGTCGCCGAGCAGCGCGTCGACGGCGATCTCGGCGAGGTCCTCGATGTCGAGGAACGGTTCGACCATGTCGCCCGCGGGCAGCGCGATCTCGCCCGCCAGCACGGCTTCGAGCAGGAAGTTCTCACTGAAATTCTGCGCGAACCATGCGCTGCGCAGGATCGTCCACTGGGCGCCGCAGTCGCGCACCACGTGCTCGCACTCCTCGGCTTCCTCCTCGCCGCGGCCGGAGAGCAGGACCAGCCGCTCGACACCACTGGCGACGGCGGTCTTGCAGAGCATCCGGATCGACTCGACGGCGCCGGGAAAGGCCAGGTCGGGGTGGTAGCTGACATAGGCGGAGCGCACGCCGTCGACGGCGGCGGCGAAGGTGTCCTGGTCGGCCCAGTCGAACGGCGGACTGCCCGCCCGGGAGCCGACACGCACAGGTAATCCGCGCTCGGCCAGTCTCTCGGCGACGCGGCGGCCGGTCTTGCCGGTACCGCCGATCACCAGGATCGTGTTCGAGTCAGCCTGTGTGTCTCCCATGTACATAAGTACATCGGGCTTAGCCGAGACGGGCCATAGCCGAGAAGCTCAGGCACATGTCAGGCCGTCTCACGACCGAATGGCCCAGGCGCTGTCCTGCAAGTGCGGTGCGCGGGATCCGTGATCCGGGTGGCTCCTGGGCGTGCGGGCGGGAAGCCGCTCGTACTGGGCGTACTTGGGCTTTCCGCCCGTGCGGCCAGGGGCCGCCCGGGCGCGGATAGCGCGTGCAGCACTTGCAGGACAGCGACTAGTCCTTGCCGTAGACGATCGCCCAGTAGTAGCCGCACTCGCCGCCGACGGCGCGGCCGACGCCGATGGTGTCGACCTCACAGGACAGCGCCGGGGTGTCCCCTTGGGCCAGTTCCTTGGCCAGTTCGGCGCCGGTCTCGCGGTAGGCCGCGACGAAGGCGCCGCGCATCCCGCGGTAGCCGGTCGCCTTGACCCTGTCGGCGAGTGACGTGCCATCTGGGCTGGTCAGGCCGATGTAGCTGTGCTTCATCATGTCGGTGCTGTGGGCGCGGGCCGCGGTGGTCAGCGGGGCGATGGAGCGCAGCGGGCCGCGCCCACAGC
>Ga0247823_10002767_pt1 | contig 14424 bp, 12 predicted proteins | sample 13C_PalmiticAcid_2_FD_192426 | JGI IMG/M metagenome (GOLD analysis project Ga0247823, IMG submission 192426) | Soil microbial communities from agricultural site in Penn Yan, New York, United States - 13C_PalmiticAcid_Day30 | ecosystem: Environmental > Terrestrial > Soil > Agricultural land...
CTTGACCGCCGCGATCGAGAGGATGCCGGAGCCGCAGCCGACGTCGAGGATGCGCCCCGGCGTGACGCCGCGATCCGCGAGATCTTGCAGCTCTTCGAGCACGAGCCGCGTGCTCGCGTGCGTCCCGGTCCCGAATGCCATGCCGGGATCGAGATCGATCACGACCTCGGAGTCGTGCGCGACGTGACGCTCCCAGCTCGGCACGACGACGAACTGCCGCGTGAGCCGCGTGACCTTGAAGTACTTCTTCCACGCGTCCCGCCAGATCTCCTCGGCGAGCGCGTTGGCGACGCGCACCTTCGCCGGATCGACGGCGGCGCCGTTCGCCTGCCAGCGCGTCACCGCCTCGCGCGTCTGCTGCAGGGCGTCGGCGGCGTCGGCCGTTGAGGCCCAGAACACGACCTCGTCACCGCGCTGCTCGGTGCCGGCTGCTGCCGCGGGGACCTCGGACACGATCAACGCGGCGACGTCATCGACGTCACTCGCGCCGACCGGCACGATGATCTCGACCCAGGACGTATCGATGCTCATCGGCGCCTAGGTATCACGAGACGTCACGCGAAATGAAAATGCGCGCCCGATGGACGCGCATGCCCACGAATGAAGAACGGGAGGATCAGCGAGCGGGCGGCGGAGCGATCCGACGCTTCATCTCGCGGCGCAGACGCTTGCGCGCCTCGCGCGTCTTCCGCTTCTTCTTGACGCTGGGCTTCTCGTAGAAGCGGCGACGCTTGAGCTCCTGCAGGATGCCTTCCTTGGACATCTTCTGCTTGAGGATCTTCATCGCCTTCTCGAGGCTGTCGCGAACCTCGACTTCGACGGGCTTTCCGAACGAGTTCTCAGTCATGGGGACCGTGTGGGTAACCGATCAACGGGACCGGGTCAACCCCCAGCTCCGTCCTAGGCCTTGTTGTGCTTGTAGAAGAGGGTGATCGTGAGGCAGTGGAACTCGGAGTCCGAGCTCTGGGTCACGATCTTGTCGACGATCTCGTGGTCCGGGTGGCTGCGGATCCAGTCCGTGATCAGCTCACCGAGGAGCTCGCGCTCCTTGGCCTTGGTGGCAGAGAACACCTTCACACCGGTGACATCGATCATCCGCCCATCCTCCTGAGAAACTTGCTGCGTACGCGCCACGGCATTCACCTTCTGGTTTAGTGCAGCACCTCCGCGGCGCCGCATCGTCAAGCACTCTGACTGCTCCATTCGTTCCAGTCAAGCCGTACAATTCCGATAATGGTGAACCGAACGTTAGGTGAGGATGAGGAGTTAGGTCGATTACCCAGGTTGGCAACCGTAAGTGCGCGAACCGTGGTCTCAGGGTGTGGCGAGGGCTACCCAGGCTGGTAGTGTCCGCCTGCTTCTTCCCACCCCAGACAATGGTGTTTTCCATGGTTCGCACGTTTCCGATCGTGGCCGCGCTCGCGGTCGTGGTCCCCCTGACGGCCGCCGCGCAGCGGCCAGCGCCCAAGGCTGCGATCTCCAAGCTTCCGGCGATCGAGACGTTCACGCTCCCCAACGGGCTCCAGGTCGCGGTGCTGCCGACCGACGCGGCGCCGGTGGTCGCGGTCCAGGTCTGGTACCACGCCGGCAGCAAGGACGAGCCCCGCGACCGCCGCGGCTCCGCCCACATGTTCGAGCACATGCTGTTCAAGGGCAGCGAGCACGTGCGCTCCGAGGCGCATGCGCAGTTCCTCAACGGGCTGGGCGGCTACGTCAACGCGGAGACCGACACGGACGCGACGCACTACATCAACACGCTCCCCTCGGACTATCTCGACTTCGCGATCCAGCTCGAGGCGGAGCGGATGCGGAAGCTGCTGTTTCGCAAGCAGATGGTCGATACCGAGCGCGAGGTCGTGAAGGAGGAGATCCGGCAGCAGGAGAACTCGCCGATCCGCAAGGGCTTCCTCCGCTTCCTCGAGGTCGCCTACACCAAGCATCCTTACGCGTGGGAGGCGGGCGGCACGATCAAGGACCTCGACGCGACCTCGGTCGAGGATCTGCGGAAGTTCTACGACGCGTACTATCAGCCGTCGAACGCGCTGCTCGTCGTCACCGGCAAGGTCACCCCGGCGGCGGTGAAGGCGTCGGCGGAGAAGTGGTTAGGTCCGATCCCCAAGGCGCCCGAGCCGCCGCGCCCTGCCAAGGATGCGCAGGAGCCGAAGCAGACCGCGAAGCGGCGTGAGGTCGTCGAGCCCGGCCAGATCGGGCTGACGGCGGTCGGCTTCCACATCCCCGCGGCCAAGGACAAGGACGTCTACAGCATCCAGGTCGCGTCGATCATCCTCGGCGCGGGCGAGTCGTCGCGGCTCAAGCAGCGCTTGAAGAAGATCGACCCGAAGACGAAGCGTCCGCTCGCCCTCGACGGTGGCATCGAGTCGCTGGTGCGCGAGGACCCCGGGATGACGCTCGCGCTCGGCGTGTATCTCGATCCCGCGCAGGCGGACGGCGTCGAGGCCGCGATCTTCGACGAGCTCGCGAAGCTCGGCAAGACGGGGCCGACGGCCAACGAGCTGCGCAAGGCGAAGAATCAGGTGCAGGCCGGGTTCGTGTTCTCGCTCGAGAACGTGACCGGCCTCGCCGAGGCGATCGGCCGCTCGTGGATCCTCACCGGCGACCCACGATCGTTCATGAACGACGTCGACCAGATCGAGAAGGTCTCGGCCGCCGACGTGAAGCGCGTCGTCAAGCAATACATGACGCCCGACCAAGCGACCATCGTCGTGATTCCTCCGAAGGGGCGCTGACCATGAAGCGCGCATTTCTCTTCCTCATCTCTCTCCTCGTCCTCGTGCTGGTCGCCGCGTGCGGCCCCAAGCCCGCGCCGACCCCGGTGCCCACGCTGCCCGGCGATGGTGATGCCAACGTCGCGAAGCCGACGGAGTCGAAGAATCCGGTCACCGCGGATGCGTGGTCCGGGCGTACGGATCTGATCGCGCCGCCCGCGCCCAAGCCGCCGGCCGCGGTCGAGCTGCCGGCGATCGACTCGTACAAGCTCGCCAACGGCCTGCAGGTGTTCGTGATCAAGAGCGACCGCCTGCCGGTGATGTCGATGCAGCTCGCCGTCCGTGCGGGCCGCATGCACGAGCCGCGTGCGCGGCTCGGCGTGTCGGAGCTCACGGCCGACATGCTGGTCAAGGGCACCAAGCGACGCGACGCGCTCGCCCTCGCGAAGGCGATCGACTTCGTCGGCGGCACGATCGCCGCGGACGCGACCTACGAGGCGACCCTCGTGTCGTGCAGCGTGCTCGCGCGCAACGCGAAGACGTGCTTCGAGCTGCTGCCCGAGATGATCACGCAGCCCAACTTCCCCGAGTCCGAGCTCGTGAAGGTGCGCGAGCAGGAGATCGCGAGGGTGCGCAACCGCCTCGACGATGCGGGCGCGCTCGCGTCGGCGCACGTGCAAAACCTCTTGTGGGGGAACGATCACGTTCGCGGCTGGATCGACAGCGAGTCGTCGATCGCGGCGATCAAGCGCGAGGACCTCGTCGCGTGGCACAGGGCGTGGTTCGTGCCGGCGAACGCGATGCTCGTCGTCACGGGCGACGTCGATCCCAAGAAGCTCAAGGGCGACCTCGAGCGCTCGTTCGGTGCGTGGGCCAAGGGCCCGGTGCCACCGTCGCCGCAGTACAAGGAGCCGGGGCTGTCGGGCAGCAAGATCCGGCTCGTCGACAAGCCGGGCCAGACCCAGACGCACATCCGCGTGGCGCAGTTCGGGATCAAGCACGAAGACCCGCGGTTCTTCGACTCGCTCGTGTGGAACTACACCCTCGGCGGTGGCGCCTTCAGCTCGCGGCTGATGAGGGTCGTGCGCGTCGAGGGCGGAAAGACCTACGGTGCGAGCTCTGCGTTCGACCGGAACCTCGACAAGGGCTCGTTCGTGGTGACGACGTTCACCCGCAACGCGGAGGCGGTCCCGACCACGAAGCTGCTGCTCGGCGAGATCGCGAAGATGGCGCAGGAGGGCCCGACGCAGGCCGAGGTCGACGCGGCGATCGCGAACATCGCGGGCAGCTATGGCCTGCGGTTCCAGACCGCCGCGGAGGCCGGCGCAGCGCTGATCGCCGCCGAGCTGCACGGCTTCGGCAGGGAGTACCTCGCGAACTATCCGCTCGCCGTCGGTAAGGTCGACGTCGCGTCGGCGAAGCGCGCGGCGCACGAGATCCTCGACCCCAAGGACTACGTGGTCGTGATGGTCGGCGACGCGAAGGACCTCGAGCCGCAGCTGCAGAAGGCGGGCTGGCGCTACGAGAAGGTGGCGTTCACGGATCCGGTGTCGCCCGAGGCGCCGAAGCAGGAGGTCGTGGTGGACGCCAAGGCGGCCGAGGCGGCGAAGAAGCTCGTCGACGAGGCGATCGCTGCGAAGGGCGGCAAGGCCAAGCTCGCCGGGATCAAGGCGTTCAAGATGCTCGCCGTGGGCGAGACGACGATGGGCCCGCAGACCGTGAAGGTCGAGACCGAGCGCCTGTTCGTGCTGCCCGACAAGATGCGGATCGACGCCACGCTCGTCGGCCTCGGCAAGGTGGTGATCGGCGTCAACGGCAAGACCGGCTGGCAGCTCGCGCCGAATCCGCAGACGGGCAAGCCCGCGGTGGTGACGATCGGCGCGCAGGACTTCAAGCAGATCGAGTTCGAGCGCTGGCGCGAGCCGGAGCTGCTGCTGCTCAAGGCGGCCGACCCGAACGCGAAGCTGCGCCCTGCGCCCGACGAGACCATCAACGGCAAGCCGAACGCGGTCGTGAAGATCGCGTCGCCGCTGCCGAACGTGGAGGTCGCGATCTACATCGACAAGGCGACGAAGCTCGTCACGCGCACCAGCTACATCGACGCGGCGTCCGCCACGACGGAGACCGACGAGTTCGCCGACTACAAGGCGGTCAGCGGGATCAAGATCGCGCACAAGCGCACGAGCACCTCGACCGGCCAGGGCGCGCGCAAGACGAAGCTCGAGCTCAAGTCCGTCGAGATCGATCCGAAGATCGATCCGAAGGTGTTCGAGACGCCAGCCACGCCCTGACCCCGGTCAGGCGGGCGGGTGCATCGGCGAGACGAGCCGGTTCGCCGAGCTCGCCGCCGAGGCCACGCAGAACAGGTGGAGGACGAGGCCGGGCAAGAGGAGCGAGTAACCCGCGGTGACGACGAGGAACCACAGCAGTGCGGCGAGCGGGCGGCCCGCGTAGAGCTGGCCCGCGCCGGGGAGCACGAGGCTGAGCAGCGCGGCGAGCGCGGGGCTCGAGCCGCCGTAGCGCAGCGCCATCGGTGCGCGGCGGACGATCGCCGTCTCGAGCCGCGGCGGCGGGCGCTCCTCGCGGCGCGGCTGGAGCTTCTGGCGATTCGGGACGTCGTAGCGGATCGTGCCGTCGTCCTCGATCTCCATCGCGATGCGGTCGCGCGCGACCAGGCGATCGAGGACTCGTTCGGCATCCTCGATCGAGCAGTTCGCGTAGTACGCGAGCACCTGCGGCGTGATCTTCGCGTCGGTCGTGTAGGCGAGCTCGAGGAGCCGCCCTTCGATGATGCCGGGATCGCTGGTTCGGTCGTTCATTAGGCCGCCTTCCGGCGCATCGCCGCCGTGATCGCCTGCTTCGTGGTGAGGAGGTCGCGCCACGGATCGCGCTTGAGCGCGCCGAGCCGGCGCGGCACCGTGGCCGTGGTGAACGCGAGTGGATCGACGTTGTGCGCGAGCTCCTCCCACGTGATCGGCACCGCGACGGGCGCGCCGGCGCGTGCGCGCGGCGAGTACGGCGCGATGAAGGTGGCACCGCGGCCATTGCGCAGGTAGTCGAGGAAGACCTTGCCCTTGCGTGCGCGCTTGGACATGTTCGTCGTGTAGGCCGCCGGATCTTCCTGCTCCATCTGCTCGACGACGGACTGCGTGAACGCCTTGGTCTCGTCCCAGTCGAGGCGGCGCTCGACGGGAACGACGACGTGCAGGCCCTTGCCTCCGGTGGTCTTGAGCCAGCTCGTCAGGCCGAGGTCGTGGAGGCGCCGGCGCAGCTCGAACGCGGCGAGGGCGACACGCTCCCAGCCGAGGCCGACATCCGGATCGAGATCGAACACGAGCAGATCGGGACGCTCGAGCTTGTCGGTGTGCGAGCCCCACGTGTGAGTCTCGAGCACGCCGAGCTGCGCGAGCGCGACGAGCCCTTCCAGGCTGTCGATCTGCATGTACGTGGCCTTGCTGCCGTCGCTCTCCTCGAGGTGGAGCGGCTTGATCGCGGGCGGTGCACCGGGCAGCAGCGCCTTCTGATAGAAGCAGTGCTTGTGGTGACCGTCCGGGCACCGGACGACCGTGAGGGGGCGGCGTGCGACGTGCGGCAGCATCCACTCGGCGACCACCGCGAGATACGCGATGAGGGCGCCTTTCGTGATCCCCTGCTCGGGATACATGACCTTGTCGAGGTTGGTGAGCTCGAAGCCCAGCGGCAGCTGCGCGACGATGTCGTGGAGGTGCGTCGGCTCGGAGCGGCGGTGCGACTGCCAGGTGCGATCGGCCTCGCTCGCGATGTCCTCGAGCGAGCGCCCGGTCAGCACGCTGTTGGGCTGGTCCTCGACGATGTCGGCGTCTTCGTCCGCATCGTCATCGCGGCCCTTGAACAGGAGCCAGCTCTCCTGCTTGCCCTGCGGCTTGGTGCGGACGAGGTGCCAGCGGCCATGCAGCTTCTCGCCGTGCAGCGTGAACGACAGCCGTCCCTTCGCGAGCATGTCGTGCGGATCGTTCCTGGCCTCCCACGTCCCCCGATCCCACACGGCCACGGTCCCGGCACCGTAGCCCTCGGGGATGACGCCCTCGAAGTCTCCATAGTCGATTGGATGATCCTCGGTACGCACGGCGAGGCGGCGCTCCGTCGGCGAGAGGCTCGGGCCCTTCGGGACCGACCACGACAGCAGCACGCCGTCGAGCTCCAGGCGGAAGTCGTAGTGCAGCCTGCGCGCGGCGTGCTTCTGGATGACGAACGAATTTCCGGCAGCCAGGCGCTGCGTCTCGCCGCTGGGTTCGGGTGTGCGAGAGAAGTCGCGCATCGAGCGGTACTTCTCGAGCTTTCGCGCACTGGCGCTGCGGGCCATGCGGCAATGCGCTGCATCGACAGTGCCAGCCTCAGGCGGGTCGGACGATGGCGGCGAGCTCGTCGACGGGCAGGGCGTTCAGCACCTGGTGCTTGCGGATCCGCGCGCGGCGCGCCATCCCGACGGCAAACCGCGCGGCCCCCAGGCCTTTGACCGAGTGTGCGTCGCTCGACAGCACGAACTTGAGGCCGCGTGCGGCCGCCCTGCGCGCGTTCACGGGATCGAGATCGAGCCGATACGGATCGCCGTTGATCTCGATCGCGGCGCGCGACTCGGCCGCGGCGTCGAGCACGTCGTCGATGCGCACCTTGATCGGATCGCGGCGCAGCACGAGGCGACCGAGCGCGTGGCCCCAGATCTTGAAGAACGGCTGGCGCATGGCCGCGACCAGGCGCGCGGTCATCGCGTCCTCGTCGAGCTGGAAGCGCTGGTGCACGCTCGCGATGATCACGTCGAGCTCGGGGATGAGCTCCGCAGGCACGTCGATCGCGCCGTCGGCGAGGATGTCGGCCTCGGTGCCGCGCAGCACGCGGGCCTCGGGCGCGACGAGCGAGGCGATCTCGGCGGCCTGCTCGCGCAGCTTCTCCGCCGTGAGCCCGCCCGCATAGCTCGCCGCGGCCGAGTGGTCGGTGATCGTGATGGCGTCGAAGCCGAGCTCCGCGGCCGCGCGCACCATCTCGGCGACGGAGTTGCGGCCGTCCGAGTACGTCGTGTGACAGTGCGTCGCGGTGCGCAGATCGTCGAGCGTGACGAGATCAGTGAACGTGTCGCCGGCCAGCGCCGCCGTGATCTCGTCGGTACCGTCGCGCACCTCCGGCGGCAGCCATGGCAACGCGAGCGCGCGATAGACATGCGCTTCGTCGGCCGCCTCCAGCACGTCCAGGTTCATGCCGCGCTCGGCGGCGCGCGCCCGCAGCAGCGCGACGTGCTCGGGCGAGCCGGTGGCCCGCACCTGTGCCCAGCCCAGCTTCTCGGGCGGGGCGAGGTACAGCTCTGCGCGCAGCCCGCCGGCGAGGAAGGCGGTGATCGGCGTCTGCGAGCGATCCACCGACGTCACGAGCGCGAAGCCGGCGAGCCGCGCGATCACGGCGTCGGGCTCGCGCGTCGCGACGGCGTACGCGAGATGGTCGATCACCTCGCTCCACCGCCGCACCGGCCCACACAGCTCGACGGCGAGTGCGGCAGGCTCGCCGCGGAGGTGCTGGGCCAGGGACGCCGCGCTGTCCTCGGCATCGACGAGCAGCACGCGCGCACCGTTGAGCCGTCGCTCCTCGATGGACTGCAGGATCTTCTGCTCGCTGACCTTGCCGAGCCCGGGCAGCTCGCGCAGCGCTCCTTTGCGGCACAGCTCCGCGACCGTATCGAGGTCCGCGGGCGCGAACGCCTGGTGGATCTTGCGCGCCTTCAGCACGCCGACGCGTGGCAGCTGCGCGAGCTCGATCACCACCGGCGGCCACTTCGCGCGCAGCCGCTCGAGCAGCGCGCTCGTCCCGCGCCGCGCGAGCTCGGCGACCACGCGGGCCGTCGAGGGCCCCACATTCGGCAGCTCCTCGAGGCGGCCCTCGTCGATCAGCCGATGCAGCCCGTTCGCCGCCTGCACGGTCCCCGCGGCGCGCTCGTACGCGAACGCTCGGTGCTTGTCTCCGTCGAGCTCGTAGTAGATCGCGAGCTCGCGGAGCAGCGCCGCGATGGTGGCCGGTTCCATCGTCACGGGTGTACAGCTGACTAGCACCTGCCGTCGAGTGGCCCCAGTCGGCCTATCCCTCGCCGTAGTCCTCGATCTCGTAGGTGTCCGGCGGCGGCGGCGGCTGGAACACCGGTGGTGGCGGCTCGGGCTCGACGGGCAGGATGTAGATCCCTCCATTCTCCGCGACCGCCGCCGCCGCGGCCGGTGCGGACGGCTGGGTGGGCGCGGGCGCCCCGGGCGCCGGTGGTGTGATCGCCAGCCCCGGCCCGACGTTCTCGGGCACACCGCCCGGCACCTCGGGCGCGAGCGGTCGCGTCGAGTCGGCGGGCCCCATGGCGGTCGACTCGCCGATCGCGGGCCCAACCTGCTGCGGCGCCTCGACCCTTCGCTCCGGCATCTCGGCACACGCACCGGCGAGGATCGCGATCAGACCAACACGCAGCGCGAGCATGTCCTCACATCGTGCGAGCGGCGTGCCGTCGACCTCGTGCGGCGACGGCGCACGCCCTCGCTGGTACGCCGATCGCACGCCTCCTCCCCATGCCCGCCCGTGCCATCGACACCGCGACGATCTCGTTCGGCCTCGTCTCGATCCCCGTGAAGATCTATTCGACCAACGAGCCCTCGCACGAGCTCCATTTCCATCTCGTGCACGAAGGCTGCGGCGAGCGCCTCAAGCAGTACTACGAGTGTCCGCGGCACGGCCGCGTCGAGCGCGACGAGATGATCAAGGGCTTCGAGATCTCGCGCGGCAACTTCGTCGAGCTCTCCAAGGAAGAGCTCAAGGCCCTGGAGGCCGTCGCCTCCGACGCGATCGAGGTCCGCGAGTTCGTCCCGCTCTCCGCGATCGATCCCCTCTACATCACCGCGAGCTACTACCTCGCGCCCGACCGCGGCGGCGATCGCGCCTACCGGCTCATGCGCGACGCCCTCGAGCACGCCGACCTCGCCGCCGTCGCCGCGTACGCCGCGCGCGGCAAGGAATACATCGTCATGCTGCGCCCCTTCGAGGATGGGCTCGTCATGCACCAGCTCCGCTACGCCGACGAGGTCAAGCCGTGGAGCGAGGTCGGCATGCCCACGCTCGCCAAGCCCAAGCCCGCCGAGCTCGGCATGGCCGGCAAGCTCATCGACCAGCTCCGCCACGACGAGTTCGACGCCTCCCAGTACACCGACGAGGTCAAGGGCCGCGTCCGCCACCTGATCGCCGAGAAGGCAAAGGGCGGCGAGATCGTCGCGCCGACCGCCGAACCTCGCCCCGAGGTCGGTGACCTCATGGCCGCCCTCAAAGCCTCGCTCGCCGGCGAGGGCCCCACACCCACGCAGGCCGCCCACGCGCGTGGTGGCCGCCGCGCTGGGGCTCGCGCTGCGGCCCGCTCTCCGCGCAAACACACCGCGACGCACGACGGCGACCGCCGCAACCATCGCGGTTCGCGCGCCCGCCCTCACACCACCCGCCGTACGCGCTCCGCGTCGCACGCGTCACGCGCGCACCGCTAGCGCCGTCGCCACCGTCCGGCGCAGCGGCGCCGCCCTGCCACTTCGACGCGCCAGCCGTCGTGGCCCGTGACCAGGCCAACGCCGCGCCTGGTCGACGCGCGCGGCCGCGCCAGGCGATGACGAACGCGCCATCAGAATCCCCGGGGCGAGCTCGTCGTCGCTGTCTGACGGACCCACCGACGCGCCCGCCGCCGCCAGGATCCAGACAAACGCGCAGACAGCTGCAGATCGCGTGACGCCGCACTGACCGCCGTGACCCGCCGCGCGTGCACTCCGCTATGGATCTCGAACCCGGGTCCGGCGCGCCGGCTCACCGCGCTCAGCGCTCTACGCCGTCGCGGATGCTCCGTTCCGGGATTTTCATCCCGGTTTCGGAACCCAGAACCCATTCCGGAACCACGGCCCAGAACTCAGATGGGCCGGAGGCCCGAAGGGTTGGTCAAGGACATGTGGGGAGCGCGCGCGTTGATGCCGGTGCGCCTCGGCGCGCTCTCCACATGTCCGGCACCGGCGACAGGCGGTGCGCGTTCTCGTCGGAATTCCTTGTTCTGTGTCGATCTCGTTGACTTCGAGTTGGCCTTGTGATTCTATGCCGAATCAAGACGAGGGAATGGCCATGCGGGGCAATACGAAGGGCAAGGAAGGGGCGGTGCAAGGCGAGCTGCCGCTCGGCAAGCGGCCGAAGCGCACGCCGAGGCACGGTGGCTGGCGTCCGGGTGCGGGGCGCAAGCGTTCGGGGCCGCGCCGCCGGGTCGCGCATGTGAAGCGGCCGTCGACGGCGTTTCGCTATCCGGTGCACGTGACGACGCGCGTGCGCTCCGATGTGGCGCGGCTACGCAACTTCGAGCTGTGCAGCGTGCTGCGGCGCGCGTTCGTCCGTGGGTGTCAGAAGGATGCGTTCCGGATCTGCCAGTTCTCGATCCAGGGCAACCACATCCACATGATCTGCGAGGCGAAGGATGCGGCGAGCTTGGCGGCAGGGGTGCAGGCATGGGAGGTGCGCGTGGCGCGTGGGCTCAACCGCGTGCTCGGACGGAAGGGCCGCGTGTTCGACGACCGCTATCACTGCGAGGTGATCAAGACGCCGCGGCAGACGCGCGCGGCGCTTTGCTACGTGATGCAGAACGCGCGGCGGCACGGCGAGCATCTCGACGCTCGGTGGAACGGGATCGATCCGTTCTCGTCGGCGTGGTGGTTTGATGGCTGGCGTGATCAAGGATGGAGGCGAGGTCTGATGCCTCCGGAAGAACGGACGGTCGCACCGGCGGGATCGTGGTTACTCAACGTGGGTTGGCGACGGTGCGGACTGCTCGAGCTCGAAGAAGTGCCGGCGGTGCGGAGGCGTGAGGAGCAGCGCCGCGCGCGCTAGGGTCGACGCGGATTGCCTGAAGCATCGTGGATCGACCCGCGGCATGGCGTGGCGTTCGCGGGCACAGCAGGAACCGCTGAGGCTCGCGACGACGACGCCATGGCTCAGCGCTTCGCGCCGTCGCGCAGCGTCGCGCCCCACGCGGCCTCGATCGCGGTCCGGCGCGCGGCGAGGCGCTCCTCGGCGACCGTCTCCGTGACCGTGGTGTTGTTCGCCGCGTCGACCGTCGCGTCGGCGGTGAAGTTGAAGCTGTGAGCGATGTTGTCGTGGACGGTGTTGCCCGACGCCATGTTCAGCTTCTGGCCGAGCATGACCCACGGGCGGCGCTCGGTGCCCCAGCGCGTGTAGGTGAGATTGTTGGTGATGCGCGAGCCCTGGGCGTCGTAGAGCGAGACGCCGTGGTAGTGGTCGACGAACACGACGTTGTCCTCGACAGTGAAGTTGACCAGCGGGCCGTCGAAGAAGCCGATGCCCTGGAGGAACGCGGGGAACGGTTGCGCCGGATCCTCGCGGTTGATGATGATGTTGCCGCGGAGCGTGACGTCGCGAACGGTGCCCGTGCCGACGTTGAACAGGAAGCACTGGATGGCGTCGTCATGGTTGGCGTCGCCGTCGGTGTCGCCGACGTAGACGTTCTTGATGACGTTGTCGATCACCTTGCCGCCGTCGCGGGTGACGCGGATGCCGTCCGCCGAGAAGTCGTTGACGAGGTTGCCCTCGAGCGTGGAGTCGAACGAGGTGATCGCGATCCCGAACCGCACGTTGTAGACGTGGGTGCGCCGGACGGCGAGGCCGGTGCCGTTGCGGCCGAGGAGGATGCCGCTGTTGGCGGACATCCACTCCGCCACGGTCCACGCGCTGGCGTCAGCCGCCGTGTAGACCACGCTGTCCTCGAGCACGAGGTCGGTCGAGGTGCCGCTCTCGCCGAGCGAGACGATGTTGCCGCTGTACGGCGCTGCCGCGAACGCCGGGCTGACGGTCAGCCCGCGTAGGTGCCAGCCGCTGCCACGCTTCAGCTCCAGGCGGCCGAGCTGGGGGGTGGCGCCCGGCGCCGCGCGGATGGTCACGGCGGTGGCGTGCTCTCCCTCGAACGTGGCGTTGCCGTGGTTGCCGTCGAGCAGCACCAGCGTCTTGCCGTCGGGGACGTCGGCGACGAGGCCCGCCGCGATCGAGTCGGCGAGGCCGGGCCAGGGCGCATCGGCCGTCCCGGGGGCGGTCGGGCTGCCGTTGACGGGGTCGAGGTAGATCGCATCCGCCGGCACCGGATCGTCGTCGACCGTTCCGGCGTCGGAGCCGTTGCCGGCATCGTCGCCCTCGCCGCCATCCTGGGAGCTGCCCTTGGTGTCACCCGAACAGCCGACCACCACGAGCGCCAGCAGCAGGTGAGCTCCACGCATGACGGCATCGTACGCCCTTGCCGAGCTCTCGCTGTGAACGTAGATTCATTTTCGTGAATCTGGATTCAATCCGCCGCCGGCGGATGGCGCTGCGGACGCAGATGCGCGAGAAGGTGCGCGCCGCGATCCTCGACGCGGCCGAGGAGTTGATCGCGGAGAAGGGGCTGCAGGGGACCGCGCTCACCCAGATCGCGGCGAAGGCCGGCGTGGCCGTTGGGACCCTCTACAACTACTTCGAGGACCGCGACGCCATGGTGCGCGCGCTGTTCGAGACCCGCCGCGCGACGCTGCGCCCGAAGCTGCTCGCCGCGATCGGCGCGGGCAAGGAGCTCGCGTTCGAGCCGCGGCTGCGCACGTTCATGCGCGCCTTGTTCCAGGCGTTCGAGGAGCACCGCCGCTACGTCAAGGTCGTGTTCTCCGCCGAGCACCTCAAGCCGCAGGGCTCGCACGCCGACCTGCGTGCTGCGGTCGCGGAGATGGTGGTCGCAGGCGTCGCCGAGGGCGTCATCGCCAAGAGCTCGGCGGAGATCGTCGAGATCATGCTGATCGGCTCGCTCCGCGCCGTGCTCGTCCACCGGGTCGAGACCGGCGGATCGTTTCCCGAGGTCGCGGATGCCGTGGTGTCGCTCGTGCTCGACGGCGCGAGGCGCAAGCGGTGAGCAGCGCGCCGCGCGCGGGCAAGTGGACCGTCGCGATCTCGATCGCGTTCGGCTCGCTGATGGCGACGATCGACACCTCGATCGTCAACGTCGCGATCCCGCAGATCCGCGGCGAGCTCGGCGCGTCGCTGCAAGAGATCACGTGGATCACGACGGCCTACATGATCGCGATGGTGCTGGTCATGCCGTTGACCGGCTTCCTCGGCTCGTTCTTCGGCCAGAAGCGCGTGTACCTCGCGTCGCTCGTCATCTTCACCCTCGGCTCGGTGCTGTGTGGGACCGCCCGCTCCCTCGAGATGCTGGTGCTGTGGCGCATCCTGCAGGGCCTCGGCGGAGGGGCGCTGCAACCGACGCAGCAGGCGATCTTGCGCCAGACGTTCCCGCCGAACGAGCAGGGCATGGCGATGGCCATCTTCTCGATGGTGATCATGGTCGGTCCCGCCGTGGGGCCGGTGCTCGGCGGCTGGATCACCGACAACATGTCGTGGCCGTGGATCTTCTTCGTGAACCTGCCGGTCGGCGTGCTCGGCGCGTACCTCACGTGGCGCAACGTCTACGAGCCCGAAGACGTGCTCGTGGCGCAGCGCAAGTACGCCGCGAAGCTGCGCGCGAACCTCGACTGGCAGGGCATCGTCCTCATGGCGATCGCCGTCGGCGCGATGATGTTCGTGCTCGAAGAAGGCGCGAGCGAGGACTGGTTCGAGTCGACGAAGATCCTGGTCGCGACCTACATCGCCGGCGTCG
>Ga0247823_10002768_pt1 | contig 14422 bp, 15 predicted proteins | sample 13C_PalmiticAcid_2_FD_192426 | JGI IMG/M metagenome (GOLD analysis project Ga0247823, IMG submission 192426) | Soil microbial communities from agricultural site in Penn Yan, New York, United States - 13C_PalmiticAcid_Day30 | ecosystem: Environmental > Terrestrial > Soil > Agricultural land...
GCACCTGGCAGGCCTGGTGGGCCGGGGTGAGGTACGTCACGGTGAGCTGGCCGAGCGTCTCGAAGCCGGCGTCGGTGTGATGGGCCAGCAGTTCGGCGCAGTCCCACACCTGGTTGCCGAGCACGGGATCGATGCCCAGCTTGTCGTTGAGCCGCAGTTCGGCGATGCGGTGCACGTTGCGCAGGCATTCGCCGAACTCGGCCTCGGGCAACGACTGCAGGCGGCGCTCGAAGGTGGCGATGATCTCGGCGCGGGTGAGGCCCGTGCCCCGCGGGCCGCGCACCGCCACGATGAACGGCCAGCCGAACTTGTCGGCGTAGGCGGCGTTGAGTTCGCGCAGGCGCGCCAGCTCCTCGGGCGAGCAGGCCTTCAGGCCGGCGCGCAGCTGCTCGCTGGTGGACTCTGCCGTGAGTTCGCCCCGTTCGGCGAGCTTGCCGGCCAGTTCCGGGTGGGCGCGCAGCAGCGCCAGCTGCAGGTCGCGCGGGGCCTCGCGCACGGTCTGCGCCATCACGTTCTTGAGCTGCGCCGCGCTCGCCCAGGGACGGCGGTCGACCACCGACTCGGCGACCCACGGCGAGTGTTCGTACAGGCCGTGCAGCCAGGCCAGCGCGTCCTCGCGGGACGCGGCATTCAACACATCGAGGTTCATGCGCTCTCCGGGGCGGGGTGGTGTTGGCGCCAGTGTCGCGCGATGTCGATGCGCCGGCACACCCACACATCGGGATGCGCGGCCACGTGGTCGAGGAACCGCACCAGCGACTGGAACCGCCCCGGGCGGCCCAGCAGGCGCGAGTGCATGCCGATGCTGAGCATCTTCGGGCGGTCGAGGCCGGCCGGGTCGCCCTCGGCGTAGAGCACGTCGAACGCGTCCTTCAGGTACTGGAAGAAGTGCTCGCCGGTGTTGAAGCCCTGCGGCGCCGCGAAGCGCATGTCGTTGGTGTCGAGCGTGTACGGCACGACGAGGCGCTGCATCGTGCTGCCGTCGCTCTTCGTCACGGGCATCCAGAACGGCAGGTCGTCGCCATAGTGGTCGCTGTCGTACTCGTAGCCGCCCTGGTCGGCGACGAGCCGCTTCGTGTTGGGGCTGTCGCGGCCGGTGTACCAGCCGAGGGGCCACTGGCCGCCGGTCAGCTCGCGGATGACCTGCGTGCCGCGCGCGATGTGCTCGCGCTCCTCCGCCTCGGGCATGTGCTGGTAGTGGATCCAGCGCCACTGGTGGTTGGCGATCTCGTGGCCCGCGTCGAGGAAGGCCTGCGTGAGCTCGGGGTGGCGCTGCAGCGCCATGCCCACGCCGAAGATGGTGAGCGGCAGGCCGCGGCGCTCGAACTCGCGCAGCAGGCGCCACACGCCGGCGCGCGAGCCGTACTCGTAGATGCTCTCCATGCTGAGGTGGCGCGCGGGGTAGCTCTGCGCGCCGATGATCTCGGACAGGAAGGTCTCGGAGCCGGCGTCGCCGTGGAGCACGTTGTTCTCGCCGCCCTCCTCGTGGTTCAGGACGAACTGCACGGCGATGCGCGCGCCGCCCGGCCAGCGGGCATGCGGGGGGTTGCGGCCGTAGCCGACGAGGTCGCGGGGGTAGTCGGTGGTCATGGCGGGGTCACTTCTCCGGCCGCAGCACGGATTCGAGGTCGGGGATGCGCGGCAGCGTCTGCAGGTTGTGTTCCACGTGCTGCAGGTGCTCGCCCATCAGCTGCACGGCCGCGCGGGCGTCGCGGCGCTCGAGGGCGTCGACGATGGCCACGTGTTCCGCGTACGAATGTTCCGCCGAATGGGCGCTCTGGTACATCAGCGAGATCAGGGAACTGCGCGACAGCAGGTCGCGCAGGATGTCGGCCAGCGTGTCGTTGCCGAGCATGGAGGCCAGCACCACGTGGAAGTCGGCCAGCAGCCGCGTGCGGCCGGACACGTCCGTGCGCTGCACCGCCGCGCGTTCGTCGTCGAGGTGGGCGCGCAGGCGCACGATGTGGGCGGGCGTGAGTTCGAGCGCGGCGCGGCGGATCATCGAACTCTCGAGCATGTGCCGCACCTCGAACACCTGGCGGGCCTCCTCGACGCTGGGCTGCGCGACGCGGGCGCCACGTGCCTTCTCGAGCGTGATGAGCTTGTCGCGGCTCAATTGGTGCAGCGCCTGCCGCACGATGGTGCGCGAGACCTGGAAGATGTCGGCGATCTTCTGCTCGGCGAGCTTGGTGCCGGGCATGAGCCGCCGCTCGACGATGGCCGTGGTGATGGACTCGATGATGCGCTGGGCCGTGTCCACCGGCGAGCCCGGTGCGGAGGACGCCGCGCGCGGAACTTGCTTCCGTGAGGGCCGGATGGATGGCAGGGCGGGCGAGGAACGCGGGGGCGGCATGGCTCAATGCTTGCGTGAATGGCTAAACTGTATACACTTTTGCCTGTCCTGCAACTTCTTTCTCGGCCTCGCCCCATGGGAAAACTCACCACGCACGTGCTCGACACCATGAACGGCTGCCCGGCGGCCGGCATGCTCATCGGCCTGTACAAGGTGCAGGACGGCCAGCCGGTGCTCGTGCGCCAGGCCGTGCTCAACCACGACGGCCGCACCGACGGCCCGCTGCTCGACGACACCACCTTCGCCACCGGCCGCTACCGCCTCGTGTTCGAGGTGGCGGCGTACTTCCGCGGGCGCGGCGTCGAACTGCCCGAACCGCCGTTCCTCGAGGCGGTGCCCATCGACTTCGGCCTCGCCAACCCCCTCCAGCACTACCACGTGCCGCTGCTCACGAGCCCGTGGGCCTACTCCACGTACCGCGGCAGCTGACCTGCCTGTTGTATACACATTTCCCCCATGGACCTTTACCTGCTGGACTGGCTCAACCTGCTGCTGCGCTGGGCCCACGTGATCACGGCCGTGGCCTGGATCGGTGCGTCCTTCCACTTCGTCGCCCTCGACAACAGCCTCACCCCGCCAGAGGACCCGGCCGAGCGTGACAAGGGCATCGGCGGTGAACTGTGGGCCGTGCACGGCGGCGGCTTCTACCACCAGCAGAAGTACCCGGTCTCGCCGAAGAACCTGCCGGAGAAGCTGCACTGGTCCATGTGGGAGAGCTACTCCACGTGGCTCACCGGCTTCGCGCTGTTCACGGTGCTGTACCTCTTCAACGCCAGCACCTTCCTGATCGACAAGAGCCTGTTCGACTGGTCGCCGGCCGCGGCCATCGCCACCGCCCTCGGCTTCCTCGCCGCGTTCTGGGTGATCTACGACGGCATCTGCCGGCTCTTCGGCGAACGCAAGAACGGCGACGTGGTCGTGGGGGCGCTGGTGTTCGTGTTCGTGGTGTTCGCCGCGTGGCTGTCGTGCCAGCTGTTCGCCGGCCGGGCCGCCTATCTGCTCGTGGGCGCCATGCTCGCCACGACGATGAGCGGCAACGTGTTCTTCTGGATCATCCCCGGGCAGCGCAAGGTGGTGGCCAGCCTGCGGGCGGGCACGCCGGTGGACCCGGTGCACGGCAAGCGCGGCAAGCAGCGCAGCTTCCACAACACCTTCTTCACGCTGCCGGTGCTGATCGCGATGCTCAGCAACCACTTCGGTTTCCTGTACGCCGCCCCGTTCAACTGGTTCTGGCTGGTGCTCGTGATGCTGGCGGGGGCGCTGATCCGCCTGTCCTTCGTGCTGCGGCACAAGGCGCTGGCATTCGGCCATCCAGTGCCGTGGCGGTATGCCGCGGTGGGTTCGGCGATGCTCGCCGGCGTGATCGTCGCGATGGCGCCGTCGCCGAAACCCGCGGCACCGCCCGCCGCCGTCGCCCCGCCGGCGCCCACCTTCGCCGAGGTCAACGCGGTGATCACGCAACGCTGCGTGATGTGCCACAACGAAGGCCTCGCCAACAAGGGCGTGATGCTGCACACGCCGGCCCTCCTGGTGCAGCACGCGAAGCAGGTCTACCAGCAGGCCACGCTGCTGAAGGCGATGCCGCTGAACAACGCGACGCAGATGACGGAGGCGGAGCGGGAGTTGATCGGGCGGTGGGTGGAGGCGGGGGCGAAAGGGCCCTGACCACACCAAGGAGGCGAGCGAAGCAACGCCGACAGATCAAGCCACACGCGAGCCCGGGTCTCCCGGGCGACCCGTGGCGCCCCCTGGGGGCAGGAGCGAAGCGACTGGGGGGCTCCGTTTCATCCGCCCTTGTTCCGCATGAAATCGGCCGTCTGGAAGAACGACTTGTCCAGGCGTTCGATCAGTTCGGGATCCAGCTGAAGCTCCACCATCGCCTGGTGCATGCACGCCAGCCACTGGTCCCGCTCCTTCAACCCGATGGCGAACGGCATGTGCCGCATGCGCAGCCGCGGGTGGCCGAAGCGCTCGACGTAGTGCTGCGGCCCGCCGAGCCAGCCGCACAGGAACCAGAAGAACTTCTCGCGGGTGGTCTCGAGCGTGGTGGGATGCATGGCCCGCAGCTCGGCGTACGCCGGCTCCAGATCCATCAGATCGTAGAAGCGGTCGGACAGCGCCCGCACCTTCTCCTCACCCCCGACCCATGCGAACGGGGTGTCGAAGGGCTTGCCGGACATCATGGCGCGGCGAGGCGCGTGGCGACGGCGGTGATGCCCTTCGCGGCCTCGCTGCCCGGATAGGCCTCGAGCAGCAGGTGCCGCTTCTGCACGGCCTCGCGCACCGACGGGTCGGCCGGCACCTCGCCCACCAGGTCGAGCCGGAACGGCACGGTCGGGTCGGACAGGGTGGGCGTGACGAAGCGGTCGACCACCTGCTGCAGCTGGCCGCGGATGATCCGGCCCTCGCCGGGGCGGCCCACCTGGTTGACGACGAGCAGCACCGAGCTGCGCTGCTGCTGCGTGGCCAGCACCTTGATGGTGGCGTAGGCGTCGGTGAGCGACGTGGGTTCGGGCGTGGCCACCACGAGCACCTCGTGGGCCAGCGACACGGCGTAGAGCACCACGTCGGAGATGCCGGCGCCGGTGTCGATCAGGATGCGGTCGAAGCGCGGCGCCACGGCCTCGATGATCTCGAGCAGCTTGTCGCGCACCTCGGGCGTGAGGCGCGAGTACTCGACAAGGCCGGACCCGGCCAGCAGCACCGAGAACCCGCCCGGCGCGGGCAGGATGGCGTCTTCGAGCGGCGCCTTGCCGGTGAAGACGTCGTGCAGCGTGATCTTCGGGAACAGGTTCAGGACGACGTCGAGGTTCGCGAGGCCCAGGTCGGCATCGAGCACGAGCACGCGCTCACCCATGCGTGCGAGGGCGGCGGCCAGGTTGGCCGACACGAAGGTCTTGCCCACCCCGCCCTTGCCGCTGGTGACGGCGACGATGCGCGCCCGCTTCTGCGAGGGCGATCCGGGAGGTGGCGTGGAGGAGATCGGCGTGCTCATGGAAGGGGTTCGATGTCCTGGAATTGGGAGGTCCCGAACAGCAGGCCCTTTTCTTCGGCGCTGACCATCGACACCGTGGGCTGCTCCAGACAGGCGCGGTTGCGGCCTTCGGCCTTCGCCCGGTAGAGCTGCTGGTCGGCGCGTTCGATCCACAGCGTGGCCGACGAGCGGACCCACTGCGGGGCGTACGCTCCACCGAGGCTGATTGTGACCGACAGCTGCTGTTGCCCGGTGACAGTGACCACACCGGTCTCGACCTTGCGGCGGATGCGCTCGGCCACGGTGGCGCCGAAGGCCGGCGGGCAATTGGGCAGGATGACGGCGAATTCCTCGCCGCCGAAGCGGGCCACGGTGTCCATCGGGCGGACGCAATCCATCAGCGCCTCGGCGACGAACTGGATGACGAGGTCGCCCGCGGCGTGGCCGTGGGTGTCGTTGACGGACTTGAAGCGGTCGATGTCGACCATCAGCACCAGCGCGGATTCACCGACGCGGGCGACGCGGTCGATCTCGCGGGCCAGGGCCAGTTCGAAATGGCGCCGGTTGGCGAGGCCGGTGAGGGGGTCGCGGCTGGACAGATCGCACAAGGCGTCGATGACGGCCTGCAGCCACACGGTGGAGCCAGCTTCTTCGAGCGTCGGCAGCCGGTGGCCGGACTGGGCCAGCAGCTGCAGCGCGGCACCGAGTTTCAGCGTCGCCGGGGTCTGGGGGTCGGGGGTTGCGCGGCTCGTCACGTGAAATGGCCTGTTGCGGCCCAGTCTAGCAGCGCCCCTTCCGGGCCGAATGGCCGAGTTGAATGCCCAATCCAGCGCATCTTGCACGTTCGGGGTGCCTCAAGCCCCGCAGACTGGCGGCCGATATACCCCCCATGCACCACCCGGCTGGCCTGTCTGGCCGGATTCGTGCCCCAAGATTGACTGGAACCTTCATGAGCGCTGCTTCTCCTGCCGAACTGGCCGCCCTGCGCACCATCGCCCAGCCCGCCAGCGAGCAGGAATTCACCTTCGGCAAGGACGACTTCGAACGCGTCCGCGAACTGATCTACCAGCGTGCCGGCATCAGCCTGCACGCGGGCAAGCAGGCCATGGTCTACAGCCGCCTGTCGCGCCGCCTGCGCGAGACGGGCCAGACGTCGTTCAGCCGCTACCTCCAGTGGCTGCAGAGCGCCTCGGGCGCCGCGGCCGACGCCGAGTGGCAGGAGTTCATCAACTGCCTGACCACCAACCTCACGTCGTTCTTCCGCGAGGAGCACCACTTCGTCTCGCTGCTGACCGACCTGAAGGCCCGCGCGGGGCACCCCCTGCGCATCTGGTGCAACGCCGCGTCCACCGGCGAGGAACCGTACACCATCGCGATGACCTGCGTGGAGGCGCTCGGCGCCAGCGCGCCGGTGAAACTCGTCGCGAGCGACATCGACACCAAGGTGCTCGCCACCGCGAGCCGGGGCATCTACCCGGCGGACTCGCGCGGCCTGTCACCGGAGCGGCTGCGGGCCCACTTCCTGCGCGGCAAGGGTGACAACGCCGGTTCGATCCGCGTGAAGCCCGAACTGGCGAAGCTGATCGAGTTCCGCACCCACAACCTGATGGACACGCGCTGGTCGCTCGGCGATCCGTTCGACATCGTGTTCTGCCGCAACGTGATGATCTATTTCGACGCTCCCACCCAGCGCAAGGTGCTGGAGCGCATCCATGCGGTGATGAAGCCGAAGAGCCTGCTGTTCGTGGGCCACTCGGAGAACTTCACCGAATCCAAGGATCTGTTCCGCCTGCGTGGCAAGACGATCTACGAGCGCGTCTGACCCGACACGTTCATCCCCTGCCACACGGAGTCGCCATGGCCCTGACCACCTCCCCCGCCGCACCGGTATCCCGCCTCGAGAAGCTCAAGGCCGCGCCGCGCAAGCCGGGTGAAGCCTCGTTCTTCTTCTACGACGCGCACTTCAAGAACGATGCCGTCAAGATCCTCCCCGGCGAGTACTTCGTGCACAACGAGGACATGCTGATCATGACCACGCTCGGGTCGTGCATCGCCGCGTGCATCTACGATCGCAATGCGAAGGTCGGCGGCATGAACCACTTCATGCTGCCCGACGGCGCCGGCGATTCGGGCCGCTACGGCTCGTACGCGATGGAACTGCTGATCAACGAGATGATGAAGCGCGGCGCGAGCCGCCTGACGATGGAGGCGAAGGTGTTCGGCGGCGGCCAGGTGGTCAGCGGCATGACGACCATGAACGTCGGCGAACGCAACACCACCTTCGTGATGGACTACCTGAAGACCGAACGCATCCCCGTGGTCTCGAAGGACGTGCTCGACGTGTACCCGCGCAAGGTGTGTTTCCTTCCCGGAAGCGGCAAGGCGATGGTCAAGCGGCTCGCGCCCACCAACACCGATTCGCTGCTGGCGCAGGACCGCGCCGCGGCGCAACGCGCCGTGCCGGCCGCCACCGGCGGCGGCTCGGTGGATCTGTTCTGACAACAAGTCTCCGGGGAAGGAGCAAGACAACATGGCAAAGACACGTGTGATCGTGGTGGACGACTCGGCGCTGGTGCGCAGTCTCCTCACCGAAATCATCAACCGGCAGCCCGACATGGTCTGCGTCGGCGCCGCGGCCGACCCGCTCGTCGCGCGCGAGATGATCCGCGAACTCAACCCCGACGTCATCACGCTCGACGTCGAGATGCCGCGCATGGACGGCATCGACTTCCTGAGCAAGCTGATGCGCCTGCGCCCGATGCCGGTCGTGATGGTCTCCACGCTGACCGAACGCGGCGCGGAGGTGACCATGAAGGCGCTGGAACTCGGCGCGGTGGACTTCGTCGCGAAACCGAAGATCGGCATCGCCGACGGCCTGCGCCTGCTGGCCGAGGACATCACCGACAAGGTGCGCATCGCCTCGAAGGCCACCATCCGCAAGCACCATGCGCCCGCCCCCGCGGCGCCTGGCGCCCCGGCCGCCGCGAAACCCGCGGTGCCGGCTTCGGTGGGCCGCCTGTCCACCGAAAAGATCATCTTCATCGGCGCCTCCACCGGCGGCACGGAAGCCACGAAGGAAGTGCTGGTCAACCTGCCGCCGGACTGCCCGGCCGTCGTGATCACCCAGCACATGCCGCCGGGTTTCACCAAGAGCTATGCCGCACGCCTCGACGGCCTGTGCCGCATCAGCGTGAAGGAAGCGCAGGACGGCGAACGCATCCTGCCCGGCCACGCGTACATCGCGCCGGGCGGCCTGCACCTGAGCGTGGAGCGCAGCGGCGCGAACTACATCGCGCGCGTGCAGGAAGGCGAACCCGTGAACCGCCACCGGCCGTCGGTCGAGGTGCTGTTCAAGTCGGCCGCACGCGTGGTGGGCCCGAACGCGCTGGGCATCATGCTCACCGGCATGGGCGCCGACGGCGCGAAGGCCATGAAGGAACTGCGCGACGCCGGCAGCTACAACTACGTGCAGGACGAAGCCAGCTGCGTGGTGTTCGGGATGCCGCGCGAAGCCATCAACGCGGGTGCGGCGCATGAAGTGCTGCCGCTCACGCAGATCGCGCCGAAGCTGATCGAGCGGTTGCGCTCGACGGCGGGCATGTCGACGAACCGCGTGTAGAACCCCCGTCATCCCGGCGAACGCCGGGATCCACTGTGGCCGCAGCACGCCGGCGATCAGTGGGCCCCGACGTTCGTCGGGGTGACACGTTTCCTTGCTACAGGAAGAGTTCCTGCAGGTCGTTCAGGAAATCGAACCCCCGCTCCGTGGGTTCCACCCGCGCCATGTCCCGCGTGATCCACCCCTTGGCCTCGGCCTCGTCCAGGGCCTTGCGGATCGTCGTGACCGGCAACCCGGTGCGCTCGGTGAACCGCATCAGCTCGAACCCCTCCCGCAACCGCAGCCCGTTCAGCATGAACTCGAACGGCAGTTCCTTGCGCCCCACTTCCTCATCCTTCGCCACCGCACGCCCGGCCACGGCCTGCGCCATGTACTTCGCCGGGTCGCGGTAGCGCACCTGGCGCACCACCCGGTGCGGGAACGACAGCTTCGAATGGGCGCCCGCGCCGATGCCGAGGTAGTCGCCGAACTGCCAGTAGTTCAGGTTGTGCTGGCAGCGGTGGCCGGGTTTCGCGAACGCGGAGACCTCGTAGCGCTCCAGCCCCGCCGCGGTGGTGCGCGCAGTGATCACGTCGAGCATCTCGAACGCCGTGTCGTCGTCGGGCACCTTCGGCGGGTACTTCGCGAAGTAGGTGTTGGGCTCGATGGTGAGGTGGTAGACCGACAGGTGCGGCGGCTCGTGGGCGAGCGCAAGGTCGAGGTCGGCCTCGAACTGCGCCACCGACTGGCCCGGCAGTGCGTACATCAGGTCGAGGTTGAACGTGTCGAAGTGCTCGCGCGCCTCGGCGACGGCGGCGTTCGCCTGCGCGGCGTCGTGCACGCGGCCCAGGGCCTGCAGCATCGTGTCGTCGAAGCTCTGCACGCCGATCGACAGGCGCGTGACGCCGGCGGCCCGGAAGGCCTTGAAGCGGTCGCGCTCGAAGGTGCCCGGGTTGGCCTCGAGCGTGATCTCGCAGCCCGGCTCGAACGGCAGGCGGGCGCGCAGGTCGGTGATCAGCTGGTCGATGGCGCCCGGAGAGAACAGGCTGGGCGTGCCGCCCCCGATGAACACGCTGTGGATGCGCCGGCCCCACACGAGCGGCAGCGCCGCCTCCAGGTCGGCGCGCAGGGCCGCGAGGTAGTCGTCCTCGGGCACGCCGCCGCGCTGCTCGTGCGAGTTGAAGTCGCAGTACGGGCACTTCTTGAGGCACCACGGCAGGTGCACGTACAGCGCGAGCGGCGGCAGCGCGCCGAGGGTCATGATGCCCGGGCGCATGTACCGCGAGACCATGTCCTCCGGCGCCACGCCAGCCTCCTCGGGGGAGGCCGGAACGATGGGGATCTCAGCCAAGGCGCCACACCTCGCGCATCATCCCGAGCATCTGCTGCGACGCGATGGCCCGGTGGCTGACACGGTTCTTCTCTTCGGCCGGCAGTTCGGCCACGCTGGCCGACAGCGACGGGATCCACAGCAGCGGGTCGTAGCCGAAGCCGCCCTCGCCCTTCGGGGCCTGCAGCACCTCGCCGTCCCAGCGGCCGAAAGCGATCAGCGGCTCCGGGTCGTCGGCCGAGCGCACGGCCACCAGCGCGCACACGAAGCGCCCGCGGCGGTCGGGGTGCGGCAGCAGCTTCTCCAGCAGCACGCGGTTGTTGTCCTCGTCCGACTTCGGTTGACCGAACAGCGTGGCGTAGCGGGCCGACAGCACCCCCGGTGCCCCGCCGAGCGCGTCGACGCACAGGCCCGAGTCGTCGGCGATGGCGGCGCCACCGGCCGCGCGCGCCGCGTGGCGCGCCTTCTCGAGCGCGTTCTCGACGAACGTGCCGTGCGGCTCCTCGGCCTCGCCGATGCCGAGCGACCCTTGTGTCACCAGGTCGAGGCCCAGGGGCGCGAAGAGGGCCTGCAGCTCGACGAGCTTCTTCGCGTTGTTGGAGGCGAGGACGAGGCGCATGGCGGTCAGTCCTGCGCCAGTGCGGCGGCCTGCGCGGCGATCAGTTCGCGGATGCCCTTGTCGGCCAGGCCCAGCATCGTGGCCATCTCGGCGCTCGAGAACGGCTTGCCTTCGGCGGTGCCCTGCACTTCCACGAAACCGCCGTCGGCCGTCATCACGACGTTCATGTCGGTGTCGCAGGCCGAGTCTTCCACGTACTCGAGGTCGAGCACCGGCGTGCCCTCGACGATGCCCACCGAGATGGCGGCCACGGCCTGGTGGATGGGCGACGCGGTGATCTTGCCGGCCTTCTGGATGGCCCGCACGGCATCGACGGCCGCCACGTAGGCGCCGGTGATGGCCGCGGTGCGGGTGCCGCCGTCGGCCTGCAGCACGTCGCAGTCGAGGTGGATGGTGCGTTCACCCAGCGCGCGCAGGTCGAACACGGCGCGCAGCGAGCGGCCGATCAGGCGCTGGATCTCCTGCGTGCGGCCGCTCTGCTTGCCGCGGGCGGCCTCGCGGTCGCTGCGGGTGTGCGTGGCGCGCGGCAGCATGCCGTACTCGGCCGTGACCCAGCCCTCCCCCGATCCCTTCTTGTGGCCGGGCACCTTCTCCTCGACGGACGCGGTGCACAGCACCTTCGTGTCGCCGAACGCGATCAGCACCGAACCCTCGGCATGTTTGGTGTAGTGGCGGGTGATGGTGACGGCGCGCAGGCTGTCGGCGGCGCGGCCCAGGGGGCGGATGAAGGTCATGGACGGATCCTGTTGAAGGCAAAACGCCCCGCGGGCGACCGCGGGGCGTGGGGGGATTATCGCAGTCGGGCGGGGGCCCGGGACTTCAGGGCTTCTTCTGCGACGACCGCTTGATGGCTTCGTTGATCTCGCGGATGGACCGCTCGATCTCGGCGTCGTCGAGTTCGTCGGCCGGGGCCTCGCCCAGCACACTCGCCTGGATGGTGGACGCGAAGACCTCCTCGCCGAGCGACTGCGTGGACACGCCGCCGCTGCTGTCGTTGTCTTCCGCCGACTCCCACTCCATCGCGAGCACCGTGACGTTGTCGCTCTTGGCGCCACCGTTGCGCAGCGCCTGCTCGACGAGCTCGGGCACCGCGTCGGCGATGCCGTTGCGCGAGAGCTGTTCGGTGATGACGGTGTCGCTGACCGTGCCCCACAGGCCGTCGGAGCACAGCAGCAGGCGGTCGCCGCTCTGCAGCAGCAGCGGGCCCACGGTGTCGACCACGGGCTTGCCCGGGCTGCCGAGGCAGGTGAACAGCACGTTGCGGTTGAAGCGCTCGGGCATGGGCACCACGTGGCTCATGGTCTCCTGGAGTTCGGAGTACGAGTGGTCACGGGTGCGCGCGATGAGCTTGTCGCCCCGCACGAGGTACAGGCGCGAGTCGCCGCAGTGGGCCCAGTAGGCCGAGTTGCCCTGCAGCACGCAGGCCACGACGGTGGTGCGCGGCGTGTCGATGAGGGCCTTCTGCGTGGCGTAGCGCAGCAGCTGGTGGTGGCCGGCGATGATGGCCTCGTGAAGGAAGCGCATGGGCTCCTTCAGCGTGGGCTTGGCATCGCGCTGGAACATGGCAGCGAGGGTCTGCAGCGCGAGCTGCGAGGCGACCTCCCCCTCGGGGTGGCCGCCCATGCCGTCGGCGAGGGCGAAAAGGCCCGAATCGCGCGTGTAGCAATAGCCCATGCGGTCTTCGTTCTTCTCGCGGCCGCCCCTGCGACTGACCTGATACACGGAAAATCGCATCGTTCAACTCTTGGCGGTCAGGTTTTCGAGCTGCAGCTTCAGGCGTTCGCTGAAGCTGAGCTTGGTATAGCGCCGTTCGGTCTCGCGCGCCAGTTCTTTTTGCAGCGAGAACACGCTCTGCGGGCGGGACAGCGGATCGAGCGACATGCACCATTCGGTGACTTCGATCAGGTTGTCGGAGTACACGTTGCGCAGCCGGGACAGGCTCAGTGCGAGCCGGTCCTTCTCGATGCGCTGCGGCGAATCGTTCGGCGGGTAGCCCTGCATGCAGGCATAGATGCAGGCGCCGATGGCATAGATGTCGGTCCACGGGCCCAGCGTGCCGTCGCGGCGGTACATCTCGGGGGCCGCGAAGCCCGGCGTGTACATCGGGCGGATGAAGTTGCCTTCCTTGCTCAGCACCTCGCGCGCCGCGCCGAAGTCGAGCAGCACCGCCTTGTTCTCGTTCGTGATGAAGATGTTGGCCGGCTTGATGTCCAGGTGGAGCATCTTGTGCTGGTGCACGATGCGCAGGCCGCGGAGGATCTCGTCGAACAGCGAACGGATGGTGGACTCGCGGAAGACCTTGTCGCGCTTGAGGTCGCGCGCGGTGACGATGAAGTCCTGCAGGGTGTCGCCCTGCAGGTAGTTCATCACCATGTAGACGGTCTCGTTCTCGCGGAAGAAGTTCAGCACGCTCACCACGCTCGGGTGGCTGATCTGCGCGAGCGAACGCCCTTCCTCGAAGAAGCTTTTCAGCCCGAGGCGGTACAGTGGCTGCTTCTCGGGCTTGACCCGGGGAGTGAGTTCGCCCGGGGCCCGTTCGGCCAGCGATGACGGCAGGTATTCCTTGACCGCCACGAGGTGGCGTTCGGCGTCTTCGGCGAGATAGACCACGCCAAAGCCCCCGGCCGCCAACTTCTTGATGATCTGGTAACCGCCGACCACGGTGCCGGATGGCAGTGGCGCAGGCTTCGGCTTTGACATAATCGAATTTTGCAATGCGATAAATTGAATGCCAGTCTACAGCATGACCGGGTACGCCAGCGCCACCTCCGGGGCGCAAACTGCGGCAGATACCACAGCGGGCGGTGAAGGGGCTCCTGCGCGCAACGGCGCGGCGTCCAACGCCAGCGTGCTGGTGGAGCTGCGTTCTGTCAACGGCCGGTTCCTCGACCTGGGATTCCGGCTTCCGGACGAGTTCCGGTCGCTCGAACCCGCATTGCGGGATCTCATCTCCGGCACGTTCCGCCGCGGCAAGATCGAACTGCGCCTGAACACGCACCACGTGAGCGAAGTGAACTGGCCGCAGCCCCAGCCCGACCAGCTCAACCGCCTGAGCCGCCTCGAGAGCACGGTGCAGGGCTGGCTGCCGAAGGCCCAGCCGCTGTCGGTGCACGAGGTGCTGCAGTGGTGCAAGGGCAGCGCCCCCAGCGAGAAGCTCGACGACGCCGCCCTCGACGCCGCCAAGCGTGCCGTGGCCGGCCTGCTCGAGGCCCGGGAGCGCGAGGGCACCAAGCTCGTCGCCGTGCTGATGGACCGCGTGAAGCGCCTGCGCGAACTCGCCACCGAGGCCGAGCCGCTCGTGCCGGCCGCCGTCGAGCGCCAGCGCCAGAAGTTCATCGAACGCTGGAACGAGGCGCTGGTGGCCACCAACGCGTCCCAGTCGATCTCGCAGGAACAGCTGCAGGAACGCGCCGTCAACGAAGCCGCCGCCTTCTCGATCCGCATCGACGTCGCCGAGGAACTGGCCCGCCTGCGCGCCCACCTCGAGGAGATCGCCCGCCTGCTCAAGAAGGGCGGCGAGGTCGGCAAGCGCCTCGACTTCCTGATCC
>Ga0247823_10002769_pt1 | contig 14417 bp, 8 predicted proteins | sample 13C_PalmiticAcid_2_FD_192426 | JGI IMG/M metagenome (GOLD analysis project Ga0247823, IMG submission 192426) | Soil microbial communities from agricultural site in Penn Yan, New York, United States - 13C_PalmiticAcid_Day30 | ecosystem: Environmental > Terrestrial > Soil > Agricultural land...
ATTCCCGCCGCGCCAACGCCCCCCATTGCCATCCCCGAGCCCATGCTCATGCCGTCCTCGCCCATCCCGCCTTCCATCATGCTCGGGTCGACTTCCGGCGCGGCGCCGGCACCGGCGCCTCCCAGGAGTTCAATCCGGCTGATGCAGCGAACGGGCGACGACAGGACGTTTTCCGCTTCCTTGTTCGCCTTGCGAACGGCCTCAAGCAGGAGTTCGGTGAACCAGATGTCTTCCTGGCAATCCCAGACCTGGTCTGCCGACGGAATCGAAGGCAAGACCTTCTGCGGCATCGCCTGGCGATCGACGTAAACCTTTGTCTGCCACGTCACCGGCGGGAAACCGGGCTGGCCGTAGAGGATCGTCTGCCCTTTCAGCCTCAGGTTCTGTTGCTTCCCCCGGGGCTTCAACAAGCCGGAATTGATCCCCCGCAGTAGTTCTGCACTGCGATTCGGACCGATCCCGACCGGCGCGGCATTGACCGGGGCCGCCTTTTCGACGACCGGCTCCGCCTTCTTCCACAGTTCTTCGATGAGGTCGGAATAGACCGTCGAGTAGGTACGGGTCGCGATCGTATTCAGCACCTTCTCTTTGTGCCGGTAGTAAGGTACGCCCTTGGGGTCCCGGGGAATCTCCTTCGCGATTTTGTCCGGCCAGGTCATCCGCGACTGCTGCCCGGCGAACAGGTCGTCGATCGCCGCCTTGATCTTCGCGCCGTAGGCGTCGTTGATCTGCTTCAGTCCCTCGGCATAGGTCGGATTCGGCTCCGTTCCGGAGGGAATGGCGGCAAGGGTCGCCTTGATCGCGTCTTCACGGGTCTTGGTGGCCGCGACGATCTCGGACTGGCTCTTGAAGAACCCGAACAGCGCCAGAATCAGGCACAGCCCCAGCAGGATCCAGAATCGCTGCTTGATGATGGGTTGGAGCTTATCCATGGGTCACCTGAAAACTCACTTGGACGCGTTGACGCTGGACTCAGACCGGATCACGAACTCGACTCAGGCCGCGGGAGGCGTTGTGCCGTCGGCCGGAGGCGTTTCGCCTCCCTCTTCCTTGGGCTTGTCGCGATCCGCTTTCGGCGTCGGCTTGTAGATGAACTGGATCTGGAACACCGTCTTGTACAGTTCGTCGTATTCGTTCGGATTGAAGTCCGGCGGCAGGTTGGCCCCGGGCGCGAGCGTGATCACCCCTGAGCCCGAGTTGCCGCCCGAGAACTGGCTGGCAATGTTGCCGGAGAAGCTCCCGGGATCCATCCCCGGTTGACCGCCGAATGACGGCGTGAAGCCGGCCCCTTCCGTTCCGACGCCGGCCCCCCCGAACGGCACGCCGCCGGTCCCCTGAGGCCCCGCGCTGATGTCCACCCGGCCTTGCTTATGAATCTTCCTGGTGCCGGGCTTCGGGACGAGTTCCCGCAGGTCGTCGAACGCCACCACCGTGGCATGCGAGATCCCCATCTTGCCGACGTCGCGGACGAAGCCCGACCGTTCAAGAACCTGCTTCTGCAGGTTCGCGAGCAGCGTCCGCCGCAGGTACAGCACGTCGTTGGCCGTCGGATCATCCGGGTTGTGGTGCCAGTGCATGCCATACAAGGTCACCACATACGCTTCGCCGGATGGCGGGGCGGCGAACTCGGTCGGCGCCATGTTCTGCTTCGCGATTTCCGACATCGGCCCCGGGGCCGTGATCTTCGTGAACCAGGCCGTGTTGACGTCCGGTTCCTTCTTGGCCGTGATATGCGTGAGCGAAATCACATCCCGATCGCGGATTGCCTTCTGTGAAGGATTCTCGTCGTATGGCAGGCAGTCGTTGATGGCGTTGAACAGCTCCATCCACTCCATGCTGCGGCGACCGACGACGAGGTCTTCGATCTTCTTCTTCGCGCTGGCGAACGTGTCTTTTTCGGCCGTGTAAGCCGTCCCTGCGCCAGCCACCCCTTCGCCGAACGTCTTGGCTTTCCCTTCGGCGTCGGTAAACGTCTGGCTGTGGACGCGGCCGTAGGAGATGCCGTTGCCGACCATCGCCACCGAGGCCCCGACGAGCAGCCCGGCCGCCGTCAAAACGGCCCACGGCTTCTTGCGGCGGACCATGCGGGCCGTCGCGATCTCCGGCGGCAGCAGCGTCGTCCGGATGCGGGTGACTTCCAGTGCCTGCAGCGCGAGTCCGTAAGGAACCGCGAAGCTCAGCACGTTGTCGATGAACAGGGCCGAGTTGACGACCGAATCGCCGGCCAGCGACTTGAACCCGTCCGGCTTCTCGACTTCGTACTGCAGGTTCTGCTGCAGGAATTTCTGCAGGCCGGCCAGCTTGAAGCCGTTGCCGAGGCCCACCACCTTGTTGACCTTCGCCTGGCGGTTGACGCTCGAGAAGAACCCGATCGACCGCTGGATTTCCGAGACGTAGTCGTTGAAGACCGGACGTAGCGCCTGGAACACGGCCCGCGGATCGGGCGACTTCGTCGCGTTGCACTTCAGGTGCTCAGCCTTGGCGAAGCTGAGCTTCATTTCCTTGGTGAGCGCCCGCGTGAAGTGGTTGCCGCCGACCGGGATGTTGCGGATCCAGATCTTCGGACCGTTCGAGATCATCAGGGTGGTGTTGTCGCACCCCATGTCGAGCACGATGGTGTATTCATCGCGGGCGTTGACGATCTCCCCGCGCTTGATCCCCATCTCGTCGTAGCTGAGGACGTTGTACAGCGCCAACGGGGCCGTCTGGACAACCTCGATCTCGAGCTTGTTGTTGACGAACGGCCGCATCGCGTTGTTCACCTGGTCGCGCTTCATCGCGAACAGGCCCACCTCGGCGTCCAGCAGGTAGCCGCTTTCTTCCACGCCACTGCCCAGCGGCTGGAAGTCCCAGATCACTTCTTCGAGCGCGAACGGAATCTGCTGCCGCGCTTCGTACTTCACGATTTCAGCGAGACGGCTCGACTCGACCGGCGGCAGCTGGATGAACCGCGCCAGCGACGAGTGACCGGGAACCGAGATCGCAATCAGGTCGTCGGCGACTTCATTCCGGGAGAGGAACGTCTTCATCGCATCGGCGATGATCTCTTCCGGGATGGCGTCCGGCTGGCTGAGAATCTTGGGGTACTGGATGTAGTCGAAAGCGACCGCCACGACCTGGTCGGTGGCTTCCGAGTACTGCAGCTTGATCGCCTTGAAGGACGACTGGCCGATATCGATGCCCCAGGCAGCGCGCTTCTGTGCCATGCCACAACCTCAATTCCGCAAACGGAAAACGACTGCAACATCATCGACGCGGGCCGCGAAATCCGACGCAGCCAGCCAGCGAATCGATGTTGAATTGTGAGGAAACGTGAAGCGACCCGGCTTGTGACGAACGCACCCCTGACGCACCGGGCCGGAATTCTCGAAATGCTCTAACCAAAGGCTAACTTGGGACTTTGAACACCGTCAACTGAAAAGGAAAGGCCCATCGGCACTTCCGCCCGGGCCGCACGACTGATTCGTGCGACCCGCGAAATCCGCTACGGGTGGCCACCTCGACAGGGCTCAAGACCACGTCTTCGGGCGATGGCACGACCGGCACGATCGGCGTCGTCGAAACCATCGTCATCCCATCCTTCGACGTTTCACGCGTGGGACAAGTTCCAAGTTTCCAAAACGACGCAGTGTGTTTCCCCGTCATCGCGCTCCCGGGCGGCGAGATGCACAAGGGCCGGAGCGCTTTCGAAGTAGTGCTTTCGGCCTGAAGGGCCGCTTCCACCAGCCCCACCGCAGGGTGGGGTGACTGTGTCGCAGATAATGGAGTCCGGCCCTGAAGGGCCGGGGAACATTGGTAGACGCCCAAATCATTGACCCGGCGCTCCGCCCATCGCGCTAACCAATCTGCTCCGCCAGCGCGACAATGATCCCTTCCGGGCCGCGAATGTAGGCCAGCCGGTACGCGTCTCCGTACTGCATCTGACCAATGACTTCGGCCCCGTGCGCCGCCAGTCGGGCGACCACCTCGTCGAGGCCGTCCACGGCGAACATGATCCGCCGGATCCCCAGAGCGTTCACCGGGGTGTCTACAGGCCCGAACCGGACCGCGTCCGGCGTGTGGAACTTGTCCAGTTCGATTCCCTGCCCGTCAGGCGTCCGCAGCATCACCAGCGTGGCCCGCACGTCCTTGAGCCCGATCAGCGCCCCGACCGAGGGCCCTTCAACCGTCGATTCGCCTTCGAGCGTCAGGCCGAGTTCGAGGAAGAACGCCTTCACAGTTTCGAGATCGTCGACAACGATGAGAACGTTGTCCATCCGCTTGATCGCCATGTCGTTCCGTTCCGTCCAGACCGGGGTTTACAGAATCCAACCGCCCCCCAGCACCACATCCCCATCGAACATCACGACGGCCTGTCCCGGCGCCACACCGTATTGCGGCGAGTCAAACTCGACCTCCAGCTCGTCGTCTCCCACGATCCGCGCCGTCGCATCGGCCGCCGTCTGCTGATACCGGATCTGCGCGGTGCAACGGATCTCGCCGACCGGACGATCCACGAGCCAGTTCAGTCGATTCGCTGTCAGCGTCTTTCGTCCCAGTTCCTCGCGCGTCCCGATGACGACCCGCCGCGAATCGGGCTCGATCTTCACCACGAACCGCGGCTCGCCGAACGCCAGTCCCAACCCCCGCCGCTGCCCGACGGTGTACCGCTCGTAACCCGCATGCTGGCCCAGCACCTTGCCGGCCGTGTCGACGATCTCTCCGGCCGTCTCGACCGGCTCGCGGTAGCGGCTGAGGAAGCCTGCGTAGTCGTTGTCCGGGATGAAGCAGATCTCCTGGCTGTCGGGCTTGTCCGCCGTCTGGATCCCGGCCAGCCGCGCGAGCTCACGGATCTCCGGCTTCGTCCGGTCGCCGACGGGAAACAGAACCCGCCCGAGGATCTCGCGGCGAATCCCGAACAGCACGTACGACTGGTCCTTGCCATCGTCATGTCCCCGGAGCAGCCGGGCCGTTGTTGTTGGCGCGGCTGACAGCGGCCCGGCCGGATCGTCCCCCCCTTCAACGCGGGCGTAATGTCCCGTCGCGATGAAGTCGGCCTGCACCTGCCGCGCGAAGTCCCACAGCTTGCCGAACTTCAGCCAGATGTTGCACATCGCGCACGGGTTCGGCGTCCGTCCGGCCGTGTATTCGTCGGCAAAATAGTCCTTGATCCGCGTGAACTCATCGCGGAAGTTCAGCGCATGGAACGGGATGTCCAGGCGATCGGCGACGCGCCGCGCATCCGCGGCGTCCGAAGCGCTGCAGCACCCCTGGTGATGGGGCTTGGCGGAAATGACGGGCAGCAGGTCCGTGGCGCAGACAGTCTCCGCGGCCTCCCCCGAGCGCATGAACAGCCCGATCACTTCGTGACCCTGCTCGCGCAACAGGTAAGCGGCGGCCGAACTGTCGACCCCGCCGCTCATCGCCAACACCACCCGCGCCATCGTCCTTCAATCCCCTTTTCACTCTTCTCTCGGCCAACGTGGCACGGGCTTCCAGCCCGTGCAGGATGCGTCGGCATACTTCAACTCGACGCCACTTCGACCATTGCCACGGCCAGGATGGCCGTGCCACGCATCCAGTGTTCCGGCTTCGTTCCCGGCGCCGGTCGCAACGACCTAGCCACAACCGAACCGTCCGATCATACTCCGGCCGGAGTCTTTCGGGCACGACTCAAGCGGCTTCTTCAGCGCTCATTCGGGTAACTTTCAGGGCTGAGACGTCCTATGGCGGCGGTCGACAAGATCCGTCGGATCCTGATGCTCGTCGAGCGGCTGCAATCAGGCCGGCTGTACAACGCACGCGAACTGGCCGACTTCTGCGAGGTCAGCCATCGCACCATGTTCCGGGATCTGAAGGTCCTTCAGAAGTCCGGCGTCCCGGTCCTCTACGACGACCAGCGCCGCGGCTACTTCATGCCGGCCGCCTCGTTCCTGCCGCCGACCGATCTGACTCTCCAGGAAGCCCTCGCGCTGATTGTCCTGGCCCAGGAACTCGGCGACCGCGAACGGGGGATTCCGTTTCAGGACGCCGCGCGGATGGCGTCCATGAAGTTCCTCAGCAACATCGCCGGACAGCTCAAGTCCTACATCGGAGACGTGACCACCGCCGTCAAGGTTCGCACCGAGCCGCGGCATCCGCTCGGCCAGGCCCGTCCGCATTACGAACTCCTGCAGCAGGCGATTGCCGAAAAACGCAAGGTCCGGTTCCGTTACAACAGCCATTTCGACGGCGGAGAAATCGGCCTCCTGCTCAGTCCGTACGGCATGCTGTTTTCCCGTCGGAGCTGGTACGTCATCGGCCGGTCGTCGCTGCACCGCGAAGTTCGGACGTTTCACCTAGGCCGAATCCTGGAGTCGACGCTCACTGACGACCCGTTCAAGGTGCCGCCACGGTTTTCGCTGGCGCAGCACCTGGGGCTGGCCTGGCATCTGATCCGCGAGCCGGCGAAGAAGTCCCGCATCGTGATCCGCTTTCAGCCGCTCGTCGCCCGCAACGTCGCCGAGGTCACCTGGCATCCGACGCAGAAGGTCCAGCATCGCTCGGACGGTTCGATCGACTTCACCGTGACGGTCGAAGGACTGCAGGAAATCGCCTGGTGGATCCTCGGCTACGGCGACCAGGCCGAGGTGCTGGAACCGCGCGAGCTCCGCGAGATCGTCTCCCATCGCATACGCGGAATGGCGACGATCTATGACGTCACGCCCGCAAAGAAAAAAAAACGCAGCCCAAAACCCAAAGCAGGGTCCCGCTCCCACCCGTGAGCGGCCGTCGCTCGCCACTGTGTCCAACCGTTGCCCCGTGGCACGGCCATCCTGGCCGTGTCATTCGTCGACGCGGTATCCACCCACCGCTCGCCCCTCGATACCATCATCGCGCCCGCCGCCACAATTGGCTCACTTCCTCGCCAACGCCCCGCCGCCTTCCGACCATGAGCCCTCTGACGTTCGCGATCGCCTTCGCCCTGTCCAGTCTCGCACAGGTCGCCGCTGAGAATCGCCCGACCGTCGCGGCGACCGCCGCCACATTGCTCGATGATGCCCAAACGCCCGAGTCGCGAAACGCCCTCATCGATGCCAACGTCGATCGCGCGGGCAACCTGATCGCGGAAATGGCGAAAGGACTCGGCGACGACCCCCGTGAGGAATACCGTCGCATCCCGTGGATCTGGCGGGTCGCGTCGGAAGCGGGAAGGAAGAACGAAGCTGACCAACTCCTCGCCGTCCTCGAAGCATCACTCCCGCTGGAGAACGCACCGCTCCGCGACTGGCAGGCGGTGGTCGTCGGAGGCGGCGTCATCAACGGCATCACACTGGCCGGCGACTGGCCGGGCCGCCGCGTCGAAAAGATCATCGGCGACCGGGCCGACCTCAAACGCCGCTGGACGAGCGCCCTCGAAAAATCGGCCGCCCTGGCGGACGACGTGAAGGCCGCCCGCGGCACGCGTTATGACGCCCTGCGCATGGTGGCGCTCCTCGGCTGGGACACCAGCGGATCGAAGCTGCGGAACTACCTCACCCGGGGCTCCCACGCGGAACTGCAGATGGGAGCCGTCAGCGGCTGCGGCGATCTCGACGATCGGCGGGCCGCGGAGGCCTTGCTCGAGGCGCTCCCCGGTCTCGACTCCAAAAACATCCGCCTGGCGGTGAACGCAATGAAGCGCACCGCCGAGCGGAAGCAGATGCTCGACGACGCCGTCGCCGACGGCCGGATCAACCGGCGGCTGCTGGACGCGAAGTGAGCTCCATCACTCGTCCGCATTCCCGCTGTCACGATTGGCGATCGTCCCGGCGGAAGCAGGTCGCGAATCACGCAGCTTGACCGTCACAAACGTCGGCCAGTACAGCCGGGAATCGGTGGCGACTTCCCAGGTATCGACCGACGACGTCAGGTAGCTGACGACCAGCTGGCCGTCCGACGACAGCGTCGGGTGCGCCTTGCCGGCATAGCAGAAATGGTTGCGGTTCCCTGCGGCGTCGCGGCAGTGATGGATCGTCTTCATGTCCGACCACGGGCCGGCCGGGCTCGAAGCCGTCCGGGCGACGATGCGATTCGACACGTCACAGTCGGTGTAGACCATCAGGTACTGGTCGAGCTCGGGCAGGTGCGTGACGGACAGTTCGCTCGCCATGAAGTCGGCGATATGTCCGGCATGAAGGAAGTCGCGGCCCCAGCGGCCCTTCCTCTGGAACCGCCAGGCCGAGAAATTCTCAATGTCATCCAGCGGAACCCGCGCGACGGTCAGGTACCGGTATTGAGTCATCAGCCGGCTGCTGTCGTGTGTCCCGTAGACGTACAGGTGGTCCCCCTGGACGATGGTGCTGCAGCCGAAGGTGACGTCGTGCTTCTCGCCGTAGTACGCGAACGGAAGCCGCGTCTGGCTGATGCACCAGTCGATCGGGTCGTCCAGCGGGTTCTCCACCACGGCCAGCCACATCGCCAGCGGTTGGTGGTCCGGACGCTTGAAGTCGATCGGCCGATCGGCCTGCATCAGGAACAGGTACAGGCGTCCCTTCACCATGACGCCCGATTCGAACCACAGCCATCCGCGGCCATCGGCCGGAGAAATGAAATCGGCGGCCCTTCCCTGATCGTTCTTGCGAACCACGAACTCGCAAGGGCTCTCGGCGGCGCACTGAATGCCGACCGAGTTGCGAACGATGCGGGCCCGGGAGCGGCGTCCGTTGTCGATGGTTCCGACCCAGGTGTCGCCGTACAGCCACAGGGTTCGCCCGTCGCCGAGATCGACCGACTGGGCGCCGTCGCCGCCAATCCAGCCCTGTTCCGGGCGGAAGCGGGAGTTCAACTCGGGCGCCGGTTTTGACCGATCGAACTCGAGCCCGATCTCCCGGTCATCTACCTGAGCATTCGCCGCGAGCCCATCCACAAACAACAACGCGATCCCAACCACGCAGGCCAAAGCCCGCGGGGCCAAAGCAAATCTCGACATCAGTCCTCAATCCAAAGTGAAGCGCACCGGACAGGCGGGAGGCGTTCCAGTGATGCGCGCTCGGCAAACTGAGCGGTTTGCGAGCCTGCGGGGCCTCTTGCCCCAATGGTAGGTGTCCTGTGTGAGCGAATTGCAATCGCCATGCCTGTTTTCAGTGAAAGCCCTAACTGAAACACCCTTCGGCGCCCGCCCGAGGTGGCATTTCCTGTTCGCAACTCTATAAGTGGACACATCTGGCCGCGTTGGACGGTCACTTTCTCGAGTTTTTCGCGTACTGGTTTTCGGCGCGTGCGGGGTGGGTTGCGGTGTCGATCATTGTTCAGAAATTCGGCGGCACCAGCGTCGCCACTGCGCAGAAGATTCTCGCGGCCGCCCGACGGGCCGTCGCCACCAAACGGGCCGGGCACCAGGTCGTGATGGTGGTATCTGCCCGCGGTCATAAGACAGATGAACTGGTCGACCTCGCGGCAGAAATCACCGATGCCCCCCCACCCCGCGAAATGGACATGCTCCTGTCCACCGGCGAGCAGGAATCGGTCGCCCTCGTCGCCATGGCCATCCAGACCCTCGGCGAAAAGGCCGTCAGCCTCACCGGCGGCCAGATCGGCATCCTGACCGATACCTCCTACACCAAGGCCCGCATCCGCAATATTTCCACCGACCGCATGCGACGTTGCCTCGATGACGGCGCCATCGTTGTTGCGGCCGGTTTCCAGGGCGTTGACGACGATCTCAACATCACCACCCTCGGCCGCGGCGGCAGCGACACCACCGCCACCGCCCTCGCCGCCGTCCTCCGCGCGGCCGAATGCGAAATCTACACCGACGTGGAAGGCGTCTTCACCACCGACCCGCGACTGGTGAAGGACGCCCGCAAGGTCCCGCGCATCGCCTACGACGAAATGCTCGAGATGGCCAGCCTCGGCGCCGGCGTCATGCACTCCCGGTCGATCGAGTTCGCCAAGAAATTCAGCGTCCCCCTCCGCGTCCGTCCGGCCTATTCCGACGGCACGGGAACGCTCATCGCGCCGGAAGGCGAAGAAGACCAGCGTGTCGTCAGCGGCCTGGCCCTCGCGAAGAACGAGGCCCGCGTCAGCCTCTCGGGAATTCCCGATCGTCCCGGTACGATGGCGATCGTCTTTTCGAAGATGGGCGCGCGGAAGATCCCGATCGACATGGTCGTCCAGAACGTCGCTGAAGGCGGCACCGCCGAAGTCTCGTTCACCGTGCCGCAATCGGACCTGGCTGAGACCCTCACCGCCGCCGAGGAGGCCGTGAAGGAACTCGGGGCCGGCGTTGTCGACAGCGGAACGGCTGTCTCGAAACTCTCGGCCGTCGGCGTCGGCATGCGGAGCCACAGTGGAGTTGCGGCCCACATGTTCCAGTCGCTGGCCGACAGCGGCGTGAACATCCAGATGATCACCACCAGCGAAATCAAGATCTCGACGCTGATCTCCCGCGACCAGTGTGAAGACGCCCTGAAGGTCGTGCATGCGGCCTTCAAACTCGACAGGCCGACGAACGAGCCGCCCACGGTCGGTGTGCGACAGAAGGCCGGCAACGGCGACGCGCCCAGCCAGGGCCGGCTGCTGCACGAAGTCGTCAGCAAGCTGGCCGCGATGGAAGACATCGTCGTCAGCGAAGTCCTGCTCGATGAGTCGCAGGCCCGCATCACCATCAGCGACATCCCGGATGAACCCGGCATCTCGGCCACGATCTTCTCGGCCATTGCCGAAGGGGACGTGATGGTCGACATGATCATCCAGAATCAAAGCCACAGCGGCCGGGCCCGCGTCTCGTTCACCGTCGACCGGACCGATCTCGAACGCTGCCTGCTGCTGGTTCGCGAAGTCGTCTCGCAATGGCCGTCAGCCCAGCTCACCTACGACGGCGACATCGCCACCCTCTCCGTCGTCGGCATCGGCCTCCGCACCCACACCGGCGTCGGCGAACGGATGTTCAAGGCCCTGTCAGAAGCGTCGATCAACATCCAGCTCATCAACACCAGCGAAATGCGAATGAGCGCCGTCATCGCCCGCCCCGAAGGCCACAAAGCCCACGCCGCACTCCTGAAAGCCTTCGGCCTGAAATAGCAGGCTCCCGCCTGCCGCCCCAAAGGCGCGGCCTCCAACAGAAAAAGATTTGAACAGGAGTAAAGGAGTAAAGGAGGTTTTGTACGGAACCCGACAGGAGCAGGATGGCCGCAACAGGATCAGTGGTTGTCCATTGCTCCGAGTGTCAGGACGGCTCACATCCGCACCCTCCTTTACTCTTTTACTCCTGTAAATCCTTTTCGAACCGTGTCATGGCTTCGATTGCAGCTTGACTGAGAAACGTCGGGCAGGCTCCCGGCTGATGTTGCGGTCCCACGAACACAAAGAGTTTGAACAGGAGCAAAGGAGTAGAGATTTTGTACGGCGCCCGACAGGAGCAGGATGGCCGCAGATCGGTGGTCGTCCGATCTCCGAGTGTCAGAACGGCTCTCAATCGCACCCTCCTTTTCTCTTTTTCTCCTTGTTCAATTCTTCAATTGTCGACCACGCTCCCCATTGTGAACCCCCGCTGATCTGTGACCCCCGCCGACCAACGGATTGACTGATCATGTCGGCCCCGAAGCCCGCGACCGCTGCCGCCACGCCATCTTCTGCGTCCTCCTGGCAACTTCTCCGTCGTCTCCTGGCCCTCGGCCTCCAGTACCGCCGCGCCTGTTTCGCCGTCGTCTCGCTCCAGCTGCTCATCGTCGGCCTCAGCCTCAGCGGGCTCGGCCTGACGGGCCTCGGCATCGACTACCTCCGCACGACCGTCGACCCCAGCAGCCCGCAGCCGAACTGGCCGTTCGGAATCTCTCCGCCGGCCGAGTGGTCGCCGCAGAAAGTCATCTGGTTCATCGCCGGCATCGTCCTGGCCTCGGCCGTGCTGAACGCCTTCATCCGCTGGGCCGCCGCCATGGCCGCCGCGAGCCTGTCGCAGCAAATCCTGCTCTCACTCCGCGCCAGCGTGTTCGAGAAACTCCAGCGGCTGAGCTTCGCGTTCTACGACGCCGGGCAGTCGAGCTCGATCATCAACCGCGCCGCCGGCGACGTGAACGCCGTCCGCTCGTTCGTCGACGGCGTCATCATCAAGGTCTCGATCACCTCGCTCACGCTCGCCGTCTACATCTTTTACATGCTCCGCGTCCACGTCGGGCTGACGCTCGTCTGCCTGTCGACGACCCCGCTGCTCTGGCTCGGCTCGCTCTGGTTCTCGAAGCGCGTCCAGCCCATGTACCGCCGCGCCAGCGACCTGGCCGATGAACTTGTCCGGCTGCTCGTCGAAAACGTGCAGGGGGCGCACGTCATCAAGGGCTTCGGCCGGGAGAAGGAAGCGATCGCCACCTTCGAAGCCGCCACGACGAAGATCCGCCAGCAGAAAGGCCGGATCTTCTGGAACGTCAGCACGTTTCAACCGGTGATGGGCGGACTCACGCAGCTCAACATGCTGATCCTGATGGTCTACGGCGGGTATCTGGTCATTCAGGGACAGGTCTCGCTCGGCTCCGGCCTGTTCGTGTTCGCCAACCTGCTGCAGGAGTTCGCCAACCAGGTCGGGCAGATCACGAACATCGCCAACACGATCCAGTCCAGCCTGATCGGCGCTCAGCGGGTCTTCGAAGTGCTCGACGCACCGCTGGCGATCACCTCCCGCGAGTCGGCCACGCCCTTGCCACGGGCCCGCGGCGAGATCGAATTCGACCACGTCACCTTCACCTATCCCACCGGCCGGCGGGCGTTGAGCGACGTCTCCTTCCGGGTGACTGCGGGAGAATGTCTCGGCGTCACCGGCGCCACCGGCAGCGGCAAGAGCACCCTGCTGTCGCTGCTCATGCGGTTCTACGACGTCGACTCCGGAACGATCCGCATCGACGGCCACGACATTCGCGATCTCGACCTGGACGACCTTCGCCGCAACATGGGCCTCGTCTTCCAGGAGAGCTTCCTCTTCAGCCACACCATCGGCTCGAACATCGCCTTCGGCCAGCCGGACGCCGCGCTGGAACAGATCGAACGCTCGGCCCGCATCGCCTCCGCCGAAGAGTTCATTTCAGAACTGCCGAAACGCTACGACACCATGGTCGGCGAATACGGCTCGACCCTCTCCGGCGGCCAGCGGCAGCGGCTCTCGATTGCCCGCGCCGTCCTCCTCGATCCCCCGATCCTGCTCCTCGACGACGCCACCGCATCCGTCGACGCCGAAACGGAACACGAAATCTCGACCGCGCTCGAAGGCGCATCAACCGGACGGACGACCATTCTCATCTCGAATCGTTTCAGCACCCTGATGCGTTGCGATCGCGTGCTCGTCCTCGAAGCCGGGAAGATCGTTGCGATCGACCGCCCGCAGTCACTCCTCGACAGCAACGACTGGTTCGCAAGCCTCGCCCGCCTCCAACGGATGGAAGACATCACGATCGCAACGTAACAACGCGGCCGATCGATGTTGCACAATTGGGTGCCGAAATGCTGGTGGCACAGGCGTTTCGCCTGTGGTCACAGACAGAATGTCCGTGCCACCATCAACTTCAACTCGTGCCCAAGCTCCCGCTTGGGCACGTCCCCGCCACGAAGCTCTGCTTCGCGCACTCGAACTGGATCTTTAAGGCTTGGGCACTCGCGCGCACCCCTCCCCGTTCAAACGGAGGCCACCATGCGCACCCAGTCACAGTCTCAGGTCAACTCTCGGCTCTCTCCCTTCAACTCTCTCGCCGCAGGCGCGCAACTTTCTGCGCGCCCACTCGCGCCGGACGGATGGATACTTGGATGCTTGCCCTCAAACACTGGGAAAACGCAAATTCCGGCGAGCAAGCATCCGGACGCTTGCTCCTTTTTTGCCATGACACCGTCCCGGATCACCACATCAAGAGTCCCAAACAACCCTCTCGGCGCAACTTTTTGGGTCGTCAAACTCGAAACCCAACTTGCCCATCCTTCCCTGTTACGAAGCACGCCGACGCTAAACGAAAACAGCCCGGCACTTCGCCGGGCTGCTCATCCATTGAATCTTCGGAGGGCCGGCGATGCCGGCCGCCAACTACGGCGCCAGCTTCCCCTTCGTCACCCCGTCCCAGTTGTCCGTCCGGAACGGATAGGCCGGCAGCATCACCGCATTGTACAGGTTGCCGCTCGGGTTATCGGCCCAGTTGTAGCGCACGGCGACCGGATTCGGGACCTTGGAACTCGAGACGACGACCGTGTTCCCTTCGATCTTCGCGTCGCCCCACACGAACTTCTTATCTTCGCCGGCGATGGCGAAACCGATCAGCGGCTCGCGGTACCAGCTGTTAAGCCCTTTCAGGCTCCCTTCGCCCAGGTTGTCGAAGTGCAGGACAATCTTGCCATCCTTGATGTCCATCGACTTGTACGTTGGTCCGCTGCGGGCGACTTTGCCCGCGAATCCGAACAGGTCGACGAGCGCCAGCCGCGCCAGCCGCTTGCCGACGTCCTCCTTGTTC
>Ga0247823_10002770_pt1 | contig 14416 bp, 7 predicted proteins | sample 13C_PalmiticAcid_2_FD_192426 | JGI IMG/M metagenome (GOLD analysis project Ga0247823, IMG submission 192426) | Soil microbial communities from agricultural site in Penn Yan, New York, United States - 13C_PalmiticAcid_Day30 | ecosystem: Environmental > Terrestrial > Soil > Agricultural land...
CGAAGCCGTTGTCGACCATCGCCCGGGCGGCCCTCGAGAGGTCGACGTCGCCATAGATGGCGCCGTCATTCTCGATCGCAACGTCGCCCGCTGTTGCTCCGATGGCCATGTCGGCGAAGATCGCCGTGGCGGGCGTCGATCCGCCGTCATGGCCAATCCGCGCGCCGTCGGCATTGCGAAGATAGGCGCGCGTCCCCTCGTCGGGCGCCAGCACCACGATGGGCGCGGCATCCGCGCCGCCCACCGCGTCAAGGATGCCGCCGTTGAGGACCTGGAGATCGGCGCCGCTGACGTCGAGCGCGCCGCTGTTCTCGCGGCTGTTCACGATCCCCGCGCCGGCGAGCACCTTGACGACCGCATTGTCGCCCCTTGTCCCGATCAGCGCGCCATCGACCGCCGTTTCAAGCAAGCCTTCGACGCTGACGGTGAGATCGTGCGCCGCGAAGACATATTGCCCGCTGATCGGCGGCTTGCAAACCACGGTCGTGCCGGGTGCGGGATTGCCCGGCGTGCAGCCCGTCGGCGTCGGCGTGGGAGTCGGCGTGGGAGTCGGCGTCGATTTGACGACGTTCACGACCGCGCGGTCGGCGAGATAATCGACCGCATAGCTGAAGAAGAGGCCGTTGCTGCCGATCCGGTCGAACCGGCCGATATGCGATCCATAGGTCAGGAAGGTGTAGGCGCCGGTGTCCGCAAGATCGAGCGGGATGAAGTTGACCGTGCCGGCGAGCGTCGCGGTGCCGCCGACCGCGAGCAGGTCCGATGTGCCCGGCGCACCCAGCTCGATGTCGAGGCGGCCGGTGGCGGTCTGGGTATAGTCGCGCAACAGTGTGAGCGTGCCAATGCCCTGACCGGGCGAAACGACGCCCGCATTGGTCACCACGGCGTTGTCGAGCGTGATATCGCTGACCCGGCCGATGCCCGCAAGCGTGCCGCCTTGGGCGATGTCGATATTGCCGATATGGGTGCCGTTCAGCACATAGGTTCCGCGGTCCTGAACCGCCATATCGCCGAACAGCTCATTATCCGTACCTTCGGCAAGCGTGAGCGTGCCAAATGTTCTCATCCCGGCCGAAAAGGCGCCCCAGCCGCCGGTGAGGGTCGTGGTGCCCTCGATCCGCAGCCGCTCGAACCCCTGGAACTGTTCGGCATCCCAGGTTCCGCTGTCCCCGTTGAACACTAACAGATCGGCGTCGCCGCCTTCGGCCTGAATGCGGATATTCCCTGCGATCGTCGGACGGCCGACGATGGTGAGATAGTCGTCACCCGAACCCAGCAGCACGTCGCCGCCGACCGAGCCGCCGAGAAAGATGAGGTCGTTTCCATCCCCCATGTTCGCGGTGCCGTTGATCGTGCCTTCATTGTCGATGTGGTCGGCGCCGCTCCCGAAGGTGAGATTGCCGTTGATGGTGGCACCGCTGGCATTGAAGAGGCTGTTTCCGGGGTCGGACAGCGATCCGGCGCCGCCCGCGCCGAAGGTCAGGTTCCCGTTGATCGTTCCCCCCGTCAGATTGTTCACCCGGTTGCCGCCGTCGCCAAGATTCACATTGCCCGAAATCGTACCGGCATTGCGAACGACATCGTCTTCGGCGGTCAGCCAGATGTCGCCGTCGATGAGGCTGGTGCCCGCTATCGCGGCGCCTTCGCCCTCGACGCCGTTGTAGATCGCCTTGCCGTCGCCGTCCTCCATCCGGATGTCGCCATGGATACGGCCGCTGTTCTGCACGACAATTTTGCCCGAATTGCCCGAGGAGATTGCGCGGGCTCCATCCGGCATCCCCGCGTGGCCGATCGTGCCGGTTGCATCGTTCCTGATCGTGCCGGTCGTTCCCAGGCCGGTATTGAATGCGACAACGGAGCCGTTGGCATCGATATTTGGCGCGTCGATTACGCCGCCATTGGTAAGCTGATTCTGACCGAACGCCATCACGACCGCCGGGGAGGCGCCGGAATTGGTCAGCGAGCCGCCCGCGCGGTTGATCAGCGTCCCGCTGCCGCCAAAGGCAACCGCGTTGCGCGAGCCGAAAATCTCGGCTGCGTTGTCGAGCGTCGAACCTGTTCCAAGCTGGACGCCGATGCCATCGGACTCCGCCCGGATCGACGCCGTGGATGTCACAATGCTGTTCGAGCCGACGGACACGCCATACCCTTGGGCACCCGTATTGCGGATCGAGGCGGCCGCACCACCGTGCGTGAGGCTGCTGTCATTGCCGACGGAGATGCCGCGCGAATGCTGGCCCGCCGTCGAAATCGTGCCGCTATTCTCGATGGTGGCCGAACCGGCGACGACGATGCCATGCGCCCCGACGCTCTCCGCGGCCGAAACCGTTCCCGAATTGACGATCTTGCTGCCCGCGCGCATCCCGCCGACGCTGATCGCGTGCAGACCGGGCGTGTTGTTGGCGCGCGCGGCGATCGTCCCGTTGTTCGTTATGGTCCCTGTGTCGGTGCCTGCGGTGAGCGCCACGCCCGCCGCGGCGTCGATCGTGCCTTCATTGACCAAGACATCATTGCCCGAACCGATATTGGTCGCGGGGCTGGTATCGGAACAGATCACCGTCTTCTTGCCGTCGGCGTCGGTGGTCGTCGCACAGGCGGCGTAAGCCGGCTGGCTGTAAAAAAGAACAAGGCTTCCGCAAAGTGCCGAAGCGCACAAAAGGCCGCGTTTCATTGGACAAAAACTCCCTCTCCGGCAAAAGCCGGTTCGTTGAACTTGGTGGTGAAGATGGTGAACGGCGGGGCCTGAGCCCCCGGGGCGTCGCCCGCCCGTTTAGCTGGTTAGCGCGCTGGCGACCGCTCGGCTTGCGGCTGCGATCGATAGGTTGAAGGCCGCTTCTGGGCCACCGCGGGGAAGCTGCTCCCGTCGTGATAGGTAACCGTTCCGCACATGCGGTCGCCCTTGGCCGACAGCACACCGGCGAACTGCACATTGCCCTCGCTGGAGGCGACTGCCGGTCAGGGTCAGTTCGCGCAGGATAACGGGTGCGGTCATCCACAGCGCCAGCGATCCGCCATATTCGTTCCCGACGAAGCCGATCGAGAGCAGCCCGAAATTGGGCGTTCCCCCGACATCCATCACGAAATCCCAGGTGCCGTGAAGGTTGGGAGCCTCGCCGCGCGGCGTCAGGGCCTCTGCGGTGCAATTCACCGCGATCGACGGTGTGGGCCGGGCAGTAACCGCTGCAGGGGCGGCAAGGGCGACGGTCAGGGCGAGCGTCATCAAGCGCTTCATCATATTCTCCATGTTGGGCAAGATTTCGGCACGGATCGCGCCGGTCGCGACGAACATCCCGCTGTTTGCCCCGCTTCGACAAGCCCGAGTTTCGCCAATGGTTTCGGGTTTTTCGCGAATGTGGGGAGCATGCAGTTCACGAAGCGCCAACGGCCTGCGATCAAGATACGTGGCGCACGCGAAAACCCTGTTGGCTGTTCCTGCGGACGACGACGCACAGGGGGCGGCATCGCCCGCCGCGTCCCGAAACCTGCCAGTCCTCAACCGACATCTGGCTGGAGGTGCAATATGGTTTCAGCGAGCGATATTTTCCGGGGTCGGATGGGGATGTCGCCGTTCTGCCCATCCTTCTGGCAACCGGATGGATTCTCATCAGCAGGGATGATAGCCAATCTCCGGGAGGGGGCAGCATTGGCAAGATGGCGGTATCTTTTCGCGTTGGCACTGCTCGTCGGCCCGGTTGCCGCATATGCCGACCAGATCGCGGGAATGTCCGCTGACGGACAACTGCTTCTGGTTGGCAATAGCGCCGGACGTCTGTCGATCCGATCGATCGAAGCGGGTGCAGAGATCGACCATGTCGATCTTACGCTCCGCCAATGGAGAGGCCTGTCGGCGTCGCCCGACGCAGGCCATGTTGTGGCGCTCGGCACGGATGGGCAGGATCGTTTGCGGGTCCTCGTGTGGCGTCGTTCAACGAACTCCGTTCGCGTCTTCGATGCGCCCTTCATCGATCGCGATCCGCCCTTTGTCGTAGCACCCGTGATATCGCCGGGTGGCGAGACAATGCTTCTTCGGCGCTCCTCGCGAGAACCAGGCTATCTGCTCGATACGGCCGACGGCCGGATTCTGGCGACGATCGGCAAGGTCGGCCCATCTCCCTTCTCGCCCGACGGCAATTATCTGCTTTCCGAAACCGAAGACGGCAAGGGCGTGCGGATCCACGATGCCAGAACGGGGATGGAGGAACGGCTCCTGCAAGCGCCGGTGACTATCGGCGACAGTCAGTTCCTTGATGTCGGGGCCATCGCGGTGGCGAGCGACAACTGCGAGATATTGCGTCGCCGCATCGATCGCGAAGAAAAATGGACGCGGATTCACGAGGCTGACGAGAATTGCGAGTTCAGCGGTTTCGCCGAAGACGGCACCCATGCAATCATCGCGATCAGTACAGGGATCGGCACGCGGCAACTGTCCGTCCTTTCGCTTGAATCGGGGCAGCAACGCTATGCTGCTGTATCGAAACCCTTTGCCCCCGTTGACGTCAATGTATCCGCCGATGCATTGCTCTCCCAACTTGACGGCCGCCCGTTGGTGCGGTCGCTCGACGGCAAGCGCGCGGTAGAACTGCCGGTCGCATTGGCCGATTTCGATAACATCTATCGCTCGCGACTTGTCGCACGGGGCCGGTTGCTCGTCACCGGTGGTGACGAACCGACCCTGATATTCGACCTGCGCAGTGGCACGGAACTTCTATGCATCGACGGAGAGATCGCATGTGGCGCGGGTCGGCTGCGCGCTGCTTATGAAGCGGCGGTCCGAAGTGGTCGCCCCGCCGACGTCGTCGAGACACTGACGCGCGCGGACGCCACCGAAAACTCGCTGGGCCCCCATTGGGCGGCTTCGCGAACCGCGCTGGCAGATGCCTATGTGGCACTGGGGCGGCGTGCCGATGCCCGCTCAATCCTTGAAGCGGCGATTACCATGCCCGATGCTGTCGACAGCGCAGGCGCGCGGTTGGCGCTGGCGTCGATGTTGAAAGACGACCGGGAACCGGCACGCGCGCTCCATCTGACGGAGGCGCTCCTTGCGGATCTTGAGCAGGCGGGTGCTTCGGCCACCAAAACCCGACTGGTATTGCGTTACGACGGCCTTCGCATCGAGCTTGGCCCCGCGGACTTCGACGAGCTCAAGCCCTTCCTCGATCGCATCGGAGCGTCGAACCATCCGGCGGGCGAAGTCGTTGAACTCGACGAGGCGCAATATCTCGAACTGAACAAGCTGTCCGATGTTACCACCCTCACGGAGCTGGAAACGATCGGCTTCGCGCCGGAGCTTGAAATTACCAGACGCCGCTTGTCGCTGTTCCGGTTGACGGGCGAAGCGGAAACTCTTCGCGCGGCGCTGCTTCTGGAGCGTGCCCGCGGGAAAGAGGCGATCGACGACCCGCTCTCGGCGCTCGCGGCGCTCGACCGCTTTTCCGCGCTCGTCGATAGAATCTTGCCGCTCTCTGCACGGATCGGCCGATTGAACCTGCGTGCGGATATCCTGCGCCGCCTTGGCGACCTTCAGGGAGCGATCGGTGCGCGCCAGGTCGCGCTCAAAACACTCGAAAAGTCGGAAACGCCCGACCCGATCCGCATCGCCGAAGTCAGCCGGGCTATTGGGGAAGACCGTCTCGCACTCGGCGCGATCGGGGATGCCGCAGACGATCTTGCCCGGGCGAAGGCCGTGTTGCTGGGGAAATTACCCGATGACTCGCTCGATCTGCTGACGACGATCGGACTGGCGGCATCGGTCGAGCTGGCGCGGCAACGCGATACGCCGATACTGGAAACGGAAGTGGAGGACGCAATCGTCGCCGGTCGCAAGCGGCTCGCGTCGCGGCGTTCGCAAGGCGCCGAGGTCGACTATCTGAGACTCGCACAGTTGTTCGAGGCCGGGATCGACATCAACTGGGCCAGATCGGGCCTTGCTCCGCTCGCTGCCGCGACAAGCCAATCGACGGCGGACATCCCGTTGCTGATCAGCCCCCGGCCCGAGGGATCGATAAGAAGTCTCTCCTTTTCCGATGACGGAACGAAGCTCACCAGCCGGGAGTATTCCCGCGAAATATTGTGGGATGTCGAACGGGCCGCGTTCGTCTCGGCGCGCAAGCCCGAATATGGCGACGTTCCTCCCGCTTTCGATCGGGATCTCCCTATCGCATTCGGCGACGGACACAGGGTGGCACGCGTGGCGTCGCAGGCCGTATTGATCGAAGATGATCGGACCGGCGCCTCGCGGACGATTCAAATGGGCGGCCTGGTAAAGGCGGCGGCGATATCTCCCGATGACAAGAAGGTCGCGATCAGCGGCCTCGATGGAAAGCTCGGAATCTATTCGACCGAAAGCGGCGCGCTTCTCCATCAACTTTCCGGGCACAATGGAACGGTCGTCAGTTTGGCGTGGAGTCCCGATTTCAGCTCCCTCGCGAGCGGTTCCGAGTCCGGGGCGATCATCATCTTTTCCACTGAAACGGGCATCGTCGCAGCGAGGTTGAGTGGCGAGGCGTCCGCGCAAGGCCATAAGGCGAAGATCCAGGCGTTCGGCTTCAGCCCGGACTCGCGCAGCCTCTTCACCCTGTCGAGCGCTATCGGCGAGCGCGACGGCAAGGCGCTGCGGCAATGGGATATGGCGACCCGGCGTCTGATCGCCCAATATCCCGCGGATCAGGATTCGGCCGTGATGATTTCGGGAGACGGGCGACGCGTGGCGGCGCTCGGATCGGATAGTATCGACATATTCCTGACCTCGAACCCCGGCCTCGTCGAACGGTCAGCGAAGCTCCCCAGTGGCACGCGGTTACGCGAAGCGACGATTTCAACATCCCGCGACGTCGGGATCGTTTCGGGCCTCTTCGATGGCGGGGGCACGGCGGCATTTGAGATCGGCAGCGGAAAACTGCTTTGGCGACAGGATAACGTCGATGGCGTCCTGCTCGCCGCCGACGCGAGCGGTTCGCGCATCGCCGTGGCCGACACACGGGGCGATGGTACGCTCAGGCTGCTGTCGGCCGACAGCGGGAACGAACTCTGCGCGGCGTCCGTGAAGCCGTTCCTCGTGGCTTCGGGCGAACGGGTCAGCCCTTTTGGTGCGCTGGCCTTTTCCGCCGACGGGTCGGAGGTCGTCGGTTTGGGAATGACCTTTGCGCAGGGGAGTCACGGCGAACCGGTAGTGGCGAACCTTGTTCGATCGACACACTGGAATGCACAAGATTGTTCACTCGTCTCGGATTCGGATGGAAGCGCCGCCATACAGGATCAGCCCGCGCAGAAAGCGGCATTCGGCGGTCATGCGTGGACAGTCGCGGTCGCAGTCGGAACGGCCGAAGATCCGGTCCATGCGGTGCGCTTCTCCTCCGACGGAAGGCGAGCCTTTGCCTTGACACGGAAGGGACGGCTCTGGCTCTATTTTTCGGGCGAGGGTCGAGCACCCCGGCATCTGGCGACATTCGTTGCCGCGGTCTCGGGGCTCGCCTTTTCCCCTGACGGTGCACGTCTCGCTGCATCGAGCGAGAATGGGCTTTGGCTGTGGAACGCCGAAACCGGCGATCTGGAAGGCGAGGTGGGGCGCGAATGACGGGACAGCGAAGTAATTCTTGTCGCCTGCCCCCTTGGCAATGGTGGCGCGTGGGAGCGCTGCTGGCATTGGCCGTGGTTGCTGCGAGTTCCGTGGCGAAAGCACAGGAACCCGATCCTCATGCGATCGGCAAGGCATTTGAATATGTCCAGCTCGCGACTCTTTCGGAATCGACGATTAACCTCAACGCCGCGACGGTGCTGGCGTCGCGTGGCGACAGCGAAATTTCCGCATGGGAAAGCGAGCGGCAGGCCGCGCTGGCTGCATTGACGCGCGCCGAACGCGATTTCGAAGACGCGCTTGCCGGGAAAGGCAACACCGAGGCGCGCCAGCAGGCGGCAGAACACCGCGCCTCGTTGCTTAAGAACATCGAAGCGATCGAGGTCCGGATTCGTGACCGCGATCCCGCTTATTGGGATCTCCTGCACCCCGAGGCCGTATCGCTCGCCGGCGTACAGCGTCTGCTCAATACCGACGAAGCGCTGCTTCTGATCGTGACGTTCGAAAAGAAGAGCTACAGCTTTGCGGTCACCGGTAAAAGTACCGGCTGGTCGCGCATCGACGGCTATGGGTCGAGCGAGCTGAAATCGGATGTCGATGCCATTCGGTCCGGGATTCGGGACAAGATTGACGGATATGCGGATTCCGGCATCGGCATCGATATCGAACGCGCGCATCGCATTTATGCCAATCTTGTGGCGCCGATCAAAAAGGATCTAGGCGGCCGGCGCCGGATATTCACTGTGGTCAGCGGGCCGCTTTCGGCCCTGCCCCTTGGCCTCCTTCCCGAGACGCCGGCTCGGGAATCCGGTGAGGTGTCGTGGATGGCGGACGGGCGTGTCATCATGTCGCTTGCGACGGTTTCCATGTTGCGCGCGCAGCGCTGCCTGCTCGTCGAGCCACGGTATCGTCATGCGGGCTGCGAGGCGGCGGGTGTAGGAAGGTCCGGGAGCAAATGGTCAGGCTCGCAGGGACAGGGGTTTCTGGGGATCGGCAATCCGGCGATCGGGAACCAAAGTGCGCTGTCCACCCCGCCGGCAGGCATGGCTGGCGACTGGGCGACCCGCGGGATCGCCAATCGCGATATGCTGTTACGAATGCCGTCGCTTCCGGGTACCGGGTTTGAGCTGAAAATTGCCGCCCAGTCCTTCGGTCCGCACCGGAGTCGCCTGCTGATGGGTGATGAGGCTGATGAGCAGACCGTTAGGGGTGCCTTGCAGAATGGTCGGCCACGCTTCATCACCTTTGCGACTCATGGGCTCTTGGCTTCTCAGGCTGGCGGTCTGGCCGAACCGGGGCTGGTGCTGACACCGCCAGCCGACAACATCCGGTCGGACAATGATGGCTTTCTGTCGGCCTCGGAAATTGCCCAGCTCCAACTGGCGCGCGCCGCCGTCGTCCTCTCCGCCTGCAACACGGGAACTGAGGAAAGGGGCATCGCCGCGCGGAACCTCAACAGCGTCGCCCGATCGTTCCAGTTCGCCGGCGCGCGCGAGGTTATCGCATCGCATTGGAGCGTCGACGATGAGGCAACCGCGCGACTGATGGAGATTTTCTTCAGGAAAATTGCCGCCAATCCTGACCTGTCCGTCCCGGCCGCGTTCCAGGAATCGCAGGGCGAATTGCGGCGCGACGCACGCTGGGCATCGCCGGCCTTCTGGGCCTCCTTTTCCACCATCGGCGTCGATAATTGAACAGCGCATCCTATGTCGACCCGCTGGAAAGGCGGCTATGACAAACGGATTCCTGTAAGCGGCCTGACCGCTACCGGCCAAGCCCGACTGTCAGAGTTTTGCGGCCTCCGCCTCCGCCTTGCCAACTTCCGCGCGCTTGGAGGCCGTTCCCGTCTGTGCGAGTAGCTGGCTGTAGTATTTTTTGGCTTTTTGGCGATCCCCCGAGCGTTGTGCGGCAAGCGCGGCGCCATAGAGCGCCCGGAAACGATTGGGATCATTCTTCAGCGATAGCTCGAAGGCGATAAGCGCCTCTTCGGGCCGCTTCAGGTCGAGGAGCAGTTCGCCCAGCATCTCGCGCACGGGAATGACGCGGCCGGGCATCATGATATGCTCCTCGGTCCTGTCTTCGCGATCGGCGGTCTCGCGCATAAGCTTCACCGCATCGGCATTTCGCCCTTCGGCGCGCGCCGCCCAAGCCGCGACCGCACCCATCTGTATATCGGCCTGCTCGACCCAATAATCCTTCTTTTGGATGACCATCGCTGCACGTAGCTGAGTCAGCCGGGCGATCTCGGCTTTCGCGGCGGACGCGTCGCCGTCACGCGCGGCACCGAGGCCTTTGGCATAGGCGTTGACCGCTTCGCCTTCGGGAAACCGGCTCCAGTCGAACTGTTCGCGCGCGGGGCGCAGCGGCAGCCGGGCCGCCGCCGCCCAGTCTCCGCGTTCGAGGGCGTAGCGCGCGGGAATGGCCGCTGCGGCATAGGCGATCTGACGCGCATCCTCGTCGGGCTTGGGGGCGGCATTGACGAATTTCACCCATTTCAGCGCCTCGGCATCGCGCGCGAGCTGGAGCGAAGCGTACACCAGATAGTCCATCGCGTGATAGGCATCGCGGTCGGTCTTCGATGCGGCGTAGGAGCGTGCATTCGTATCGATCGAATCCTGCCATTGCCCGACCCGCGAAAAGATATGCGACGGCATATGCAACGCGTGCGGGGAATTCGGTGCGATCGCGGCATAGCGCCGCGCGGCGTTCAGCCCGTGCTCGGCGATCGGGGGAAAGTCATATGCGTGGATGATGAAATGGGCGACGCCGGGATGATTGGGCTGTTCGCGGAAAACCTTCTCCAGAATCTGCGCGCTCTTCAGTTGCTGGGCATAGGTCTGGTCGTTCCGGTCAGCCGTGACCTGCAGCCAGAAGCCGTAAAAGACCGCTGCTTCCGAATCTTCGGGATAGCGCAGATAGATTTGTTCCAGCGCCTTCTCATATGTCTTGGCGCGCTGAGCGAACGGAACCGCCGCATGGTCTCTGAAAAGGCTCGCTACGGCCGCAATATAGTCGCGCTCGCGCTGCGTCTTGCCGCCACCCAGCCGGTACGCCGTCTGTACGGCGGCCCAGCCCTGTTCCTCCAGCTTGGGTGTCGGAGGCGAACCCAACGCATTATCGATGCTCGCAACCGCTTTTGCCCAATAGGCCATCGGGCATGTCGGATCGGCGGCAAGTACCTCGCTCACTGCCCCGTCGATCTTTTCCCAATAGAAGGAATAGAGCAGGGCAGCCACTGTGTTGAATTTGACCTGAGCCTCGGGTGTGCAAGATACCGGGAAAGTCACGTCCCCCAATGTCGCGGCGGCATCATGTTGATGATGACCCTGTTCCTGCGCGGCGGCAACGGGAGGGTTCCCAAGCAGAAGGTACATCGCAGCAAATGGTTGAAAGGCTTTCATGAATACCCCCCAATCTGATTGGGCCGCTTCCGCGAAACCCGAACCGCGTCTCCGCTATACGCCTTATTTGGCAACGATGTCGCTAAATTGCACATCTTGGGGGCCATGCATCATCGAGCCGCCAGTTGCCGAAACGGCGCTTGAAGACGATGATCCGCAACCGGCCAGCGTCCGTGATTCCAGTGATTGGCCGGGCACCGGCCGCTTCATGCTGTTTCATAAGCGCTTAAAGCGAATGTCAGCTTATTACGATCTCCCACCCAAAAGCTGGCTGACCGCTAGCGGCCAGTGAAGGGTATAGTCTCTCGAGGCCCTCAACTAGCCAACGCAAAATGGCTATCGTGCAGGATGACATCGTCGGGTTTCCGCGCCACATGTTGCAAGCTGATGGGCATCCGCCGTTAGCGAGAGCAGGTCTAACCAGGGTATTTCAATCTTTCCCGTCTTAACCACCGCAAAATGATCATGGTCACCCCGTTCATCTAACTTTCATGACGCGCGCTGCATGCGCCGCCCCCGCTCATGATCGACCGAAGAGCGCTGATGTGGGGACCACTAAGGTGTTGGAAAGAAATGTTGGGTTAACACGGCCGCCCGGGGGCGCCGTGGATGAAAAAGTTATGATCAACACGCCTGCCAAGGAAGAACAATGGCGCCGCCTCTATCTGGGTGTGCGCAGTAAATTCCTTCTCGCTCTGACCATCGCGATAGCCTGGACAGCGCTCAGCGTGTGGCTTTCGCAGCGTTGGCTGGTCGACCTTGCCGAAGTCACCAATTGGCCGTTCGCCCTGATCGCGATCATCTTCATCGCCTATGTTCCGGGCTTCATGAATGCCTTCCTGATCGCGACCCTGTCGCTCGATCGCAGACCGACGGCGCATGTCTCTCCAAACCGGGAAATGCCGGGAGTAACGGTGCTTGTCGCCGCCTATAATGAAGCGGCGGGAATCCGTGATACGCTGACGAGCCTCTCGCGTCAGGATTATCAGGGGCCGCTCGAAGTCTTCATTCTCAATGACGGATCATCGGACGACACCGCAAAAATTGTCCGCGAACATCTGGCATCGCTCTCGCCCCTGGACGGCATAACCCTCACCTTGCATGATTTTAAGGTGAACCGCGGAAAATCGGCCGTTCTGAACGATGGTTTAAAAGCTGCGTCACACGATGTCGTTGTGACCATCGACGGCGACTGCTGGGTTCGGAGCAATGCTTTGACCCAGATCGTCAGCCGTTATCTGTCGGATCCTGACAATACCGTGGCCGTCGCCGGTGCTGTGATGGTTCGCAATTCGCGAACGAATTTGCTGACGCGCGCGCAGGAGTGGGACTATTTCCACGGCATCGCGTCGGTCAAGCGTATGCAGGGGATGTATCATGGGACTCTCGTCGCGCAGGGAGCCTTCTCGCTCTACCGGCGCGACGCTCTCAAAGAGGTGGGCGGTTGGCCCGAGTGCGTCGGCGAAGACATCGTCGTTTCCTGGGCTCTGCTCGAGCGCGATTACCGCATCGGCTATGCAGACAACGCGCTGGCCTTCACCAATGTGCCCGAGCGCATTCGGCAGTTCGCGCTGCAGCGTAAACGCTGGTCGCGCGGCCTCATGGAGGCGTTCAAAGCGCATTGGCGGTTGCTCTTCAAACGCCGCATGACGACGCTGTTCATCTGGTGGAACGTCGCCTTTCTGCCTTTGGATCTCGTCTACAGCTTCATCTTCATTCCTGGGATCGTGCTCGCCTGTTTCGGCTATTTCTATATTGCCGGACCGTTGACACTGGCGGTGCTGCCTTTGGCCGCGCTCTGGAACGTCGTGATCTTTCGCATCCAGCGCGGCGTGTATCGCAACGAGAACCTGAAAGTGCGGCGAAACCCGATGGGATTCCTGTTCTATGCGCTGGTCTATAGCCTGCTGATGCAGCCAGTTTGTGTGTGGGGTTATATCGCCGAGATTATCGGCATGAAGAAAAAGTGGGATACGAAATGAAATACGCCGCCATCACGCTCTTTGCCGCGCTCGGCTGTCTGCCGTCTGCTCCGGCCGTCGCACAGGATATAAACGAGGCCGACGCAGCGGCATTGTCGCCGCGACACGCCGTCGGCGTTGACATCTTCGCATCGACCGATGCGGATCATACGGATGTCATTCGCGCAGGCATCAATCTTGATCCCGTTTACAAGGGGCCGGACGACTATCTTGGCGTACGGGTCGAGAAGGCCTGGTATCGTCCCCTGGGCCTCAAGACGGCCGAAAGAGAACGGGTGTTTCTGCGCTATGCCAACGGCTCTGCCGACTGGAAATGGAACGCGCAGGTCGGCACCGACGGTGACACCATAATCGGCTCTGCCGCGATCCACGACCAGTCCAAGTATCGTAAAGAATTTTTCATCGAGCGCGATATCGTCGAAACCCCGCGCGGGGTGAAGGACGGTATCTATTACACGTTCGTCGGCGCAGCCCTCGATCTTCCGGTCGATGATCGGAACAGCTTTACTGTCATGGCGGGAGCGCAGGAATTTACGGGCAAGAATGTCCGTCTCCATGCCCGAGCGAACTATGTCCATGTCCTCAAGTCAGAATGGGGGTTAAGTGCGCAGCTCCGGACCCGTTATTTCCACAGCACCGAGCCGCGCGAATATGACTATTATTCGCCTCGCTGGTACGTGCAGGCGCTCCCGGTCCTTCAGCTTCGCAGATATAGTGGTGGCTGGCGTTACATGGTAGCAGGCGGGGTTGGAGCGCAGCGGGATGCCGTCAGCGACTGGCGGGCTTCCTATTATGCCGCTGCCGAGGTCACTAGCCCGGCAGTTGGCAGCAACTGGCATTTCAAGGCCGCGGCGCTCTACAACAACATTCCGCAGAACACCGGCGCCTATGACTATGGGCAGCTGACTGTCGGTATCACCAGAACTTTCTAATCCTGACAGGCTGTGTGGCGGCGACTCTTGCGCTGCCTCACCGCTTGAACGGCTTCTGAAGCAAGCATCGCAAACAGCCGGAAATCTGCAATCGGCAGGAAACATGATTGCGGCTTGGAGCTAGAAAGGTCCGCTTCTCTTGGTTCCGTTCCCAAAAGCTGCCGGTCCGCCATCGGCCAATAGCCGTCAATATCGAGTGTGGCTATCGGAGATTCTTCTGGCCACAATCTCAGGAATTGATAATTTTATCAGAATTTTAGGGTCAAACAAACACCGTCAGGGGAGCGCCCGCGCGCGATCTGGCATTTTGATGGAAAATTGGACCCAAAACACCGTCAAATTGGATCGCTATAAATCTGGCATTCGATACGACGCGCATAAAATTCAATAAGTTATCGCTCGTTGATGATGCGGAACATATGATATGCGGTTTGGCATATAACATTCTATAAAGAAATGATAATTTCCTGAAAACAGTCTATTTCCTTATTCCCACTCAAATATTCGTGGAGCCGTAAGGTGCTGATA
>Ga0247823_10002771_pt1 | contig 14415 bp, 15 predicted proteins | sample 13C_PalmiticAcid_2_FD_192426 | JGI IMG/M metagenome (GOLD analysis project Ga0247823, IMG submission 192426) | Soil microbial communities from agricultural site in Penn Yan, New York, United States - 13C_PalmiticAcid_Day30 | ecosystem: Environmental > Terrestrial > Soil > Agricultural land...
ACCTACGTCATGATTGTCGTTATGGCTGGAGTGGCCGCCGCAAAGAGATTATCCAATCCAAAGGCAGAGTATCGGGGAAATTCATGATCGAACGTTCGGATACGCCTCAAAAGCATGATCGCCTGGCGGCCTTCCTCAAAGCATATGGGCTTCGAGCCGATTATTGCAGCAATGGCGACGGCGCGAACCTTCTCATCGTCAGCGACGGGGACGTCGAAGCACCATCCCATCTAATCTACCGGCCGCGCTCGGCCGGTATGTCCGCAGAGCGCATGACGGTGATAGCGGCGGCTTTTGTCGATTTCAGCGAGGGCCTGAATCCGCTCGTCGGCGCCCTGCCGGATGAACTGCGCTTCTGTCTGGCACTCGAGCCGGAATTACGTGGACTGGCTTATCTCATCATTTCGGAGAGCATCGACAAACGCTGCGGAGGCAGCGCGATCCATGGCCGGCTCTGTGAGGTGATTGTCGTTCTCGCGATCCGCAAGGCGCTGGCCGTCGGCACGGTTAACGCTGGGATGTTGGCCGGGCTGGCCCACCGAGAGCTTCATCCCTGCTTGGTGGCAATGCACGAAGACCCGGCCAGGCGCTGGCGTATCGGCGATCTCGCCAGTATCGCTGGCATGAAGCGTGGCCGCTTTATCGACACCTTCACCAATACCGTCGGCCAGCCGCCGGCTGCCTATCTAACGGATTGGCGCCTTGCATTGGGCCGGACACACCTACGTTCCGGCAGGAGCGTCAAGGCTGCTGCCGCAGCTGTTGGGTTTGGCAGCGCTGAGGCCTTTTCCCGATCCTTCAGTCGCAAACATGGCTATCCGCCCAGTCGTGAGACATTCGAGAGCAAGTGTTCGGCCGTGTTGAAAAAATCAATGTGAATGTAGGCATGACGGGTGGTCGGTTCCGATCCGTTCAAGTTCTTCAGACTGCGGTTATGGCCTTTTCAGCCAGCGCATCATCCCTTAGGCGAGGTCCACTGTGACGAGCTTGAAGAAACCCGCCGGGTGCAGGTTCTCCACCGCTTGTAGTGAGGCTCGGCTGTGGGTGTTTGCCCAGTGTTCGATCGTCGACAGATGGAATGAACTGCTGAGACCGATCTGACGGGCAAGTGGTGCCACAGCTTTCTCGAGCAGAGACTGCAGAGAGCCGCCTCGACTGATCCGGCTTGTGATCATGATCGCTCCCCCCGATTTCGTGACGCGAGCGCACTCGGAAAGCACAGCTTCGGGGCCATCGACCAGGGTTAGGACGAAAGGTAGGGTGACGACGTCGAATGCACCGTCGGGGAAATCAAGACGATGAGCGTCCATCAACCGGAGCGTGACGTCTTTCAGGTTCAGCCTAGCTTTTCTCTCCTCGGCTTGCCTCAACATGTGTTTGGAGACGTCAATGCCTGTGATGCTGCAGGAGGGGGCGTAATAGGGCAAGCCAAGTCCCGTGCCGACCCCGACTTCCAGTACAGCACCCGCACGCGAACTCGCTTCGTCTGCAAGACGTTGGTGGGCCTGTCGCAAGATGTTTGCGTAAACCCTGTCGTAGACGGGCGCCCATCTCCTATAGATGCGGCTTTGGGTCTCTGCAGTAGCGGTATTTGTGACCATAGCGACGATGTCATTGCGTGAGGACGGTTGTCCGCCGGAAGGGCGAAGAGGCGTGACGGCTGGTTTCGTTTGTTCAGGCAGCAAACATCTTCGTCGCCGCGTTGTTCCAAGGGTCTTTCATACACGCAAAGGACCTTACGGCAGCCACTCTCGGTCTGTGAGGCTCGAGGTTAGATGGGGATATCGACAACGGAAGCCGCGATGAAGCGCTCCGGGCCGTTGCGATCGTTGAAATAGTATACCACGACAATCTTGCCGTCCTGTCGGACCAAGGCGCGCGGGTAGCCAAGATCTGCATCTCCACCGTTGTCGCGCAGAACCAACGGCCCGGACCATGTTTGACCGTTATCGCAGCTAACGACGGCGCGCAGGCCGAAGGGTGCATCCCGAAAACCGTATAGCAGCACCAGTGTCCCGTCGGGCATTGCGACCAGCGCAGGTGGATTGACGAGTTCGGCTTTGCCCCCGTACAGGCGGTCTCCTTTGAAGACCTGTTCGGGAAAAGCTCCGTATCAGCGGCAACAGGTGTGTACATAATTCTGGCCACAAAGGCACCTTATGGCCAATCAAATGAACAACGCTTGACTGAGCCCGAGCGCCATGGCCGTCGAAGGCCTCGATAACCAAAGGCGTTGCAGGATACCTTCCGCGCTGCTCACGACGCGCTTCTTAGAAACGCGTGATGATACCAGCGCCAAAGCAGCGCTGGTTAGAACGCCCCTTAAAAGAGGGCTTTCTGAGAACGTGTGCATTTTACGCTGCCGTGAGCATTGGCGCGGTTTTGCGTCGGTCAGGAGGATGATCCTCCTTCTAGACCGTTCGAGAAAATATCGATCCGGTTGCTGCTGATCTCGGCCTTTACCTCCTCGATCGCATCGCACAGACTGTCGATATCCTGCGGTGTGTGAGACGCGGTAAGGCAGACGCGGAGCCCCGCCTGGCCGCGCGCGACCGTCGGGAAGAAAATCGCCGACGTGTAGAAGCCTCGCCGAAGCAGCTCCCGCGCCGCGGCGACCGACAGCAGCTCGTCACCGAACCGGATCGTCCGAATGGGCAGGTTCGAGGGCGGCTCCGTGCTGTTTAGTCGTCCGTCGAGATTGGCGAGATTTTGCTGCAAAAGCTTCTGCCGGCGGGAGAGCTCCGGCGAGGCATGAATGGCCGCCGACGCAAGCGCCGCGCCGGCCGCGGCCGTCGTCAGGGAAGCCGAGAACGCATGGGCGATGGCAAACCTGCGGAACAGGACGTCCTGCGCAGCCGTACCAAGCATGAGAATGCCGCCTGATGCCCCAAAGCCCTTGCCGAGCGACGCGGCAACGATCGTCCGGTCGCCAAGATCGGGGATCGCCGCGCGCGCATAACCGGCGCCGGCCTCGCCATGGATTGAAATGCCGTGCGCGTCATCGATGTACAGGAACAGTCCGTACTTTGCCTGCAAACGCAGCAGATCGCCCATCGGCGCATGGCCTCCCATCGAATAGACGCCGTCGCAGACATAGGCGACTTGTCGATGGCTTTGGCACAAGGCTTCCAGCGCAGCCATGTCGTTGTGGGGGATCGTGGTGACGTCGGTTTCCTGCGCGACGGCCGCCTTGTGATAGGCGAGCGTGGCATGCGCCAGACGGTCGAACACCATCAGGGGCTTGCGTCCACCGGTCAGATGACCCGATGCCAGGATAGGCAGGGCGCTCATGTTTGCGGCCAGGACCGTCGTGAAGGTCAGGATCCTCGCCTTGAAGAGATCGGACAGTTCACGCTCCAGCTGGCCGAGCACATCGAAGTTGAGACGGGTGCGGGCGCAGGACCAGTGAAAGGCGCCGGATCGCGCAATGGCTTCCCGGGCGCCTTCCAGGATCGCGGGGTGATTGTCGAGGCCGAGGTACGAGCACCGGACAAAGTCCGTCACCGGTTGGCCGGTCGGCTGAATATGCACGAGGCGATCCTGTGCCGGCGCCGCATAGATCGCCATGATGCCCTGGTAGTGCGCATGGTCGAAACTCGTCGAAGCCATGTCGATCATTGTCGATGTGTTGCGAAGCGATTGATGGATAGTCTTGTCGGATTTGGTGTCTGTCATGGTTTGCATCCCGATGCTTGTGCAATGGGAGATCGCCACGAGGAGCCGGCGAATGCGACGAACAAATCCGAAAGAAAAGAATAAGAAAATCGGAACGGATAGACAGTACTTATCGCTCGCTAAAATTTGCGATAAATCCGTTTGAGCGGACGGTCTGAATTAACTTCTTTCCGGTTGCGTTATATATTGCCTTCCGTAATTTAGAGATATGCACATCAACTGTCTTGTCATCGACATATCGCCCCGGCGGCCATGCTGCCTCAACGAGATCGCGGCGGCTCAGAACCTGACCCGGGGAGGCGAGCATGCGCTGCAGGATCCTGAACTCGGTCGGACTGAGGCAGGCCCTGCCGTGTGTACCCTCGAGGACGCGGGTCGAACCGTCGACCAGAAACGCGCCACTATGTTCGCTCTGGCTTTTCGGGTGCCGGGCTGGCGCACGCTGGTCGCGGCGCGCGATGATACCTTTTAACCCCAACAAGATGAGCTCCGGGGATAGCGGCCTCAAGATGCATTCATCGACGCCAGCCTTCAGGAACTTCAGGTAGTGCCTTGCGTTCTGGGCGCGGATGAAGGCGATCATCGGGATCGCCGAAGTCCGTTGATGCATGCGCGCCCTTCGGCAAAGCTCGAGCGCCCGCTCGATGTCCGTGCTGTCGATGATCAAGGCCTTGGCCGACGAGATCCGCGCTTCCAGTTCCGCGACGCGCACGGCGATCGTTATCGCCCGGAAGCCCCCGGCGGCAAGAAGGTGCGTGAGAAAGAGCGAGAAATCCGCGTCTTCCGTAGCAACGAGTACGATTGGGCCCATGGTCGACTCCGCAGGTGCTCCAGATCTGTCACCTGCAGAGTCGGGATGCTTTGATGTGCTTGCCACGTCGTGGATGTTCGTTTCGATGGTGGTGGATGTTGACCGGGGCCCGTTATCGCACCCAGTTGTTCCATTGCTCGAGAAGGGCCGGAGCATTCGCGTTGATCCATGCCGCGTCCGGCACGACGACATTCTCGGAGATCTCCGCGGTCGTCGGCATGGAGCGGCGCGCCTCCTCGGACATCAGCGCGATTGCGTCTGCGCTCGGCGGCGTGCAGGACAGCACATTGCAGGCCTTGGCCTGTGCTGCAGGATTGTCGAGCCAGTAAGCAATCAGCTTGCGCGCGTTGTCCGGGTTCGGCGCACCCTTGATGAGCGCGACGCGGTCGCCGACCAGGAACGATGCCTTATAGGACCATTTGATCGGGAGGCCCTCGTTCGCCATGGCCTTGGCGCGCGTCAGCCAGATTTGACCGAGGTCGTAATCCGCATTGCGGAAGCCCTGGACACTCTGGTCGCCGGTCTTCCACCACAGAGAGACCGAGTCCCTGATCTGGTCGAGCTTGCGAAACGCCCGATCGACATCGAGGGGAAACAGCTTGTCCTTTTCAACGCCGTCGGCGAGCAACGCTGCGGCGAGCACGCGCCAGGGATCGTCGAAGTTGGGAAATGCCCGCCCTCCGGGGAAACGCTTCGTATCCCACATGTCTGCCCAGGTTTCCGGCGCCTGCGCCCCGAAGGCGTCCGATCGATAGACCAGCAACGTGGCCGTCGACTGGACAAGCGCGCCCCCAGCCTGGCAGGCATTGGTCGGCAGATCCGTGCGCCCATTGTAGCGCTGGCAGAACTCGGTGAGGTCTTCCGTCACCGCCTTGTGCGCCTCGGAGGCCGCCTGAATTTCCCCGTCGAGATAGAGATCCCAGGTCACGTTCCCCGACGCGACCATCGCCGAGGCTTTCGCGCGCAGCTCCGCGTTCGTTCCGGAGACGACGACGACTTCGATTCCGGTCTCCTGGGTGAAGGGGTCGAACCACGCTTCCTTCAGCGCCCGATCGTAGGCTCCGCCGGTCGACCCGATGATCACACGTTCCCCGGCCATCGCGCCGCCGGCCGCGAGCAATATGGCCGATGCAAGGGCTGAGCGAATGGCGAGCGTGAAGAGGCTTCTGTTCTGCATTGGGTTACTCCTGTTTGGTTCGGGATGAGGCTGAAGACGAAATGAGATGAGCGATGCCGATCAGGCAGAGCGAGGCCGCGACCACCACCGTCGATGCAGCGGCGATGACGGGGGTCAGATTGAAGTCAATGTCCTCGAACATCTTTCGGCCGATGGACTTGCCGTCGATATCCGAGATGAAGAAGGCGACGGTGGCCTCGTCGAAGGAGGCGAGGAAGGCAAAGACCGCGCCGGCCGCGATCCCCGGAAGGATGTTCGGAAAGGTCACATGGATGAAGGACTGCAGGCGCGTCGCGCCGCAATTGGCCGCCGCCAGCTCAAGCGCGGGATCGAGCCGCTGAAGAGACGCGGTGACCGTGATGACGACGAAGGGAACCGACAAGACGGTATGACCGATCAGGAAGCCGGTAAGAGAGCCCGTCAGTTCCAGGGGAGCGAAAACGAGATAAAGCGCCACGCCGAGAACCACGTGAGGAACGATCATGGGCCCGATCGCCATGGCTTGGATCGCGGCCTTGAAGGGCAGCTCGCCGCGGACGATCGCCAGCGCCGACATCGTCCCGATGATCGTCGATGCCAGCGATGTCCAGAGCGCAATCTTCAGGCTGAAGAGGGTAGAGGCGATCCAGTCCGGGTCCGAGAAAAACGCACGGTACCAGTCCAGCGTGAGCGCGGACGGCGGGAACGTCAGGTGCGAGGATGCATTCAGCGACATCGGAACGATGATCACCGTCGGCAGGATCAGAAAGAACAGCACCAGCCCCACGATGAGTGCACAAAGCACGGGCAGCGGACGCGGACGCCACGGCGCCGGGACGCGGGGTGGGCTGAGAGAGCGCTCCTGCGCTCGCGGATCGATGGTTTGATCAATGGGCACTGCTGAATCCTTTGCTTTGGGCAAGAGCGCGCCGGAAAACGGCAACGAGGAGCAAGCTCACCGTCAGGAGCAGCGTCGAAAGGGCCGCAGCGAAGGGCCAATCGAGAACGACGAGGGTCTGCTGGCCGATAAGGGTGGCCATCATCATCGAGCCGGGACCGCCGACGAGGGCAGGGGTGATGTAGAAGCCGAGAGCCAGGACGAAGCAGAGCAGGGTACCCGCGAAGACGCCGGGCAGGCTGAGCGGCAGGGTAATGAGGACAAATGCGCGGATCGGTGTCGCGCCAAGATTGGACGCCGCGCGCGTCAGATCGGCGGGCAGGCTCCTGAGGGTTGCCTGGATGGGCAGGATTGCGAAAGGAAGAAGCACATGGGTCATCGCGAGGACGACCGCGCCCTGTGTGTAGAGGAGGCGTAAGGGGCCATCGCTCAGCCCGGTGGTCTGCAATAGGTCGTTGACGAGGCCATTGCGTTGCAACAGCACCACCCACGCATAGGACCGGATGAGGACAGAGGTCCAGAGCGGTACGATTACGCAAGCCGTGACGAGGAGCGCAGCCCTCCGCTTGAGGCGGGCCATTGCGAGGGCGACGGGATATCCAAGAAAGAGACAAAGAGCAGCGACGGCAGCCGATATCACGATGGTGTCGGTGAGGACCCCGATATAGAGGTCGCCCTTGACCAGGCGGACATAGGGCTCGGCGCCATTGGCGAAGCTAAGCTCGACGAGCCGCGCCACGGGATAAACGAACCCGATGAACAGCAGCGCTATCAGCGGGCTGACGAGAAGAAGGGACACGGCCGGCGGATAGGCCTTCGCGGACTGCCCACGCCGGAACTGCGCAACCCAGCTGGAAACTTTGTTGTCGCTCACGGCTGGGCCTCGCTTTCCGCAGGGAAAAGGCGGGCGTTGTCAGCGGCGAACTCGACGGAAACCAGAGCGCCCTTTTCGGGGATCGCCTGCGAGAAGGGGACCTGGACCCGCACGACGGCGTCGCCGAGCGCGCTGATGCGCACGACCGCGGTGCGGGTGGCGCCGGCAAACACCACGGTATCGAGGACGCCTTCGATGACCGAATTGCAGTCCCATTGCGTCGCCCGCAGTTCCAGGTGCTCCGGACGGATCGCAAGCTGGTAGAGCTGCCCCGGTGTCGGACGATCCGATGCCCGCCTTCTGACGGAGATTGGCGCCGACGATCCGCGCAGGACCACCACGGCGGTGTTCTCGTCACAGGAGACGACCGTCACGGGTAGAAAATTGATGGACCCGACAAAGTCCGCGACAAAAGCGTTCTGCGGGTCCCGATAGAGCTCGTCCGGGGCGCCGATCTGCTGAAGCGTGCCGCGATGCATCACCGCGACGCGGTTCGACATCGTGAGCGCTTCCTCCTGGTCGTGCGTGACATAGACGACGGTTGCGCCAAGCCGCTCCTGGATCCGCTTGATCTCAAGCTGCATCGCCTCGCGCAACTTCTTGTCCAGCGCACCGAGCGGTTCGTCCATCAGAATGACCGGCGGATTGAAGACCAGCGCTCGTGCCACGGCGACCCGCTGCTGCTGCCCGCCGGACAGCTGGTGCGGATAGCGATCTTCGAGACCTTCCAGCTGGACGAGGTCGAGCATCTCTGCCACGCGTCTGCGCCCGTCCGGCGTCCTGGACACGCGGCGCATGCGCAGGGGAAAAGCGATGTTTTCTCGCACCGTCATGTGCGGGAACAGGGCATATCGCTGAAAGACCATGCCGATGTTGCGTAGGTGCGGCGCAGCCAGGGTGATGTCCTGGCTCGCAATATGGATCGTCCCGCTGCTGGGATGCTCGAAGCCTGCGATCATCGTGAGCAACGATGTCTTGCCGGATCCGGACGGCCCCACGATGGAGACGAATTCGCCGGCGTGGATCTCAAGCGTCGTATTCTTGACGGCTTCCACGGCCCCATAGGCCTTCGAGATGCCCGTTAGCGTCAAACTCTTTCCAATCAACTTGTCCCCCAATCGATGTACTGAAAGCCCTGTGCGGTGGCCGAAGGCACGCGTGCATGCCGTCCGGTTGGCTGCGGGCGCTGGACATGTGACATCAGGTCCGCGACGCGGTAGTGTTGATGCGACATAACTTTGCAAAACCTTCACAATGCATTTTTTGTTGCAACAAAAATGAGCTGTGTCAACCATCTTGGGATGTAAAATGATTGATGATGAAACCGATGGCATGAAAAGCGCCGTGAATCCGCGGCTGGGCGAGGCTGCCTATGACGCGCTGAAGGACCGGATCAGCAGGGGTGTCTATAGGCCTGGTGACAAGCTGACCGTCCGCTCTGTCGCGGAGACCCTCGGTGTCAGTTCGACCCCGGCGCGCGATGCCATCAACAGGCTGACGGCCGAAAACGCTCTGGTCTACGCCGGCCCCAAGACGGTAATCATTCCCGTCCTCTCGGAGTTCGATCTGAGGGAAGTCACCGTGGTGCGAATAGCGCTTGAGGGTTTGGCGGCGGAGGAGGCCGCCAAAAACTGCGGCGCATCGGACGTCGAGAAGCTCAAAGCCCTGCAAATCCAGATCAACGAGGGCTTAGCGCAGCGCGATTACGCGTCCGTTCTCTGGCATAACAAGGAGTTCCATTTCCATGTCTACGGGCGCTCGGGCTTGCCCCGGCTCGTGGGGCTGATCGAGGCCCAGTGGCTGCGCGTGGGCCCCTCGTTCTACGGCCTCTACCCCGAATTCGCCGAGGAGCGGTACGGGGTGCGCAACCACGAAATGGTCATCGACGCGATCGAAGAGGGGGATGGCCGCGCCCTGCGCGCCGCTTTCGAGAGCGACATCCGCATCGGCTATCTGCGGCTGCGAAGCGCTGTGAGGGCGCGCGCATCCGCCTAGCGACGTTTTTTGTCGCATCGCATTGACACATGGCGATTTTGTTGCAACAAAAATGCGAAGCTTTCACAAAGTCTCGTTTTTTTGCAGCAAGGATAGCCAGATGCTCACAGAACCCGCCGACGACGAGGAGGCAGCGCACTCCAGGTCCGTCGATCTCTATCAGCGCGGACACGCCGTGTTTCCAGGCGGGGTGACGCGTGCAACGATCGACAAGGATCCTCACCCAATCTACGCCGCGCGCGGGGAGGGTGCCTTTCTCGTCGATGTCGACGACGCACGCCTTCTCGACCTCAACAACAATTTCACCACGCTCCTCCACGGGCACGGCTACGAGCCCGTGATGGAAGCCGTCAGCGCGTTGCTGTCGACGGGGACCTGCTTTTCCAACCCGACGCGGCACGAGATCGCGCTTGCTGAACTCCTGACCTCGAGAATTCCGAGCGTCGAGCGGATCCGCTTCGTAAACACCGGCACCGAAGCCGTCATGTTCGCCATCAAGGCGGCGCGCGCCTTCACCGGGCGTTCCGCCATCGCCCGTTTCGCGGGCGCCTACCACGGCGCCTACGACTGGGCCGAGGCCGGCCAGAACGGGTTTGAAGCCGACGATGCGGGGCGTCGCAAGGCGCGTCTTGCCTACCAGGGCGCGCCCAATGCGGTGGCGACCGATGTTCTCGTGCTGGACTTCAATGACGCCGATGCGGTCGAGGACGCCTTGACCGCGAATGCCGATCGCCTAGCCGCGGTGCTCATCGACCCGATGCCCAGCCGGGCAGGGCTGATCTCGCCGACCCGGGACTTCATCGACCGCCTCACAACCGTGGCCGGACGGCATGGCATTCTTGTCATCGCGGACGAAGTCCTCAATTTGCGGCAGAGCTTTGCCGGGGCTTCCGCCCGTTACGGCCTGAAGCCCGATCTCCTCGTCGCCGGAAAGATCATCGGGGGCGGGTTCCCGATCGGCGCCGTCGGGGGCAGCGCGAAAGTCATGGCCGTCTTCGGGGGCGACCGAAAGTCCCCACTGGTGTCGCAGGGCGGCACCTTCTCGGCAAACCCCGTTTCCATGGTGGCGGGTCGCGTCGCCATGGAGGCGGCGACACCGGCTATATTCGATCGGCTGGAGCAACAGGGAAACCGCCTTCGCGCGCAGCTCGCAGGGGTCGCGAAAAAGCACCACGCCCCATTTTCGGTAACCGGGGCGGCCTCCCTCTTCCGCCTTCATCCCAAGGCCGAGCCGCCTCGCTCCTGGGCCGCAGCGGTTCAGACGCCAGGAGAGGCGGCGACGATGCGCAGTCTCAGCCGGTTCCTGCGAAACGAAGGCATCTTGCTGCCGCATGATGCGGCGGCTTGCCTCTCGTCTCCCATGACCGATGCGGATCTCGATCAGGTGTCTGCCTCGTTCGACAAATTTCTCGCAAACCACCGTTTTGCAAGCCAGGAGGCTCAGCTTTGACCACCACGATCATCAACGAAACCGTCGCCGAATGCATCGCCAGAGCCCTGAAGCGGCACGGCGTCGATACGCTCTTCGCGCAGAGCCTTCCGTCCGCGGTCGTTCTTGCTGCTGAAGCGATCGGGATCCGCCAGATCGCTTACCGGCAGGAAAACATGGGCGGCGCCATGGCCGACGGCTATGCCCGCATTTCAGGAAAAGTTGGAGTTGTCGCAGCCCAGAACGGGCCGGCGGCGACGCTGCTGGTCGCACCTCTTGCCGAGGCCCTGAAGGCGAGCATCCCCCTCGTGGCGCTCGTGCAGGATGTCGAACGGGACCAGACGGACAAGAATGCATTTCAGGATTTCGACCAGATCGCGCTTTTCCAGTCCTGTACAAAATGGGTCCGCCGGGTTCAGGTCGAGGCGCGGGTCGAGGACTATATCGATGCCGCGCTCACGGCGGCCACATCCGGCCGGCCGGGCCCTGTCGCGCTCCTTCTGCCTGCGGACCTGCTGCGCGCCGAAATCCAGCATTCAGAGCGGCGTCGTAGCGCAAACCTCGGCCTCTGGCCGCTCGATCGCACGCGCCCGTGCGATGAGGCTTTAGGGCAGACCGCCCAATGGATCGTCGAGGCCGAACGTCCCGTCGTCATCGCGGGCGGCGGCGTGCATGCTGCCGGCGCGGCTGCTGCGCTCTCCCGTCTGCAAGACCTTGCAAGCCTTCCGGTGTGCACGACGAATATGGGCAAGGGCGCCGTCGATGAGCATCATCCCCTCTCCGCAGGCGTGCTCGGCGCATTGACTGGGCCGCGGTCGCTGGGTGCCTTCACGCGCACGTTCGTCGAGACCGCGGACCTGGTCGTCCTGGTCGGCACGAGGACCAATCAGAACGGTACGGATAGCTGGCGTCAGATTTCTCCGACCGCCCGCGTCATCCATATCGATGTGGATCCGTGCGAGATCGGCCGCAACTACGAGGCCCTTCGCCTCGTCGGCGATGCGGCGATCACGGTGGAGGCGCTTGCCGATGCCATCGCGCCGATGAATCTCGACAAGAGAACGGCCCGGCGCGGTGAGCTCGAACGCAAGATTGCCCAATGCTGGTCTTCGTTCGAAGAGGCGCGCAGAAGCGTATATGAATCGGGTAGTTCGCCGATCCGGCCGGAACGGATCACGCGCGAGCTTCAACCGTGGCTGAACCAAGGGCTCACGGTGGTCGCGGACGCGAGCTATTCGTCCATGTGGGTGACCGGCCAGCTGCGCGCGCCGAAAGCGGGCGCGAGGTTCATTACGCCGCGAGGCCTTGCGGGTCTCGGCTGGGGCCTTCCGCTTGCTATCGGTGCGAAGCTCGCTCGACCGGGAAGCCCCGTCGTGGCGCTCGTTGGAGATGGTGGGTTCGCGCACAGCTGGGCCGAGATGGAAACGATCGTCCGTCTCCACATCCCGGTGACGATCATCGTCCTCAACAACGGCATTCTCGGATTCCAGCGCGATGCCGAAACCGTCAAGTTCGGTCGCTTCACCACGGCGTGCCACTTTGCGCCGGTCGAGCACACTGCGATCGCGGAGGCCTGCGGGTGTGATGCGGCCTATGTCAGCGATCCAAACCAGTTGGCGGGCGTGCTCGAACGCGCCATCGGATCAAACCGGCCGAACCTCATCGAGGTGGTGACGGACCCGGAGGCGCACCCGCCGCTTTCCCTTTTTGCTGCGATGGACGAGGCCGCGTGACCGAGAGCCAACAAGCACCTGTCGCGATCGTGACGGGCGGAAGCACCGGTATCGGGCTTTCGACCGTCACGTCCCTCTTGGCCGCGGGGTACAGGGTCGCCTTCTTCAGCCAGAACGCGCAGCATGTCCAAGAGGCCGAGGACATGCTGCGAGCAACTGCAGACGCGTCGGCGATCCTGGCCGCCTGCGTCGACGTCAGATCCAAGCTCGCGGTGGACGCGTTTTTCGCCTTGGTCGACCAACGCTGGAGGCGGATAGACGCATTGGTGTGCAACGCCGGCATTTCTCCAAAAGGCGTCCATGGTGCCGTGCCCTTTGAAGAGGTCGACGCCGCCCAGTGGCATGACGTTCTCAGCGTCAACCTCACGGGGGCGGTCTGGTGTTGCCAGGCCGCCCTGAAACGCATGAAGCCATCCGGTCGCGGGCGCATCGTCCTCATCGGATCGGTGGCTGGACGGACAATTCCCAAGATTGCGGGCGCGCCTTACGTGGCCTCGAAAGCGGCGCTCGCGGGCCTCGCAAGGTCAATGGTCGCCGCATGTAATGGGTCTGCGATCACCGTCAACGTCGTCGCGCCGGGTCGGATCGCCACGGACATGGCGGGTGACCTCACAAGCGCCACGAACATCGAGGCGCTGAGGCGAATCCCCGTCAGGCGCCTGGGGACCGGCGCTGACGTCGCCGCCCTCATACGCTTTCTGCTTTCCGACGAAGCCGGCTTCATCAACGGCGCGATTATCGATGTAAACGGAGGGGAGTTCGCGCCCCTCTGACGGAGTGTGTCATGACGCAAAAGGTGCTCGCCCGATTTGACGACGCGCAACTCTTCCTCTTCGTTCGGCATCTCTTCGCGGTCGAAGGATTTGAGGTCGTGCTCGCCGCAGACAACGATGCCGGCGTTCAATCGGCAGAGGCAGACTACGTCGCCATCGTGATAGGCGCTGCGAACCTGGCCTTGCCCGAAAGCCTCGCCCAGATCCGCCACGCGTTCCCTCGGGCGGCGCTTGTCGTTCTCTCTAAAGACGACCAGGGCTTTGACGAAGTCCTCGGCTGCGATGACTTGCTCCTGACGCGCCCGTTCGATCCGTCAAAGCTTGTCCGGTTTCTGCGCAAATTGAGATATCGCGGCGCCACGACGGGACCGTCATCGAGGTTCAACGGCGCGTTCACGTTTGCGGATCTCGAAATGAACCTTGCACGAATGCAGGTTCTTCGTTCCGGGGTGGAAGTGCCGCTGACGCCGCTGCAGTTCAAGCTGTTGCGTCATATGTTGGAACGTCCCGCCGAAGCCTGCAGCCGGGACGAGTTCATCGAGCATTGCTGGCCCGACAACGCTGAGGTGGAACCGCGCACCGTCGATATTCATCTCGGCCATATCAGGCGGACATTGAAACGGTTCGGGCCAGATCTCATACGAACCGTCCGCGGGGCGGGCTACGCGCTTCGCGCGCCGGGGGACACCCAGGATGACGAGGTCAGGTCTTCAGACGGTTGAAGACCTCGCCCCACAGCGCGACTTGTTTCTCATCCCCCTCCAGCCACGCGTCCAGCCCGCAATAGGCGACGGCGGTCGGCGCTTCGCGCCCAAACATCTCGATCGCTCCGGCCGTCATTCTGGACGCCTCGGAACGAGCCTCCACGGCCTCCACTGGACCACGGTTTCTCAGATCCCGAAGCTTGATATCGCGCGACACATCGATCTCCAACGCGTCCGGCGATGGATTGACATGGGGTTGAGGGCCGGACGTTGTCGCACATGTGACCTTCGAAAGATCGAGGCCGTGCCGTCCCTGGCGATATGTCATGGAGTTTTAGCGTGGTTGGCAGGCAGCCGCAAGGCAAGG
>Ga0247823_10002772_pt1 | contig 14414 bp, 15 predicted proteins | sample 13C_PalmiticAcid_2_FD_192426 | JGI IMG/M metagenome (GOLD analysis project Ga0247823, IMG submission 192426) | Soil microbial communities from agricultural site in Penn Yan, New York, United States - 13C_PalmiticAcid_Day30 | ecosystem: Environmental > Terrestrial > Soil > Agricultural land...
TCCACCGCGAGCGAGCCCGCGAAGTCCTCCGCGGACAGCGGCAGCACCAACGGCAGCAGCTCCACCAGCACCAGCACCAGCTCGACGCCCGCCGCCGCGAGCTGATCTCCGCCGGTTTGTCCACAGACCCGAAGTTGTCCACAACCAGCACTTTCGGCGGCTGATCCGCACTGCCACGCCCCTAGGCTTCGGGCATGACTCGCAGTCTCGCCGATCTGGGACGTGGCAGTTCCTGGCGTTTCGCCCTCGGTAACCGCCCGGCCTGGGCCGATGCGCTGCTCGCGCGGCGCATCGGGGCCGCCGTGCTCGCGCTGCTCGCCCTCGCGCTGTTCGTCCGGGGCGATCCCGGCACCACCCGGCACGACGTCGTCGTCGCCGCCCGTGAGCTGGCTCCGGGCCGACTGCTCACCGCCGACGATCTGCGCGTCGACCGGCTCGAATCCCGTTCGCTGCCTTCGGGTTCGGTCACCGATACCGCCGTCCTGGTCGGCGCGACACTCACCGGCGCGATGCACGCCGGCGAAACCTTCACCGACCTGCGCGTCATCGGCCCGCGGTTGGCCGCGGCCGCGGCGGGCTCCCCCGACGCCCGGATCGTGCCCATCCGCCTGGCGGATTCCGCGGTGGCCGAGGTGTTGCGCGCGGGCGACCGGGTCGATGTCGTCGGCGTCGAAGACTCGGGCGGACCGGGTGCGAGCAAGCCCGCCCGCACGCTGGCCACCGACGCCGCCGTGGTCCTCGTCACCGCGACGGGCGAGCGACGTTCGGGCGCGGAACGGGTGGTCCTGGTCGCGCTGGACGCCGAATACGCCACGGCGGTGGCCGGTGCCTCGTTACGAACGGCGCTCACGGTCGTCTTCCATTGACCCCGCCGGCCCGCACCGTGGACGCCACCTGGGCACTGTTCGCGAGAAATTTGCCGCAATGCTGATTAGCATCACACACGAACCTGCTCGACCGTTCAGCGCATTCGAACCAGGAGCACAGCGCCCCCGGCCGGCTCCTCGACGAAGGAGACATCGGCAATGCTCAAAGGTTTCAAGGATTTCCTGCTCCGCGGCAATGTGATCGACCTGGCCGTCGCCGTCGTGATGGGTACCGCGTTCGTGGCCATCGTCACCGCGTTCACCAACGGGATCGTCAATCCGCTGCTCGCGGTCTTCGGCGGGTCCAACGAGATGGGGCTGGGTATCCAGCTGGTGGCCGACAAACCGGCCACCTTCGTCGAGATCGGGCCCATCATCACCGCGGGCATCAACTTCCTGATGATCGCCGTGATCCTGTACTTCGTGCTGGTGCTGCCCGCGACCATGGCGAAGAAGCGCTTCTCCAAGGCCGACGAGAAGCTCTCCGAGAACGAGCTGCTCATCCAGATCCGGGATCTGCTGGCCGAGCAGGGCAACACCTCGAACGGCAAGCACGGCATCGCCACCGAGTCGGCGACCAGCAACGGCGAACACACCCGCTGAGCTGCCTCGACGACGAAGGTCGGGGCCGGTTCCGGGAACTCGGCCCCGACCTCGTCGGGTGCGCTGGTGGCCTGCGTCAGCCGAGGCTGAACGGCTGACCCCACAGGGTGACCCAGCTGATCACGTTGTCGGTCTCCACCTCGACGCTCACGAACGAGCGCGCCTGCGCGTACCCACCACAGCCCGACAGACCGATGGTCTCGTCAGCCCAGGTCACCGAGCCGCTGCCGCCCTTGAAGGCGTTGCGGGTCTTGTGGGACTCGTTGCCGTAGTCGTCGGGCTGTTCCAGATCGAGAACGTAGAAGGACTTGGACTGGCCGGGGCCGACGGTCAGTTCGCCGCCGGAGGTCACGCCGCCGGAGACAGTGCCTTCCCAATCGCTTTCGCCCTCGGCGCCGCCGGCGGCCGCGCCACCGGCGATGTTCACCTGGCAGCCGACGGTATAGCCGGGGAAGATCTTGCCGCCCCCGTCGCCGGAGACGGTCACCTGCGCGCTGCCGGAGACCCAGGCATTGCGATGGGCCGGTGTGGAGCCCAGCGACGGATTGATATTGGCCGATTCGTTGACCAGGCTGATGTCGACGACGGTGCCATCGGACAGAGTCTTGGTGATATGCCCGCCCGGCAACGGAACGAAGGTGTCGGCATCGGCCGCACCGGTGGAGAACAAGCCCAGCGCCACAGTCGCCGCGGCCGTGATCCCGGCGGCGCGCGACATGCTCTTACGGTTGATCGTCACAGTTGACCCCTCGAGGGTGAATTCGTGTGCGGTAGCCAGATTTTCGGGTTCGGCCGCGATCAGCCGATGCTGAACGGCGCACCGTACAGCGTGGTCTTGGAGTAGTGGTCGCCGATGATCTCGACCACGGTGTACGACCGTGCCTGGGCGTAGCCGGCGCAGCCCTGAATCTGGATCTCCGCGTCCTGGTATTCCACCGAGTAGACACCGGGCTTGAGGATGTCCTTGGCATCGATCTGCACGAAGGCGACCTCGCCGGGGCCGAGATTGAGCCCGATCGAGCCACCGGCGCTCGGGCCGCTCGTGGACAGGCCGCCGGACAGGCCGGCGCCGACCGCGTCGTCACCGATGCTGATCTGGCAACCGACGATGTAGCCGTGGTTCAGATTCGATGCACCGTGCGTCGAGGAATTGTTGGAGCCGGGACGATTCGACGGACCGTTCCACGGGCCGACCTCGCCCTCCGGCGTTTCCTGCACATCGGCCCGCGCGTTGCCCGACACCCAGACGACGCGGCCCGCGCCGTTGGCGGCCAGCGACGGGGAGACCAGGGCGTGCTCGCCGGTCCGGCTGAGATGAACGCCGGGGCCGTGCTTCTCGCCGTCCGGCAACGGAACGAAGGTATCCGCATCGGCTGCACCGGCCGACAGCAGGCCGATCGTCACGGCCACTGCGGCGCCGGCGCCGACGGCGCCGCGGCGCACGCGGTTGGTGCGGTTCTCGCTCATACTTCCCCTCGAGGTGTACGCAAAATCGACCTCGACCGTCGAGGTCGATATCTGTGCTGCGCCCGGACCCAGCCCAGACGGGTCCGCGGACCGCGTCGCTGGCAACAGGGCAGATTCGCCCAGCCGGGAGGTGTATCGAGAAGCTGAAAAGCACGAAATTCGTGGTGATAACGACCACAACAGCAGTCATTTCGCCACAAACATAATGAGGGGACCCCGCAATGTCCAGCGCTATGCCATCGACGGCACAACAAAACGGGCCGGTCGCAATCGCGACCGGCCCGTGGTGTTCGTGATCGAACAGATCAGCCCAGGCTGAACGGCTGACCCCACAGGGTCACCCAGCTGATGACGTTGTCGGTCTCGACCTCGACGCTCACGAAGGCACGAGCCTGCGCGTAGCCGCCGCAGCCGGTCAGGCCGATGGTCGAATCCGACCAGGTCACCGAGCCGGCGCCGTCCTTGAACTTGTTCGACTTGCCGTGCGACTCGCTGCCGTAGTCGTCGGCCTTCTCGATGTCGAGAATGTAGAACGACTTCGACTGGCCGGGGCCGAGCGAGAGCTCGCCGCCGGTGCCGACGCCACCGGAAGCGTTGCCCTCCCAGTCGCTTTCGACCGTCGCGTCGCCGGAGACACCGCCGCCGGCGATGTTCACCTGGCAACCCACGGTGTAGCCCGGGAAGATCTTGCCCGAGCCGCCGTCGGAGACGGTGACCTGCGCGCTACCGGAGACCCACGCGTTGCGGTGCACCGGGGTGGAGCCCATCGACGGGCTGATGTTGGCCGACTCGCCCACCAGGCTGATCTCGACGACGGTGCCGTCGGACAGGGTCTTGGTGATGTGGCCGCCCGGCAGGGGAACGAAGGTGTCGGCGTTGGCCGCGCCCGTGGAGAACAGGCCGACGGCCACGGTGGCCGCGGCGCTGACGCCCGCCATCCGCGCCATGAACTTACGGTTGATCATAGGAATGTCCCTCGAGGATTGAGTTCGCCGCAGCGAGAAGAAGATTCGTGCCGGTTCGAAAGACGTCAGCCGATGCTGAACGGCATGCCGTACAGGGTGGTCTTCGAGTAGTTGTCACCGATGATCTCGACCACGGTGTACGCCCGGGCCTGCGCGTAGCCGGCGCAGCCCTGGATCTCGATCTCCGCGTCCTGGTAATCGATCGCGTAGGTGCCGGCCTTCTGGATGTCCTTCGAGCTGATCTGCACGAACTTGACCTCGCCCGGGCCCAGGTTGACGCCGATCGAGCCGCCGGCGCTCACGCCACCGGTGCTCAGACCGCCGGAGACGCCGGCGCCGATCGCGTCGTCGGCGATGCTCACCTGGCAACCGACGATGTAGCCGGTGTTCAGCTGGGAGGTGCCGTGGGTGGAGGAGTTGTTGGAACCGGGGCGACCCGACGGGCCGTTCCAGGGGCCGACCTCGCCCTCGGGGGTGTCGGCGACCTCGGCCAGCGCGGTGCCGGAGACCCAGACGACGCGTCCCGCGCCGTTGGCGGCCAGCGACGGCGAGATCAAAGCGTGCTCACCCGTGCGGGTGATGGTCACGCCGGCAGGGCTCACCTTCTGGCCGTCCGGCAACGGCACGAAGGTGTCGGCGTTGGCGGCACCGGTCGACAGCAGGCCGAAAGCCACGGCGGCCGCGGCAGCGCCGACGCCCGCGGCACGGGCGCCGCGGCGCACACCGGTGGTGCGGTTCTCGCTCATACTTCCCCTCATCAGTGTCTAACAGCCGATCTCGACTTTCGAGACCGGACGGGTGGACCTCACAGGCCCAGCTCAGTGTGTCGCCCCTTTGTTGCCGTTACGTAACCAACTGTTATTTCGACGATACGGCCGGGGCCGGTGTGGCGAACCCGAGCCAGGGTTCCACCGGGTGGTTCAACGCACAGAAGTGGGGTACTGCGGGGACCAATAGTTGATGGCTCGATGGCGAACATTAAACGCTGCGCCGTCGTTCCGGCAACGAAAGAGTTCGTAAATTTCATTGTGACACCCAGCACAGTTCCACACATGGTCACATGCTTTGAAGTGCATAAATGCATCCGAGATCCCGCGCGTCAACGGGGGTGGACCAGAAGTGGTTACTGGCGAGTTTCGAACACTCATACGACAAAGGACCACGCTTTCGCGTGGTCCCGGGGAATTGTCACCTGTTCGCAATCACACCGAAAACGACATTTCGGTGAGCGCCTATTACGTAGCGGCTACGTAGATAACGGTACGGTCACCCGTGGTGCGGTGGCACCTGCGAACGTAACCATTCGTCGTTATCCGAACGCCCGCCGCGCTCGTCGCCGGTGGTTTCGGGCAGCACGTCACCGAAGATGCGGGCCAAACGCGCGGCCTCGGCGGCCTTGCGGCGGAGGGCCTCCTGGTCCTGCGGCGACGTGCTGTCCGACGACGTCATCGTGTCCTCACTCGTCCAAACCGGAGAGCTCGTCGATCACCCGGCTCGCGAGCGGACCCAGCGTCGCCATGCCGTCGCGGATGGCGGAGCGGGTACCCGGCAGGTTCACGACCAGGGTGCTGCCGGAGATGCCCGCGACACCGCGCGACAGCCCAGCGTCCAGCGAACCCGCCACCCGGCCCGAGGCCCGCAGGGCCTCGGTGATGCCGGGCAGTTCCCGGTCGAGCACCTGCGCGGTGGCCTCGGGGGTGACATCGCGCGGCGACATACCGGTGCCACCGACCGAGATCACCAGGTCGACGCCGCCGATCACCGCGGTATTGAGCGCGTTGCGGATCTCGACCTCTTCCGCCTGCACCGTCACCGAGGCGTCGACGAGGAAGCCGGCCTCGCTGAGCAGTTCGGTGACGAGCGGGCCGAACGAATCCACGCCGCCATGCGCCGTCCGATCGTCGACGACAACAACCAGTGCACGCCCTGCCACGGGAGCATCGATGTCCATGCTCATCACCGTAGCGCCTACGCACGACAGCGCCGCGTTCGAACGCATCATCGGCCACCCTCCGCCGCCGCGCCGGTGAGGGTGACCTCGACCGTCTTGGCGTTGCCACCCTGCTCGTCGGTGTAGGTGAGCTCGACCTTGTCGCCCGGCTGATGCGAGCGCACCGCCGCGATCAGCGCGTCGCCGGAGTCGATCGGCCGATCGTCGAGCCGGGTGACGACCGCGCCCGCGGGCACGCCCGCCTTGGCGGCCGGGCCGTCCGGGGTGACCTCGAGTACCCGGGCCGCGGTGTCCTGCGGCCGCAGCTTGATGCCGATCTGGGCGTAGGTGGCGTGGCCGGTCTTGATCAGTTCGTCGGCGACCCGGCGGGCCTGATCCACCGGGATCGCGAAGCCGAGGCCGATCGATCCGCTCTGCGCGCCGCCCGCGGCCTCGCCGCCGAGGCTGGCGATGGCGGTGTTGATGCCGATCAGCTTGCCCTGACCGTCGACCAGCGCGCCGCCGGAGTTGCCCGGGTTGATCGCCGCGTCGGTCTGGATCGCGTCGATCACCGGGTTGACCTGGCTGGGGGTGCCCTCACCGCTGGTCGAGACCGGGCGGTTGAGCGCGGAGACGATGCCGGTGGTGACGGTGCCCGCCAGACCCAGCGGCGAGCCGATCGCGATCACCGGCTGACCGACCGCGAGGCCGTCGGAAGTGCCCAGTTCGATCGGGGTCAGCCCGCTCTTGCCGCTGACCTTGATGACGGCCAGATCCGAGACCGGATCGGCGCCGATCATGGTGGCGGGCGCGGTGCTGCCGTCGCTGAACACCACCTCCATCTTCGCCGAGGCGCCCGCGCCGGCGGCGACGTGGTTGTTGGTGAGGATCAGGCCGTCGGTGGACAACACGACGCCCGAGCCCTCCCCGGAGGCGCGCGCCCCGGCGACTTTGATCATCACGACGCTGGGCAGCACTCGCTGAGCTACCGCCTGGGTGGAGCCCGCGGGGGCGTTGGCGACGTTGTTGACCGCGGGTTTGGGAGCGTCGAGCGCGTTGGTCACCGGCGCTCGGTCCGAGCCGGTGGCCAGCACGCCGACCACACCGCCGACACCGCCGCTGACCAGCGCCAACGCCGTCGCCCCCGCGACGAGTCCGAGCCGCAGCGGCTTGCGCTGCGGCGCCTGCGCAGGCGCGGCGGCGAACGGGCCGGACTGCGTGCCGAACGGCGGCTGCCCCGGCGCCTGGTGGCCTTGCGGCGCGCCGTAAGCGGACACGCCCGGCAGCGGTGCCGTGCCGTGCGACTCGGCCGACCCGTAGGGCGGCTGTGCCGCGCCGTACGGCTGCTCGGCGCTGTGGGAGGGCGCGGCGCCGTACGGCTGCTCGGGAGCGTGGGGCGGCACCGGGCCGTAGGGATGGCCGCCGCCGGACTGTGCCTGGCCGGAGGCCGGTGCCGAGCCGGCGTGCTGGGCGGGGCCGGGGTACGGCGCCTGCTGCCCCGGATACGGTGCGCCGGCCGCGGGCCCCTGGTCCGCAGGCGCCGGGCCATGGCCCGGGAACCTCGCCTCGGCGGGATGATCCGCGCTGCCCGGTCCGGGGTCGGCGGGCTGGTCAGCAGGTCGCTGCTGGGGATCGTCGGTCATGGTGTCTGTCTCCTCACGCTTGCTGTCCAGCTTCGTGACGGGTACTGAGAGGCGGCTGAGATCGCCCCGTCAGTTCGCCGAGACTCCGCGGCCGATCACACCGAGCCGGGCTCGGCTTCGTCCGGGATCGCGGGGGCCTCACCGGGCAACACGATCCGGACCAGGGCGCCGCCGCGGTCGGAGGTGTCGATCGCGATCGTGCCACCGTGCTTGGTGACCACCTGCTTGACGATCGCCAGGCCCAGCCCGGATCCCGGCATCGAGCGCGAGGCCGTGGTCCGGTAGAAGCGCTCGAACACCAGCTCGCGTTCGCCGCTGGGGATGCCGGGACCGGCGTCGGCGACGGCCAGTTCGAGCAGCCCGGGTCCGGCCGGGCGCATGGTGATCCTGACCTCGGCGTCGCCGGGACTCCACTTGGCCGCGTTGTCGAGCACGTTGAGCACGGCGCGTTCCAGGCCCGCCTCGTGCCCGTAGACGAACCACGGGCGCAGTTCGGCGGTGAAGGTGATGCCGGTGCGCCTGCGCCGCGCACGCTCGAGCGCGCGCTCGGCCACCTCGCCGAGATCCACCCGCTCGTAGACGGTTTCGGGCGCGTCCTCGCGGGCCAGGTCGACCAGGTCGCCGACCAGCGTCGAGAGCTCCTCGATCTGGGCGACCACGTCCGCGCGCAGCTCGGCCATGTCCTCGTCGGGCAGCCGGGGCGCGCCCGGCCTGCCCGAGGCGATGAGCAGCTCCATATTGGTGCGCAGCGAGGTGAGCGGAGTGCGCAATTCGTGGCCGGCGTCGGCGACGAGCCTGCGCTGACGATCCCGGGATTCGGCCAGCGCCCGCAGCATCGTGTTGAAACTCTCGGTGAGCCTGGCCAGTTCGTCGTCACCGGTGACCGGGATCGGGGTGAGGTCGTCGGTGCGGGCGACCCGCTCGGTCGCGGCGGTCAGCCGGGCGATCGGGCGCAGGCCGGTGCGGCCCACCGCGGTGCCCGCCGCGGCGGCGAGCACGACGCCGCAGGCGCCGACGACGAACAGCAGCCACGCCAGCCGGTCGAGCACCTCCCGGGTGCGGTAGAGCTTCTGGGAGATGATCAGCGTCGCGCCGCTGTGCGTGCGCGCGGCGAGTACGCGCTGGTCACCGACGGTGCGCAGCGACGAGTTGATCTTGCCGTCGGCGACCGCGAGCTCCTGCGCGCCGACCGGCGGGATCGTCTGCTGCGGCGGCATGTACGGCTTGTGGTCGGCGTAGATCAGCGCGACGCCGACGTCATTGGAGAACAACCCGGCCAGCACGATCGACTGGAAGCCCAGCGTCTCGAAGTTGTTGTTGATCATCGTGGCCGCGCGGGCCTCGAGCTGGGCGTCGACTTCGGCGTAGAGCGCGCGCGCCACCATCGCGTAGGCCGCGATGGAGGTGACCGCGACGGCGATCAGCACCACCGAGGCGGCCAGCAGCGTCACCCGCCAGCGCAGCGACACCGAGCGGGTGAGCGGCATGGGTGGGCGCATCTCCCCCGCGTCCGGCGGGAGTCGCAGGACGGCGACAGCGGGTTCCTTGGGTGCCATGGCGGCCGCCTACGGAGGGGTCTCGCGCAGCACGTACCCGACGCCGCGCACCGTGTGGATCAAGCGTTCCTCGCCGTCGGCCTCGGTCTTGCGCCGCAAATAGCCGATGTAGACCTCCAGCGCATTTCCCGAGGTGGGAAAGTCGTAGCCCCAGACCTCTTCGAGGATGCGGCCGCGGGTGAGCACGCGACGGGGATTGGCCATCAACATCTCGAGCAAGGAGAACTCGGTGCGGGTGAGGCTGATGGCGCGTTCGCCGCGCGAGACCTCTCTGGTCACCGGATCCAGCGACAGATCAGCGAACACCATCGCTTCCGATGCCTCGCCCGGGTCGGGTGCGCGCCTGCGCAGCAACGCGCGTAAACGCGCCAGCAATTCCTCCAACGCGAAAGGCTTCGGCAAATAATCGTCGGCGCCCGCGTCGAGGCCCGCCACCCGTTCGGAGACCGAATCGCGGGCGGTCAATACCAGAATCGGCAGATCGTCGCCGGTGCTGCGCAGCCGGCGGCACACTTCGAGCCCGTCCAGTCTGGGCATCATCACATCGAGAACCAGGGCATCGGGCCTGGCCGCGGTGACTTTCTCCAACGCGTCCATGCCGTCCACCGCCAGGTCGACGGTGTAGCCGTTGAAGCTCAGCGACCGACGCAGTGATTCCCGCACGGCGCGATCGTCGTCGACTACCAGAATGCGCATGTGCTCAGTTTGCCGTGATCGACTGAGAACGTACTGAGAGGGGCACACCCCCGCGTGGCGGTCGCGATGTGCCAGCGCATATTCGGCGAATTGCAGACCGTGTGGTCCGGATTGCCGTTGACCACCCAGCCGGGTATCTTTCCTGCGGTAAAAGAAGACCTCCAGTTGGTTCTGCGCTCGCATCGCTCCGCGACCTCCCCGCGCGGGCCGGGGTCTCACGTGGAAGCAGAGGCAACGCACGCGGATGGAACCTGCATCGCGCTCCTGGCAATTCAGCCTGTCGAACTGGTCGGTTACGCGCAAGGTCGGTGTGGTGCTGGTGCTGCCGGTGATGCTGGCGACCACGTTCGCCGTGCTCCGGATCAACAACGAGCTGCAAATGATGACGCAGCTCAGTGCCGCCACCGAACAAGCCACCGTCATCCGCCCCGTCGTCAAATTCGCCACCGCCACCGAACAACTCGCGGTCGCGGCGACGGCCAACTGGGGTGCGATCGCCGACCCACAGACCGACGCGGCGCTCACCACCTACGACCAGGCGCTGGCCGAGGTACAGAGCGCCATGCGCTCGGCCCGGCTCTCGCCGACCATTCAGACCGAGCTCACCGCGGCCACCGCGACCGGCGCCACCCTGCGCAACACCGTGCGCGGCGGCTCCCCGGCGATGGTCGGTGAGCAGTCCGACGAGATCGCCGAGCGAATCGCCAACGCGCTCGCCCAGACCCCCAACGTCGAGGACTTCGTCGTCCAGCGCTACTTCCTGCAGCTGACCGCGCTGCACCAGGCGCGCCGGATCCTCACCCACCAGCGCCTGCTGGTCGTCTCCCCCGACGCGGGCCGCAGCCAGAGCGCCCGGGCGCGGATGCTGGTCGAGCTCGGCTCCGAGATGACCACGATCATGACCTACGCCATGATCATGCCGGAGAAGGCGGGCAGCAGGGCCGCGATGATGGACGCCGTCCAGACCAGGATGAGCGTGCTCAGCCAGAACAGCGGCGACCCGACCAGCAACGCCGCGGTCCTCAACACCCTGCAGGTCAGCGCCGACACCTACGCGTCGAGCCTGGCCACCCTGCTCGACAACATCGATCACACACTCGAGACGAACACCGCCAACGCCCAGACCGGCGCGCTGCGCGAGACCACCCTGGTGCTCGGCATGCTGCTGGCCGGCCTGGCGCTGGCCCTCGCGGTGGCCCGCACGCTGGTCGTCCCGGTGCGCAGGCTGCGGCGGGACGCGCTCGAGGTCGCGCACGTGAAGCTGCCCGACGAGCTCGCGGTCGTCCGCAGCGGTGGCGCGACCCCGGAAATCGCGCCGGTGGGCGTGCATTCCACCGACGAGATCGGCCAGCTCGCACGCGCCGTCGACGAGATCCACGAGCAGGCGCTGAATCTGGCCGCCGATCAGGCCCGGCTGCGGCTGCAGATCGGCAACATGTTCGAGACGCTGTCGCGGCGCAGCCAGTCGCTGGTCGAGCAGCAGCTCGCGCTCATCGAGGAACTCGAGCACGACGAGGACAACCCCTCGCGCCTGCAGACGCTGTTCCGGCTCGACCACCTCGCCACCCGCATGCGCCGCAACGGCGACAACCTGCTCGTGCTCGCCGGTACCGTGCTGCGCCGCGGTCACCTGCCGCCGGTGCCGCTGTCGGACATGCTCTGGAGCGCGGTCTCCCAGGTGGAGGACTACCAGCGGGTCGAGATCGGCAACGTGCCCGACGGTGTCGTCGCCGGTGAGTCCGCGGTCGACATCGAGCATCTGCTCGCCGAGCTCATCGACAACGCGCTGCGCTACTCCCCGCCGAGTACGTCGGTGGCGGTCATCGTCGGCCGCGCGGTCGACGGCGGCTACCTGATCGAGATCACCGACCGTGGTCTCGGCATGTCCGCCGACGACCTGCAGACGACCAACGACCGGCTCGCCTCCGGTGGTGAGGTCACCATCGAGACCGCCCGCCGGATGGGTCTTTTCGTCGTCGGCAGGCTCGCAAAGCGGCACACCATCACCGTCAGCCTGCGGCGCACCTCCACCCAGGCGCCGCAGCCGGGCATCACCGCGAGCGTGCATCTGCCCAGCGCGCTGGTCTCGCCGCCGCCCGCGGTGTCGGGTCCGCCGACCGGCCCCAACCCGATCGTGTCGACCGGCTCGCACGCCCTGGCACCCTCGGCCATCGGCCCGCACGCGCTGACCCCCGCCGACATCACCGGCCCCAACCCGATCCTGTCGCCGACCGGCCCGCAGCCGCTCGTGGTGCCGGTGCCGGCCGGCCCGAATCCGCTGGTGCCGACCGGCCCGAATCCGCTCGTGCCGACCGGCTTCGGTCCCGGCGGGGACGCCGAGCCGCCGTCGGTGCCGCTGACCGGTGCCGGACTGCCGCAGCGTCGTCCGCTCAACGGCCAGCCGCCCGAACCCGTCGAGCCCGAGCCCCAGGAGCCGACCGGGCTGTGGGCCGAGCACGAGCACGACACCGACGACCTGCCGGTCCCGGCGCCCGCCCCGGCGAGCGACTCGGCGACCAGGGCGATCGGACTACCGCAACGTGTTCCCGCCTCCGCGCTCAGCGAACTCACCGAGACGCGGCAGGTGCCCCGTCTGCCCGAGCCGGAACGAACGCCCGAGCCCGCGCCCGCGCCGGTCGCCGAGGCGGACCCGATGCCGACCACGAGTACCCGGCTGCAGCCGGTGCCCGGTGAGGCTCCGACCCCCATCTATCAGCGGATGGTCTCGGAATGGCTCGTCGAACCCGCTTCCGCCACTGCCGAATCCGGCGGCAACGGCGCATCATGGAGTTCCCCCGGAGACGCGGGCTGGTCGGCAGCGGCCAGCGCGGGCAATCCACCGACATCGTCGCGCACCGTCGGTGGCCTGCCGATCCGTAAACCGGGCGCTCAGTTGGTCCCCGGTGGTCTCGCCCCCGCCGAGGAGGCGGGTGCTCGCGATCCCGAGGAGATCCGCAACAACTTGACCAGACATCTCAGCGGCGTCCGCAGTGGCCGTGCCGAGATCCAGTACAACGACGGAGGCCTCGAATGAGCAACGCGCACCCCACGGACGAGAATCTGAATTGGCTGGTCGCCCGCTTCACCCGGGATGTGCCCGGCGTCTCGCACGCGGTGCTGGTGTCGGCGGACGGCCTGCTGCAGGCGACCAGCCCGCACCTGCCGTCGGATCGGGCCGAGCAGCTGGCCGCCGTGACGGCGGGGTTGGCGAGTCTATCGATGGGTGCGGCGCATCTGTTCGACGGCGGCAAGGTGATGCAATCGATCGTCGAGATGCAGCGCGGGTACCTGCTGGTGATGAGTGTCGGAAACGGCTCGCACCTGGCGGTTCTGGCCAACAAGAGCCACGACATCGGCCGCATCGGCTACGAGATGGCGTTGCTCGTCGACCGGGTGGGCTCGGCGGTCACCGCCACCGCCCGCTCCGCCGGCTGAGGTGAGATGTCGAGCCCGTACGGATCAGAAAACCGGCCGACGACCCGGGTCAGGCCCTACGCTCTGACCTCAGGCCGGACCGAGCCCGCGATCTCGCTGCCGCTGGAGGCAGTGGTGGAAACGGTCTCCTACACCGCACATATGGAATGGCCCGCAGGGGATCTGCGCACCGAAATCATGCGACTGGGCACACATCGGCTCTCGGTCGCGGAAATAGCTGCATACCTCGGACGCCCACTGGGTATGGTCCGGGTGATGATCGGCGATCTCGTAGTCGGCGGGATTCTTCGAGTGCATTCGACGCTGACCGAGCAGGCGAGCTATGACGAACGCCGATCACTGATGGAGAGGACTTTGCGTGGACTCCGTGGCCTCTGAGGGCATGCGCCCCCCGAACCCCGATCAGCGGGTCGCGTCGACCAAGATCGTCGTGGCCGGTGGATTCGGGGCGGGTAAGACGACTTTCGTCGGTGCGGTATCGGAGATCGTTCCGCTGCGCACCGAGGCGATGGTGACCCACTTCTCCGACGGGATCGACGATCTCGCCGAGACGCCGGAGAAGGAGACGACCACCGTCGCCATGGACTTCGGCCGCATCGTGCTGCCGGGCAACCTGGTGCTGTACCTGTTCGGCACCCCGGGCCAGAAGCGGTTCTGGTTCATGTGGGACGACCTGATCCGCGGCGCCATCGGCGCGGTGGTGCTGATCGACACCCGCAGGCTGGAGGACAGTTTCGCCGCGGTCGACTTCTTCGAGGCGCGCGGCCTGCCGTTCCTGATCGCGGTGAACCGCTTCCCGAATGCCCCGCGCTTCCCGATCGCCGAACTGCGCGAAGCGCTCTCGGTGCGCGAGGGCATCCCGATCGTCGACATCGACGCGCGCAACGCGGTCGAGGTCAGGCAGGCGCTGGCCGCGGTCACCGAGTACGCCATCGCGCAGCTCGAGCCGCAGCAGTTCGAGGAGGCCGGCCGGCGTGGTTGAGGTGCTCGCCGCGACCGGTGCGGAAACGTTCGGCCGCGGCACCGGCATCGCCTGGCTCGCGTTCGATCTGTCGATCCTGGGCGCGCTGGTGGCGTTCGCCTGTGTGCGGCACGCGAAGTACTCCCTGCGGTTCCGCCTGCTCTGGCTGACGATGGCGGCGGTCTCGCTCGGCGGAGTCGGACTGTGGCTGGCCAATTCGGTGGCGCTGCTCGGCATCACGGTGCACGACACCACGTTGCGGTACAACGCCGCGCTCGGCGCGGCGTTGTAC
>Ga0247823_10002773_pt1 | contig 14410 bp, 8 predicted proteins | sample 13C_PalmiticAcid_2_FD_192426 | JGI IMG/M metagenome (GOLD analysis project Ga0247823, IMG submission 192426) | Soil microbial communities from agricultural site in Penn Yan, New York, United States - 13C_PalmiticAcid_Day30 | ecosystem: Environmental > Terrestrial > Soil > Agricultural land...
CGAGTGTTCAGCGCGACCGACGTGATGTCGGTGAGCACGTGGGCGCCAGCCGCCGCACCGCGCGGGTCGATGGCGTAGATCCGCAGCCGGTCTAGGCCGCGGTCGGACACCACGGCCAGGTCGAGCGTGCGGCCACCGATCCGGGCGCCGACGACGATGTCGACGTTGTTGAACCGGCCACCCTCGGCGGTGGCGATGTGCTGCAGTTCGCGGCCCTTGAGGTCGACGACGGTGAGGCCGCCGTTCTTCAGGGTGCCGAGGACGACGCTGGCGCCGGGCCGGGCCTGGTTGACCCAGATCGCCGGGTCGTCGGCGTCGGCGTCGCCGCCTTCCTCGTCGTCGTAGTTGGACGCGGTCTCATACGTGGCGGTCACGCCGGGGAGGTCGGCCGACGCCGGGGCGACCGCCACCGACAGCACCGCCCCCGTGGCCAGGACCACCGCAAATACCCTTGTCACTCGCATGGGGCTGAGCCTTCACAGCGGTGATGACCAGCGGCTGGACACCGGGTGAACTCACCAGATCGGGTGGACCTGCCTGCGGTGCGGCGGCAGCAGTTTGTCCCGCAGCCTGACCACCGGCGACCGGTCGTTGCCGTGGCCGTAGCTGATCGGCTGCAGGTCGGGGCTCACCGCGCGAACCACGCGGAACGGGCCCATGGCCACGTCCGCGCTGGTCACATCCACGATCGCGACCCGCACACCCGCCGAGCCGAGCACGCCTTTCAGGTCGGTCACCGAAGTCTCGGGGACCGGCTCGACCAGATCGCGCAGCCGCGAGGTGCCGCCGCAGCGCAGCCGGTCGAACGCCTCGACCCGGTTGGCCGGGAAGTAGTAGGCGGCGTGGTCGAGCATGTCCCGCACGTCCTGCGGGTGCTTGGGCACCGGGTGGGTCCGGTCGCGCAGCAGGGTCGCCAGGTGCGGCGCGGTCTGGGCCAGTTCCAGCAAGGCGGCACGGATGGCGGCGCGCGGGGACCGGTCGGCGCCGAGGCCGAGTGTGACTCCGGGCCAGCGGCGGCCGTCGCCCAGCGACAGCGCGACCGCGGTGACCCCATACATGCTCGTCGGCACCAGATAGACCTCTACGCCGGGCCCCTGGGCGCGCAACGCGTCCACGATGGCGCGCAGGTCTACGTCGAGGGTCTCGTCCAGGTCGACGTAGCGGCCCTTCGCGCCGGTCATCCAGGCGGCCATCATCGCGTCCCGCTCGACCAGTTCCAGGACGGCGCGGGCGGTGGCGGACTCGGCGTCGGTGCCCGCGGCCAGGCCGTTGGACGTGCCCTGACTGATCAGGTGCTCGGGCAGCAGCGTCATCGCCAGGTAGGTGAAGACGGCCGGGACCCACACCGACTTCTCGGTGCCCAGCCACGTGCCGCGCACCCACGGGTGGTCGACGCGACGGTCGAACGCGGCGAACTCGAAGCCCGCGCGCGCGTAGGTCTCTTGTTCGTAGAGCGGGAACTCGCGCGGGTCGAGCACCTCACCGTCGAGGTCGGCGGGGCGGGCCCAGACGATCCGGTCGCCGTCGGGCAGCGACGGCGCGTACCGCTCGATCGCCTCCCCCACCGCCGAGACGATGGCGCCGCAGCGGGTCGCGCCCTTGCCCCAGCCGATGGGCAGCGCGCGCGGGACACCGTCGGCGTCGAGCCGGTGCGGCGGCGCGGCGGTCGCCACGAACGGCAGGTCCGGCCCGGTGCCCAGCGGCTGCTTGAGCGAGATCCACGGGATCACGCCGGTCAGTGGGTCGACCCAGCCCGCCAGCGACTCCAGCAGCACGGCGGGGTCGTCGCCGGTCGGCAGGCTCGCGGTGCCCAGCCCGTCGGCGCCGCCGCAGACGTCGCATTCGGGCAACGGGATCACCCGGTGCCACAGCACCTCGCCGTCGACCACCTCGGCGAGGTGGTCGACCAGTTCCCTGCCGCCGTCCTGGAGCAGTTCGATGATCTTGTCGAGTTGGGGGTCGCCGACGTCGAGGTAGCCCGCGACCGTGCCCTGGCTGCCGGTGCGCTCGACGTCCTCGGCGGCGACCCTCGTCGTCTGGTCCGGATCGGACACCACGTCGGTGCGCTCCGGGTCCTCGGTGATGACTTCCGCCTTGACCACGGTCGTGCGTTCGACGTCGTCGTCCTCGGCCCGCACGCGACGCGGCGGGACCGCTGTCGTCCGATCGGGATCGTCGTCGCGGACGACCTGGGTCTCCTCGGGGTCGACCGCGCGGGCGCCCTTGATCGCGGCGGCGAGACCGGGCAGTGGCCGGGAGTACGGGGTCGCGGTGTGCGACACGCGCGGGGTGACCGTGCCCAGCGACGCCGCGGCGGCCGCGAGCCGCCGGTTTCGCGTGCAGTCGGCACACCCGGGGTCGCCGGGGGTCGAGAGTGGACCGACCATGGCGCGTTCGCCGTCGAGCAGCACGGCGACGGCGGGCAGCCGCGCGGACCGCGCCCACCGCCCGAACTTGGTCACCGAGGGGTCGCCTTCGGCGATGAACACCGCGAGCCGGGCCTTGGGCGGCACCGGACGCCCGGAACCGGCGTACACCACCACACCCTCACCGAACTCGCGCGCGACGCGCGTGGTCAGTGACAGCAGTGGGTCCGGCCGGTTCGGCGTCCGGTCCGCCTGAATGGCCTGCTCAGCCCGCACGCACCCGCCCCATCTCCTTGGCCGCGGTCTCGATCGAGCGGGCCGCCAGCTCGACCTGGTCCACCTGCGCCTGCATCACGTCGAGGCTGTGCGAGACGAGCTTGTACTCGGCGGGGGTCGTGATCCCCTTGAGGATCTCCCAGAAGCGCAGGCGGTCGTCGTCGTCACCACCCAACAACGACAGCAGCGCCGCGGTGTTGCGCTGGAGCTTGATCACTCTGGCTTCGAGATCCCTGGTGTCCGGCATGGTGCCTCCCTGATCGCCTACCTCGGTCATGAGGAAGGAGTCGGCAACCACTAGAGGGATACATTCAACACCCGAATAATGGCAGGTCACATCACGTGTGCGAGGAACTCCCCGGTGTAGCTGCCCTCGACCTTCACCACGTCCTCCGGTGTGCCCTGCGCGACGACCAGGCCGCCGCCCGATCCACCCTCCGGTCCCATGTCGACGATCCAGTCCGACGTCTTGATCACATCCAGGTTGTGTTCGATCACGATCACCGAGTTGCCCTTGTCCACCAGGCCGTTGATCACGCCGAGCAGCTTGCGGATGTCCTCGAAGTGCAGACCGGTGGTCGGCTCGTCGAGGATGTAGACGGTACGGCCGGTCGAGCGCTTCTGCAGTTCGCTGGCCAGCTTCACCCGTTGGGCCTCACCGCCGGACAGCGTCGGCGCGGGCTGGCCGAGCCGGACGTAGCCGAGGCCGACGTCGACCAGGGTGGCCAGGTGCCGGTGGATGGCCTTGATCGGCTCGAAGAACGTGGCCGCTTCCTCGATGGGCATGTCGAGGATCTCGGCGATCGTCTTGCCCTTGTAGTGGACTTCCAGCGTCTCCCGGTTGTAGCGCGCGCCCTTGCAGACCTCACACGGCACGTAGACGTCGGGCAGGAAGTTCATCTCGATCTTGATCGTGCCGTCGCCCGCGCAGGCCTCGCAGCGGCCGCCCTTGACGTTGAAGGAGAACCGGCCCGGCTGGTAGCCGCGGACCTTGGCCTCGGTGGTCGAGGCGAACAGCTTGCGCATGTGGTCGAACACGCCGGTGTAGGTCGCGGCGTTGGAGCGCGGGGTGCGGCCGATGGGCGACTGGTCGACCTGGACGAGTTTGTCGACCATGTCCAGCCCGCGCACCCGCGTGTGCCTGCCCGGCACCTGGCGCGCGCCGTTGAGCTTGTTCGCCAGGACGGTCGCGAGGATGTCGTTGACCAGCGTCGACTTGCCTGAGCCGGACACGCCGGTGACCGCGACCAGGCAGCCCAGCGGGAAGGACACATCGATGCCGCGCAGGTTGTGTTCGCGCGCGCCGACGATCGTCAGCTGGCGCTTCTTGTCGACCGCGCGCCGCACCATCGGCATCGGGATGCTGCTACGGCCCGCGAGGTAGGCGCCGGTGAGGGACTGCTTGTTCTTCAGCAGGTCCTTGAACGTGCCGCTGTGCACGACCTGTCCGCCGTGCTCGCCCGCGCCTGGCCCGATGTCGACCACCCAGTCGGACTGGCGGATGGTGTCCTCGTCGTGCTCGACGACGATCAGCGTGTTGCCGAGGTCGCGCAGCCTGGTCAGGGTCTCGATGAGCCGGTGGTTGTCGCGCTGGTGCAGGCCGATCGACGGCTCGTCGAGGACATAGAGGACACCCACGAGGCCGGAGCCGATCTGCGTGGCGAGCCGGATGCGCTGCGCCTCACCACCGGACAGCGTGCCGGACGCGCGGTCGAGCGAGAGGTAGCCGAGGCCGACGTCGAGCAGGAACCGCAGGCGGGCCTGGATCTCCTTGAGCACCGCGCCCGCGATCATCGTCTCGCGCTTGCCAAGGGTGAGGCCGTCGAGGAAGGCGGAGCACTCGCCGATCGACATCGCGGACACGTCGGCGATGGAGCGGTCGCCCTGGTCCTTGTGCGCGAGGGTGACGGCCAGGATCTCGGGCTTGAGGCGGGAACCCTGGCACGCGGGGCACGGGACCTCCCGCATGTAGCCCTCGTACTTCTCCCGCATGTACTCGGAGTCGGTCTGCTCCTGGCGCCGTTCGAGGAACGGGATCACGCCTTCGTAGGCGGCGTAGTAGGAACGCTCGCGGCCGTAGCGGTTCTGGTACTTCACGTGCACCTGGTCGGGCACGCCGTGCAGGACGGCTTTCTGCGCCTTGGCGGGCAGCCGCCGCCACGGGGTGTCCATCCGGAACCCGATCGACTCGCCCAGCGCCGAGAGCAGCCGGACGAAGTACTCGGCGGTCTGACCACCGGCCCACGGCGCGATGGCGCCGTCGCCGAGGGACAGCTCGTCGTCGGGGACGACCAGCTCCGGGTCGACCTCCTTCTTGACGCCGATGCCTGTACACACCGGGCACGCGCCGTACGGCGAGTTGAAGGAGAACGAGCGCGGCTCCAGGTCCTCGACGCCGAGCGGGTGGCCGTTGGGGCAGGCCAGGTGCTCGGAGAAGCCGCGGAAGCGGGCGGGGTCGTTCTCGGGCAGGTCGACGAACTCCAGCTCGACCACACCGTCGGCCAAGCGCAGCGCGGTCTCCACCGAGTCGGTCAGCCGCTGCTTGGACGTGGCCTTCACCGCGAGCCGGTCGACGATGACCGCGATGTCGTGCTTCTCCTGCTTCTTGAGCTTCGGCGGGTCGGCCAGGCTGTGGACGACGCCGTCGACCAGCGCGCGCGAGTAGCCCTGCGTCTGCAGCTGGGAGAACAGGTCGAGGTACTCGCCCTTGCGGCCGCGGATCACCGGGGCCAGCACCTGGAACTTCAGGCCGGACTCCATGGCCAGCACCTGGTCGACGATCTGCTGCGGGGTCTGCTTGCTGATCGCCTCGCCGCAGGTCGGGCAGTGCGGCTTGCCCGCGCGCGCGTAGAGCAGACGCAGGTAGTCGTAGACCTCGGTGATGGTGCCGACGGTCGAGCGCGGGTTGCGGCTGGTCGACTTCTGGTCGATCGACACCGCGGGCGAGAGCCCCTCGATGAAGTCGACGTCCGGCTTGTCCATCTGGCCGAGGAACTGCCGCGCGTAGGCCGACAGCGACTCGACGTAGCGGCGCTGGCCCTCGGCGAAGATCGTGTCGAACGCCAGGCTGGACTTGCCCGAGCCGGACAGACCGGTGAACACGATCATGCTGTCGCGGGGCAGGTCGAGGTCGACGCCGCGCAGGTTGTGCTCCCGGGCGCCGCGAACGACGAGGCGGTCGGCCACTGAGATCCCCTTCGGTAGTGCACGTGAGCCGACCGGGCACGGGTCTTACCCATGAACGACGATCAGCTGTGTCGATCAGAACTGTGTGAGTGGCTGGCCATGAATGGCCGACCCCCATGCTCGCACGGGGCACCGACAATTCTCGCGGACCCGGGTTCGTCATGCACCCGCGAAGCGGTACCCGCGAGTAACAACACTCCCCTACTCTGGATGGCGAGAGCAACTTTGCTCCGTTCACCATCAAACTCAGCTACGGGGTCCGCATGAGTGGGTTGAACACGTCCTCGCACACCACCAACGGCACGCTGGCCGCGGTCGAGTCGGCGACCGCCGTCCTGACCGCCGTGGTGGACAGATTCGGCGAGGCCGACTTCGCCAGGCCAAGCCTGCTGCCGGGGTGGACACGGGGACACGTGGTCACCCACCTGGCCCGCAACGCCGACGCGCTCGTCAACCTGCTCACCTGGGCCAGAACCGGCATCGAGCACGCGGCCTACCCGAGCCGGGCCGACCGCGACGCGGCGATCAACGCGGGCGCGACGCGGCTCGGCCAGGTCCAGCGCGAGGACCTGATCGCGGCGTCGGCCCGGTTCCAGGTCGAGGCGGGCAGGCTCACGGAGGCCGACTGGGCGGTCGCCGTCCAGCACCCGCATGGCGAGCCCATCCCCGCCGTCGAGATTCCCGAGCGCAGGCTCTTCGAGGTGTGGACGCACCTGGTCGACCTCGACGCGGGCGTCGGGTTCGACGCGGTGCCCGCCGAACACCTCGACCTGATGCTCGACCGCGCCACCCACCCGGTCCTGAGCCGCACGGGCGGCGCGCCGGTGCGGCTGCGGGTCGATCTGCCGGACGGCCGTCAGCGCAGCTGGGAGTTCGCCATCGGCACCCAGGACGGCGGCACCGACCTGAGCGGGTCGGCGGCGGCCGCGCTGTCGTGGCTCACCGGACGCGGCGACGCCGAACTCGACGGGACGCCACCGGAGCTCGCCGCCTGGGGCTGAGGCACCTGCGGCAGGTCACGCACGGCGGCCACCACCGCGCCCGCGGCGACGCGGGCGCGGTGCCAGACGTCGCCGGTCAGCAGGCGGTGGGCGGGCTGCTCGACCAGCTTCGTCATCGCCCAGCCGAGCAGGATCGCCATCGTCACGCAGGCCGCCAGGCGGCCCCACGGCCCGACACCGGCGTCGAGGAGGTAGCGGGCGAGCACGAAGCCCAGCTCCTGGTGGACCAGGTAGACACCGAAGGAGATGCCGCCGAGCCACCGGATCGGCCGGGCGAGCTGCCGGATGCCCGGGATGTCCCAGTCCGGCCCGCCGGCTGCGGCGATGATCCCGACGACGATCACCCCGAAGGCGATGGTCGACCAGGTGTCCACGAAGTAGGAGTGCGCGTCCTGGGCGAGCAGCGCGGCGGTCACGTAGCAGCCGAGGTGCCTGGCCGACATGCGGTCGTTCGTCCACAGCCAGATCGCCACGCCCACACCGAAAAGCGCGACCCGGTGCAACGCGAGCCCGTCGAACACCGACTTGATCCACTGCGCCGCGTCGTCGTGGCGGAACGCGAACCGGATCACCAGGGGCAGCACGACCAGCGTCCACAGGATGACCGTCATCGCCCTGCCGTGCCGCCACCGCGTCGGCCAGAGCAGGGCCGCGGCGACGAACGCCATGACCTGCAAGGGGAACGTCCAGTATGAGGCGTCGATCCAGTGGAACTCCGGCGACCAACCCTGGATGAGCAGCAGGTTCGACACCAGGTCGGTGACGTCGGGCACATACCACCCGAACGCGGGCGAGACGGCCCGCGAGACCAGGTAGGTGACGACGACGGCAAGGACATAGGGAGGCAGCAGCCGGGCCAGCCGGTTGCGCAGCCACCACCCGGTGTCGCCGCGACGGACGGTGACACAGGTGAAGTAGGCCGAGATCACCATCAACGTGCTGGCGCCGAACTGCAGCGTCAGCACAAACGGATAAGGCCCCAGCTCAGGATGGTTGATCGGCGACTGGTGGGTGACGTGCTGCACGACCACCGAGTAGACGGCCAGCACTCGGATGAGGTCCCAGCTCACTTTGCGCGGGGACCGCTTCACTGTCTGTGTATTCGGCACGAGCTCACAGGTGATCGGCGACAGGGTCCAGTTTCAGGTAACGCTCAGATAACAGGGTAGTACCCGCGCGCCCACCCCGCCGATCTGGGTGGAGCCCGCGGTGGCAGGCAGACTACCGTCGGCGACCGTGGACCTCGTCGACGACTACACCGGCCATGTCGAGCCAGGCGGCCCCGCCGCCCGCCGCTCCCTCCCCGCGCTGACGATCACCAAGGTGTCCGTCGGCCCCTACGACAACAACGCGTACCTGCTGACCTGCCGCGCCACCATGGAAGCCCTCCTCATCGACGCCGCCGCGGACCCGCAGCGCCTGTCGGACGTGATCGGGTACGGCCAGGACCGCCCCACCCTGAAGACCATCGTCACCACCCACCAACACGGCGACCACTGGCAGGCCCTCGGCGCCACCGCCGGAGCCTTCGGCGCGAACACGATCGCCCACGAACTGGACGCCTCGGTGCTGCCGGTGCCGCCGGACCGGCTGGTCGGACAGGGAGACGTGGTCTCGGTGGGCGACGTGGAGTTGGAGGTCATCCACCTGCGCGGCCACACCCCGGGTTCGATCGCCCTGCTCTACCGCGACCCGTCCGGCCCCGCCCACCTCTTCACCGGCGACTCACTGTTCCCGGGCGGAGTGGGCAAGACCAACAGCCCAGAAGACTTCCAGTCCCTGGTCAACGACGTCGAGTTCCGCATCTTCGACACCCTCCCCGACGACACCCACTTCTACCCCGGCCACGGCGACGACTCCACCATCGGCGACGAGCGCCCGAAGCTGGGCGAATGGCGAGAGCGCGGCTGGTAACCACGCAAGCCACACGACCACAACTGGCCGTCCAGGTGACCACGTACCGCCCGACCAGGTGACCACGAAGTCAGCGTCCATATGACTGTCGATCTTGTGAACGCGACCAAGTTGCCGCAGTGGGCCGCCTGACGGCGGCCACACTGCGGCACCATGTGGAACAGCGTGCCACCAAGGGTTGGATACTGGTCATGGCAGCGCAACCTGAGGTCACACAACGAGACCTTCGCAACAGGTCGAAAGAGATCATGGACGCTGTCGAAAGTGGGCGGTCGTTCACTGTCACTGGTGACGGCCACGAGATCGGTGAGCTGATCCCGCTGCGTCGACGTCGAAGTCTCGTCGCACGAGCCGAGTTCGTCGCCATGTCACGCAACGCGGCCCAGGTTGACATCGACGCGTTCCGCGCCGATCAAGAAGCCGCGCTCGACCAGGAGCCTCGAAACCCTTATGGCCAGTGGCTCGCACGCGCGAGGTCTGCTCGACACCAACATTCTGATGTTGCGCCGCTGGACCGGCCCCGCTGAATTGCCGGATGAAATGGCCATCAGCACGATCACTCTGGCTGAGCTCTCGGCAGGGCCTCACGAAGTCCGCCGGAATGAGGATCAGGGGCCCATGACGAACATGTGGAACGTGCCCGTCGACTCGATGTCCTGCAACGCGCCGAGAGCGAGTTCGACCCTGCCCTCTTCGACGTCGAAGCAGCAAGGATCTACGGACGGGTGTCCGCAGCGGTGATCGCCGGAGGGCGTAGGCCGCGGCGCAGGATGGTCGACCTCATGATCGCCGCTACTGCGATCGCCGAGCGTCTGTCTCCCCCTGTTCACTACCAATCCAGATGACTTCAGGGGGCTTCAGGACCTGCTGACTGTCGTGCCGGTCACCCGCCCACGAGTGCCTCACGAGGTGCCGCGACCCGGCGCCGACTGGGATCAAGGTTGGAAGTCTCACCACGGGTAGATACGCATTGCCACGACCGTCCATGGACTTCTCAGCGGGTCGCAGTTGCCAACGCGCATCGCTGTTCCCTGGCGGTCCTCGACGAACAACAGATCCAGCGGACTTCACCAGCCTGACGGACGACGTGGAAGCGCGCGACTTCGGCGAGCTGCCCGACGACACATGGTTCCACCCCTCGAGCGTCCGATTGGTCCGCGAATAGCGGACCCGCACTACGGTCGACCGACTCGTCCAAGTCTTCCTGACGTAAGCTCGGCGCCGGTGTAATCAAGCGACCGTCCAGCGGCAAATAGTGCATCTGCAAACGCGGCAGCTTCCTTCTCCAAAACTTTTCCCTGGCGGATCATCAAGTGCAGCATCCGGTGAACACTAAACGATCGAATACCGCGAGCATTGGCAGCAATACGCGCATCGTAGTCATCGCTCAGCATCAGGGGTTGCAAGGTCTTGGCGCGGCTCGCCAAGGCAATAATAGCCGATTCCCCGAAGTGCTCGGTCGCATGCCTGAGTCCACGACCGGCCGCCAGTTCTTCTTGGATCTCCAGAGCCAAATCAGTACCGATCGGGTCGTCAAGAGAAACCGGTTTTGCCAAGCCATTCGAGCTGACCAAGGGCAACACGGGCCCATACTGCTTCCGGTGGAGTTGTTGACGCCAGTCCTCTAAGTTCTTCAGCAACAGCTTTTACCAGAACACGGCGGTGCGCAGAAAGGGTAGCTTCGATTGCCTTCTGCAACGGATGATGTACACCAAGAGTGACCAGGGCACTCGTGTCGGGAAACCACACCTGCCCAACGCCTTGCGGTCGCCCCGACACGGGATCTGGCGTAGGTTTTTCGCTCACAGTATGACGTCATCTCCGGTATCAGGAGGCGCCACAGTGTCACCCATTACCGACTCCCACAGTTGCCCGTCATCGTCACACTCGAGGAGCGCTGCCACCACTGAAAGCCCCAGACGCTGCGAGCGAACCGCGGCCAGCGCATGCCTGGTCAGCCGTTCCGGCGCCCGACGCACCCTCCGAACAACGGTAGCCGCTTCGTTCGGTGCCACGTCACGATGCCGAGCAACTAGCGAACGCACCCGATTCTGGTCCCGAAGGCGTCTCCCTGTCTCATAGTCAACAACACCAATGACATTGAGCTGATAGACCAGGGCAGCCATCGAAACGCCGAAGTGCTCCATTAGCGCAACAATTGATCTTTCACTGATTGCCCCCGAACGTTCCCCAAGCCACTCAAGCACCGAACGTATACCACGCTCAGGCATAAGGAGATGCCCGGCGAAGGCATTCGCTCGCCATTCTGCGACGTTGTCGGCGAACATGTCATGCTCGACCTCTTCGATGACCTCACGTGGGTCACCGAGAAGGTGGTGCGCCAACTCGTGCGCCAAAGTGAATCGGAGATGCCCATCCGGAAAGTCGCTGCTAGCCAAAATAAGAGCAGCTTGTCCGCTGTGAACACACAGCCCGTCTGCGTCTGTACCCAACGGGGACAGCGCCACATCAACAGCGAAGTGCTGCTCAAAGAGCGCCGCTAGGTCCCCCAGCGCATCGCTTCCCAAATCCAACTTGCGGCGGGTGACCTCCGCCAGTTGCAATCCTTGCCCCTGAGCGGCAGCCTTCACTCCAGGTCGGATCGAGAAATTGGCCCTTGCCAATTCCAACACCGCAGCCCCAGCACTGCTTGGACGCGCGGGTGGCATGTTCGCCACCTGCCCGAGCAGATCGTCGAGTTCAAGCAGTTGCCGCGCCCGCCGACGAGCCGCACGAGTTGCCTCGGGTCCGACACCGACCGCGAGTCGCGCCGCCATTGCCAAACCGGGCCGCTCGGGCTGACCCACCAAATGACGAACGGATACACCAAGGGCCGCCGCGATACCGGGGAGCTCAGCAACGTCCAGCCGACGCTTCCCCGACTCGATTTTCGAAATCTGATCCTTCCGAAGCCCTACGGCGGCACCGAGTTCAGTGCCCGTCAGCCCAGCCTGACGACGTGCATCCGCGACCCTTGCTCCAACCTCCGCAGCCCTCGACTCCGCAGCGGCCGACTCCGCAGGAGTCTCACCCAGTCCTAAAGCCTCTGGCCCCGTCAGACCTTCAGTCATGCGCCACCTCCCCATTCGCAACTCATTCTGCCATCGAGTTGCGAACATCGCAACCAAGTTGGTGCTGCACTCCGCGATCCGCGCAGTCGTGGACGGATGAAGACCGAAGCAGGGACGGCTGATCGCCTTCCGACCCCTGTCACGAGCAACCGTCTGCGAGCACCGGTTCACCGGCTACTGCGTGTTCCCGGGCGGAGTGGGCAAGACCAACAGCCCAAAGGACTTCAAGTCCCTGGTCAACGACGTCGAGTTCCGACTCTTCGACGTCCTCCCCGACGACACCCACTTCTACCCCGGCCACGGCGACGACTCCACCATCGGCGCCGAACGCCCCCACCTCGCGGAATGGCGCGAGCGCGGTTGGTGGATGTTGGCGTGCTGTGGGGCCGCCGCATGCGGCGGCCCCACACGGCTTCAGGCTGGGCTAGTGACACGACACAGGCAGAACGCGCAGTCGCTACCCGCCAAAACGCGCTATCCGCTGCCTACAGATCGCGTCGCTCGAACAGGGCCGGTCGCCGACACGTTCACTGGTGACCATCTGGCCAGGCGCCCATCCGGGCGCCTGGCCAGATGACCACATGTCGTCCGACCACGTGACCACGAAGTGACCGGCCTACTTCAGGCCGACCACGACCGAGAGCACCTGGCCGTCGTCGAGCCGGACGCTGATCCGGTAGGTGTAGTTGGCCGCGAGTCCCTTCGTCTGCCAGTTGTAGATGTACTGCTGTGCGGTGGCGTCCCAGCGGAACGTGCCGTCGGTGGTGGCCGTGTCGGCCGCTGCGACCTCGTTGACCGGGGCCGTGGTCAGGCTGCCCTTGACCGGCGTGAGCCACTGCGGAGCGGTACGCGCCTGCATGAGGGCGCCGCTCGCGGTGCGCAGCTGGAACTTCACCGGGACCGTGCTGCCGGTCTTGAACACGCTGGTCGCCGAGCCCGGCATGATCGTCGGGTCGTTGATCGGCTGCAGGAAGCCGCCGAACTTGTAGAGGTGGACCCGGAACTGCCCGGTGCGGGTGGTGGTGTTGCCCGCGTTGTCCGTCGCCGTGGCGGTGAAGGCGTAGGCGCCCGCGTCGGGCAGGGCGGTGACCTGGACGGTGCAGCTGTCCACACCGGACACCGCGTCGGTCGCGGTGCAGGTCGCGGTCGGCGGAGCGTTGTAGACGGCGCCGTCGGCGACGCTGGTGGAGACGATCACCGGCGCTTCCTGGTCGACGTTGATGCCGCTCAGCGTCGCCGTGGCGGAGTTGCCCGCGCGGTCGGTGACCGTGCGCGCCACCGACTGGTTCGCACCGTCGCCGAGGGTCACGTCGTCCGGGCAGGCGGTGGCGGGGATGCCGGAGCCCGCGTCGGAGCAGGTGAAGTGGACGACGACCGGTGTGGTGAACCACGGCTTCATACCGCCCGCGATCGTGGCGTTGATGACCGGCTTGGTCTTGTCGAGCTTGACCGTCACCGAGTCGGTACCGATGTTGCCCGCGGTGTCGCGCGCCGAGCCGGTGACGACCTGGCCCGCCGTGTCGGCGCTGACCACGACGTCCGGGCTGACCGAGCCCGCGTCGAGGCCTGAACCCGCGTCGTCGTCCTTGGCAGTGAAGTGCACGGTGGTGTCGCTGTTGTTCCAGTCGTCGGCGTTGGGTGCCGGGCTGACCGTGTGGGTCACCGCCGGGGCGATGTTGTCCCACTTCAGCGCCACCGCGTTGGTGGTCTCGGCGTTGCCCGCGTTGTCCACGGCCCAGTAGGCCACGGTGCCCGCTCCGCTGCCGTCGAGCGGAACCGACACGGTCTTGCTCGCGCCCGCGGCGACCTGCTCGGCGCCACCGTCGACCCGGTAGTGGATCTCCTTGACCCCGGACAGCGCGTCGGCCGCGGTGAGCACGACGTTCGCGGTCGGGCCGGTGCACCAGCCGCTCGTCTTCGTGCACTGGTTGTTGCTCATGGTGGCGGGCGCGGTGCCGTCGATGTTGATCCCGGCGACCGTCTTGCCCGCGGTGGAGTTGCCCGCGACGTCGGTGCTCGGATCGCTGGTCACCGACTGGTTCGCGGCGTCGGTCTTGAGCACCTTGCTCGTCGGGCAGGTGGCCACGCCCGAGCCCGCGGTGCCGTCGGCCAGTGCCGGGTCGGTGCACGCGAAGTCGATGACGACCTCGTCGCGGTACCAGCCCGCGGCGTTCGGCGCGGTGATCGGTCCGCCGGTGATGGTGGGTCCGGTGCGGTCGATCGTCACTCCGGTCACCGACGCGGGTGCGCTCTCGTTGCCTGCCTTGTCCTTCACCGTCACCGGGCCCGCGCCGAGGTTGCGGCCTTCGCCGGTGATGACGCTGTCCGCGGGCTGGGTGGCCGGGTCGATGCCCGACAGCCCGTCGGCCGCGGTCCAGCCGACGGTGACGTCCTGGTTGTGCCAGCCGTCAGTCGACGTGGGGGCGAGGGTGGGGGCGGTGAGGTCGATGCCGATGCCGCCGACCGTGGTGGACGCGGTCTTGCCGACCCCGTCGACCGCGTTGCCGCCGACCGACTGGTCCGCGCCTTCACCGCTGAGCTCGACCGCGTCGGTGCAACCCGCGACGCCGGACTGGGTGTCGGCACACGCGAAGGA
>Ga0247823_10002774_pt1 | contig 14408 bp, 23 predicted proteins | sample 13C_PalmiticAcid_2_FD_192426 | JGI IMG/M metagenome (GOLD analysis project Ga0247823, IMG submission 192426) | Soil microbial communities from agricultural site in Penn Yan, New York, United States - 13C_PalmiticAcid_Day30 | ecosystem: Environmental > Terrestrial > Soil > Agricultural land...
ACCGCCACAACACCGAACTCCACGAGAAGATCATGCGAGGCCTCCTGTGAGCTGCCAGATCCTTCCTTTTCAGCGGCCGATGAGCGCGCAACGCGCCGACGGCGTGTTCGCAGCGGTGAACATCGCGGCGCGGCGCATGGGCTACAGCGACGACTTCGCGCTGCGTGAGGCGAGGAACGCAAAGCTGCTGTTCCTGCGCGGCGACAAGTCCGGCGCGGCCGTGGTCGCCGAGGCGAAGGCCTCGATGCGCGCCAAGGTCGAGGGGCTGCTGGCATGAACCACCTGCCCCGCACCGAGATCCAGCAGCGCCTGGACGCCGACTTCGATTCGCTGTTCGGCCGCGTGCTGCCCCCGATCACCCCGCCGCTTTCGCCGGAAGACATGGCCGAAGGCGACACCACTGCCGAGCGCTGCTGACGTGGCCGGCACGACGCAGCGCGCAGATCGCAGGAACTACCTGCCGGCGAGGCCGCGCGTCGTGCCGGCGGTGGTCGAGCTTCCGCTCCGTGGGCTGCTGACCGGCCACGACTACATCACCCGCTTCATCGACACGACTTGGAGGTCGTCATGCGCAACCCCGCAGCCGAAGTGATCGTTTCCGCCATCGGGTTCGTGGTGTGCGTGATCGCCACGCTTGGCGTTGCGGCCAATGGCAACCCCGGATGGGCCTGCATCTTCGCTGGCGCCGCGCTCGCGTACGCCATCGTCTTCGCCGTGGCGCGCACCGAGCTGCAGGAGGAGCGCCGCAAGGTGTCGCGCCCGACCGTTCCCAGCTTCCCCGAGCAGCGCAAGCACGACATCTGCTGATCCACCTACTCCCGCCCAGGAGGGCACCTAAGTGAAATTCGAGATCAAGAATCGCTGGTCCGGCAACGTGCAGTACAGCTGCGAACTGTCGGCCGAGGTTGCTGGCAAGTCCTACGGCTTCCAACTCGGCTTCGCCATCAAGTCGGCAGTGGATAGCGATGCCGTCCTGAGCGGTGCCGTCCTGAGCGGTGCCGTCCTGAGCGGTGCCGTCCTGCGCGATGCCGTCCTGCGCGATGCCGTCCTGAGCGGTGCCGACCTGAGCGGTGCCGTCCTGCGCGATGCCGTCCTGAGCGGTGCCGTCCTGCGCGATGCCGTCCTGCGCGATGCCGTCCTGAGCGGTGCCGGATGCCCCATCACCATCCCGAACATCCACCAGGCTGTTCTCGAAGCAGCCTCGAAGCCTGAAGCGCTGGATATGGGCTCTTGGCACAACGCATGCGGCACGGCGCACTGCCGGGCCGGGTGGGTTGTGACGCTGGCCGGCGACGGTGGGCGGGCGCTGGAGTGGGTGCTGGGTACGCCGGCCGCCGCAGCGCTCATCTATCAGGCAAGCGATCCGACCATGGAGCGCGTGCCGGACTTCTACGCCAGCAACGATGCGGCGCTGGAAGACATGCGACGTCTCGCTGACGCCGAACGCGCTGCTGCCGCCTGACCAACCGCCGGCGGTGGCCGGCTCATCTCTGGAGTTCCCATGTTCCAACTCGACAAGCACGACGCGAAGATCAAGAACCTCAATCTCCGCATGGAGAAGCACGGCGACCAGGACGTGGCGGCCGCCGACTTCACCATCAATCTGAAGGCTAGCGCGCTCCTGCTCGACACCATCGACAAGAAGCTGCGCAAGGTCTTCTTCGAGAAGCCGGCCAAGGGCGAGCAGCAGGCGCTGCCGATCGACGGCAACAACCTCACCGCCCTGGCCATTCCTTACCTGCGCGAGCAGAAGCTGGACCAGAAGTTCGACGGCTACGAAGTCGAGTTCGCCAGCCTGCTGGAGCAGATCGAGCCGCTGTTCTTCGCCGACGTGAAGGTGACGCTGCTGAAGGCGGTCTTCATCGAAGGCGGCAGCGTGGACCTGTCGCTGAAGGTCTCGATGCTGATCGATGAAGAGGACGACGCGCCGCTCCTTTCGGTGTGGCGCCGTGGCGAGATCAAGGTGACGTTGACTCCGCCGGAGAAGCAACCGGCGAGCGGCGAAGGTGAAAGCAGCGATCCCGATCCGCAGGCCGCGCATAACGAAGCGCAGCGCCTGATCGAACAGGGCAAGGCTGCGGCTTAACAGAACGCACCAGAGGGGGCGAGCTGGCCCGATGTGCCAGTAGCGGAGCCATGTGGACCGGGTGACTTGCGCAGGGGTTCCGGTCGAAGCAGATAGCCATCGCCTGCGCCGCTGTCCCCAACACGAGAGGACTCCCTTAGTCGAGACGGCCAGACGGGGAACGAATAGTCCAGCAGGCGCCCGGTGCCGATCAGAGCCGGGCGATATGAACACACACAAGCCGGCTCCGGCCGGCAAAGGAATCTGAAGTGCCCATCATCGCTTTGCAGGACGTCGAGTCCTCCCAGATCCACAGCATCGGCCACGACCCCGAGACGAACACGCTTGCCATCCGCTTCTTCAGCGGCTGGGGCGAGAAGAAGAAGCCGGGCTCGCTGTACCACTACCAGAACTTCACCGCCGATGACTTCGAAGCGTTCAAGAGCGCGGAGAGCCTGGGGAAGCACTTCGGCGGCCACATCAAGCCGTTCGCCGACAAGTACCCCTACACCAAGATCGTCGAAGACGACACGGAAGCCCCTTCCCAGGCGGCCTGACCGCCACACCACTTCGGTTCAACAAGGAATCCCATGAACGCCGTAACCGCCCTCAAGTCCTCCGCCGGTGCGCTCACCGTCGCCGAGCAGAACGAAGCCATCCGCACCGCGCTGAAGACGAGCCTGTATCCGGGCGCGTCTGATGCCTCCGTTGACCTGGTGCTGTCCTACTGCCGCGCGAGCGGTCTGGACCCGATGACGAAGCCGGTGCACATCGTGCCGATGTCGGTCACTGTTGGGAAGGACGACCGCGGCTATGCCAAGAAGGAGATGCGCGACGTCGTGATGCCGGGCATCGGCCTGTATCGCATCAACGCTTCGCGCACGGGAGAGTACGCTGGTTGCAGCGAACCGGAGTTCGGCCCGACCCAGCACCTGCAGTTCAAGCGCGAGGTCTGGGAAGACGGCCCGAACGGAAAGCGCGTGAAGAAGCTGGTCGACGGCTCCCTGCCCTATCCCGAATGGTGCAAGGTCACCGTGACGAAGATCGTCGACGGGAAGGAGCGCGAGTTCACAGCCAAGGAATACTGGCTGGAGAACTACGCCGAGAAGGGCGACACCGGTGGTCCGAACTCCATGTGGGAAAAGCGCCCGTTCGCACAGCTGGCGAAGTGCACCGAGGCCCAGGCGCTGCGCAAGGCCTTCCCCGAGGCCGTGGGATCGCAGCCGACGGCGGATGAGATGGAAGGAAAGGACGTCATCGAGGGCACGGCCACCGTCGTTTCCTCACAGGCGGCGATCAACAAGCCCGTCGAGCTGCCCATGTACTCCGAAGCCGACTTCGCCGCCAACCTGCCGAAGTGGTGGGACCTGATCAAGTCGGGCAAGAAGTCCGCCGACGACCTGATCGCCACGCTCCAGACGAAGGCGCGCTTCACCGAGGACCAGCTGAAGCAGATCCGCACGCTGCCCACCGACAACCAGGAAGGCGGCGAGGAGGAATCGGCATGAAGACGGTCCACCTCCAGCAGGGCAGCCCAGAATGGCAGGCCCACCGCCGCACCACCCGCAACGCGAGCGATGCACCGGCGATGATGGGCGTGTCGCCCTACGTCACGCGCGCCGAGCTGGTCCGCCAGTACGCCACCGGCGTGCAGCGCGAGATCGATGATGTCACGCAGAAGCGCTTCGACAAGGGTCACGAGGTCGAGCCGCTTCTGCGCGCCATGGCGGAAGCCGAGATCGGCGAAGACCTGTACCCCGTCACCGGCGTCAGCGATGACCGTTACCTGGGCGCCAGCTTCGACGGCGTGACGCTCGGCGAGGACATCATTTTCGAGGCGAAGCAGCACAACGCCGAGAAGCGCAAGCAGATGGCAGACGGCATCATCCCGCCGGTCGATTACTGGCAGGTGGTCCAGCAGTTCGAGGTCTGCAAGGACGCGCGGCGCTGCCTGTACCTCTGCGGCGACGGCACCGAGGCCGGCACGTCGCGGCTCTGGATCGACCGTGAGCAGGTCGAGGACGACATCCCGCACCTGCTGGCAGGCTGGCAGCAGTTCGACGCCGACGTGGCGGCATACCAGCCGGAGCCCGTGCGCGCGGCGCCGGTGGCCGCACCGGTTGAAGGATTCGGCGCCCTGTCGCTTCAGGTCGAGGGTCGGGTCATCGCATCGAACCTCGACGCCTTTAAGGCCCGCGCGGATGCGTTCATCGCCCGTCTGCCGAAGCCAGATGAACTGCAGACGGATCAGGACTTTGTCGACGCGAAGGAAGCCGCGAAGATTGCTCGCGGAGAAGTGGACAAGCTCCGCGCGTGCAAGGCGTCAATTCTGGCGAGCATGGGCGATATCGACGCCGTGCTGAGCGCCATTGACATGATCGACGCGTCGGTCACCCGATCCGCTATCGCGCTGGAGAAGTCGGTCAAGGTCGAGGAGCAGGCCCGGAAGGACGCCATCGTGCGGGCCGGCGCCGACGCAGTGCGCGCGCACTACGACCAGATCAACGCCACGATGGGCGAGCATCGGATCCTTCCGCCTGGCCAGCTGGTCCAGGACCTGGGCGCGGCCATCAAGGGCAAGAAGTCGCTGGCCAGCATGAAGGACGCCGTCGACACGGCGGTGGCCGGCTTCAAGATCGCCGCCAGCGAGCAGGCCGAGCGCGTGCGGGCCAACGTGCGCGTGCTGGAGATGGAACAGGGCAGCCACGGCGTGCTGTTCCCGGACCGCGTCGCCCTGTGCGCCACGAAGACGCCGGAGGACCTGCGGAACCTGATCACCGCGCGCATTGCGCAGGCGAAGTCCGACCAAGAGAAGCGGGAGGAGGAGGCGCGGCAGCGCGAGGCGGCGCAATCCGAGGCTGCATCCGCTGTCCCCGCGCCTGTGGATGCCAAGCAGCACGCGCCCGTCGCCGTCGCAACGCAACCGGATCGCGCCACGCTAACGCCGGCCGCCGCAGGCGCGCGCATCAAGCTCGGCGACATCAATGCCCGCATCGCGCCGATCACGGTCACCTCCGACGGTCTGCGCACGCTGGGCTTCGTGCCCGCCGCTCGCGAGAAGGGCGCGACCCTGTACGCCCTGGCCGACTTCGGCCTGATCTGTGCCGCTCTGCAGGACGTTCTCGCCGACGCGGCGCAGCAGAAGGCGGCCTGACATGGCCGGCATCCATCCGAACGACAAGCTGGCGGCCCTCGACTGGGCCGTCCAGCAGGCACAGAAGGCCACGGACGACACGCTGGTGAAGCTGAGCGTCCTGCCGGTGCTGCAGCAGCTGCGCGACGAGGCGCAGCGGGAGGCCCGCGGTGCGTAGCGTCAGCCGCAAGGCCCCGGCCAAGTCCCACGGCTTCAGCTGGGGCCGCTTCCCGATGGGCGACACCGGCGTGGTCGCGTACCGGCTGTTCCGGCGCGATCACCGCGGGGCTCTGCACACGCGCTGCATTGACCTGCGCCCAGGTGACGACCGCAGCGCGATTGCCGCTAGCCTGCGCCGCGCGCGCCGCTCACTACGCGACCAGGTTGACGAGATCGATTTGGAATCCATGGGGGTCGCTGCGTGAGCGAACTGTTCCCCAAGCCGAAGCGCCGGATGGTGCAGCCGCCTAAGGCCGTGCTCTACGACCACCTGCGCGTCGCGGCTGAGGAACTTGAGCGAACGCACGCCGAGAACGAAACCCTACGCGCCGAAAACGCGCGCCTGCGCCGCCCGTGGTGGCGGCGAATCTTCAGGAGAGCAGCATGACCAACCCCACCCCCGACGCGCCCGGGCTGCAACTGCCGGCTCCAGCAGCGTGGATGTACGAGGAGCTGGCGGGACGTGATGACGTATGGGTTGATCGAATCAAAAGGGGGCGTCTCCCGTGCTGGGAGACTCGCAACGTGAATCCGCTATACACAGCCGAGCAAATGTTTGCCTTTGCCATTGCTTTCTACGAGGCCGCTTTGCTCAAAGGAGGAGGATCCAGTGGACATGAAACTGTTTGATGAAGTTGTCGATTGTAGCGCCGAGATGTTTCTACCGCGCGCACAGTGGGGATTTTGGTTCTCTCGCCTCGTCCTCCGAGACATGGCTATTGCTGTCAGAAATCGTAGCTGGCGGGACGCCAGATATTACGTGCTTGGCAACACCATGCGCTGTGCCAATTTCAAGTGGTATCAGTGGATGGGAATTTACGTTCAGCGCCCAATGCCGTGGCTTCGCGGGCCAGCCTTACAGCGCTACCCGCACCTTTTCGCTGAAGCAAAGATCAAGGGCTGAGCGATGAGCTACGAAACCATACTGGCCGACCTGAAGAAGATCGAAGGTTGCCGCGCTGCTATCGGTGGCACGCCTGAAATCGGCGACATGTATGCCGACTACTGCAAGAAGTTCGTACATGACCACGCCGGGACGATAGCCGTCCTCGCAGCAGCCCGCCCCCTTCCGAGCGATTGGGTGGCGGTGCCGCGCGATCCTGTTGCGGCGCTGCCCATCTTGCATGCGCTCGCTGACGAGGCTGGGCTTCAGAGATTGCCTGACCCCGGAAACCCCGAGGACGCATACCCGATCACGGGCGCTCAATCGACGGTTCTCCAGTGGTACAAGGCCATGCTCGCAGCCGCCCCCTCAGCGCCAGCGGAAGGTGGGGAGTGCACGGGTTGCTCTGGAAATGGCGAAGTCGGTGGGCTGACTCCGACCGGCTACGAATCCGATACCTGTCCGCACTGCAAGGGCTCAGGCAAAGAGACCGCCCCCGAACCCCTGGCGCAGGGTGAGGTCTTCCATGTTCTGCACGGACTTGTCATCCAATGGAAAGACAACGCCACGCATTCGGACGGTGGGCAGTGGGATGAGGGCCATAACAAGGGCTTGATTCGCTGCGCAAACGCTCTCGCTACAGCCATCACCACGTTGGCCAGCACCAAGCTCTACGCATCCCCGCAGCCGGCGGCGGAGGGTTGCACCTGCCCGTATCAAGAGTATGACCGCATGTTCTCGCCGATGAAGTGCGCCCAGGATGAGATTGACGATCTCCGCGCCGAGCTTGCCCGCATCGAAGAGAACGGTACGCCGTGGGTTCCCGAGCTGCTGGAATGGCTGGAAAAGCACGACTGCTGCCCGGAACTTCCGTTCACAGACTACGAATTGATCGAGTCGCTGGAAGCCCGATTCGGAACAAAGCCACCCGCTGCGTGGCCCTTGAACACGAAGCCGGAAACCGGCTGGACGTTCGATCCTGACTTCATCGAAGAGATTAAGACGCGGGCCGAACAGAGTGATGCTGGCGAGTTCGCACCGTGCCTTGAAGGTGTCGAGTCAGTACTGATCGCGCTGCGTGACATGAAGGCACCCAACCCCCCTCAGCCCAGCGCGTCGGTGGGAGTGCCGCACCAAGAGTGCTACTCCTCCGATTTCGACACCTGGTTCGATAGCCCGGACGACAGCGCGTTCGTTGACGGCTTGAAGGTAGGCGACACGTACAAGCTTCAGGTTTCGCACTACTCGATTGAGCGGGAATACGTGGTCACGAAGGTGCCTGATGACACCAACGACGACTACGAAGTCCGTCCGGTGATCGAATCCGCCCTGACCGCCGCAGCGGGAGGGGGTTCGAGTGGGCGTTAAGGCTCACCAATCCCAGCTACTGCCCGGGGACAACAAGTTCCACCAGGGGAACGGATCGGATGGCAAGCACTATTGGCTGACGCCGCCCGAGTTGTACGCGAGCCTGCATGCCGAGTTCAACTTCACGTTCGACCCGTGCCCGTACCCGCTGCCCGCTGGGTTCGACGGACTCACGATGCCATGGGGGCAATCCAGCTACGTCAACCCGCCCTTCGGATCCATCATCCACGATAGCAAGAAGAAGGGCCCGACCGCATGGGCGCGCAAGGCCATCGCCGAGAACCAGCAGGGCAAGACCGTCGTACTGGTCTACCCCATCGACAAATGGGTCCTGATGCTACTGGAGGCCGGCGCAATGGTCCGCAACTTGGGCGACGTTCGCTGGCTAGCGACTGAGGATGGCAGCCAAGGCAAAGGAACCGGGCGGCACATCGCCTGCTTCGTGCTGGAAGGAGATACCCCATGACTAGCGCCCTCACCGAGGTGTTGGAGAAGCTGGAGCCGTGTCCCTGGTGCGGAGAGCGCCTTGCCTCGCTGACCGTCAGCGAGGGCAGTACATTTCGCTGGCGCAAGGTTGACGGCTGCTGCACGGACGGCCCCGAGATTCGCCACGACACGATGGCCGATGACCAAGCCGCTGCCGAGATCGACAGCACGCAGAGAGCCATCACCGCCTGGAACACACGACCCGCGCTGCTGAGGGACGCGGGGGATGGGTGGCGGGCGATTGAGAGTGCGCCGAGGGATGGGACGAAAGTCCTGCTTTGCCACTCGGGCTACGCGCATCCGTTTTACGACAGAGACAGGATGCCCAGGGTGTGGGTTGATTTCTTCCGTGGAGGTAGCTGGTACAACACGGCGCCGAGCGGTCAGCCCACCCACTGGCGCCCGCTGCCGCAGCCTCCCGCCATGCACGCTCCTGGCGGGGCGGGGGGTGGGGAGTGAGGTACTCACGACAGATGGATGGTTCTTACGGCCCTGATCCTGGGCAGGAAGCGCTGTGGAACTACTTTGGTCTATCGCGAGCATCTTGGCTCACGCTACCTCGGGCACTGATGCATGAAATGCCCGATGAGTGGCAGGCACAGATGGCCGTATTGCTCCATCAGTGGGATGCGTCATGGGGCAATGTACCTGATGAGTTCAGCGTTGGCGTCGAGGTGCGAGCGCATCGCGGTGGCGGCCGGCTAGTGCCAATGCCGGAGATCCTTGGGAACTATCGCCACCCTGAATCCGACACGCTCAGGTCGTGGATGACGCCAGCCCCAGACCGGCTGGAGGCGTCATGAGCGACACCTGGCTCACCCCCGAAGAGGTCACCGAGTTGACCGCGCGGACGCGGTGGACCGCTCAGTGTCGCAAGCTGGCCGAGATGGGCGTACCGTTTCGACCGAACGCAGTGGGCCGTCCACTGGTTGAGCGTGCCGCGGTCCTCGCCAAACCAAGGCCGACCGGACGCCGCAAGACCGTACCGCGATGGGAAGAAGAGAATGGGAAGGCGGCGTAGCGTCAACAAGCACCTGCCGGCCAACATGCAGCTGAAGCATGGGGCCTACTACTTCGTGAAAGCCGGCAAGTGGACGCGCCTTGCAGACAGCTACGGTCCGGCTCTGGTCGAGTACGCCAAGTACGTCGGCAGCAAGCCCGAGGTTCTGAAGGTGAAGGATGCGCTGTGGGGCGCCATCGAGCACGCCAGGACGCGCAAGCACAAGGCGCCGGCATCCCCCGCCACCCTTGCCAGCTACCGGCACAGTGCGGCGCGCCTGGAGCGCGACTTCGGTCACATGGCGTTGGAAGACTTGGAGCCGGAACACGTCGTGCGCTATGTCGTGAACGGCGGCACCGTCCAGCACAACCGCGACAAGGCGCTGCTGTCGATCGCCTACACCTACGCCCGAATCCTTGGCGGATATCGCGGCCAGGATCCGACCAAGGGGCTACAGGTACGCGTCGAAGAGAAGCCGCGCGACCGCTACGTCACCGATGCGGAGCTGGACAGGATCATCGCGGTGGCCAGTCCAAAGCTGGCCTGCATCGCCCGCTTCATCGAGTTGACCGGGATGCGCCAAGGCGACGCATTGAAGGTCAAGATGGCCGACCTGGACGACGACGGTTTCACCTACTACAACAGCAAGAGCAAGCGCTGGCAGGGGCTGGAGTGGTCGCAGGCGCTAACGGACTGCGTTGACGACGCCAAGCGCCTATGGCGCCGCTTCGGGCGGGAGTGGCTGTTCGAGAGCAAGCCGAAGGGGAAGCACGCGGACCGCGGCGTGGGGCCGTACACACCCAGCGGCCTGCGCGCGTTGTGGCGGGTGGCCAGGACGAAGGCCGGACTGCAAGACGTGCGCCTGCACGATCTGCGGGCCAAGTCGGCGAGCGATGCGGGGTCGGACGAAGAGGCGCGGCAGCGGCTTGGACACACCGACGGCAAGGTGACACGCCGGCACTACCGGCGGAAGATTGAGCGAAGCAAGCCCACCCGCTAGCTGTCTATTTCGGTTGTCGTGTTGTTTCTGGATCAAGTACTTACTACGCACTGATTCAAGCAATACGAGACAGCAGAAAACACACGAAACAGCTTGCATCAAGCGTACAGCGCATTTTCCAACCTGAGACTGTTAATCAGGGGGTCGTTGGTTCGAGTCCAACTTCGGGCGCCAAGTACATCAAGGGCTGCGAGCAATCGCGGCCTTTTTCTTTTGTCTACTATTCGCACACCTGTCTACTAAGTAGGTGTGGCCAGCATCCCTGATCGACTGCGCAGTCGCCATCAGCGAACGTCGCGACAGCGTGTCGGACTTGCCCTACCTCACAGCCCCGACCGCCGCCTAGACCGCCCGCGCGGATGCCGCGATGGGTGCTCTGCGCCTGAAGTGGCCAGGTGCGCGAACGCCCGCGATTCGTTCCGGCAGCGCTCCCTGATATGCGCCTCCCACTTGATGGCCCATCCGGCCATGTAGCGCAGGCTGGTTGCCTCGTCCCGCAGGAACACGAACCGCGGCGGCTTCCTCGGCTCCAGCGACACGCGCCACGGGGCGCCGGGCTCGTCGCGTGCCGGACTGGCGTGCGCCACGATCTCCTCGCCCAGGTACAGCGCCGGGCCCTGGACGTAAGGGCGGAACTCGAAGTCGGGCGGGAGGTCGTGCATTTCGAAATGGTACGCCCCCGCTCGTCACACAGGATGAGACGGGGCCGGGGTTATATTCCGAGCATGGACATTCAAAGCATCGCGCAGGAACGGCTGAACGGGCCGGAATGGGCCGCCCTTGTGGCAGCGCTGGAGGCTGTGGAGACGGCGCGCGACGCGCTGCTGGACGGCGTGGCGGATCAGGACGCTGGGGCGATCGACACCGCCCTGCAGGCCGAACTGAGCCGCCGCGGGCTGCTGGCGGAGCCCTGACCGTGTGCTACTCCGCCCAGGTCTACGCCGCCGCGCGCAAGTACCGCCGCCTGACCGGTGCGGACATCAGCAACAAGGAATTCGCCAAGCTGTTCTTCATCGACCAGGGAAAGAACCCCTACCGGAAGAAGCGGCCGAAGGTGGCCCGGGCGACAGAGATCGACTTCCTGGTCGATGGCCCGGAAGAGATCGCAGCGAGCATCCGCGAGTGGGACGCACTGGAGATGGCGGAGCTCGAACAGGAGCTCTGGAAGCAGAAGAAGCGCGTTGCCGACGGCGAGCGGAAGCTGCAGACCAAGGTCACCAAAGCTGCAGAGAACGACGTGCGCGTCGGCACGGACAAGATGGCCAAGATCCAGGCTCGTATCGATGCGCTGAAGCGGCGCGAGCCAAAGCCCAGCGACAACCGGATGTTCCCGGGCTACTTCGTCCCGGTGCTGGTCATGGAGGACGGGAAGAAGGTCGTCAAGCCGATGCGCTACCAGTGCCGCCCCGCCGGCAAGCCCGCCTTCTACGACACCAAGTACCCGGGCACCTACAACGCGCGCCGGGACAACCTGGAGGGATTCTGGAAGGGCGAGTTCGGCACATCACACGGGCTCATCATCGCCGACGTCTTCTACGAGAACGTCGAAGTCGACGGGAAGAACCAGGTGCTGGCCTTCACCCCGCGCGGCGGCGGCCCGATGTTCATCGCCTGCCTGTGGTCGCACTGGACCGATCCCACCGGGAAGGAGCCGGACCTGCTGTCCTTCGCCGCGATCACCGACGAACCGGAGCCCGAAGTCGCCGCGGCCGGCCACGACCGCACGATCATCAACATCAAGCCCGAGCACATCGAGACGTGGCTATCCCCCGAGGGTCGCCCGCTGTCCGAGCTCTACGCCATCTTCGACGACAAGCAGCATCCCTACTACGAACACCAGGTGGCGCGGGCGGCTTAGGGGCTCAGATTCGCGCCCTGTGGCTCCAGCGTCACAGTCGGCCGGCGGCGCCAGCCCATCGCGGGCTTCTCGATCAGGTGCCAGGAGGCCACGCCGGCCAAGACGGATGCCGGAAGGGACAAGGCCAGCATGCCGACAGCGCTGATGCCGGGGAGCGCATAGGCGATCAGCTGCTGGATCAGGAACGAGTAGATGTAGATGCCGTAGGAGTAGTCGCCGACGCGGTTGTAGCGCCGGCCGACGGAGGAAGGCAGGAACGCCAGCGACATCACCAGGTACGGCAGCCCGGCGAGGTAAACGAACCTCGTCGATGGGCCCAAGACCAGGCCGGCAGCCACGAGGAGGAAGCAGGCCGCGACGGCGTTCTGATTCCCCAGGGGCGTGCGCCAATGAAACAGGAAGGAACCGGCAGCGAACATCATGGTCAGGCGGCCATAGAGCTCGGGGGCGCCCTTTCCGAAGTAGTAGACGGCTGCCACCGTCGCGCCGATCAGGAAGGCCAGTGACGCTGCCCTGAAGCCGCGTGCGCCAGCGCCGACAGCGCGCATGGCGTAAGTCGCAAGGCCGAGGAAGAGATACAGCCGGACCTCGCACACCAGCGTCCAGAGCGAGCCGTTGACCGCAGACGGCACCGGGTTCCACTCGAACACGCCTGGCAGCGTGAACAGGATGCCGAGGAACAGGATCGCGTTGCTGCCGAAGTACCAAGCTGTGTCTGGGCTACGCGCGAACTCGCCGGCCGGAATCCGGCTGACTGCCATCGTCACGACGAACATGATGGCGAGCATCACCAGCAAGCCGGGGTAGATGCGAAGTAACCTCGCCTTCGCGTAGTCTGCCCAGCTACGCTCCATCGCGCTCTTGGAGATCAGGTAGCCACTGACGACGAAGAAAACGTCCACGGCGATCTCGCCCATCGAGGTGCCGGCCATGCGCCGGAACGGCTCCATCATCCGGTCACCGGTGGCCAGCGCGAAGCTATGCGACACCACGACCGCGGCAGCGGCCAGTGCCCGGATCAGATTAAGGTTGTTCTCGCGCCCCTGGTGCAGTTCCATGCAGCCCCCTCCGTCGGGGCCGATCTTACATGGGCACCAGAGAGTGAAGAGCGCCGCTCGTCTTACAGACCGGAGGCTGCCCAGTATTGGCCCAGGCGTCCGGCCGAAAGTGCGGTCGCGAACACGCACGATTCGGAAAACATGCCGTTGCTGTAGATGCCGCCTGCTCCGGCGCAACGGGACACTTCTACGCCGGTGTTGAACCCGCCGTAGTTGATGACCCCGAAGGTGCTGGTACTGCTGGCCACGTTGTTGATGTAGATCGTGACCACACCGGCGGACGTCACCGTGACCGCGATCATATAGGTCGTGTTGGACGCGATGGTCCCGTAGGACTTCACCTCCACCGACGTCGGGATCTTCACGAACTCGACCGCTGTACCGTTTAGCCTGAACTGCCAGCGGCGGCCCGTTCCAGAGTTGTTGTCCGCACAAATAAGGGCGCGCTGGCCGGTCACTGCCGGGAAGCGGCAGATCGTCAGCAGCGTAAGCTCGTTGAGCGTCGGGAGCGGAGACGCTGCAAGAGCGCCGTAGGCGTTCGTGGCCATGTTCACGCAGGTGGGGCCACCTGGGTACAAGGCAGCCGTGGCCAACGTTGGACCACTTGAAGCGGTTAGGTAAGTCGACGAAGCTCCGACACTGCTTCCGGAATTGACCATCGTGCTGCCAGACGGCTCGTTGTGGCGGAAGTAGTAGACCGGGCTGTCGGCGGCGATCAGGGACGTCAGGCTGGCAAGGGCGGCCTGCTGGATGAGTCCCTCACCGGCCGCCTGGAAAGGAAACGGGATCATGCGTCGGTGTCCGCATCAGTCGTCACGAACACCTCAACCGCGTGCAGACGTGCATCGATGGCCATCGTGTCAGAGCCGTCGGTGGCGACTCGGTACACGCGGACCACCACTGAATCTTCCTTCGCTGGCGACCCTGCGATGGTGATGGCCGCGGTTTCCGCGCTGATGTACAGGTCGTTCGTCGTTCCGCCCGTATCGGTCACGGTCTGGGCCGTCCCGAAGTTTTGAGCGATCGCGTCATCATCGCTCAGGGCCAGGGCCTGAGCCGCCCACACGACGCCGAAGTTCGTAGTAGTTGCCGCATGCGACCAACGGAACCTGACCGTGATTGTCCCTGCGTTCCACTTCTTCGGCATCGGGATCGCGAACTGGGCGTACTCGATGGTGCTGGGGTCGAAGTCCAGCGTCACGATGTCGGGCTGGTTAGCTGCACTCGCAATCGCAGCAACAGGGGCGCAGCCACCGGACACGCTCGGGCGCATTGCGCCGGCTGAAACCGCGATCGCCTGCTTGCCTTGCGTCGACCCGCCGCCACCCCCTCCGGAGA
>Ga0247823_10002775_pt1 | contig 14407 bp, 14 predicted proteins | sample 13C_PalmiticAcid_2_FD_192426 | JGI IMG/M metagenome (GOLD analysis project Ga0247823, IMG submission 192426) | Soil microbial communities from agricultural site in Penn Yan, New York, United States - 13C_PalmiticAcid_Day30 | ecosystem: Environmental > Terrestrial > Soil > Agricultural land...
GGGCCTTGGCGACGGCCTTGGGGGTGGTCCGGGTGTGTTTCGTCATCGGTCCAGTGTGGCAGGTTTTGTGCGGCGGAACTGGCGCGACACGAAGGCCCAGGCCATGCGCGAGGCATCGGGGCCCCGGGCGTCGCTGTAGGGCTGGCTGGCGGTGCCCCCGCTCCAGGCGTGTGCCAGCCGGGGCACCTCCACCAGGCTGACCAGGGCGCGGCCCCGGTGCTTGAAATCGGTCACGGTCATGGGGTGGCGCTGGCCGCGCTGCAGTTCGCGGGGCGTGCCGGCGCTGGCGCCCAGGCGCTCGGCCCACAGCTGCGCCACGGCCGCGCCGTTGGCCGGCGAGACCACGAGGTCGCTGCCGCCCTGGATCACCAGCAGCGGCGGCCAGGGCGCGCCTGCGTCGTCGGAGGGCGTGTCGCCGCTCACGGGCGCACGGCGCCCGCGCATGGCCGCGAGTGCGGTGGCGGTGGAGTCGGCCACGCCGGGCGCCACGCCCGAGTGCATCACCACGGCCTGGAAGCGCCCCGGGTGGATCGTGGCGAGCAACGCGGCCATGCCCGCGCCGGCCGAGAGGCCGGCCAGCGCGACGCGCGTGGGGTCCGCCGGGTACAGCAGGACGACCTGGTCGATCGCCGCGAGGATGAGCGCGGCCTCGGCCTGGGCGCGCCCGTGGCGGGTCTCGTACCAGTTCCAGCAACGCTGGGCGTTGGCCAGGCGGTCCTGCTCGGGGTAGAGCACCAGAAAGCGCTCGCGGCGCGCCAGGGCGTTCATGCGCGTGCTGGCCGCGAAGCCTGCGCTGTCCTGGCCGCAGCCATGCAGCATGACCAGCAGCGGCACCCGCTCTTGCGGCGACAGGCCGGGCGGGCGGTAGAGGCGGAACCGGCGCGCACCGCCGGGGCCGAGGGCCAGGCCAGGGAGCCAGTCGCCCGGGCCGGTGGCCACGCCGCGCACCGCTTTGGCGCGCGCCGTGCGCGGTGTGACGGGGCGTTGGGTGGCCGCCCGCGTCATCGCGCGCAGGTTGCGGTTGAACGCCTTGACCCAGGCCGAAGTGGCGCGCCGGCGTGCCATGGGTCAGCTTCCGTAAAGGTCGGTCATGCGCAATGGGGGTGACAAAGCGGGCAAAAGTTCGGCTTTGCGGCCTGTCGTGGCCGAGGGGCGCCCGAAACGGCCCTTGATGATGACAGAATGTTTTCATGGCAGACGGGATGCGAGGCAATTCAGGGCACCAAGGGAGGCGCGCGGCACAGGGTGTCCCGGGGTGGCGGTTGCGCGCGCGCGCGGCCGTGGGCCGGCTGCTGTGCGTCGGCGCGCTGGCCGGGCTGCTGGCGGCCTGCAGCGAGCCGCCCCAGCCACCCTTGGTGGTCGGCATCAACACCTGGGTCGGCTACGACCCCCTGGTGCTGGCGCGCGATCGGGGCGTGGCCGACGAGAAGCAGGTCAAGGTGGTGGAACTCATCTCCAGCGCCGAGGCCCTGAGCCACCTGCGCAACGGCCTGCTGGACGCGGCCGGCATGACCATGGACGAGGCCCTGCGGCTGGTCGACAGCGGGTTCGATGTGCGCATCGTCGCCCTGCTCGACACCTCGGTCGGCGCCGATGTGGTGGTGGCCGCCCCGCGCATCACCAGCCTGCAGAAGCTGCGCGGCGAGCACATCGCGGTGGAAGACGCCACCGTGGGCACGCTGGTGCTGGAACGGCTGTTGCGCAAGGCCCGCCTGCAGCGCGAGGACGTGACCGTGCTGCGCCTGGATGCGACACAGCACAAGACGGCGCTGCTGAGCGACCGCGTGGCTGCGGCGGTGAGCTACGCGCCGATCGACGGCCCGATCCAGGCCCTGGGCTACCGGGCCATCTTCGACAGCCGCCAGATGCCGGGCGAGATCGTCGACGTGCTGGTGGTGCGCGGCCAGGTGCTGCGCCAGCGGCCTGCGGCGGTGGATGCGCTGCTGGTGGCCTGGGCCAGCGGCCTCAACCTGTTGCGCCTGGACCCGGCGGGCGCGGCCGCGTCGCTGGCGCCCGGCGCCGACCTCACGCCCGCGCAATACCAGGCGGTGCAGCGGGGCCTGCGCTTCTACACGCCGGAGGAATCGCTGGCCCTGCTCACCGGGTTCCCGCCGCCGTTGGCGCAGCACGGAGAAAGCGTTGCCCGCCTGATGGTGGAACTGGGACTGCTGCGCGCGGCACCCGACTGGGCGGCGCTGATCGACGCCCGGCCGGCCTTGCGCACGGCGGCCACGGTGCCCATGCCATGAAACCGGTGGCCCGCCTGCTCTCCGTTCCGGCGCGCTGGCTCGCGCCCTTCCTGCTGGCGGCCTTCGCCCTCACAACGACCGGTGTCAATCTCCTGCTGCAGTGGCAGGAGGTCGATCAGCAGGTGGTCGAGAGCGAGTCGCGGCGCCTGCGCGAGCGCCTGGGCGTCGAGCAGAGCCGCCTGAGCGTGGAGACCGGCAACGCCAACACCTTGCTGGTGCGCCGCCTGGTGGGCGGGCTGGGCCTGTACAGCGGCATCCGGCACGCCTACCTGATCGATGCCCGCGGGATGGTGCTGGCGTCGCTGGTGCGCGCCGACATCGGTCGGCCCTTCGTCGATCTCCAGAGCCTGTACCCCGAGCTGGCGGGGGTGGCGCCGCTGTTTGTCGAACCCCTGGCCGGCGCCACGCTGCAGGTGGCCCGGCCGACCGGCTCGGCGCTGCTGTTCGGCCGGGCTTCGCTGGAGCCGGGGAACGAGCTGTTGACCGTGGTCGATCTGAGCCAACCCATGGCCGTGCGCTTTGCCGGCATGCGGTCGCAGGCGCTGCGCGAAGGCGTGGTGCTGCTGGTGCTGGTGTTCCTGCTGGCGCTGCTGCTGCACTGGGTCTGGTTCCGGCGCGCCGAGCAGCTGGCCCGCGCCCTGACCACCATGGGCGAGGGCCAGCTGCAGGCGCGCACCGGGCTGCAGGGGCGGGACGAACTCGCGCTGATCGGGGCCGCGGCCGACCGCATGGCCGAGCGCCTGCAGGCCAGCCACGCGCAGCTTCAGCGCATGAACGATGTGGTGGACCGCTCGCCCCTCGTGGTGATCGAGTGGGACAACGTGGTCGGCTGCCCGATCCGCTACGTGAGTCCCTCGATCGCGCAGTGGGGCTACGCGCCCGAGCCGCTGCTGCAAGGCCGCATGACCTACGACGACCTGATCCACCCCGACGACGTGGGCCAGGTCAACGCCGAGATCGAGGACTACCTGCGCCACGGCCCGGACCAGTACCGCCAGGAATACCGGCTGCGCTGCGCCGACGGCCGCTGGATCTGGATCGACGACCGCAGCGCACTCACGCGCAACGCGCAGGGCGCGGTGACCGCCATCAGCGGCGTGCTGCTCGACATCACCGTGCAGAAGGAAGCGCAGATCGCTCAGCGCGAGCAGGCCGAGTTCCAGCGCCTGTTCTACGAGCTGCCCCTGATCGGCATGGCGATCTCCTCGCCGCACAGCACGCACTGGCTGCAGGTGAATGACCGGCTGTGCGAGATCCTGGGCTACTCGCGCGACGAGTTGCTGCGGGTGACCTGGTCCGAGATGACCCCTTCGCCCGACCTGGAGCGCAACCTCGCGTTGCTCGATCGCATGAAGGCCGGCCTGACCGACAGCTACCAGATGCAGAAGCGTTTCCGGCGCCGGGACGGCAGCTTCGTGCAGACCGAAATCCACGTGCGGGCGGTGCGCGAGCCCGACGGCTCGCTCAAGCACCTGTTCTCCATCATCCAGGACATCACCGAGCGCCTGCAGACCAGCCAGGCCCTGAGCGACCAGAAAGGCCTGCTGGAGCAGGCCGAGGCCATGGCCGGCCTGGGCAGCTGGCTGTACGACTCGCAAACGAAGCACATCTGGTGGTCGCGCCAGATGTACCGCAACATCGGCCGCGACACGGCCCTGGGCCCGCCGCTCACCCTCAAGGACTATCTGGACTGCCTGCACCCCGAAGACCGGGACCGGGTGGCGCGCTTCATGCAGGCGTTGCCGAGCAACCGGGGCCGCCTGCATGCCGAGTTCCGCCGCCACCCCTCGCTCGGGCCCGAGCGCTGGTTCCGCGGCGGGGTCGAGTGCCGGGCGCTGGCGGAAGGTGCCGGCCACCACTACAGCGGCACCTTGCTGGACATCACGCAGATCAAGCAGGCGCAGATGAACCTGGAGCGCATCAACGCCCGGCTGGAGCAGCGTGTGGCCGAGCGCACCGAGCAGCTCAGCGTGGCCAACCGCGAACTCGAGGCGTTCTCGTACACCGTGTCGCACGACCTGAAAGCCCCGCTGCGCGGCATCGACGGCTACAGCCAGCTGCTGCAGGAGGAGCACGGCGAGCAGTTGAACGACGAAGGCCGGCAGTTCATCGGCCGCATCCGGCGCGGTGTGCAGCAGATGGGCGCGCTGATCTCGGACCTGCTGGACTACTCGCGCATGGAGCGCCGCCCGATGGAGCACCAGGCGGTGGAGTTGCGCCCCTTGCTGGACCTGGTGATCGAGGGGCACGCGGCCGACATCGCGGCCGCCCGCACCGCGCTGAGCCTGCAGCTGGAGCCCATGACGCTGCGGCTGGACCGGGAAGGGCTGGCGGTGGTGCTGCGCAACCTGGTGGGCAATGCCATCAAGTTCAGCCAGAGCCGGTCGCAACCCCGGGTGGAGATCGGCTCGCGCAGCGAGGCGGGGCGGCGCATCCTCTGGGTGCGCGACAACGGTGTGGGTTTCGACATGAAGTACCACGACCGCATCTTCGGCATCTTCCAGCGCCTGCAGCGCGCCGAGGACTACGCCGGCACCGGCGTGGGCCTGGCGCTGGTGGCCAAGGCGGTGCAGCGCATGGGCGGCCGGGTGTGGGCCGAGAGCGCGCCGGGCGAGGGTGCCACCTTCTACCTGGAGTTCCCCTCATGAACGGCGGCCGGCCCCGGTCGCCCCTCCTGCGGGTGATATTGACATCGTCAGAGGCGGACAACGACCTCAAGTCCGCCTACGATCCGGGGATGAGCTCGGACATCGAACAACCGGTGAGCGTCAACACGTTCATCGACGTGGCCGAGCGGCCTGATTGAAGACAAGGACTGGAGAGACCATGCTGAAAATCCTCATCCCCGTCGACGGTTCCTCGCACGCCCTGCTGGCGGTGCACCACGCGTTGCGGCTCGTGGGATCCGGCCTGAAGGCGCGTTTCGTGGTGGCCAACGTGCAGGAGTCTGCCAATCTCTATGAGCTCGTGGTGGCGCACGACCCGGCGGTGCTGCAGCAGGTGAGCGAGGCCGCCGGGCGCGACCTGGTGCGCCCGGCCGTGGCCTTGCTGAGCGCGGCGGGCCTGCAGGTCGAGTCGGTCGTGGCCAGCGGCGACCCGGCCCACCAGCTGGCCGAGATCCTGGAGAGCCACGCCTGCGACGCCGTGGTCATGAGCACGCGGGGCGGCGGCCTGCGCTCGGCCGTGCTGGGCTCGGTGTCGCAGGACATGGTGCAGCGCTCGCCGGTGCCCGTGACCCTGGTGAAGGTGCCCGAGGACGCGGTCCCCGACTGACGCCGACGGCGTCGCCCCACCCAAGAGCCGGCCCAGGCCGGCTCTTTGCCTGTCCGCCCGGCCTTGGCGGGCCCTTTTCAAGCAGATCGCTTCTGACCGTGACCCCTCTGTTTGCCGCTCTCGATGCTTCCGGCGCACTTCGCTTCATTGGCGAAGTCGAGCGCGGAGCCGACTGCGGCTGTGTGTGCCCGGTGTGCGGCAGCGCGCTGGTGGCGCGCCAGGGGGCCGCCAACGAATGGCACTTCGCGCACGAGGCTTCGCAGGAGCGGCCCGAATGCGAGACGGCGGCGGCGCGCATGCTGCACCGCCTGATGCTCGAGCACCTCCAGGCCCGCGGCGAAGCCGGTCCGCTGCTGTTGCCGCCGTACCGGCAGCGGGTGGCGATTGTTCGCGCCCTCATCAACGTGCACGAAGACGTGCAATGGGGCGCGCAGTTGATGGGGCCGGTGCAATGGCGGGCCGATGCCGTGGGGCACGAACCCGTGGCCCAGGCGCGGCTGGACACCGGCGTGGATCTGCAGTTGTTCGTGGTGGTCGGCGACGCCGAGCCGCCGGCGCCCCCGGTCGATGGCGCGCAGGCGGTGTTCCGCTGCCGGCCGCCAGCGGCCTCGGCGCTGCGCGACCGCCAGGCGGTCGAACAGCACCTGGCGCAGCACGGCGAACTGGCCTGGACGCATCACCCGGATGCCCTCGGTCTGGTGGCCGCAGCGCGGGAGCGGCTGGAGGTGCGCAGCCGGCAGATCTACGCCAACTGGCTCTCGATGGCCGACGCCGCAGGCGGTCCGGCCACCGTCATCGACACCCGCCCGCCACCCTTGTTCTACGGGCCGGGCACGCGGGCCGAACCCCGGGAGGCCGCGCGCTACACCTGCGCACCGGCGCACGCCCCGAACGTCAGCTTCACGCTCTACCGCATGTCGCCGACCGAAGCCTGGCTGCTCTACCTGCTCGAACGCGTGGGCCCGCTCGATTGGCGCACCGCTCCGGAGAAGTACTACGCGCTGGCGCCGTACCCCGGGCGTTTCGAGGGCTGGGCCCAGGCCTTGCCCGACAGCGTGGGCGTGGCCGATCCGGCCGTCGGCATCGTGCGCTGCAAGGGCTTTCTGGACGCGGTCACCTACCTGTCGCGGCGCGCGCAGTTCACCCGCAGCGGCCGCAACCCGATGGCCTTCGAAACCGTCTGAGGGCTCAGGCCGTGCGGCCGGCCGCCTGTTCCAGGCGGGGCAGCAGCTCGCGCCGACCCCGGGGCGTGAGTTCCAGGGCGCGGCCGGTATCGCGCTGCAGCCAGCCTTGTCGGGTGAGGTGCTGAAGGATGTCGTCGGCCAGCTGGCCCGCCAGGTGGTCGCGCCGCTCCGACCAGTCCAGGCAGGGGTAGGCGAAGCGGCGGCTGGCGCGCGGCGGCGCGGGCTGCAGGTCCAGATGTTCGGACAGCCAGCGGTGACCGGCCTCGGTGAGGGCGTAGCCACCGGCCTGGGTGGTCAGCGCGTCCCGGGCCTGCAGGGCGTCGTGCAGCAGGATGCCCAGGCGCCCGGCCAGATGGCCGTAGCAGCAGCGCGCGTAGCGCAGGCGCTGGCGTTCGGGGTGGGCCCAGGCCTGGTCGTGCACGTCGCGCTCGGCCACCAGGGCGAGTGCTTCGAGCGCGTGCGCCACGTCGGCGTCGGCCAGCCGGTAGTAGCGGTGGCGCCCGCGCGGTTCGCAGACCACGAAGCGCGCCTCCAGCAGCCGGGTGAGGTGGCCGCTGGCGGTGGCGGGGGTCACCGAGGCGGCCTTGGCGAGTTCGCCCGCGCTGGCGAATTCACCGCTCATGAGGTAGGACAGCATGCGCGAACGCGCCGGGTCGGCCACCATGGCGGCCACGCGGGCAAGGCGGGGTTCGTGCGGGGCTTTCATGGTGGTCAGCGTAACCCAGTCGGGGGTTTCTCAGTCGTTCCTGATTTCGGTGTGGGCCGAAGCTTGCGCGGCTTTTTTGCGCATCGCAGGGCCGGTCATCGGCGGCCAGGGGGAGCGGCTCCGCTCATGTCCCCCGGGACGGCTGCGCCGTCCCTCCTCCTTCACTTCGCTGCGCCGCTCCCCCTGGCCACCGATGACCTTGTTGGCACGCCACGATGGCTTGCCAGCATCGCTTCTGGCGCAGAGACCTGTGGCGTTCTGCGCAGCGAAGTCAAGGAGGAGGCGGCACCAGCCGCCGGGGGACATTCGCGGAGCAGAGCGCCACAGGTCTCTGCGCCCGCGAGGTCAGGGCAAGAAAGAAAACTCAGCCTTTGGGCCGCGCCGGCAAGGTCTTCAGATAGAGATACAGCGCGTCGAGATCGGTGTCACTCATGGCGCGCAGCGACTCGAAGGGCATGACCTGCACCGCCAAGCCGTCCGGGCGTTGCCCGCTGCGGAACATCTGGGTCATCGACGCCGCATCCGGGTAGCGCGGCATCACACTGCCTTCGCCCGGCGTCAGGTTCGCGGCTGCGGGCCAGTCGGGCGGGCCACCGGGCACCTTGCCACCCGCCAGACCGACACCGTGGCAACCGATGCACATGTTGGCCACATAGGCACCGTGCTCGACCGTCACGCCCTCCGGCACCGGTTGCTGGGGCGGCCGCGTGTGGTCGATGCGGGACGCGGCGTCGGGAATCGCGCCCAGGCCGTACAGCACGCGCACCGGCAGCGGCAGGTCCACGATGGCGGCGTTGCCGGCGGTCGGGGGCAGCGAACGCACATACGCCACCAGCGACGCCAGGTCGCTGTCGGTGAAGCGGTTGTAGTCCTCGCTGGGCATCACCATGAGGGGGCGACCCTGCGGATTCACGCCGTGACGGATGCTGCGCACCCAGTCCAGCGGCTGGTAGGCGGCCACCACCCCCTGCGCGCCGGTGGTGAGGTTGGGGCCGGCGATGCGCATGCCCTTGCCGTCGTCCAGGAACATGCGGCCCGCGCCGTTGGCGCCGTGGCAGTCCACGCAGCCGCGCGAGGCATAGAGGTACTTGCCGCGTTCGATCGAGGCCGCATCGTCGCGCAGCGCCACCGGCGGCACCGGCACTTCCACGCGGCGCTGCATCTTCTGCTGCGCCAGGTACAGGCCCAGCCCCACCACGAGGACCGCCAGGACGGCCAGCGCCCCCAGGCCGCCCAGCACCGCACGCACCCACGTCTTTGTCGCCATCGCGCTGCTCCTCGTTCATGCAAAACCAGGTGGCCGCGCCGCGATCGCGCGCGGCGGTCAGTCGACGGTGGCAGGCTTGGCCGGCGGTTGCCAGCGAAAGAACATCGGGTACACCCGCTCCACCACCGGCCCGTTGAAATCCCAGCCCACGCACTGGCCCAGGTGCGCGGGTGGCCGGCCATCGCCCTTGGGCGCGAAGGCGCCTGCGCCGGCGCAGGTCTGGAAGGCCGCCGTGGCGAGATTGAACAGCAATTCGCGCAGGTGGGTACAGCCCTGCACGTCGCCCAGGTGACGCTGGATGGTCTGGCGCCAGCCGCGCCCCAGCACCTCGCCCACCATGCGCTGCAGGTTGGGCATGGCCTGGGGGCAGGGGCCATGCGGGAAGGCGTCCATGGCGACCGCGACGGCGCGGATCACCATGCCGTTGTCGAAGGTGACGCGCAGCCGCATGTGGTGGATGGGCTCGCCAGCGGCCCAGCGGCCCTCGTCGTGGATCTCGATGTCGTGGGGCTTGCTGTCGTGCAGCTCGCCTTCGATGTCCCACAGACCGTCTTCGCGCTGGAAGCCCTGGTAGGTGACGCGTCGGGTGTGCATGGGCGTGCGGGGCGCGGGGTCGGGCAGGGGCAAGGCGGTTCTCCGGGATCGGGGGCAGGCCTTATTGTCCCGCCGTGCGCGCGGGCGCGCCGGCTGGCACACTGAAGCCCCCTGATCCGGAGACGCGCCATGGCCCATGACCACGATCACCCCCACCCCGCGCATGAGGCGGCGTGGAAACACGACGGCGTGCGCGTGGTGCCGGGCAACCAGCTCGACGGCAACGTGCCCTCGACCCCGGGCATGGACCGCAAGGCGGCCATCAACTTCGCCCGCATGGGGGCACAGAAGCTGTGGGCCGGCACGGTCACCATCCACCCCGACGCCAAGACCGGCGCCCACCACCACGGCCCGCTGGAGAGCGTGATCTATGTGGTGCGCGGCCGGGCGCGCATGCGCTGGGGCGAGCGGCTGGAGTTCACCGCCGAGGCCGGCCCGGGCGACTTCATCTACGTGCCGCCCTACGTGCCGCACCAGGAAATCAACGCCAGCGCCACCGAGGTGCTGGAGTGCGTGCTCTGCCGCAGCGACGGGCAGGCGGTGGCGGTCAACCTGGACATCGAGCCGGTGGAAAAGCCCGAGCAGGTGCTCTGGGTGGACCCGACGCACCCGACCGGGGGCGTCTGACCGGACCGGACGACCGTCTGTCCGCCTGTCGGCGCCGGGCGCGGGCAGGCGAAGAAAGTTCTCAAGTTCGCCGCTGACCGGCCGAAAACCCGGCAAGAACACCGGGCCTGTTTCGCCCGGTGGCCGCCGTGAGGGGAAGCCCATGCTGAACATTTCGAGCACCACTGCCGTGTCCTGGCCCACGCCAGCGTCCACCGCTGTCGCGCCGGTGTCGCCGGCCACCGCCGTGCAGCCCGTGCAGGCGGGCGGCCACGACGGCCAGACCCAGACGGGCTTCGGCCGCGAAGGCCGCGCTGCCACCCCGCAATCGCAGGCCCCCGCTCGCACGGGCGCACAGGCGCGCACGGCGGCCAACGCGACCGAGGAGGCGCCGCGGACAACGGCACCGCAGGACATCGCGGCCCAGCGGCAGGCCCAGCAGGAAGCCGCCCAGGTGGCGGAGCAGCGGCAGACCAAGGACAAGAAGGCGGTGGAGCACCTGCAGAACGTGCTCTCCCGCATGTGGGAGGCCAGCGCCGCCGTGGTGGACCGCGCGCTGGGCATCGAATCCGCGAAAGCCAGCGAGGTGCCGGGCAACCAGAGCGACACCGCGCCCGACCTGTCGGCGGTGACGGCCTCGATGATCCCGCGCAAGCTGCCGGCCGAGCGCCAGGCTGCCTCGGCCCAGGAGCCGCTGCCCTGGCCGGTGATGCCCGAGACCGCCGAAGGCGGGGAGGTGGTGCTGGACGTGGTCGGTGATGGCGTGGGTCCGGAGACCGCGACCATGGCCGAGGTGGTGGCCTACGACGAACACGGCAACGGCAGTCCGGCACCGGTGGAAGCCGGCGCCATCTTCAGCGAGCGCGTCTGAAGGCATAGGCCCCCACGCGCCGCCGCTGCGCGGGTCGCTGCCCCCGCGGGGGCTGATTCGCCTTGGGGCGGCCCGGCGGCGGATCACCCGTTCCGATCAGATCCGGTGCCGCACGCCCGCCGGCGCGCTGGCCAGCCGGTTCAACACCGCATTCGCGATCTGGTTGAGCGGCAGCACCTCGTGCGCCGCGCCGTGCTGGATGGCCATGCGCGGCATGCCGAACACCACGCAGCTGGCCTCGTCCTGCACGTAGTTGTAGCTGCCGGCGTCCTTCATCTCGCGCATCGCGGCGGCGCCGTCGCCGCCCATGCCGGTGAGCATGATGCCCAGCGCGTTGGGGCCGAGCACGCGCGCGGCCGACTTGAACAGCACTTCCACCGAGGGGCGGTGGCGGTTGACCGGCTCGGTGTCTTCGAGGCGGGCCACGTAGTTGGAGCCGCTGCGGTCGATGCGCAGGTGGCGCCCGCCTGGGGCGATGTAGGCGTGGCCGGGCAGGATGCGCTCGCCGTCGCGCGCTTCGGCCACGCGGATGCGGCACAGCGAGTTGAGCCGGTTGGCGAAACTGGTGGTGAAGCCCGGCGGCATGTGCTGGGTGATCACGATGGCGGGGGCGTCGGCCGGCATGGGCACCAGCACCTCGCGGATGGCCTCGGTGCCGCCGGTGGACGAGCCGATGCAAATGATTTTTTCGGTCGACAGGCGCGGCAGCGGTGCGCGCGGCGGCTCGGCGGCGTGGCCGCCGCTCGCGTTGGGGGTGGCCGGGGCGGCACCAGGTGCGACCGCCGCCAGGCGCTTCACGTGGGCCTTCGCCGCGACGCGGATCTTGTCGACGATGTCGCCGGCCAGCTCGTTGAGGCCGCTGCTCACGCCGATGCGCGGCTTGGCCACGAAGTCGACCGCGCCCATTTCCAGCGCGCGCAGCGTGATCTCGGCGCCCTGTTCGGTCAGGGTGGAGACCATCACCACCGGCATCGGGCGCAGGCGCATCAGGCGGGACAGGAACTCCAGGCCGTCCATGCGCGGCATTTCCACATCGAGCGTGATCACGTCGGGGTTGAGTTCGCGGATCATCTCGCGCGCCACCAGCGGGTCGCTGGCCGCGCCGATGCAGATCATGTCGGCCTGCCGATTGATGATTTCGGTGAGCAGGCTGCGCACCAGGGCCGAGTCGTCGACCACGATCACTTTGATTTTTGCCATTCTTGTTCTCCCTAGAAGAGGTCCACGGAGCCGCCGGCGGTGGCCTTGGCCACCACGGCCGCGCTGCCTTTGCGTTCCTGGGTCTCGATCGTTTCGGGGTGCGAGTGCGCCAGGCGCTTGACCATGGCCTTGCCGGTGGCCGGGAAGTAGCAGACCTTGCGCGGGTAGATGTCGAGCACGTCCTTGGAGACCACGGCAATGCGCTCGGTCTGCAGGTAGTCGAGCACGAAGGCGGTGTTGCGTTCGCCCACGTTCATGGTGGTGAAGGTGTGCATCACCTGGCCGCCACCGAACACCTTGGCCTGCATGGACTCGCGCCGGGCGCCGAGCTTGATCATTTCGTTGATCAGCAGTTCCATCGCGTAGGAGCCGTAGCGCCCGCTGGAATCGTTGCCGCCGTCGGGCAGCATGAAGTGGTTCATGCCGCCCACGCGCACGCGCGGGTCCCAGATGCAGGCAGCGATGCAGGAGCCGAGCACGGTCATCACCACCAGGTCGTCGGCGGTCACGTAGTACTCGCCGGGCAGCACCTTCACGGCGTCGTGCTTGAAGTGGTGGTCCTGGTAGAAGAAGCTGGCCTCGCCCGGCTTGGGCGTTCGCGCCCGCAGGGCGTTCAGGCGGGACGTGCCCGCCGCAGGGCGCGTGGCGACGGCGTCAAATGCGCTCATACACGGTCTTTCCGCGCAGGACAAAGAGGTTGCGGGCGTCGCTGAAGTTCTCCGCGTGGCCGACGAACAGCATGCCGCCGGGCTTCATCACGCGGTGGATGCGCTCGAGCACGGCGCGCTGCGTGGCGGCGTCGAAGTAGATCATCACGTTGCGGCAGAAGACCACGTCGAAGGGGTCGCGGAACGGCAGGCTCTCGATCAGGTTGACGCTCAGGAACTCCATGTGCTTCTGCAGCTCGGGCTTGACGCGCATCAGGCCGGCGTTGCCGGCTTTGCCGCGCATGAAGAAGCGCTGCAGGCGCTCTGGGCTCAGGCCCTTGACGCCGTCGGCCTTGTAGATGCCGCGCTGGGCGGTGGCCAGCACCTTGGTGTCGATGTCGCTGTTGACGATCTGGAAGCTGCCCGAGGCGCCCAGCGCTTCGGTGGCCGTCATGGCGATGGAGTAGGGCTCCTCGCCGGTGGAGGCGGCCGAGCACCAGATGCGCCAGGCTTGCGTGCGCTTGGCGGCGAGCAGGTCGTTCAGGATGCCGAAGTGGTGCGACTCGCGGAAGAACGCGGTGAGGTTGGTGGTCAGGGCGTTGATGAACTCCTGCCACTCGGCGCCGTCGTGTTTCTCCAGCCAGTCGAGGTAGGTCTTGAAGCTGTCGTGGCCGGTTTCGCGCAGGCGGCGCGAGACGCGGCTGTAGACCATGGCGTGCTTGCCGTCGTGCAGGCTGATGCCGGCCTTCTTGTAGATCAGCGCCTTGATGCGCGTGAAATCGTCGTTGGACCAGACGAATTCACGGCCTTCGGTCAAGGGGCCGTCGGACGCGGCGGCCTTGTCCGCCAGCACGGCGGATGCCCCCCTCGCGGGGGTCGCGCGAAGCGCGGCAGGGGTGTATGACATATCTAGTGGCGCGAGCGGCGCACCAGGCCCGAGGTGTCCAGGATCAGCGCGACCTTGCCGTCGCCCAGGATGGTGGCGCCCGAGACATTGGGCACCTTGCGGTAGTTGGACTCCAGGTTCTTGATCACCACCTGTTGCTGGCCCAGCAGTTCGTCGACCATCAGCGCCACGCGCGATCCCTCGGCTTCCACCACCACCATGATGGGGCTGCTGCCGTTGAACTCGAATCGGGGCACCTGGAACACCTGCTCCAGCTCGACCACAGGCATGTACTCGTCGCGCACCTTCACGACCCGGGCGCCCTGCGCCATGGTGTCGATGTCGGTGGGCTTGATCTGGAAGGACTCGATCACGTTGGACAGCGGCAGGATGTACACCTCGTCGCTCACGCGCACCGACATGCCGTCCATGATGGCCAGCGTCAGGGGCAGGCGCACCGAGACGCGCATGCCGAAGCCCTCGGCCGAGTCGATTTCCACCGTGCCGTTGAGCGCGGCGATGTTCTTCTTGACCACGTCCATGCCGACGCCGCGGCCGGACACGTCGGTCACTTCCTCGGCGGTCGAGAAGCCGGGCGCGAAGATCAGGTTCCAGACTTCGCTGTCGGTGAGCGAGTCGGGCGCGTCGATGCCCTTTTCGCGCGCCTTGCGCAGCAGTTTCTCGCGCGACAGACCCTTGCCGTCGTCGCGCACCTCGATCAGGATCGAGCCGCCTTCGTGGGTGGCCGACAGCGTGATCGTGCCGTTCTCGCTCTTGCCCTTGGCGCGGCGCTCTTCGGGCATCTCGATGCCGTGGTCGCAGCTGTTGCGGATCAGGTGGGTCAGCGGGTCGGTGATCTTCTCCACCAGGCCCTTGTCGAGTTCGGTCGATTCGCCCTGCGTGACCAGCTCGACCTTCTTGCCC
>Ga0247823_10002776_pt1 | contig 14407 bp, 11 predicted proteins | sample 13C_PalmiticAcid_2_FD_192426 | JGI IMG/M metagenome (GOLD analysis project Ga0247823, IMG submission 192426) | Soil microbial communities from agricultural site in Penn Yan, New York, United States - 13C_PalmiticAcid_Day30 | ecosystem: Environmental > Terrestrial > Soil > Agricultural land...
CCGGCCGGACTCGGCCCGTCTCCCAGCGGCGGTGCCCGTCGTGAACACCCCCTACCTGCTGCCCGCGATGCTCACGCTCGCCGCGGGCACCTACGCGCTGCGGTGGACCGGCCCGGCTCTTCGGCATCGACTTCGCCTGTCGCCCAGGATGATCCATCTTCTCGATACCGGCGCGCTGATTCTGCTCGCGGCGCTGGTCGCGACCGCCACCCTCCCGACCGGGTCCGGCGAACTCGGCATCGCCCTGCCCGCCGGAGTGACGGTCGGGGGCCTCCTCGCGTGGCGCCGTGCGCCGCTGCTCGTCACCGTGCTCGCCGCGGCGGCGACAACCGCCCTCCTCCGACTGGCCGGCGTGCACTGACGCGGCGCCGTCACCCTGTGCTCGACGACCGTGACGCGGCGACTCGCGAGCGTCCACCGACCTGGTCGTCACACTGCCGTCGAGTCATGGTCGGCACGGGCCGGCTCGCGCCGCTGCTGGCCACCGTCCCCGAGATTACGGACACGCGCACGTCGACCATCCTGCTCCGGCGCCGCGCGCACGACCTCGTTGTCGCCGGGAGATGTCCGACCCCACTGGCACCATGTCGCCCGTGACCACGAGCGAACGACCGATGCCGCCCCTGAACGCCGACGAGCGCGCGACCACGGAGGCGTGGCTCGACTTCTACCGCGCGACGCTGGCGCTCAAGTGCCAGGGTCTCGACGACGCCCAGTTGCGCACCGCCGCCGCGCCATCCGCGCTGACCCTGCTCGGCCTGCTCCAGCACATGGCCGAGGTCGAACGTAACTGGTTCCGCCGAGTCCTCGCCGAGGAGCCCGCGCCGCCGATCTACGACCCGCACGCCGATACCGCGGGACACGACGGTGGTTTCGAGCTCACCGACGACTCGTCCTACGACAAGGCCGTCGCGGTCTGGCAAGACGAGATCGCCCATGCCCGCCGCAATTGCGCCGCTCGCGAGCTGGACGACACCAGCCCGTTCCTGGACAGCCGGGTGAGCCTGCGCTGGATCTACACCCACATGATCGCCGAGTACGCCCGCCACTGCGGCCACGCCGATCTGCTGCGCGAGCGCATCGACGGAGCCACGGGCGTCTGAGCCCGGCGCACGACCTCAGCTGGGCGACAGCGGGATCCCCCCACCCAGGCGACGCGCGACGGAGCCGTAACGGGCGTCGAGGCGCAGCCAGGTGCGGGTGGCGCGGACGCGGACCAGTTCGGTGGGCTGGATGCGGCGCGATTCGGTCTTCTCCCCCGCGTGCGGGATGAAGTCCATGGCGGTGAGGGCGAAGACGACCCGCATCGGGACCTCGACCGCGAGGTCGTCGGCGCCGGTGACGGTGAGCACCGACTGGTCCAGCAACGAAGCGGGCGGGCCGTGGGCCCCGCCGTGCTCGCGGGCCAGATCGGCACCGCGCTCGGCCAGCTCGACCAGTGCCCGAGCCGGGACGTCGTCGACGTGGGTGAAACCGTCGGCGGGTGGCAGCGCACCGCGCCAGGCCGAGTCCATCGAGTAGCCGAGGTCGATCGGGTGCCCGGTGCGCAGACCCGCCAGCACCGTATCGGCGCCGACGGTGACATCGTCGACACCGAGTTCGGCGGTGACCGTGCGCACCGCGAGGGTCTCGAAACCTGTTGCGACCCACGCGGAGACGAGACTGGAACCCCGCCGCCGCAACCGGACCACCGCGGCCGGGTCGAGCCGGATCGCCCGGCTGAGGAAGGTGGCCAGGTTCTCGCGTTCGGCCGGGTCGGGAGCGTGCAGCACCCGCTGTTCGGAGCTCACGGAGGTCAGGCCCGCCACAGGGCCAGGTAGTCGCGTTCGGTGTCGCTGAGCCTGCGCAACCGCTGGGTCTCGATGTCGAACGCGGCGAGCTGGGTGGTGGCGGTGACCGCCGGCGGCGAATCGGGGGCGGCGCCGTTGGCACGCACCTCGTAGCCGATCGTGAAATCGACCGCCCGCAACTGCTTGACCCACATGGCGATGTCGAGCGGGGTGTCCTCGTGCCGCAACTGGCCCCGGTACTTCACGTGCAGGTCGACCAGCACACAACCCTGCCGCCCCATCGACGCCGTCGGCTTGTCGTCGTCGAACAGCCACGGAATCCTGGCCTCTTCCAGCAGCGTCACCATCCGCGCGTGGTTGACGTGCTGGAACACGTCCATGTCCGACCAGCGGATCTCGACCTTGGCGTGAAAGCGCCGGGGCAGCACCAGGTTCGTCTCCGGCGCGGCCGTGGCTGTGTTCGGCGAGCTCGTCACCGTGGTACCTCCGATTGGGCGCCCACCCCGCTCACCATGCTCCGCACCTGTCGCGCGGCGACCGACAGTGTGGCGAGGTCGTGGGTCCCGGACTCGAACAATTCCGACAGTGCCGCGCGCGCACGACCCAGCCGGGACTGGTTCTTCGACTCCCAGTATGCAATTTTCTCGTCGGCCGTCTCCTCCGGGTCACCCGCGGAGAGCACATCGAGGGTGAGCGAGCGCAGCGAACCGTACATGTCGTCGCGCAACGCGAGCCGGGCCAGCGCGTGCCAGCGATCGCCGCGTTCGAGGTGACTCACCGCCTCGAGCAGCCAATCGATCTTGAGATGCTCGTTGAGCGCGTAGTACAGCGCACCGACCTCGGTGCCGTCCCGGTCGGCGATGTCGGCGATGTCGACGATGTCGAGCAGTGGGTACAGGCTCAGCAGCCCGAACACCTCGGTCGCCAGCTCGGTCGGCGCGCCACGGGCGATCAGCTCGGCCGCGCCCTGGGTGAGCGAGGTGACGTGGTGCCCGCGCAGCCAGCCCGGCACCTGCGGCGCCAGCTCCTGCACCCGCCGGTGGTATCGGTTGATCTCGGCACCCACCGCGATCGGCTGCGGCCGGTTGCTGAGCAGCCAGCGCGAGGCCCGGTCCAGCGTCCGCTTGGACTCCAGCTCCAGCAGATCGCACACACCCGCGGGCGCGTCGGCGCCGCGGATACGCGCCCACACGTCGTGCAGTTCGAAGATCTCGGTGGCCGCGGCGAACGCGCGAACGGTGTCGGAAGTGCTGGCCCCGACTTCCTCGTTGAGCCGGTGCGCGTAGGTGATGCCCGCGTAGTCGACGACTTCGTTGACGATCATCGTGGTGACGATCTCGCGCCGCAGCCGGTGCTTCTTGATCGCGGCGCCGAACCGCTCACGCAGCGGCGTCGGGAAGTACTGCGGCAGCCTGCGCGCGAAGTAGACGCTGTCGGGCAGATCGGTGTCGAGCAGATCGGCCTTGAGCCCGAGCTTGACGTGCGCGAGCAGATTGGCCAGTTCGGGCGAGGTGAGCCCGCGGCCCTCCTCGTCACGCCGCTTCAGTTCGGCCTCGCTCGGCAACGCCTCGAGCTCACGGTCCAGGCCGCGACGCTGCTCGAGATCGTCGATGACACGGCCGTGCACGCTGACCATCTGCGGCGCGTCGGTGCGCGCGATGCCGATCAGCACGTTCTGATCGACGTTGTCCTGCAACACCATCCGCGCGACCTCGTCGGTCATCGAGGCCAGCAGCGGGTTGCGGTCGGCCTGCGCCAGGTCGCCCGAGCTCACCACGCCGTCGAGCAGGACCTTGATGTTGACCTCGTGGTCGGAGCAGTCCACGCCCGCGGAGTTGTCCAGGGCGTCGGTGTTCATCTTGCCGCCGCCCCGGCAGAACTCGATCCGGCCCAGCGCGGTGGCGCCGAGGTTGCCGCCCTCACCGATCACCTTGACCCGCAACTGATTACCGTCGACCCGGACCGCGTCGTTGGACTTGTCGCCCACCTCGGCGTTGGCTTCGGTGCTGGCCTTGACATAGGTGCCGATGCCGCCGTTCCACAACAGCTGCACCGGCGCGAGCAGGATCGCCCGCACCAGTTCCGGCGGCGTGAGCGCCTGCACCGAGTCGGGCAGCCCCAGCGCGAGCCGGGCCTGCGGCGAGATCGGCACCGACTTCACGGTCCGCTCGAACACGCCGCCGCCCGCGCTGATCAGCGAGCGGTCGTAGTCGGCCCACGAGGACCGCGGCAGCGCGAACAGCCGCTCGCGCTCGACGTACGAGGTGGCCGCGTCGGGGTTCGGGTCCAGGAAGATGTGGCGGTGGTCGAACGCGGCGACCAGCCGGATGTGGCGCGAGAGCAGCATGCCGTTGCCGAACACGTCACCGCTCATGTCGCCCACGCCGACGACCGTGAAGTCCTGGCTCTGGGTGTCGATGCCCATCTCGCGGAAGTGCCGCTTGACCGCTTCCCACGCGCCCTTGGCGGTGATGCCCATGGCCTTGTGGTCGTAGCCGGCCGAGCCGCCGGAGGCGAAGGCGTCACCGAGCCAGAAGCCGTAGCGGGTCGCCACGTCGTTGGCGATGTCGGAGAAGCTGGCGGTGCCCTTGTCGGCGGCGACGACCAGATAGGTGTCGTCGGCGTCGCGGCGGACCACCCGGGCGGGCGGCAGCACCGCGCCGGTGGCCAGATCGACATTGTCGGTCACGTCGAGCAGGCCGGAGATGAAGGTGCGGTAGCAGGCGACCCCCTCGGCGATGCTCGCCTGACGATCGGCGGCGGGGTCACCGGTGGGCGCGGGCGGATTCTTCACCACGAAGCCGCCCTTCGCGCCGACCGGCACGATCACCGCGTTCTTCACCGCCTGCGCCTTCACCAGACCCAGGATCTCGGTGCGGAAGTCCTCGAGCCGGTCCGACCAGCGCAGACCGCCGCGCGCCACCGAGCCGAACCGCAGATGCACGCCCTCGACGCGCGGCGAGTAGACGAAGATCTCGAATTGCGGTCGCGGCTTGGGCAATTCGGCGATCTCGCGCGGTTCCACCTTGAACGAGAAGTAGTCGCGGGGATGACCTTCGGCGTCGACGACGTAGTAGTTGGTGCGCAGGGTCGCCTTGATCAGGCCGAGGATGGCGCGCAGAATGCGGTCGGCGTCCATGCTGACCACTTCGTCGATGCCCGCCCTGACCTTCGTCTCCAGCTCGGCGGCGGTCTCGGCCGACACGGTGTCGGGATCGAAGCGGGCGGCGAACAGGTCGACGAACGCCCGCGCGACCTCGGGATGGGCCAGCAGCACGCGCGCGATGTTGACCTGGCTGTACGGGAAACCGGCCTGCTGCAGGTACTTCGCGTACGCGCGCAGGATCGCCACCGACCGCCACGGCAGACCGGCCCGCAGCACCAGCTCGTTGAGGCCGTCCGCCTCGGCTCGGCCGTCCCAGACCGCCTCGAAGGCGTCGGTGAACCGAGAGTGCAGCTCGTCCTCGTGGGTGGCCTGCTCGAGCAGTTCGGCGTCGAGATCGCCGCCGAGCGCGTTGCGCAGCAGCTCGGGACGCGCCTGCAGCCCGAAGTCGTAGATCCAGCGCTCGGCACCGCACTCCAGCTGCAGCTGGTAGGGCCGCTCGTCCACCACCTCGACGCCGAGACTCTGCAACACCGGCAGGACCTGGCTCAGCGAGACAGCCGCCCCGGCGATGTAGAGGCTGAAGCGCCACGACCCCGGCGCGGCCTCCGGCTTGCGGTACAGGTGCTGGCCGATGCCGCCCTCGGTGAGCCGTTCCAGCCTGCCGATGTCGGCCAGCGCGCGGACCGGGCCGAAATCCTCCTTGTAGCTTTCCGGGAAGGCCTCCGAATATCGCTTCACCACACCGGGGTCCAGGACGGTGGAGGTGGCGACCTCGTCGTCGATCCGATCGTCCCAGGTGTGGCTGGCCGCGTTCAGCAGGGTCTGCAGGCGCAGCCGATTGTCCTCGGAGGTGTCCGGCGCCGCGGTGGCCTCGGCGGGCAGCATCACGGTGAAATAGACACTGGCGAGCTCGCTTTCGCTCACCCGCGCCGAGTAGTCGATGTCGGCGCCGCCGAGCTCGCGGACCAGGATCTCCTGCATCTGCAGGCGCACCGCGGTGGTGTAGCGATCGCGCGGCAGGTACACCATGCAGGCCACGAACCGGCCGTACCGGTCGCTGCGCAGGAACAGCCGCACCTGCCTGCGCAGGCCCACCCCGAGCACCGCCACCGCGGTGCGGCGCATCGCCTCGGTGTCGGCCGAGAACAGCTCGGTGCGCGGGAACGACTCGATCACCTCGAGCATCGCCTGCCCGGAGAACGAGTCCTTGTCGAATCCGGCCGCCTCGATGGCGGTGCGCACCCTGGTGTTGATGACCGGGATGTCGAGGACGTTCTCGTGCACCGCGCTGACGGTGAACACGCCGATGAACAGGTGGACGCCGACGACGGCGCCCGCGTCGTCCACATCGGCGACGCCGACGAAGTACGGGTACACCGAGCGGTGCACGGTCGCGCGGACCAGGCCCTGGGTGAGCATCAGCAGCGGGCGGTCGCCGCCGTTGATCGGCACCTGGAAGTCGGTGCCGATGTCGGCGCGCAGCACGCCGAGGCTCGCGCCGGCCACCGGGGTGGACACGGTGTGGCCGAGTTCGGTGTCGCGGTGATAGCGCGCGTAACCGAGCAGGGTGAAGTTGCCGCGCGACAGCCAGCGCAGCAGCTCCGCGCACTCGGCCAGATCGGTGGCGGGGAACGGCCCCGTGCCCGCGGCCGCGGTCCGATCGAGCTGGTCGGCCAGGGAGCTCTGCACCCTGGTCATCGCCTCGGTGTCGTCGATCACCTGACGGACGTCGGCGATCACGGTGGGCAGGGTGCGCTCGATGTGATCGAGCTGGGCCCGCCCGGTCGAGGGATGCAGCTGAAGATGCATCCACGACTCCGGCTTGCCGGTCGCGCCGTTGCCGTCCACCTCGTGCGGTGCCGCACTGATCAGGACGCCGTGCGCGTCGCGGGTGACCTCGAAGATCGGGTGGATGACCTCGGTGACGCTCACCTGCATCCGGCTCAGCGCCGCGGTGATCGACTCGACCAGCAGGGGCATGTCGTCGGTGACCAGCTGCGCCGCCGCGCCCATGCCCGACCCGTCGTCGGGATGATAGACCCGCACCAGCGCCGTGTCCGCGGGACGTTCGGCGGCCAATTCCATGTGGCGACGGAAGATCTGGTTGATGCCGGTGACCGGGAAGTCCGCGTCGCCGGCGTCCACGTGTCGGAAGTACGCCCCTTCGAGTGTCGCGAGATCACCGCGCAAGCTCTGCGGTATTCCCGCGGCCCACGCCGCGCTCGACATTTCCGACGAGACCGTCATCGTTTCGCCCACTCCCATGGATTCGGTTCGCTTCGATTCCGCAACTCAGGTGACGCAAATTCGAGACTAGTCGGGGCTCCATGGACACGCGGAGGGAATTTGCGCTTGCCGCGCCGGTAACTTGGCCAACGTTCGGTGAACGCTGCGGAAGGCGCCGCTGCCAGTCGTTTTCGCGCGTTGACGCCGACGGCCCGGCGAGCCGATCATCGTGGATCGTTCCGCCGGGCCGTCGCAGCAAACCCTCGGGATCAGTCCCGGGTGAGCTTGCGGTGGGTCACGCGGTGCGGGCGCGCCGCTTCGGCACCGAGGCGCTCGACCTTGTTCGCCTCGTAGGCCTCGAAGTTGCCCTCGAACCAGAACCACTTGGCGTCGTTGTCGCTGTCGCCCTCCCACGCGAGGATGTGGGTGCAGGTGCGGTCCAGGAACCAGCGGTCGTGGGAGATCACGACGGCGCAGCCGGGGAACTGCTCGAGCGCGTTCTCCAGCGAGCTGAGGGTTTCGACGTCGAGGTCGTTGGTCGGCTCGTCGAGCAGGATCAGGTTGCCGCCCTGCTTGAGGGTCAGTGCGAGGTTCAGGCGGTTGCGCTCACCACCGGAGAGCACCCCGGCCGGCTTCTGCTGGTCCGGGCCCTTGAAGCCGAACGCGCTGACGTAGGCGCGCGAGGGCATCTCCTGGTTGCCGACCTCGATGAAGTCGAGCCCGTCGGAGACGACCTGCCAGACGTTCTTGTTCGGGTCGATGCCCGCGCGGTTCTGGTCGACGTAGCTGAGCTTGACGGTCTCGCCGACCTTCACCTCGCCGCTGTCCGGCGCCTCCAGTCCGACGATGGTCTTGAACAGCGTGGTCTTACCGACACCGTTGGGGCCGATCACGCCGACGATGCCGTTGCGCGGCAGCGTGAAGGACAGGTCCTTGATCAGCTGACGATCGCCGAAGCCCTTGTCCAGGTGCGAGACGTTGACCACGATGTCGCCCAGGCGCGGACCCGCGGGGATCTGGATCTCCTCGAAGTCCAACTTGCGGTGCTTCTCGGCTTCCGCGGCCATCTCCTCGTAGCGACCGAGGCGGGCCTTGTTCTTGGCCTGCCGGGCCTTGGCGCCGGAGCGCACCCAGGCCAGCTCCTCCTTGAGGCGCTTCTGCAGCTTCTGGTCCTTTTTGCCCTGGACCTCGAGCCGCTGGGCCTTCTTCTCCAGGTAGGTGGAGTAGTTGCCCTCGTACGGGTAGGCGCGGCCGCGGTCGAGCTCGAGGATCCACTCGGCGACGTTGTCGAGGAAGTACCGGTCGTGGGTGACGGCCAGCACGGCGCCCGGGTAGGCGGCCAGGTGCTGCTCGAGCCACAGCACGCTCTCGGCGTCGAGGTGGTTGGTCGGCTCGTCGAGCAGCAGCAGGTCGGGCTTGCTCAGCAGCAGCTTGCACAGCGCGACCCGGCGGCGCTCACCACCGGAGAGGTTGGTGACCGGCTCGTCCGGCGGCGGGCAGCGCAGCGCGTCCATGGCCTGCTCGAGCTGGGAATCCACATCCCACGCGTCGGCGTGGTCGAGGAACTCCTGCAGCTTGCCCATCTCGTCCATGAGCTCGTCGGAGTAGTCGGTGGCCATCAGTTCGGCGATCTCGTTGAAGCGATCCAGCTTCACCTTGACCTCGCCGAGACCCTCCTCCACGTTGCCGCGGACGGTCTTCTCCTCGTTGAGCGGCGGCTCCTGCATGAGGATGCCCACGGTGGCGCCGGGCGCGAGGAACGCCTCGCCGTTGTTCGGCCGGTCCAGCCCCGCCATGATCTTCAGCACGGACGACTTACCCGCGCCGTTCGGGCCGACCACACCGATCTTGGCGCCGGGCAGGAAGTTCAGCGTCACGTCGTCGAGAATGACCTTGTCGCCGTGCGCCTTGCGAACCTTGATCATCTGGTAAATGAACTCAGCCATATATGGAAGCCTATCGGTGCGGGTAACGGGGGTGAGATGCGGAGCGGGCCGGTGCCGCGGATGCGACCCTCAGGCGTCGACCCGCTCGGGCGTACCGGAGATCGGCACCGCAACCGGCGATCGCGCCGGGAGGGAATCCGCCGCGGTCGTAGAGGCTACGGCAGTCGGTACCGTCGGCGCATACTCGGCCGCGTCCTGCGCGGGGATCGGTGGTACAGCGCCGCGCCGGTCCGAAATATTCCGCACGGTGTGCGACGCGGAGCGTGCCGCATCGGATCGCCGCACCACCGACGCGCTGCACCGTCCCAGATCAGGGCCGACCGCGACCGCGCGCATCTCCAGATCCCGACGCTCGGTGCCGTCCTTGCCGCGATACGTGCCGTTGTCCACCCATCCCCCGGCCGCGGCGTCGAACCGGCGCGCATTACTCGCCATTCGGAAGGTCACCACCTGTTCGCCGTTGGCGAGATCACGCCGGACCGGATGGGTCACCACTGTGCCGATCACCGTCGCCTGTGCCTCGTACATCGAATCCGCCCCCGCTCGGTCGCTGTTGTGCTGACTTCCCCAGGATGGACTCACCGTCGGCCGACCGGTCGGACGCGGACGCAACTGGGGACAACCTCGACGGTTGTGGATATCTCCTGTGTCAGAGCACGGGGAGTTCGGTGTTCGCCCCGCACAGGACGACGATCGGGCGCACGCCCGGGTCCGGACGATAGACGCCGCTCTGCACCGCGGCCAGCGCGGCGGCGCCCTCCAGCTCGACGACGACGCGGAATTCGCGCCACAGGTACTCCCTGGCCGCGGTGATCGCGTCGTCGGCGACCGACAGGGCGGGCATGCGGTGCCTGCGCGCGATGTCGAAGGCGATCTCGCCCACCCTGGTCGCGCACAGCAACTCGGTGGCCCTGGACTGCGCGTCGATGTCGACCGGCCTGCCCGCGGCCAGCGCGGCCGACAGCGCAGGCGTGTGCTCGGACTCGACGCCGACGATCTGCCTGCGTCTGCCCAGCGCGGCACCGAGGCCGGCGATCAGCCCGCCGCCACCGATCGCGGCCAGCACCGGCGGCCGCCCGCGCACCTGTTCTTCCAGTTCGAGGCCGATCACCCCGGCTCCCGCCACGACGGCGGGCATGTCGTAGGCGTGCAGGTGTTGCGCACCGCGTTCGGCGGCCAATGTCACGGCCCGCAGCTGCGCTTCGGCGTAGCTCGTGCCGTGCCAGAGCACCTCGGCGCCGTGCGCCCACATCGCGGCGACCTTGGTGTGCGGCGCCGACTCCGGGACCACCACCGTGCAGGCCTTGCCCAGCTGCGCGGCGGCCAGCGCGACCGCGATCCCGGCATTGCCGCCGGAGGCGACGACGACATGATCGACATCCTTGCCCGCGGCCAGCAGCGCGTTGAGCGCGCCACGCACCTTGAAGGTGCCACCGTGCTGGAGGAATTCCAGTTTCAGCGAGACCGGCACGGGGCCGTCGGGGCCGTCGACGGTGGTATGGAACACCGGGGTCTTGCGCACCCGGCCCGACAGCCTGCGTCGCGCCGCCCGCACCTCCGTGCGCAGCACACGATGCGGTTCGGTGCGATGTATCGACCCACTCATGGGCGCACCGCATCCACTCACTGACGCACCTCGCCGTCGCGACGCGCCAGCTCGGCGTACATCGCGTTGTAGGCGGTGAGCTCGGCGTCGTTGTCGCGGTCGGCGGCGCGGTCGGTGCGCTTGGCCAGCCGCTGATCGCTGCGCGACCACTGGATCAGCAGCGCCAGCATCACCACGACCAGCGGCACCTCACCACTGGCCCAGGCGAAACTGCCGCCGTTGCGCTGATCGGCGAGCAGGTCGATGTTCCAGCCGAGGCCGAGGGTGCGGTAGAACCAGCCGCCGAGCACGGTGTTCATGCTCATCAGCGCGATGCCGAAGAACGCGTGGAACGGCAGCGTGCCGAACACCATCGCGAGCTTGGTCAGCGGCGCCACCTCGCGCGGCTTGGGATCGATGCCGATCACCACCCAGTAGAACAGGTAGCCGCTGAGCAGGAAGTGCGCGTTCATCATCAGGTGCGCGGCGTGCGAGTCGACGTAGGTGTCGAAGATCCCGCCCAGGTACAGCGCGTAGAACCCGGCGACGAAGATGATCGACGCCACGACCGGCTGGGTCAGGAACCGCGAGACCGGGTTGTGCACGGCGGCCAGGATCCACTCGCGCGGACCCGGCACGCCCTCGCGCCCGGCGGGCGGCAGCGCGCGCAACGCCAGCGTCACCGCGCCACCGAGGGCGAGCAGGATCGGCGCCAGCATCGACAACGCCATGTGCGCGCCCATGTGCACGCTGAACATCGCCGGCGCGTACCGGCCGACACCCGAGGACGTGGCCAGCAGCAGCACCAGACAGCCGCTGCACCAGGCGATGGTCCGCCCGACCGGCCAGGCGTCGCCGCGCTTGCGCAGGCGATACACGCCGAGCAGGTAGAGCGCGGCGAGCACGATCGCGAGGGTCCCGAAGATCAGGTCGAAGCGCCAGTCGAACAGCAGTCTGCCCACGGTCGGCGGCCCGGCCAGGGTGTAGCCGAGCTCGACCTCCACCGGCGTCGGGATCGAGGTGGGCGGCGGGGGCGGGGTGCGCCCGAGGCCGACAGCCAGGCCGATGGTGGCCGCGAAGATCAGCATCTCCACCCCGGCGAAGCGGATCAGCGCCCGGCGGTCGCGCGGATCGGCGGCGAGCGCGGGCAGCGCGGCCCGGCGCTGCAGGTAGCCGAGCACACCGAGGACGAGCAGCGCCGCCGCCTTGGCCAGCACCAGCTTGCCGTAGGTCGTGCCGAACAGCTCCGACGCGGGCAGCCGGACCCAGGCGTTGACCACGCCGCTGAGGCCGATCACCACGAACGCGATGGTCGCGGCGACCGAGAACCGCCGGGCAGCGACATCGGTCCCCGCGCCTCCGCGCAGCGCGTGCGCGAGCACCGCGATCAGACCGCCGACCCAGACCGCGGCCGCCACCATGTGCAGGATCAGCGAGTTGGTGGCCACATCGTGGGCACCGCCGGAGGACGAGTGCCCGGTCAGCGCGAGCGGCATCATGGTGATCAGCGAGCCGGCCAGCAGCAGCGGCGTCCAGCCCCAGCGCAGCGCCAGGCGACACCCGATGGCGACGATCAGCGCGAACAGCGTCGTGGTGCGCCAGGCACCGGCGACCTCGACCTGGGCGATCACCGGCCACAGCACCTCGGGCCGCCAGATGTCACCGACCGGCTGCCCGGTCGTATCCGAGACAGTCAGTGGCACCAGCAGCGCCGCGCAGCCCGCCCAGACCAGCGCGGCGTCGGCGGCCCGGCGCACCGCGCGGTAGCCGCCGGCCTCGAGTAGTCCGCTGTCGCGGGGCGGCAGCAGGAACGCGGCGAACAACAGCGAGCCGACGGTCATCGCGGCGGCCAGATCGGCCACCGCCCGCAGCGCGGGCAAGCCATATGTTGTCAACGGCCCCGGATCGGGTATACCCAGCAGACTGAGGGCCTGCGCCGCCGACAACCCGACCACGATCGCCGCGACGACCGCGGCCATCGCCCCGGCGACGACGCTCAGCACCCCGAACGTCGCGCTGTTGCCTGTCGGCGCAGCCCGACCCGCTTCCACCGGTGGCGCGCCGTCCACGGCGGGTCCAGCGGAGGGGTGCTGCGATAACGACATGACAACGAGGGTAGTTCGACCTGCCCCGGGCCGACCCGATGGGGCATCGCTGCCGACGACCCCAGCACTCCTGCTGGTCGGTCGCTATACTTTTCGCGCTGGACACCGGCGCCGAGTTCGGCCAAGGTGGATGCCACTGCCTCCGTAGCTCAGTTGGATAGAGCAAGGGCCTTCTAATCCCTAGGTCGCAGGTTCGATTCCTGCCGGGGGCGCAGATCGGCCCTGACCTGCATGTATTCCAGGTCAGGGCCGCACATGGCCCAGGGCGCCATCCGCGCCGGGCAGGGATTCCCGCGTCCAGCGGATCACCATCCTTCTTTCTTCCCCATTCCGGCTGTTCAGCCGATCCCCCACACCGTTCGTCGTGCCACCGCGCGCTCTTCACGACCGACGCGGATCCCGAATACCCACCCCGAAGGGAGCGAAATCTCATGAGCACCAACGGAATTACCGCCGGTACCGAGCGCGCGATCATCGAGGACCTGCTCGACCGCAATCGCGCCGCGCTCATCGCGACCGCGCGCGGTCTGTCCGAGGCCGATGCCCGCCGGCGACTCGTGACCTCGCTGACGACGCCTATCTCGTTGATCAAGCACGCGGCCGCGGCCGAGCGGATCTGGTTCCAGCGGTTCTGGGCGGGACTGGACGAAGCCGACTGCGACGGATACTCGCGCCGTGACGAGGGCACCTTCACGGTGGGCGAGGACGAGTCGCTGGCCGAGGTCATCGCCGAGTTCGAGCGGGCGAGCGGGCGGTCACGGGAGATCGCATCCCGCTTCGACCTCGACGACACGAAGGTGAATCCTCGCGAGGGCGAGGTGAGCATGCGGTGGACGCTATTGGCGATGATCCAGGAGTTCGCCCGGCACGCGGGTCACGGCGATATTCTGCGTGAGCAGATCGACGCGTCGCCGAACGCGTGAACGCGGGCACCCGCCACGGTCGCGCCGACGCTCTCGATGTGGATAATCGAACGTATGTGCGAATCCATCCGGCCCTATCTGCGTGCCGGCGTATGGACCGAACCGTCGCCGCGCTTCTGCCCGAACGGGCACCGGCTCGGGGCCGGGCGCGCGCTGGTCGTCGCGATGCCGTGCCGACGGATCGGCGGCCATCACCGGGTCCACACCTGCCTGGCGTGCGGCGCCGTCACCTACAGCCCGCCCGCCCACAACGACTGCGAGCACTGAGCTGTCCACGTGCCGGTGGGCCGCCCCTGAGCCACCGGGGCGACCAGTCCGCACGCGGTCTCAGTGCGAGTAGTCCCGGAACGTCATGACGCCGCCAACCACGACGATGATCGCCGTGAGGACGTAGACCGTGACGCGTATCCACGTCGGACCGTAGTAACTGACCGCCATCGACGCACCGAGCGCCGCGAGAATCATCACCACCCCGTAGAACGGCGTGCGCTGCTCCCTGTCAACCATTCCTCCAGTGTCCGCCGACGACGCGGCGGTGCCAATGCCCTCAACAGGGCGAACAGCCGACCGCCCGGTCACCGGGGCCGACGGGCACGATCAGCGCGCGCCGCCGACGGCGACGCCGGGCGCGGGCAACCGCATCCGCTCGACCGTGGGAACGGGGAACCACCGGTCGGCAGCGGCCGAGGCCGACGCGGGCCTGCGCAGATGGACGCGCCGCCATGC
>Ga0247823_10002777_pt1 | contig 14407 bp, 4 predicted proteins | sample 13C_PalmiticAcid_2_FD_192426 | JGI IMG/M metagenome (GOLD analysis project Ga0247823, IMG submission 192426) | Soil microbial communities from agricultural site in Penn Yan, New York, United States - 13C_PalmiticAcid_Day30 | ecosystem: Environmental > Terrestrial > Soil > Agricultural land...
TTGAAGACGTTTACCATCCCAACCCCATCACCACCACCGATCGCGTAACGCGATTTGCTTACAACAAACAACGGCTACTCGATTCACTCTCAGTGCGGCCAATCACCGGCACGCAGCCGCCACTCAGCGTCAGGGTCACTTATAACAACCAGGGAAAACCGGTTGGGATGACGGGACCCGCCGGCACTTATAAACTCATTTACCAGAATGGACGTGTGATAAGAATAGATCAACTTGACACCAATGGCCAGTACCAGCCGCTTTACACTTTCGTGTATGATTCGCAGGGCCGTATCATAGAACGCCAGGCAGCAAACAGCGCCCTGCGATTTGAATATACAGGCAGTTCTAAAAACTTCACACGCAGACTGGATCTGCAGATCACCCGCCCCGGAGGCCCGCTGGAAACTTTCATGGCTTATGAATACAGTTACGACGATAAGGTGAACCCTATGCTCACCTTGCCTAATATTACCCTCTTGCCTTTTTATTTCGATATCGTTGCAGGCAGCGGACGCCAGTTTGAGCCTATCCCAGATAACAACTGGACAAGACAGAATGTAAGGTCCAATTTCCGGGGAGCATTACTGCAGTTCCGAGAGTATCTGTATACTTATCAGTATGATGATGTATATCCAACCAGATATGAATTGCTGTTGCTGACCAGCAATCCCTTCACTCCAATTGTTGATACCGGCAGAGGCACCACCCGCTTCTTCTACCAATGCGAAGGAGATGCAGCACACTGGAGTAAAGGAAGTATGTAACTGAAAAATAGCTCCAATAAAAAAACGCCTTCAGCCCTGAGAAGCCGAAGGCGTTTTCAGTATTACCGACTACTTCAACAGTTTGTCCATTTCAATGGCTGCGAACAATAATCCGATGATGCCATGCGAATCATCATCTACCCGCGGCCTTGTCATATAATAATTCACGTCTTCACTGCTCATGGTGCCCACACAAATATTATGGACCGTGCCATCAGGATCAACTGAAGCAGTCACTGCTTTCCAGCCCAGCAGCGCAATGGGCAGGTAGGTCTTTCTGCTGAGCCAGCCCTGATTGATGCCCCTTGCAATGGCCATGGTGAAGATGGCAGTGCCGGACACTTCTTCATAGCTATCGTTCCTGTCCAGTACATTGTGCCAGTATCCGCTTTGTTTGTCCTGGTATTTCACCAGGGCGTCCACATGTTTCTTATAGTACGCCATGATCTTTTTCCGGTCGGGATGATGCACAGGCAATTGCTGCAATATTTCAGTAGTTGCCCAAATCCCCCAGCCATTCGCGCGCGACCAGAAAGGCATACGTCCACTGCCATCTGAGTATTGAGCATGCCTGTACAGGTTTGCAGTTGTGTCAAACACCTGTTTGTTGAATGCCAGTACCTGCCGGGCTGCATCGTTCAGCAAGGCAGCTTTTTCTTTTGGATCAGTAGCGGCCTGTGCAGCCTGCACCATAAACGGAATGCCCATGAACATATCGTCTGTCCAGGTAGTGAAACGTTTGGGCGTTTCCCTGGTGAAGTTGCCTTCGGGCAGCCTGATCTGCTGCTTCAGCACATAATCACTTATCTGCTGCACAAAGTTTTCATAGGCCTGCCGGTTACTGAATTGCTTATCACTATTAAGCCGGTGAATGAACGGCATGGCAGGTGCCGCTGTAAAATCCAGCAGGGGCGTATGATACAGATGATGGTGCGTTGACTGAAATCCGTTCAGATTATTTACCTGGTAGCCAATGAAAGGCTTTTTATCCAGCATGAAATCCGTCCATTTTTTGGCATACTCATCGTATTGTTTCTCGCCCGTTGCCGCCGCCAGGTTAGACATAGCCCAGGCAACACCCCCGGTATGGTAATTCCAGTTGTAATAGGTACCCCAGTAAGGCCGCGGATCGATCACATCGGCAAACACTTCCACCTTGGGAATGGTCCAGGTGATATTGCCGGAATACAACTGGCCTACCGCAAATGGTTGTTGTTCGGGGCCCAATACTGTTTGCAGATCACCGGCAAATGGGCCGATCACCAGCCAGTTACTCAGACTGGCCACAGCAGGTGAAACATTGGGGATATTTCCGATCGTGAGTCCGGGGCAACCGGGTATGCGCTCCTCTATCAAAGCGCCTTTGGGTTGCAGGTAAAAGATCCATTCCTTACCCTTTGTTTCCGACTTCACCAGGATATTATTATTTCCTTTTTTCAGTTGAACAGGAAAAGAGGATTCCAGTACGATATCTCTTTCACGCGGTGTGATATTCACTTTCCGGGCACCACTTTTTTCATACACCAGCTGATTGTTGATCCAGATCTTCAATCCATCGTTATGACTTACCTGTACGGTAAAGGCTGTGTCCGCACTGCATTGCAGTTGGCTAAGTGCATAAGCTACGGCAGGTTTACCCAATCCATAGGTACGCCCCATGTCAACATGGTAAACAAAATCAAAACCAGTGGTAGGTGGCTTCAGGGTCAGTTGAAATGCAAAAGGAGTTTCGCGTACGATCTTGTCTGCCACCGGTTTTATTACAGACAAAGGCGGAGCAGGCAATACCTGCGATGGCTGGGCATACACCCACTGAGCATAGAATAAGAGAATGGTTAATGTCACTTGCTTTATCATAGTCTTCATTTTCTAATAGGGATATTTGAGAACGGGCTTTTTGTCTTCCACGAATGGATTGTATTCGGGGAAACCGTTTTCAAAATTCTGTGTGGCGCGGCGGAAGCCATTGTATGTTGGCGGGTACCAGTTGAGAAAGCTTTTAGGATCTGTGGTGCAGGTCACACTTTTATTACTTTCCCCGTTTTCGTTTACAGCTGTAACAGCATATTCGCAGGCAGCTTTTGTGACCGGAAAGGATCGTGCAGCCCCGGTATATATGAGCTCCCAATTATCTTTATTCTTTCTGTATAATTTGTACAGGCCCGCACCTAATACCTGCCCCCAATGCAGTTTTCCGTTGTTGAACTGTAAACCTTCAGGGCAGTGAGGCGCCTGTTTTGAAATATAAACCGGGTAAGCAGCAGAGACTCCACCATTGATGGATTTTACTGTGCAAAACACTTTGGTATCGTCAGGCATGTTGTTGATGGTGGCCGTTGTATCAGTAGTGGTCTGAACTGTTTTTCCGTTCACCTGGATCTCGTAACCTGTGGCGCCGGGAACTGCGTTAAAGAAGATCGTAAATCCTCCAGCCTTGTTATTAGTGCCTATAATTACAGGGCTGCCTGCGATCACAGGTGTGGTTGACCATTGCCAGTGATGCTCACCTGCCGGAAACTGAATGACGAGCTTATTGCCATTTCCAAGCGGGAGGCCATCCATATAGAACTGCCCGGAACCACCATGGAATCTCATCTTTACAGGATCACGGGATTGTACTTTTCCTTTATATCCTCCTTCAATGATCTCGAGACTGATGCCGGCATTTCCTGGTGAAACAATTTGCAGGGAGCCCATTCCAATCTCAGTGCCTTCAAACAATGCCCCTGCAGTTTTTGTAATGATGCCAGCCTTGCCTTTGAAAAGTAGGTTCTCCTTGTTATAATGAATGAGGGTATCCGACCTGAATACATGATCAGTATTTACCAGCACCCCGTAATCTGTCTTTTGCACTTTCACATCAGGCAGATGTGTTACAACAGTCAGGAAATCTCCCCTGCCATCATAATACCGGCCTTTGGTCAATTCAGTATTCACTGCACTGAACTGGGGGCCAGGTTGCACCTGATGTATGAAAGGGAATTCGTCTTCTTTTCCCGTAAACCAGGAGAAACGAGCCTGCAGCGTATCCTGCGCCACATCGTCAAAGATCACGATATAGTCGCCGCCGCATTGCAGCACAGACCTTGATCTCAAGTCTCTGTTATTGCCCAGCACCGTTGCCTGCTGCGCAAATCCAAAATCATACAATGGCGCAGTGAGGTCGCCCTGACCAACGCTACGATATATTGCTCCCTGTTTGACTCCGAAATTGGTACAGCGTTCCACTTCGCCGAATGGCAGGTCGCCTACATCTTCGGGGCCATTAAAACTATACCGTTTGCCATTTGCGTAATAATAGATCACGCCATTGCCACCTGCACGTCCCCAACGGTAATTGGGGCCTTCGTCGAGCTGTTGCAGGTGCACATAGGTTTCGTTGGGTTGACCGAAATTGCTTCTGAGCACTACTCCATAACCAGTGAATTTGGCAGAGTGTAAGTCTGGTGCCGTGCCTTTATTATTGTTCAGCAAACCTTTCCACACAGCAGTCAGTTCCCTGTCGCCTTCAAATGGTTTATCACTGCTGTCAGTGATCCAGAACAGGTGCTCGGCCAGCAGAGGATCGTAGTATGTTAGTTCCTGGCCTAAGAGGCGCAGCAATTCAGGAGGCCCATTCTTAAAATCCTGGGCATGTGCTCCCTGAGGAGGGAATCCACGGGCACCGGTTGTTCCCATCGGTGAAGTAATGGCGTTCAGCAACCAGTTGCCCAGTTCGCTTACTCCCGGTTGCAGGATGCGGTTCTTATGATCGTAATAATTATGCAGTAAGTAATTAGTGCGCAATGTGGGACGCAGTGCTGCCCAGGTATAAGTAGCCAGGTTTTCCGTCCAGCGGCCTCCCTGTGCATTCCAGGCCTTTACCGGTGGCCGGATATGAAAATGATCATTCAATTGAATAGCCTTCTCAAAATGGTCGGCCATTTGTTTTGCCTCCGGATGACCCGGAAATAAAAAAGCACTGAGGCCCGCCATGGATTTTATATCCATCAAAAAGTTAGGATGTCCGCTGAGCATGGTGCGCATAGGCATCAGGGCCTCATCCATGAAAACATAATTCATGAACAGAAAACGCGCACGCAACTGCCTGTACTGTGCACTGTCCATGGCATTGCGGTTGATATCGAAGGCCGGCGCCACACTTTCATAGAACACACGGGCGCCCACGGGTGTTGGACCGTAATTACGCTCTGCTCCCTTTGCTACGCCACCCACTGCATTCTGCAGACTCTGCTGCAACCAGGCCAGGCTCAGCTTTTTTTCAGGAGTACTGAAATGCTTGGGAAACTGTCCGTCATTACCTTCATAATTCAGGACCCAGTCTTTGGTCTTATTCAACGGTATCCAACCATAATACCGTCTCAAGTAATCTATATGAGCCAGGCGCTGCTGGTCCTTGCTGTGCGGATAAGCTGCCAGCGCAATGGAGCGGGTGCCATTTACTAGCGGAAATGTATAATCCAGCACATTGTTTTTCCAGTGATAGGTGATATTGTTCTCTTCACCGGATCCCCAGATATCGTATTTTGTATCATTCCATTTTTCTGCATCCCTGATGAATATACCGATGCTTTGATCCTTGTTCCAGAAAGCCGCGGTCGGCAGCCGCCACCAGGTCATCCAGTTATCATACAATGCCAGGCGGAACGGCAGCTTACCGTCCTTTCCATTCTGCTGATCTGTTGGCTGGTAAGGATGTTTATCTTTAAAAAGAGAATCAGGATACCCGTCCATTGGTTCTCCCGGCCTTGTGGATGCATAACGGGTGTTGAGACGAATCCCATCCCAGATAATCTTCCAGCTTATTGAATCGGAAGCACTGAAGCCTTCCATCGTCTCTTCCAGCTCCACAAACTCCATGGCGGCGGTCAGGCGGACCACGACTGTATAACGTTTATGCGCAAGTGAATAGTTGATTTTGAAGGCGCTTGTCAAAGGTCCTGTTTCCAGTGGCTGCACCTGCATCCTGGCAGTATTAAGGGCAGTAGGTAATTGCCCCTTACCCAGGTTGCCGAATTGCAGAATGGGCGGCCGGGCGGGGCCGCTGACAGGTATTTGTATAGTGATGAGATCGTTACTGAGGGTTATAGATTGCGGATTATTCTTGATGCGTACTGCATGAACAGGTAATGGATTTTCACCAGGACTTGTTTGAAATCGAAAATTGCGCTGAGCACCGGAAGGCAGGTCGGATAATACATATAGCTTATCACCAGACTGCTGAAAGGGCACAGGCTTGCCGGTTTGAACATCCACTACGGACCGGACGTTCTTTGCTGTATAGGACAATAAGCTCACAGGCCACGACAGGTCTGGATGATGCAACTCATCGCGTAACTGTACAAGCTGTTGCGCCATCACAGGCGATTGCAATACCAGACAAAAGATGATAATCCTCAGCATTATTAAAATTCAAATTTTCCCCATAAATAAGGTGTAAGCATTGCCTCGGAAGGCAGATCAGCAGTAATGCCAGTAGCTTTGTTGCTCCAATAGACCCGTGAAGTGGTCTGCCCGTTCTCGCCACGTAATACACCAATATCAGCACTGATGCGCATTCCTTTAACAGGCTTCAACCCCAGTAAGTCCAATGGCACAGAGACCTCATAGTTACCTTCACTACCGGCGAGTGTGATCAGTTTGGTCACGTCCTGCACCTGGTCAAAAAATACCGATTGCACAGGCGATGTAAATGGCACCCTGTCCTTCTCCTTTGTACCCGGCACTACAGCCCTGTATAAAAGGGCCTGTGGCTTGCCATTCACCATCGTTACCAGCAGGCGGCTGTCTCCCGCAACCGGCTTGCGCCGGTTACTGTCGGCCGTTATACTGGTGCTGATCATCAGATCCAGCGCGCCGCCTGTTTTGAACAGGGCCACCGGTAATTCACCCGTATTCTGTATTAATTTTTCATTCCCTGTTTTATATGCCAGGTATAACCGGTCGCCGTATACGGCCGCAGTGGCCGCCAGATCATACGGTTTGGTGCTCGCATTGAAATAGGCCTTTACACCACGCTTATCGATATCCACCCACTGGCATTGTGCGTACTCATCGGGTTTACCATCTACTATTGGTTGTTGCGCCAGCCACCCGATGGACAATACTTTGGCTACGTTCTCTTTCTGCCGCTGTGATTCGGCTTCCAGTTGCCAGGCCCTGCTCTTCTGCATATCCTCTGCACTGAGCACCAGATCTGTATCGGGCAGACGCTGGATATTTCCAATACCATCCAATCGCACGAGGCTGCTCCGCGCACCATCCACCAGGTAGACCTGACCATTTTTTGTTTTTGTAATGCCGGGCCAGAAATTCTCTTCTCCCAGTGTAATGCCCTCCAATGGCATATTACGGTAAGCCACGGGCATGCGCCATAGCTTGCCTTTCCGCATCACATCAAATAAAGCCGTGACGAATAATCCATCCTGTGTAAAAAAGTATACGCTGCCATGATTGCCGTTAACGGCCCATAACTGTCCTATTGATTTACCCATATCCATCGGCCCGCCCAGGAGACGCGTAGCACCGATGATGGTTCCTTCATTCTCAGGTAATGGCGCACTGTGCGATGCATGCAGGCCCGGCCACAGATTGGGATAACTCCAAACAGCCACACCATTCTTTGTACCGGAGATGGATTCCCGGGCGAATGGCGCCACGCCTAAAGTGAGCGCAGCCCAGCCATCGTTCAGGCTCAGCAACTGGTCGCCACCCGAAGAGGCAGGAGGCATCACACCCGTTGCGATGGTCTCTGCACGGGACATTGACCAGGCAGGCACTCCCTGCTTATTGAAACCTGTAACGGGAAGCCGTATGGCTTTATCTCCCAGCCGGGCTACGCAGAATGACAGGTCCGGCATAATGGTAACGCCCCCTGAACTGCCCTTGATGAAGGTTACTTCATCAGTTTGCGGCTGTCCATCATTGTTAGTATCGCTCCAGATAAAAAAATACTCTGCTTTTCCCTGCGGCCATCCTGATTTGAACCGCTCTTCCTTCAATACATCCCAGGTATTCGCCTTACCCATGGCAGCACAGGGCTGCGCGATGCCATTCTTTTCAATAAAAAGGAAGGCAGTAACATGCCCTCCGGTTGGGCTGCTGTTATAACAATTCGCGAAATATCTTTTTCCATTGTATTCAAGCGGCAACTCAGGACCGGCGCTTCTCCAGGCCAGTTCATTGCCGGCCCTGTAAAAGATATTGCGCACCACGGTCGTGCCTGTGGTCCAGTCGAGCGCCAGCTCCATGGCTCCCCTGCCCGGCTCCACGTAATAAAAAGCCGTTGTGTCTTTCGGATCGAGCGTGCCGCCGCCGCCGTATTTCGGCGGACCATAAAATGCCTGCACCAGCTTGCCTTCCGGCGACCATACACTTACCCGCTTGGGTAAAAAATCTTCTTCGGTCACCCATAGCTGGTTCTTACTGTCGATAGCAATGCCGGCGGGATTGTTCATATGCAAAGGATCATACACGCCGGTACCGGGCGCACCGGGCTTTCCTACCTGGGAAATATATTTTCCATTTGCATCGAATATTTTAATAGTGTGGCTGTTACCCCGGTCGCTCACATATATTCTCTGCTGGGTGTCGATGGTAATGGCAACAGGATCCAGCAATGATCTTGTGAGCACTTCTTTATTACGGATCAATTGTCCGCCACTCAGTACCAGTAATTTTCCTGAAGCATCGAAAGCAAGGCCACGTGGGCTTTCCACCACTACGCTGTCGATCAGTTTTTTCTGCTTCACATCTATATACAACAACTGGTTCGTCTTTTTCAGGCTCACTACGGCGATACCATCATGAACGGCCAGTCCGCCGATGACATCATTGATGGAATCATTGGACATGGCCCCGATGGGCAGCTTCACTATTTGTTGTACGCCATAATCATTCTTGCTGGTGAGTGTGAGGGCATTCAGGCGTAGCTCGCCCTGTCCTGAGTTCTTTGCAGTTTCCCAAACAGAAGCTGTGTATGCGGCCACATTCTTTACGGCCTGAGTTCCTTTATCTGCAGCCAGGTAGGGAGCGGCCGTCCAGGTGCCACCGATCCAGGCCTTGCCGCCGCGTTTCTTTCCATTCAGATCAACCCAGGCCAGTCCATCAGGTCCTTCCGTTACATGGCAGCCGAGCAGCACCACCGGTTCTTTTACGGGCGACAGTGAAGCGGGTAAGAACAGGGCGGCCTTTGGCGGCGTATGATTGGCCAGCCAGGCGCCGGTGTGATCATCGGGCGTACGCCAGGGAGGCGTGCCGGTTGAATAGGTAGCAAACTCATAGAATGGTTTGATGGAATCTCTAACGAGACCGCGTACACGATAATTACCCGGCTCCACAAACTTACCGGGCACATGATAAACGCCGTGTCGTGCGGCATCACGATCACGGCCCCAGTCATCCAGCCCATCCCAGTAAGCCGCGTTATCGCCGGCAGGGTACCATACAGATGATACGAGATTACGCACACGTATGCCTTTATCATTATCGATCACCAGCGTAACAAAACCTGCCTTCTTCAAATGAAAGCGGATGGGTATAGGGGCATGTTGCGCCATTGCGATGGCGCTTACAAATAAAAAAATGGTCAGCAATATCTTATTCATAGGGTATCATTTTTCCCGATACGGTCAGGGGCCGGGCATCGCTTGCAGAAGCGAACCACCAGCTGCCTTTGGCTTTAGCGCTTTCAGGCAGAGTGGCTTCATACCAACCGGGTTTATCTTTTACAGGATTTGCCTGCGCGGCTATCCACTTTCGTTTCGTCCAGGTACTGTCAGTGGAATAGTGAACAGTTACGTTCTTTATATCTGTTTCACTCTCCACATAGAATTGAACATTTGTATTGCTTGTGCCTTCACTGCTGATCACGGGCAATGGCGCTCCCTCTCCCTTGAGGTAGTAATTAAAATAGGCCAGCTCCATATCCATAGTGCCGGTACGTTCCTTAACGCTATTGCCTCCCGGCACGGGAGCAGCGTGATTGGCATTGGCAGCAAAGAAATGATTGACGGGTGCATCGCTGCCTTGCAGGGTAGCCTGCACAGCAGGCGGATAGAACCAGTTATCGTTACTGGCAGCAGCAATAAAAAATGGAGCGGCTATATTCTTTGTGCGACGGCCCGCATCGAGATATTGCAACCACGCTGCGCGTTCTTCTGCGCGCATGGTGTCAAGATCTTTGATAAAGGTGCTGCCACTATCATAATAACCGCTTCCATATGAGGAAAAGGAGGCATTGATATAAGATGGCGCAAGGCCACTCAGCATGGTGGTCATATAACCACCCCATGATACGCCGGTAACGCCGATACTCGTTACGCCGGGCTCATTCCTCAGCAGGTACAATCCCTGCAGTGCCGCCAGTACAGCATCGAAGATGGTACTGTTATCAATATTGGTGAATCGCTTTGAACCGTAAGCAAGTTCTTTCCAGTAGCCGGAAGACAGCTTCAGTTTCTTCCCATCGGCAATACCCGGCAGATCCAGGGTCACCACAATATAGCCTTGCTTCGCCCATTTGATGCCTCTCTCAATTTCAGCAGCGCCACCACCACCGTGCAATACCAGCAAGCCGGGATAGTTACCGGGTTCAGCAGGTCTGATCACTGCAGCATGTATGAGTGTAGGTATTCCCTGTACATCGCGGGAATGGAATAATAAACGTTTGATGCCGCCGCTGTCACTCAGTACTTTCGTGATCACCGGGGCTTTGCCATCGAGGTATTGCGCAAACGGATCGCCGGATGGATCAGTCATAAAGATGGCATTCGTACCATTGGCTTTTACATTACGATATACAGGCTCTTTGATAACTGTTTGTGAAATCAGGGAAGACAGGCGATAGCCCGTATCCGCATTCACCACCTTGTTTTGCTCGAAGATGGTGCCGAGCACTCCGATAGTACTGCCGCGTACCTTGAACTTGGCATCCACTTCATTGAAGTAGCCTTCTCCGCGTACAAATGATCTTGAATTGGGTTGGTATGCCTCTACATAATTGCGGCGTATCTCAATCCCAACAGAACCCAGGCCATGTAAAGAATCCGGCGACACAACAGCGAGTGTATTGCAAACGAATGCCGGCCTCAGGCCATTATTGTTGATCACGATATTGTCTGCCACATAGGTATTCCAGCTCAGGTTATAGCGCCCCTGCGCCAAACGCTGATCGGCCCTGATATAAATGCCTTCAGAGTTGGTGAGCTTATTGTCTGCAATAACCACATCGGAATTACCACAATAGAACCAGATGCCGCGATTATTCCCTTCAAGAATATTCCCTTTTACAAGCCAGTCTTCGGCGGACCAGCCCGTGATCACATAATGACTGCTGGCATCCGGTATCACATCCCAGGGCTGGCTGATGGTAATTGTAGTGGCATTGTTCTTTACAATGCGTCGCCACTGTCCTGCTCCTTTGCCATCAACAATGGCCACCACATCACTGCTGCTGAGGTTCTCCGTTCTTATCTGTTTCCAGTTCTTTGAAACATCGGAAATGCTGGTGGCGGTACCGCTGCTGGCAATACCGGCATCCATATTCTTCGAATCGTAGCCCTGACTTAAAATGGTTTCACCCTGGTTATGGTACTCGATATCACGACCCACAACGTCCATCCTGTTGTTCAGTACGATGATATCTGAACTGAAATCGATATTGAAGCCGCCGGTTTCCCCTTTCGCGGTTTGCAGATCCCCGAGCCGGGTGATATGATTGTTCTCGATGATGCCATTGTAGCCCTCGTTGAATCCGAATCTGCCGGCAGCATACCTGAATTCGTTATTGCGCACTACAAAATTGGTGGTACCATTGCAATGCCACATCCAGGGCCAGGTGACCTGCGCGGTGGATTCAAACCAGCAATCAGTGATCACCATCCTGTCCACATATCCCCAGCTCAATCCCCAGGCCACCGACAGATCGAACTTGCAATTGGATGCAAAGAATTTCGACCCGGCTGCGGCAGGCTTTAATACAGGCGGACGCATATTCTTCAAACTATGTCTCCAGGTGCCGCTGGTATTCACGTTCTGCACCTGCAGGTTGTACAGTCCTGATAAAGTTGTTTCAAGCGGCCATAAAATAGCAACACCATCCGTGGTGCTATCAGGCCAGCCACCTTTGCCGATGGGATTTTTATAGGGTGGCGGTGTACCGAAACCATATTGAATGATGGTGCTGGTTGGACCATCGCCCTGCAGCACTACTTTCGAGCGCATCACCAGGCCGCTGCCGGAAGGGATATCCAGCCTGTATTTCCCGGAAGGCAGGTACACTACTCCGCCACCACTCTTATGTGCAAGATCAATGGCCTGCTGGATGGCACTCCTGTCGTTAGCAACACCATCGCCGCTAGCTTTATTGATGAGACGTTCGTCTGTTCTTACATTGATTATTTTTTCGCTGAATGTGAAATCACTGCCCCAGGGCACATTCAATCTGAATGGGTCTTTCCCGGGAGCTCGGCCGGTGATCAATTCTTCGGCGGGGTTGCCGTTCACCAGTATCCTGTATTGCACGCCCTTCTGAAGACTGGAAGGCGCTGTGCAGCTGAGTATATATACCTCCGAACTTTTTACGGGTGCTGTCAATGGAACGCCCCCTTTTACAGGTTGCAACTGAACATTGGCGTTAGTAAGGTTCCTGCCGAAGATCCTGAACAACTGTCCAGGTTGCAATTCATCATACTCTATGCTCATTGCCCTTGCCTTGTTGAGATAGACCGGTTTGCTGTAACCAGCTCCATTCTTTATCCAGACTGTTACAGTATGCAATGGCAATGATGATGGCAATTGCGCAGTGATATTCCTGTCGGAGGCGCTGATGATCTGTAGTTTCCCGATGGGGTTTGCATCGCCGTAAAACACTTCAGGGGCCGGTCCGAAATATGCACCCTGCATACCGAACACCGATCCCGGTCCAGCGGTTTCACTGGCGTTGAAGACAACTGGTTTCACAGCAATGTTCAGCTCTTTGATCAGCCCGGAAGAAGAAATAGTGTCCTTTCCATAAATGCTTCGAACAACAGGATACCAGTTTATCTTTTGATTGGCAGGAAGGGTGGCAACATAATGATCGCCGGCTTTCACGGCTTTCACCACCATCCATTTCTTTTGCGTCCACAAGGTATCTGCCGGCGCATACCATACTTCCGCCTTTACAATATTTGATGCATGTTGTACAGCAAAGCTCACCTGATCTGCTTTGTTCTTTTGCTGACCAACAGCAGGCAGTTCCGGCTCTGTTCCTTTTACATAATGGTTGAAATAATGGATCATGTATTTGGCGCCGGGATAATTCATGCCATGATTATCATTCGGAGAATAGAACTGATTAACCGGGCCTTTGATATCAGCTAATGTAGCCTGCACCGCCATCCATGACCAATGCCGGTCGTTTGACGCGGTGCTGATGAAATAGGGTTTGGTTATCTGATGCGCACGGCTGCCGGGATCGAGCCAGCGCTGCCAGCGCGCACGCTCTTCATCAGGCAGTTTCATGATACGGTCTTTCTCATAGGCACCGCGTTCAAAATGTCCGCTGCCAAATACACTCCAGGTAGCACGGATATCTTTATTGCACAAGGCTGCCACCATGGTGGCGATATAACCACCCCAGGAAGCGCCCGCCACACAGAGTTTGTTTTTGTCCACTTCTGGCTGCGCACGTAACAGGTACAATGCCTGTACCGAAGCCAGTACGGCATCGAACAGGGCACTGTGCGTTACATCAGGCTTTGCAGTGATCATCGGTCGGCCCTTCCAGTCGCCGGTTGTTTTAGGGTTGCGCGCTTTTTCACCTGCTACTCCGGGCTGATCCAATACCAACGACACATAGCCGCTTTTAGCGGAGCTCACGGCAGCAGGAATGTCTGCAGATCCGCCGCCACCATGCAATCTCAACATGCCGGGGAAAGTCCCTTTGCCTGCAGGATAGGCGATGGCTGCGTACACAGTATTGTTATCACGGGAGCGGAATACAAGTTTACGCACCCGGATACTGTCTGAATGCATTTCAACACCCAGCTCTTCCACCACCACCGGGGGCTTGCCGCTGAGGTAAGGTGCAAAGGGATCGGATGTTTGCGCACTCACTGCATATGAGAGAAACAGAAAAACTATGATAAGGTTACAACGCATAATCAATCAGGGTTTTGGATAACACCGCCATTACTGCCTTTTATCTCTGTTGCAGGAAAGCGGAACAACAACTGGTTACTGTTCCAGGCAATGGGTGCAGCAGCCCGGTCACCAGGACCGATATCCACCATCATACGACGGAGATTGTGCAGGCGGTCCCCTTCAAAAGCCAACTCACGAAGGCGTTCACGCTGCACTTCTTCCAGTATTTTTTCAGGCGCTATCACGGTGTTGATATTGTAACCGGGAATGGCGCGGTCACGGATCAGGTTGATGTCTTTAGTGGCCTCTGTTGTATTGCCGTTCAGCGCATTGATCTCTGCACGGTCCAGCAATAACTCCACCGAGCGGATCACCGGGATATTCATCAATGCCTGATCGTATTTTTTTGTGTAGGTCACACCATTGGTAACGCCGGTCAATGCAACTTTACGGGCATCGTTGCTGGCAAAAGCAGCAGCAGTCAGGAAAGCATTACTGATGGCCAGGTGTGGATT
>Ga0247823_10002778_pt1 | contig 14404 bp, 14 predicted proteins | sample 13C_PalmiticAcid_2_FD_192426 | JGI IMG/M metagenome (GOLD analysis project Ga0247823, IMG submission 192426) | Soil microbial communities from agricultural site in Penn Yan, New York, United States - 13C_PalmiticAcid_Day30 | ecosystem: Environmental > Terrestrial > Soil > Agricultural land...
CGTCAGGGTGCGGACTTCGCCCGCACCATGTCGGGATAGAGCCGCTTCAGCGCCGCGAGCTTGGGCGCGTCCCAGCGCAATATATAGCCGTTCTTCGGATTGCGGCGCATGAAATCCTGGTGGTTCGCCTCGGCAGGATAGAAGCGCTTATACGCTTCGACCGGGACGACGATCGGCTTGGCGAAATATTTGCCGCCGCCGATCTGCGCCAGATAGGCGGTCGCGACCTGCCGCTGGCCGGCGTCGAGCGGCACGATCGCGGCGCGATATTGCGGCCCCGTGTCGGGACCTTGGCGGTTCTTGAGCGTCGGGTCGGCGATCACCGAGAACAGGATGCGCAGCAAGGTGCCATAGCTGACCTGCGAAGGGTCATAGACGATACGGACCGCCTCGGCGTGGCCCGATTTGCCGTCGTGGGTGAGTTCATATTTGGCGGTCGCGGCACTGCCGCCATGATAGCCCGATTCGACCGAAATCACGCCCTTGACGTTGGAAAATACGCCCTCGACGCCCCAGAAGCAGCCGCCGGCGAGCACCGCTGTCGCGCGCTTCGCATTCACCGCCGGATCGACCAGCGCGGCGGGCAGCTTGACGACGCTTTCGGCTTGCGCGGGCGCGCATTGCGCGACGATCGCGCCGGCCATCAGCGCCGCGGCGGCGCGAAGGGCCAGCGGACGCCGCAGTGGCGTCACGCCGGGATCGGCAGCGCCGGCTGATTGAGCACGATGTAGGTCGCGCCAATCGCGAAGCCGGCGAGCATGGTCAGGAACCAGTCGGAGCGAAGCATGGAGAGCATATGGGCCTCTTTTCATATCTTGTCGATTCGCGGCTTTGACCGCTTTGGTTACACCGACGATATGGAGCGCCCCGACCAGCCGTGCAGTGATGGCAGTCACCCTAACGAGAATGACTTACCATCCGGTGAACCGGGCGGTTAACCGCCGTTCAGGTTCAAATAGTCGCCGTCGCCACGATTACAAGACCGATCGGTACAAAATAATCTTGCGCGCTTGAAATGCCGCTTAGCTGAGCGCGGCGCACGCCTGCTGGATGCGCACGCACGCTTCCTTCAGCACCGCTTCCGACGTCGCATAAGAGACGCGGAACGCGGGTGACAGGCCAAACGCCCCGCCATGCACCGCCGCTACCTTGGCGCTGTCGAGGAAATAGTCGATCAGCGCTTCGTCGCTGTCGATCAGCTTGCCGTCGGGGGTCTTCTTGCCGATGCAGCCCGACGCGTCGGGATAGACATAGAAGGCGCCATCGGGGACGGGGCAGTTGAGCCCGGGCGCGTCGTTGAGCATCGCGACCACCATGTCGCGACGCTTGCGGAACGCGGCGTTGCGATCGTCGAGGAACTGCTGCGGCCCGCCGAGCGCGGCGGCCGCGGCGGCTTGTGCGATCGAGCAGGGGTTCGACGTCGACTGCGACTGGAGCTTGCCCATCGCCTTGATGATCCACGCGGGGCCGCCTGCATAACCGATGCGCCAGCCGGTCATCGCATAAGCTTTCGAGCAGCCGTTCACCGTCAGGATGCGGTCGATCAGGTCGGGGCAGCGCTGGGCAAAGGTAGTGAACGCGAAATCTGCGTACCAGACATGCTCGTACATATCGTCGGTCATCACCATGACGTGCGGATGGCGGCGGATCACTTCGCCGAGCGCATCGAGTTCCTCGCCCGAATAAGCGGCGCCCGACGGGTTCGACGGCGAGTTGAGCATCACCCAGCGCGTCTTTTCGGTGATCGCGGCGTCGAGCTGCGCCGGGGTGATCTTGTAGTTCTGCGCCGCGCTGCCCTCGACGATCACCGGCTTGCCCCCGCAGAAGGCGACGATGTCGGGATAGCTGACCCAATAGGGCGCGGGGATGATCACCTCGTCGCCCTTGTCGACGGTGGCGACGAGGGCGTTGAACAAAGTGTGCTTGCCGCCGACGTTGACCGAAATCTGGTCGAGCCCGAATTCGAGGCCGTTGTCGCGGCGGAACTTGCCGCGGATCGCTTCCTTCAGCGCCACGGTGCCGTCGACGAGCGTATATTTGGTCTGCCCGTTGCGGATCGCCTCGATCGCCGCCTCCTTGACGAAGTCGGGAGTATCGAAATCGGGCTCGCCGGCGCTGAGGCCGATGACATCGACGCCCGCAGCTTTCAGCGCCGAGACGCGCGCGGTCATCGCAAGCGTGGCCGACGGCTGGATGCGGTTGAGGGCGGCGGAGACATGGGGCTTCAGCGACATGACGATATCTTCCGTGGCTTGCGCGGTTCGGGCTGCAAAAGGACAGGAAATTGCGCGCGGCCGCGCCTAAAGCCTCTAACGCATATTCGCAAGCGCGCAGCTTGATAATTTACCTATGCAGCAGGCAGGTCAGCCTATCGGCGATCCCGCAGCGTCCGCGAGCCGTGCCGGGATCAGCCCGCGCAGCGAGTTGCCGATGAAAAACCCGTCGTCGAGATCCGCGAGCCGCAGGTGCGATTCGACCGCGCGCCCCTTCTCGATCAGCTCAGCGCGGAGCACGCCGGGGAGCAGCCCGAGCGCGAGCGGCGGGGTGAGCAACTGGCCCTCGCGCTCGACGAAGACATTGCTCCAGCTCCCCTCGGTAACGAAACCCGGCTCGTCGACGAAGACAACCTCGGCGGCGCCGCTTTCGCGCCGCGCGGCGTCATAGGCGGCGCGCTGGCTGGTCTTGTGCGCAAGGCGGAAATCGTCGGCGGCCATCGGCGCGGGGCGCACCGCAACGGGTACTGGCAGCTCGGCGAGCCGCGGCAGTGGCGACACTTCGACCGCGAGCGCGCCCGACGGCGCGAGCCGCATCCGCACCCGCGCCGCGCTACGCACGCGGAAGGTCGCCGATTGCAGGCTGTTACGCGCACCGTGCCGGTCGAACGTGAACCCCAATGCCTCGGCGCTCGCCTTCATCCGCGCCAGATGCCCCTCGAGCCGCTGCACGCCCTCGACGGGGTCGAAGAACATCGTCTCGATAAGGTCGAAGCTTTCCCCCGCTGCGCCCACAAATTCCCCCTTGGCCAGACATTCGCGCCACTCCTCGGCCGGAACGCTGTCGGCGACAATACCGGAACCCAGCCCCAGCGTGGCGCAAGGCACATTATCGCGCAAGCCGCTTTGCGGTAACACCAAAGTCCGTATCGCAACGTTGAATGCAGCATCGCCCCCCGGCTCGATGAAGCCGATCGATCCGGTATAAAGGCCTCGCGCATCGCCTTCCAGCGCGTCGATGATCTCCATCGCGCGGACCTTCGGCGCGCCGGTGATCGACCCGCAGGGGAAAGCCGCGCGCAGCACGTCGACCGCACCGACCCCTTCGGGCAGGCGTGCACTGACGTCGGAAACGAGCTGGTGGATCGTCGGAAAACTTTCGACGCGGTACAGGTCGGGGACCGCGACCGACCCCGGCACCGCGACGCGTGACAGGTCGTTGCGGATCAGGTCGACGATCATCAGGTTTTCGGCGCGCTGTTTGGGGTCTTCGGCAAGCGCGCGCGCCGCCACGGCATCGGCGTCGGGGTCCGCCAGCCGCGCCGCCGTCCCTTTCATCGGCCGCGCCATCACCTCGCCCCGGCGCAGCGCAAAAAACAGCTCGGGCGAGTGCGACACGATCGCCCGCTCCCCGGTCCAGATCACCCCGCCATAACCCGCGCGCGCCGTTCGCCGCAGCCGCGCATGGACGGCGAGCGGATTGCCGAGCACGGGAACGTCGGCGCGAAAGGTCAGGTTCGCCTGATAGATGTCGCCCGCGCGGATCAGATCCAGCACGGCTTCGACCGCGGCCAGATAGTCGGCGCGCGCGACGCGCGGCGCAACCTTGCCGGTCCACGCCGATGCCGGATCGGGCAGAAGGTCCGCTACCCGGTTGGCGGCGATCCGCTCGACCGTCTCGAACAGCCCGAACCAGCCGACCGGCGCGTCGCCCGCGTCCTCCTCGACCGTCCCGCGCCACGCCGGCGCCAAGCCTTTTCCGGCTTCATAGGCGAGATAGCCCGCGGCATGGAGCCCCCGCCCCTGCGCCGCCTCCAACGCCGACAGCAAGGCGGGAACCTCTACTGCCGAACAGGCGGTGAGGATTTCGACGGGGCGCACGAACAGCCGCGCCGCCGCCGCGCCCTCGGCGCGCGCGTCGTCGAGCAGCACGAAAGGCGGGCAGTCCGGCCCGGGAACGGGGATCGCGTCGCCGTTAGCCATCTATGTCACGGATGCCGCTCGCGCGCCGGCGGCGGTCAGCGGTCGCGCTTCATGCGGATCGTGCGGCCGCCGTCGATCGTCGCAAAATAGCTGCCCATCGTCGCGACCTTGATCTTGACCTTCTGCCCCGGTTTGGGCTGGCGGGGCAGTCTGGTCGTATCGATCTGCACCCATACCGCCTCGTCGTCCATCGCGAGTGTATATTTACCCGAAGCGTCCATGCTCACCGATCGGATCGTCGTTTCGATTTCCTTGACCTCATCCTCGTCGCCGCCAAAAATCCCGCCGAGCCTGGGGAAGGAAAAGCCGAACAGCCCGCGCCGCGCCTTCTTCGCGGTCTCGCGGTCGGTGAAGGTGATCTCGCGCGCCTGATCGGCCGTCGCCAGTTCGCCGACCTCGCGATCGAAACAGGTAAGCCGCGCCGATGCGTCGGCGATATCGCGGCAGGCATAGAGTTCCTGAATCTGTGCGGGGCGCGCGGACGGCAGCTTGTCCTTCGCGGCCGCCGGAACGGAGAGGGCGCAGGCAAGAATGACGAGCGGCGCGGCGAAGCGCGATGACAGCTGCAACATGGCAAAACCCCTGCGAGAACAATATGCGCTGCCTAGCCGTAGCGACAGCGCGCCGCAAGCGAGCCCGGTTGCAAATCACCGCTTACTGACCCTAGTGTAAGGAACCCTGCATCTTCCAAGAGGATATCAACTCGCGATGGACAGCCGCTTTTCCTGGTCGACCGATTATCACCATCCCACGGCATGGGACCAGGAGTTCGCGCCGCTGTCGCTGCCCGACATGCTCGCCGCCAGCGTCGCTCGGCGCGGCGATGCACCGATGCTCGATTTCATGGGCCGCCGGTTCGGCTATGCCGAGGTCGCGCACGGTGCGGCGCGCGTCGCACGCGGGCTCCAACAGCGCGGGATCGGCAAGGGCAACCGCGTCGGGCTCTTCCTCCCCAACGTCCCCCATTATGTCGCGGCCTATTATGGTGCGCTCATCGCCGGGGCGACGGTGGTCAATTTCTCGCCGCTCTACACCGTCGCCGAACTCGAGGCGCAGGTCGAGGATTCGGGCACCGACGTGCTGTTCACGGTCAGTGCAGCAGCGCTGCTCCCGACGGCGCTCAAGGTACTCGACGGATCGAGCCTCAAGACGCTCGTCGTCGGCTCGGTCGCGGGTGGGCTCCCCGCGGCGAAGTCGGTGCTCTACCGCCTGTTCAAACGCAGCGAAGTCGCGGCGCTGCCCGCCGACCCGCGCGTCGTCCGTTTCTCGGCGCTGGTCGACAATGACGGGCGCCCTGCCCACGTGGCGATCGACCCGGAGAAGGATATTGCGCTGATCCAGTACACCGGCGGCACGACCGGGACGCCCAAGGGCGCCGAACTGACGCACCAGAACCTCACCGCCAACGCGCGGCAGGTGAATGCGATCGACCCCGACCACGACGCCGAGGATCGCATCCTCGGCGTGCTGCCCTTCTTCCATGTCTTCGCGAACACCTGCGTGCTCAACCGCACCGTGCTCAACGGCGGGACGATCACGATGCTGCCGCGCTTCGACGCGAAGCAGGCGCTCGAAGCGATCACAAGGACCAAAACGACCGCGCTTCCCGGCGTGCCGACGATGTACCAAGCGCTGCTCGACCATCCCGACCTCGCCAAAACCGACTTCTCCTCGCTGCGCGTCTGTATTTCGGGGGGGGCGCCGATGTCTGCCGAGTTGCGCGAGAAATTCGTCGCCGCAACGGGGGCGTCGCTCGTCGAGGGTTACGGCCTTACCGAAAGCTCGGGCGTCGTCGCGACCAACCCCTATGAGGGTCCGGTCAAGCCCGGCACGATCGGCCAGCCGCTGCCCGCGACGCATATCCGCCTGCTCGACAAGGAGGACCCGACGAAGGATGCGCCCGGCGGCGAGCCCGGCGAGCTCGCAGTCAAGGGACCGCAGATCATGCAGGGCTATTGGAACCGCCCCGATGCCGACAAGGACAGCTTCACCGAGGATGGGTGGCTGCGCACCGGCGACGTCGCGGTGGTCGAGGCGGACGGCTATATCCGTATCGTCGACCGGCTGAAGGACATGATCGCGGTCGGCGGGTTCAAGGTCTATCCGAGCGTGATCGAGGCGCATCTCTACGAACATCCCGCGGTCAAGGAAGCGATCGTGCTCGGCGTCCCCGACGCCTATCGCGGCGAGGCGCCGAAAGCCTTCGTCACGCTTGAGGACGGCGAAAAGGTCAGCGGCGAGGAGCTGGCCGCGTGGCTCAATCCGCAGCTCGGCAAGCATGAGCGGGTGAGCACGGTCGAGGTCCGGCTGAACCTCCCCAAGACGATGATCGGCAAGCTCGACCGGAAGGCGTTGCGCGCGGAGGAAGGCGCTTAACCCCGCGCTTTCATGATCGCCTTGTTGCGCGTCTCGAGCGTGCGGAACGCCGAAAAGACGCTCAGCTTTTCGTCAACCTGCCCGGTGTAGCCGAGCAGCCAGAGCTGCTGGTAGAACCAGTAGATTCCCGCGAAGCCGTCGATCGCCTTCACCATCTGGAAGCGCTTCAGGAAACCGAGCCAGCCGGGCACGAGCGCAAGGCCGTCCTCATAGCGCGGCAATGACTCATCCCCGACGAGCAGTCGCTTCGGCGCGTCGGTCATCAGGCACATCGGCCGGCCCAGCCCGATCACGTCGGCGGCGCCACCCGCGAGCGCCTGTTCCATCGCCGCGCGCGAACGGAACCCGCCGGTGACCATCAGCGGCACCGACACCCGCGCCTGCATCGCGAGCGCGAAATCGACAAAATAGGCCTCGCGCGCGAGGGTCGATGGCGCGACATTCTGCGGCGCGCTTTCCTCCATCCCCTCGATCCCGAGCAGCTTCGGCTGTTCATAGGTGCCGCCCGAAATCTCGATCAGGTCGACGCTTGCAGCTTCCAGCCACCCCGCGACCGTCAGGCTGTCCTCGAACGCAAAGCCGCCCTTCTGGAAATCGGCACTGTTGAGCTTGACCGAGATCGGGAAGGCGGGGCCCGTCGCCGCGCGGATCGCCGCAACCACATCGAGTAACAGCCGCGCGCGATTTTCGAGGCTCCCACCATATTCGTCGGTGCGCCGGTTCGCGAGCGGACTCAGGAACTGCGACACCAGATAGCCGTGCGCGGCGTGCACCTGCACCCCGGTAAAGCCCGCATCCTGGCACGCCTTCGCCGCGATCGCCCAGCGTTCGACGAGTTCGCCGATCTCCTCGCGCGTCAGCGGTTCGGGCTCGCCGAACTGCCCGCCGGGAAGCCCCAGCCGGACGTCGGACGCCGATTTGGGATGGCGATTGACCACCGCCGGCGTCTGCCGCCCGCTATGACTGATCTGCGCCCAGAAATGATTGTCGCCGCGCGTCGCGGCGCCGGCCCAGCGCGCCAGCCGTGCCCTCATGTCGGCGTCGGGCACCGCGTCGATTACGACATTGCCCGGCCGTTCGAGATGGTCGCGGTCGATCACCAGATTGCCGCCAATCAGCAGCCCCGCGCCGCCGTCGGACCACAGGCCGTATAGCCGGTCGAGTTCGGGGGTCGGGCGGCCATCGGGGGTCGCCATCCCTTCGGTCATCGCCGCCTTGGCGATCCGGTTAGGCAAGATCGCGCCGCACGGCAGCGTCAGCGGCTCCGACAAAAGGCTCATGCGCACCCTCCCCGCCAGTTTTGTTGCGAAACCGACTGCCCCCGTGCGCGGGGCCAAGTCAAAAAGATTCGCGTATGTAATATTGTAACCTTGGTCATGTTATGCCATATCAGGCGCCGCAATCGTTGAACGGAGAATCGGGTGACGCACGTCGCCAGCCATGCCCCTGTCCTGACGCGCCTCGGCGCGCTGGTCCGGGCTGCGCGCGATTCGCGGCCACTGACCTCCTTGAGCGGCGACCAGCTCGCGATGGGCCTGTCGGGGCTGTGCCTCGTCCATTGCCTCGCAACGACCGTGTTTTTCGCCTCGATCGCCTCGGTCGGCGGGGTGTTTCTCGACAATCACCTGTTCCACGAGATCGGGCTGATCATCGCGATCGGCTTTGCGCTCATCACGCTCGTGTCGGGCGTATTGAGCCACGGCTATATGATGCCCTTCGCGGTCGGCAGCTTCGGACTCGGCATGATGGCGGGCGCATTGTCGCGGCCGCACGACGGCAGCGAAGTGCTCGCAACGATGATCGGCGTCGCCGTCGTCGCACTGGGGCACGACCTCAACCGCCGCGCGCGGCACTGACGCCCGCGCCGGAACGGACCCGTCCGCCGCTTGCGGGCACCCCATAAAGAGCCTACATTGAACCGTAGTTAGCGCGGAATTATCCGCGCATGAGGAAACGCCAATGGGCAAGCATGACCATCCGCACGTCGAGGCCAGCGGCGCCTCGCTCGCCAAGGCGGCGCAGACCGCGCTCGAGGGCGCGGGCGAAGCGTGGACCGACATGCGCGCGCAGATTTTCGACGCGGTCGCTGAAATCGGCAAGCCCGCGAGCGCCTATGAAATCGCCGACATCGTCTCGCAGAAGCGCGGAAAGCGCGTCGCGCCGAACAGCGTCTATCGCATCCTAGACCTGTTCGTCGCGAACAACCTCGTCCGCCGCGTCGAGAGCGCGAACGCCTTTGTCGCGAATAGTCACCCCGGCTGCCTCCACGACTGCATCTTCCTGATCTGCGACACCTGCGGCACCGCGGTGCATGTCGACAACGACAAGATCTCCGGCGGCGTGCGCGCCGCCGCCGAGGCGACGGGCTTTGCCGCCGAGCGCCCGGTGATCGAGGTGCGCGGCAAATGCGCCGAGTGCCAATAAGGTGAGCCGCCGCGCTCCGCCGGACAGCTAGCGCGTGATCGGGGGGCTTCAGCTTTGGATCGAGGCGCAGCGCACGCGGCCGCCCGCGCCCACGCGCTGGTGGTATGGGACGCTGGCGTTCGGCATCGCCACCCTCCTCTTCGGCCTCCACTTGACGCAGGTCTTTCCGCAGACGGGGCATGACATCGCGCCCGGCTATGGCCCGCCGGTCCTCGCCTTCGAATTCGCCGGCGGTCAGGCCGACCTCGAAGCGATCTTCGGCTTCTTCACCGACCCGCAGCAGGTGACGCGCCTCGCCGCGATGCGCACGGGGAACGAGCGCGACTATCTCTATATGCTGCTCTACGCGGGCTTCCTTGCCAGCGGCTGCATCGCGCTGTGGCGCGAGCTTCGCCTGCGCGCGATCCTCGCCGCGGCGGTGCTGCCGGTCGCCGCGGCACTGTGCGACGCTTATGAGAACTGGCTGCTCTTCGATATCCAGGCCGCCTTCACCGCCGGCGATTATTCGCCCGCTATGGCGAGCCTGCCCTATCCCGTCGCGGCGAAATTCCTGCTGCTTGCTGCGACCAACGTCGCGATCGGCGCTTCCGCGACGCGGCTCGGGCGCTGGTGGGCCTTGTCCGGGACAGTCGCCATCCTCGCCGCGATCCCGACGGTGATGGCGATCATCACCCCCGCCGCTTTCGCTTGGGCGCTGGTTCCGTCGGCGGCGGGGGGCTGGCTGCTGTTGCTGGCGCTGGCCGCGACGGGCAGTTGGCGGGCGTTTGCCCGCGCACTTCCACTCGTCGATCGGGGGAACGCCGCCGTCGAGCCGAGCGAAGGACAAACCGCCGCCCCCGCCCGCCCGGTGTTCGGCCGCCGCCGCACCTGACCCCTTGTCCATCCCGGCCGTGCAGGTCTAGGGAGGCCGCGAATCCTTAAAAAAGGGCGAAAGGCTGCACATGAACACCGTGATCATCCGCGAAGACGACCTCATCGAAACGATCGCCGACGCACTCCAGTACATCAGCTATTTCCATCCGATGGACTATATCCGCGCGCTCGGCGCCGCGTACGAACGCGAAGTCTCGCCCGCCGCCAAGGACGCGATGGCACAGATCCTCTCGAACAGCCGCATGTGCGCCGAGGGGCATCGCCCGATCTGCCAGGACACCGGCATCGTCACCGTCTTCATCAAATGGGGCATGGACTGCCGCCTCGACTCACCCCGCAGCCTGCAACAGGTCGTCGACGAAGGCGTGCGCAAGGCGTATCTCCACCCCGAAAACAAGCTCCGCGCCTCGATCCTCGCCGACCCCGCGTTCAGCCGCGTGAACACGAAGGACAACACGCCGTCGGTCCTCAACGTCGAGATGGTTCCGGGCGCGAAGGTCCATATCGACGTCGCCGCGAAGGGCGGCGGCAGCGAGAACAAGTCGAAGTTCAAGATGATGAACCCGTCGGACAGCATCGTCGACTGGGTGCTCGAAATGGTCCCGCAGATGGGCGCCGGCTGGTGCCCGCCGGGTATGCTCGGCATCGGTATCGGCGGCACCGCAGAAAAGGCGATGCTGCTCGCGAAACAGTCGCTCATGGATCCGATCGACATGACCGAACTGCTCGCGCGCGGGCCGTCGTCGCCGACCGAGGAGCTGCGCATCGAGCTTTATGAAAAGGTCAATGCGCTCGGCATCGGCGCGCAGGGGCTCGGCGGCCTCGCCACCGTGCTCGACGTCAAGATCGCCGACTGGCCGACGCACGCGGCGTCGAAGCCCGTCGCGATGATCCCGAACTGCGCCGCGACGCGCCACGCGCATGTGACGCTCGACGGCAGCGGCCCCGCCTTCCTCGAACCGCCGGTGGTCGCCGACTATCCCGAGATCGACTGGGCGCCCGACAAGGCGGCGATCCGCGTCGACCTCGACAACCTCACTCCCGAAGTCGTCGCAAGCTGGAAGCAGGGCGACCGCATCTTGCTCAACGGCAAGATGCTCACCGGCCGCGACGCCGCGCACAAACGCATCGCCGACATGCTCGCGAAGGGCGAAGAGCTGCCCGTCGAGTTCAAAGGCCGCGTCATCTATTATGTCGGCCCCGTCGATCCGGTCGGCGAGGAAATCGTGGGGCCCGCCGGCCCAACGACCGCGACGCGCATGGACAAGTTCATGGACATGATGCTCGATCAGGGCCTGCTCGCCTGCGTCGGCAAGGCCGAACGCGGTCCCGCCGCGACGCAAGCGATCGCCAAGCACAAGAGCGCCTATCTGATGGCGGTCGGCGGCGCCGCCTATCTCGTCGCGCGCGCGATCAAGGGATCGAAGGTGGTCGGCTTCGCCGACCTCGGCATGGAGGCGATCTACGAGTTCGAGGTCAGCGACTTCCCCGTCACCGTCGCGGTCGACAGCGAAGGCCAGAATGTCCACGTCAACGCGCCGAAGCTGTGGCAGAAGCGGATCGCCGACGAAGGGTTGCTGGAAAAGGCGTAAACGGCGGGAGGGCGGAGCGATGTCGAACCACGAACCCATCGACCTCTACGCCCCCCATTCGCCCGAACAGATCGCGCGCACGCTCAAGCGGATCATGGACGACCCGATGCCGGACGCGAAGGCGCGCGTGTTCGGCAAGGGCAGCGAGCGCGAGATGACGCTGCGTTACCGCCAGCGCAGCACGCGCACCAACATGGAGCCTGTGCTCGACGCGGTGATGGAATCGTACCGGGGCGGGACGCGGATCACCGGCACCTTCGGCACCCCGCCCGAGGCGCGCTATTTCCCCTTCATCTGGGTCGGTTTCCTCTCGCTGTTCGTGATCGGCGGCTTCCTCGCCTATCTCTATATCCCCGGCGCAGGACTGTTCGCGACGATCTTCGCGGGCATTCCGCTGCTGATGATCTTCGCCGGTCTCGCCGCCTTCCGTGCGCAGCCCGACCCAGCTGAAGACAAGGCCAAAATTCTCGCCTTCCTCGCCGAGGAAATCGACGCGCGTCCGCTCGCGTAACGGTAGGGTAACAGTAAGTCCCCGCCACGCGCTTGCGTTTCCCCGCGGGATCGGCACACTGGTTCGTATACGAAGCAGGCAGGGGACGCAGGATGGATTTTCGTGAGCTTGACCGACTGAACCGCCGCGACATGCTGCGCGGCACTGCGATGCTGGGGGCGGGCGCGGCGTTCATGCAGCCGCTTCCGCTCTGGGCGCAGTCGGGCACGATGACCGATATCCGCAAGGCGGCCGAGGCGGGCAAGGACGCCTCGATCAAGCGCATCCGCGACTGGATCGCCCTCCCCTCGATCGCCGCCGAGAACCGCAGCATGCCAGAGGGTGCGGCCTATATGGCCGAACTCGCGAAGGATGCGGGCTTCACCAATGTCGAGATCGTCCCCACCGATGGTCACCCGGGCGTCTTCGGCACGATCGACGTCGGCGCGAAGCGGACGCTCGGCATCTATTTCATGTACGACGTCAAACAGTTCGACCCCGCCGAATGGTCGTCGCCGCCGCTCGAAGGCAAGATGGTCGAACGCCCGGGTTTCGGTCAGGCAATCATGGGCCGCGGCGCGGTGAACCAGAAGGGCCCCGAGGCAACCTTCCTCGCCGCGCTCCACGCGATCCGCGCCGCGGGACGCAAGCTGCCCGTCAACATCGTGCTCGTCTGTGAAGGCGAGGAGGAGATCGGTTCGCCGCATTTCCGCCAGATCGCGACCAAGCCCAATGTCCTCGCCGCATTGAAGAAATGCGAAGGCATTTTCATTCCCTTCGCCTCGCAGGGCAAGACCGGCAACGTCACGGTCAACCTCGGCTCGAAGGGGATCATCGAACTCGAACTGATCGCGAGCGGCGAGAAATGGGGCCGCGGGCCGAAGGGCGACGTCCATTCGAGCCTGAAGGCCATGGTCGATTCGCCCGCATGGCGGCTCGTGCAGGCGCTCCAGACGCTCGTCACCGAGGGCGGCAACAAGCCCGCAATCGAGGGCTGGTTCGAAAATGTCCGCCCGCTGACCGATCGCGAGAAGACGCTGATCCGCGAAGCGGCAAAGGCGGGCGACGAAGCGCAGCAGAAGGCGGCGCTCGGCGTCACCCACTGGATCGACAACCTCTCCTATGATGACGCGCTGATCCGCCTCGCGCAGGAGCCGACGGTCAACATCGAGGGGCTCGTCGCGGGCTATACCGGCCCCGGCGGCAAGACGATCCTGCCTGGCAAGGCGGTCGCCAAGCTCGACCTGCGCCTCGTCCCCAACCAGACGCGCGCCGAGGCCGAGAAGAAGCTGCGCGCGCATCTCGACAAGCATGGTTTCACCGATGTCGAGGTGAAGGTCTCGGGCGGTTACGACCCGACCGAGGTCGCCGAGGACAGCCGCCTCGTCCGCTCCGAACTCGCCACCTACAGGAAGCTCGGCGTCGCGACGAGCCTCAACCCGCGCATGGCGGGGAGCTGGCCGGGGTCGACCTTCACGGCACCGCCGGTGTCGATCCCTGCCGCGCATTTCGGCATCGGCCACGGATCGGGGGCGCACGCCCCCGACGAATATTTCCTGATCGATTCGACCAATCCGAAGGTCGCAGGGCTCGTCGACGCGACGATGGGCTTTGCCGAATTCCTCTACGTGCTGGCGGCGATCAAATAGGGAGCGGCAGATGAGCGACCTCAACGGCGTCGCGCACGTCATCCTGACCGCGGGCGACTTTGCGCGCTCGACGGCCTTCTGGCGCGACATGATCCGCTATCTGGGTCTCAAGATCGTGCTCGACAGCGACTATATGCTCTATGGCGTCGGCGGCCGCACCGCGATCGGCATCCGCACGGGCAGCCCGGAGAATGCCGGAAAACGCTTCGATCAGGGCGCCCCCGGACTGCACCATGCCTGTTTCCGGATGCGCGACCGCGCCGCGGTCGACGCCGTCGGCGCCTTCCTGAACGGCCGCGACGATATCCATATCGTCCATGCGCCGCAGGAAGAGCCGTGGGCGCCCGGCTATTATTCGATCCTGTTCGAGGATCCCGACGGCATCCGGATCGAGTTCAACCATGTCCCCGGCGTCGGCCTGCTCGCCGACGGACAGGAAATCGGGAGCGCCGACGCGTTCGACGGGAGCTGATCGCCGCCCTGCCTAAAAGCCGTACACCAGCGTGAAGCGCGTTTGCGTGTCGACCTTTTCGATCCCCGGCGGCGGGCTCGTGTCGATCTGCGCCGAATAGGCGATGCGCGCCGACAGCGCGCCGGTCAGCTTGGCGTTGAGCGCGGTCTGCGAGCTGGTCGAGCTGTTGGCCTCGCCGATGATCGTCGAGGCAACCTGCGTCAGCCGCAGCGTCGGCGACAATTGCCAGCCGAAATCGAGACCCGCCAGCGCCGTCAGTTCGGTATCCTCGCCGCCGTTCACGAAATCGGTCTGGCGAAACGCCGGCCCGCCCTTCAGGCTGAGCGTCATCT
>Ga0247823_10002779_pt1 | contig 14403 bp, 11 predicted proteins | sample 13C_PalmiticAcid_2_FD_192426 | JGI IMG/M metagenome (GOLD analysis project Ga0247823, IMG submission 192426) | Soil microbial communities from agricultural site in Penn Yan, New York, United States - 13C_PalmiticAcid_Day30 | ecosystem: Environmental > Terrestrial > Soil > Agricultural land...
AGATGGCGAACACGAGCGCGATGGCCGTGAGCGCCTTCTCGCCGCCCGACAGCAGGTGGATGGTGCTGTTCTTCTTGCCCGGGGGCTGCGCCATCACCTGCACGCCGGCGTCGAGGATCTCGTCGCCGGTCATGATGAGCTTCGCGTTGCCACCGCCGAACAGGCTCGGGAACATGCGGCCGAATCCGTCGTTGACCTGGTTGAACGTGGCCATCAGCAGGTCGCGCGTCTCCAGGTCGATCTTGTGGATCGCGGCCTCGAGCGTGTTGATGGCCTCGGTCAGGTCGGCGTTCTGCGCATCGAGGAAGGTCTTGCGCTCGCGGGACGACGTGAGTTCGTCGAGCGCCGCGAGGTTCACCGCGCCGAGTGCGTTGATCTCGCGGCCGATGCGGTCGATCTCGCCCTGCAGGCCGTACAGCTTCACGCCGTTCTCGTTGATGTTCTGCTCGAGCGCGGCGAGGTCCACCGCGGCCGCAGTGAGCTGCTCCATGTACTGGGCGCCGCCCAGCTGCGCCGCCTGCTCTTCCAGCTGCAGCTTGGTGATGCGGTCGCGCAGCGGCTGCAGGCTCTGCTCGTGCGACAGGCGCTGCTCGTCGAGCTTGCGAAGGCGCAGCGTCAGGTCGTCGTATTCGCTGCGCTTGGCGCCGAGGGCCGACTCGCGGTCCAGGCGCACCGCCAGCGCCGCCTCCAGGCCCACCTGGGCCGAGGCGTCGGTCAGGCGGCCCAGTTCCTCGCGCAGCTGCGCCTCGGTCTGCGCGTTGCCCTGCACCTGCTGGGCGGACGTCTCGAGGCTGCGCTGCAGCTCGCCGCGGCGGGCGGCCAGCGCCCGCGAGGCGAACTGCGCTTCCTGGGCCTGGCGTTCGAGCGACCGCAGCTGCTCGCGCGCGTCGGCCAGGCGGCGTTCGGCGGCGATCACGCCCTCGTCCAGCTCGGCGTGGCGCTCCTGCGTGGTGGCGAGCTGCATGTCGAGTTCCTCGAACCGCGCCTCGCCCGTGGCGCGCCGTTCGTTCAGTTCCTCGAGCTGCGCGTCGATCTCGGCCAGTTCCTCGTCGAGCTGGCCACGGCGCGTGCTGGTCTGTTCGGCCTGCTGCGACAGGCGCAGCAGTTCCACCTGCATCTGGTGCGCCTTCGTCTGCGTCTCGCCGGCTTCGCGGCGTGCGGTGACGAGGCGCTGGGACGCATCGGTGTAGGCCGCCTCGGCACGCACGAGGGCGCCACGCGCGTCTTCGGCGATCAGGGTCTGGGCGCGCAGCTCGCGCTCCAGGTTCTCGATCTCCTGCGCGCGGGCGAGCATGCCGGCCTGCTCCGAATCGGGCGCGTAGAACGCGACCGAGAACTGGCCCACGGCATGCCCCTCGCGGGTCATGATCATCTCGCCGTGCGTGAGCTTGTCGCGCGCGGCCATGGCCTCGTCGATGCTGCCGGCGGTGTAGACGCCCTCGAGCCAGTCGTTGAGCAGCGCCTTCAGGCCGGCATCGCTCAAGCGCAGCAGGTCCGACAGGCGCGGCAGCGTCTGGTGGGTGTTCGCGATGGCGCCCTGCGGCAGGCTGTAGAACGCGAGCTTGGCCGGGGGGGCGTCGAGCGCGAAGGCGCGCACCGTCTCCAGGCGGCCCACCTCCAGCGCGCTGAGCTTCTCGCGCAGGGCCGATTCCAGCGCGGTCTCCCAGCCGGTCTCGATGTGCACCTTCTTCCACAGGCCCTGCATGTCCTCGAGGCCGTGCTTGGCGAGCCAGGGCTTGAGCTTGCCTTCCGTCTGCACCTTCTCCTGCAGCGCGCGGAGCGCGTCGAGGCGGGCGCTCAGGTCGGACTGGCGGCCGGTGTCGGCGTTGACCTGGTCCTGCTTCGCGCGGCGGTCGTCATCGAGCGCGGGCACCTGCTCGGTGAGTTCGTGCAGGCGTTCGTCGGCGACGGCGCGGGCTTCCTCGGCCACCGTGAACTGCGCCTTGAGGTCGTCCAGGCGGTCGAGGTCGGGCACGGCGAGCTGGCGGCGTTCGGTGTCGAGCTTCTCGCGGCGCTGCTGGAACTGCCGGTTCTGGTCTTCGATGTTGCGGCTGTCGGCCGCGAGCACCTGGATCTGCTGCTGCACGCCCGCGACGGCCGTGCGCTGCTCGTTGCTGCGGTTCTGCGCGGCGCGCACCGCATCCTCGACGGCCGGAAGGTTGCCGGCCTGCTCCTCGGCCTGCGCGGCGAGCACCTCGCTCTGCTCGTCGGCGCCGGCGATCTGGCCGGCGATGGTCTCGAGCTCTTCCTCGGCTGCCGCCTGGCGTTCAGCCCAGGTCTCGTTCTGCACCTTGAGTTCCACGAGGCGCTGCTCGACCCGCTGCCGCCCCTCGACGACGTAGCGGATGCGCTCCTCGAGCCGGCTCACCTCCAGCGCCGCTTCGGCGAGCGCGCCCTGGGCCGAGTGGAGTTCGTCGCTGGCGGCGTAGTGGGCCTGGCGCACGGTCTCCAGCTCGGCTTCGCCGTGGCGCAGCTCGGCGGTGCGGGCCTCCAGTGCGTTCGTGGCCTCCAGCACCTCCTTGCGCACACGGTCCTGCTCGCTCGCGGCGTCGCGGTGCTTCAGGAACCACAGCTGGTGCAGCTTCAGCGTGCCGGCGTCCTGCAGGCCGCGGTACCTGGTGGCCACCTCGGCCTGCTTCTCGAGCTTCTCGAGGTTGCTGGTGAGCTCGCGGAGGATGTCCTCGACGCGGGTGAGGTTCTCGCGGGTGTCCTTCAGCCGGTTCTCGGTCTCGCGCCGGCGTTCCTTGTACTTGGACACGCCCGCGGCTTCCTCGAGGAACAGGCGCAGCTCTTCCGGCTTGCTCTCGATGATGCGGCTGATGGTGCCCTGGCCGATGATGGCGTAGGCGCGCGGCCCGAGGCCGGTGCCGAGGAACACGTCCTGCACGTCGCGGCGGCGCACGGGCTGGTTGTTGATGAAGTAGCTGCTGGTGCCGTCGCGCGTGAGCACGCGGCGCACGGCGATCTCGGTGAACTGGTTCCACTGGCCGCCGGCACGGGCGTCCTCGTTGCTGAACACCAGTTCGACGCTGGCGCGGCTGGCGCCCTTGCGGTTGCCCGAGCCGCTGAAGATCACGTCCTGCATGGACTCGCCGCGCAGCTCGCTCGCCTTCGATTCGCCGAGCACCCAGCGCACCGCGTCCATGATGTTGGACTTGCCGCAGCCGTTCGGCCCCACCACCCCCACCAACTGGCCCGGCAACTGGAAGTGCGTGGGATCGGCGAACGACTTGAAGCCCGAGAGCTTGATGGAGTTCAGACGCATGGGAGGTGAGAGCCCTGGACAGGGCGGCCAGGACCGCCTAAGTGCTTGATTTATTTGAAAAAACTAACCGACGGCGGAGCGTCCGGCGAGGCGCGATGATACCATCGGCCCCCTCGCGGAAATCCCGCAAAACCCCATCCCGACCCGATCGACCGCCATGGCCAAGATGTCCTCCAAAGTCGCCCCGCCCAAGAACAAGCCCACCGCGGCCACGGGCCACCGCGAGAAGCCGGCCAACCCGCCGAGCGCACCGAGCAAGCAGCTCGACGTGTTCCCGAACCCCACCCCGAAGCGCGACTACGCGATCCAGTTCCAGGTGCCCGAGTTCACCTGCCACTGCCCGCTGACCGGCCAGCCCGACTTCGCCCACTTCACGATCGACATGATCGCGGACAAGCTGTGCGTCGAGCTCAAGAGCCTGAAGATGTACATGTGGAGCTACCGCCACGAAGGCGCGTTCCACGAGAAGGTGACGAACGACATCCTCGACGACATCGTCCGCGCCACCGACCCGCGTTTCATCCGCATCACCGCGAAGTGGTACGTGCGCGGCGGCATCTACACGAACGTCGTGGCCGAGCACCGCAAGAAGGGCTGGAAGCCGCAGCCCGTGGTCGTGATGCCCGTCCACTCGGCCGCCACCGGCCTGGCCTGACCGGCGCAAAGCCCTGCGGGCACGCCGTGATTGCGGCGGCCGATTGCGGACGGCCCGCCATTGCATGACGATGGCGGCTCCTCGCCCCCTCAGAAGGACTCGTCCATGGCCTCCCCCCGCAACGTCGCCGTCATCGTCGGCAGCCTCCGCAAAGCCTCGCTGAACCGCAAGCTCGCCCTGGCCATCGCGGCCCTGGCCCCGCCCACGCTGAAGTTGTCCATCGTGGAGATCGGCGACCTGCCGCTCTTCAACGAGGAGTGGGAGGCCAACCCGCCGAAGCCCGCCGCGGACTTCAAGGCCGCCATCCAGGCCGCCGACGCGGTGCTCTTCGTCACCCCCGAGTACAACCGCTCGGTGCCGGGCGCGCTGAAGAACGCGATCGACGTGGCCTCGCGCCCCTACGGCAAGAGCGCCTGGAGCGGCAAGCCGGGCGCCGTGATCAGCGCCTCGCCCGGGGCCATCGGCGGCTACGGGGCCAACCACCACTTGCGCCAGTCCTGCGTGTTCCTGAACATCCCGCTGCTGCCGCACGAGGCCTACATCGGGCAGGCCCACACTTTGTTCGACGACGCCGGAAACCTCAAGAACGATGGCACCAAGGATTTCCTCAATCAGTTCCTCGCCCGCTTCGGCCCCTGGATCGAAAGCAACCTCCCCCAGTGAGGCCGGCGAGCCGGCGCCGCGCCGGTGGCCGGCGTACCAGAAGTACGACGTCGACGTGCGCCCGAGCGCCATCGACGGCCAGGGTGTGTTCGCCGCCGAAGCCATCCCGCGCTGGACCAAGATCGGCGAGATCCGCGGGGAATCGATCAGCGTGATCGACGCCCGCATCCGCGCCACCCGCCACGAGCGGGTGATGATCGTGGAGATCTCGCCCGACAAGGCCATCGACTTCCACAAGTCGACCGACCCGATGCGCTACACCAACCATTCGTGCGACGCCAACGCACGCCTGGCCGTGCAGAACGGGCGGGTCGAGTTCTACTCCCTCCGCGCCATCTCGCCGGGCGAGGAGATCACCGTGAGCTACGGCGAGACCCACCACGAGGGCCGGCTGGCCTGCCGGTGCGGCGCCCCGGGTTGCGCCGGGAAGCTCTGACGACACGTCCTGTCACGCGGACGCCCATCCGCGTCACGACACCGTCACCGCGCGGGCCTACGGTCCTTGTTTTCAACGAGGAGAACGTTCCATGCGCCTTTCCTTCCTTGGCCTGGCCCTCGCCTGCGCCGTCGCCTTCACCGCCCCGGCCTCGGCCCACGACCGCAGCCGCTTCGACAGCCCGCTCGTCGTCGGCCACCGCGGTGCGAGCGGCTACCTGCCCGAGCACACGCTCGAGAGCTACGCCCTGGCCATCGAGCTGGGCGCCGACTTCATCGAGCCCGACGTCGTGGCCACGAAGGACGGCCACCTGATCACGCGCCACGAGCCGAACATCACGAACACCACCGACGTGGCAAGCCGCCCCGAGTTCGCCTCGCGCCGCCGCACCGCGGTGGTCGACGGCGCCACGGAAGAAGGCTTCTTCGCCTCCGACTTCACGCTCGCCGAGATCCGCACCCTGCGCGCGAAGCAGCCGTTCGCGGACCGCCCGCAGCAGTTCAACGGCAAGCTCGGCATCGCCACGCTCGAGGAAGTGGTCGAACTCGCCAAGCGCAAGGGCCGCGAGGTGGGCCGCACCGTGGGCGTCTACATCGAGACCAAGCACCCCACCTACCACCAGAAGCTGGGCCTGCCGCTCGAGCAGCGCATCCTCAACGTGCTGACCCGCGCGGGCTGGAACTACCGTGAAGCCCCGGTGTTCATCCAGTCGTTCGAGCAGGCGAACCTGAAGCAGCTCAACAAGATGACCCGCGTCAAGCTGATCCAGCTGATCGACGCGAACGACGTGAAGCCCGACGGCTCGCTCGACTTCACCGCCCCGTACGACCGCCCGTACGACTGGACGGCCTCGGGCAACCCCGCCCTGCTCGCCCGCACCTTCGCGTACCTGACCACCGACGCCGGCCTGCGCGAGGTCAAGACCTACGCCGACGGCATCGGCCCGTGGAAGCGCTACATCGTCAGCACCGTCGTCGACCCGAACGGCACCGGCCCCGGCGAAGCCAAGCTGAAGCTCCTCCCGCCCACCGACCTGATCGCCCGCGCCCACAAGGCCGGCCTGCTCGTGCACGCCTACACCTTCCGCAACGAGCAGAGCCGCCTGCCGAGCGACTACGCCGGCAACCCGGTCAACGAGTACCTGCAGTACTTCGAACTGGGCATCGACGGGCTGTTCTCGGACTTCGCGGACACGGCCGTGGCCGCGCGCGTGCTCTACAAGCTGAAGAACGAACCGAAGTTCGGGGAGTGCTTCACCGGGGAAGCCAAGCCCTGGCAGTGCGACTGATTCAAAACCGTTGGTCACCCCGGCGAACGCCGGGGCCCACCGTCCCCGCAGCGCGCTTCGACCGCGGTGGATCCCGGCGTTCGCCGGGATGACCCGGGTCGGGGGAGAAGCATCTTGAAACGCCTCCCCCGCCCCCGGAGTACCGGATAATCCCCCGGATGAACCCGCTGCTCTCCCGCCTGCACCCGTACCCGTTCGAACGCCTGCGCGTCCTCACGAAGGACATCACGCCGAACCCGGCGTACAAGCCCATCAGCCTCGGCATCGGCGAACCCAAGCACGCCACGCCCCAGCTGATCAAGGACGCGCTGGTCGAAGGCCTGTCCGGCCTCGCCGTGTACCCGGCCACCGCGGGCGATCTGGCCCTGCGGGAAGCCATGGTGAACTGGATGCAGCGCCGGTACGGGGTCACCGTGGACCCGGCCTCCGAGGTGCTGCCGGTCAACGGCTCACGCGAGGCCCTGTTCGCGCTGGCGCAGACCGTCGTCGACCCCACGAAGTCCAACGCCACGGTCGTCTGCCCCAACCCGTTCTACCAGATCTACGAAGGCGCGGCCCTGCTGGCCGGCGCCCGCACCCACTACGTCAACAGCGACCCGAAGCGCAACTTCGCGTCCGACTGGGCCAGCGTGCCCGAGGACGTGTGGGCCGGCACCCAGCTGCTGTACGTCTGCTCGCCCGGCAACCCCACCGGCGCGGTGATGCCGCTCGAGGAGTGGAAGCTGCTGTTCGAGCTGAGCGACCGCTTCGGCTTCGTGATCGCGTCCGACGAGTGCTACTCCGAGATCTACTTCCGCGAGGAAGCGCCCCTCGGTTCGCTGGAAGCCGCCGCCAGGCTCGGCCGCACGGGCTACCGCAACCTGATCGCGTTCACGAGCCTGTCCAAGCGCTCGAACGTGCCGGGCCTGCGCTCGGGCTTCGTGGCGGGCGACGCCACGCTGATCAAGCAGTTCCTGCTGTACCGCACGTACCACGGCAGCGCCATGGGCCCCATGGTGCAGCACGCGAGCATCGTCGCCTGGAACGACGAGGCCCACGTCGTCGAGAATCGCGAGAAGTACCGCCGCAAGTTCGCCCAGGTCACCCCGGTGCTGTCCGAGGTGCTCGAGGTGGCCCTGCCCGATGCCGGTTTCTACCTCTGGGCCGGCGTGCCGGGCGACGACGTCGCCTTCGCCCAGGGCCTGCTGGCTCAATACAATGTCGCCGTGTTGCCGGGCAGCCTGCTCGCCCGGGAAGCCCACGGCATCAACCCCGGCGCCGGGCGTGTCCGCCTGGCCCTCGTCGCCGAAGTCGACGAATGCCTGGAAGCCGCCCAGCGGCTCGCCGCGTTCGCCCGTTCCCTCGCCCTCTGATCACCGCATCACCATGACCAACCAGCTCCAATCCACCATCGAACTCGCCTGGGAAGCCCGCGCGTCCATCACCGCCGACAACAGCCCCGAGGTGCGTGCCGCCGTCGACGCGGTGATCACCGACCTGAACAGCGGCAAGCTGCGCGTCGCCGAACGCCAGGGCGTGGGCCAGTGGACCGTCAACCAGTGGGTCAAGAAGGCCGTGCTGCTGTCGTTCCGCCTGAACGACAACAAGCTGATCGAGGCCGGTGGCCTGAGCTTCTTCGACAAGGTGAAGCCGAAGTTCGCGGACCTGGACGAGGCCGAGATCCGCGCCACCGGCGTGCGCATCGTTCCGCCGGCCGTGGCCCGCCACGGTTCGTTCCTCGCGAAGAACGTCATCATGATGCCGTCCTACGTGAACATCGGCGCCTACGTCGACGAAGGCACCATGGTCGACACGTGGGCCACCGTCGGCTCGTGCGCCCAGATCGGCAAGAACGTGCACCTTTCGGGCGGCGTCGGCATCGGCGGCGTGCTGGAGCCGCTGCAGGCCAACCCCACCATCATCGAGGACAACTGCTTCATCGGCGCCCGTTCCGAGATCGTGGAAGGCGTGATCGTCGAGGAGAACTCGGTGATCTCGATGGGCGTGTTCATCGGCCAGAGCACCAAGATCTACGACCGCGCCACCGGCGAGGTCACCTACGGCCGCGTGCCGTCGGGTTCGGTCGTCGTGGCCGGCAGCCTGCCGAGCGCCGACGGCAAGTACAGTCTGTACTGCGCGGTGATCGTCAAGCGCGTCGACGCGCAGACCCGCTCGAAGACCAGCATCAACGACCTGCTCCGCGCCTGACGCGCGGCACGGCGCCGACCGGGGAGCGGCGCCGCGGTTTCCCCATCCGCCGGGCCCTCGCCCGGCGGTTCCGACCAGCCCGAGAAGATCTGAAACGAGGACAGCGATGGCAGCGACGAATGGCGGCAACATGGAGCGGGTGCTCCGCCTGATGGCGGAGAAACACGCTTCCGACGTGTACCTCTCGGCCAACACGCCGATCCTCATCAAGATCAACGGGCAGATCCTGCAGCTGAGCGACCAGCCGCTGAGCCCGGCCCAGCCCCGCCAGCTGCTCGCCGAACTGCTCACCCCCACGCAGCTGGAAGACCTCGAGGACACGGGCGAACTCAACATCGGCATCGGCCTGTCCGGCGTCGGCACGTTCCGCCTGAGCGCGTTCCGCCAGCGCGGCTCCATCGCCGCCGTGTTCCGGCACATCCCGCACGACATCCCGGCGCTCGGCAGCCTGAACCTGCCGCCCATCCTGAACACCCTCGTGCTCGAGAAGCGCGGCCTGATCCTGCTCGTGGGCGCCACCGGCACCGGCAAGAGCACCACGCTCGCCGCGATGCTCGAGCAGCGCAACCAGCAGATGGCCGGCCACATCCTGACCATCGAGGACCCGATGGAGTTCGTGTTCACGAACAAGCGCTCGATGGTCAACCAGCGCGAGGTGGGCCGCGACACGCAATCGCTGCAGGTCGCGCTGAAGAACGCGCTGCGCCAGGCCCCGGACTGCATCTACATCGGCGAAATCCGCGACCGCGAGACCATGACCGCGGCCATCTCGTACTCGCTGTCGGGCCACCTCGTGCTGTCCACGCTCCACGCGAACAACAGCTACCACGCGCTCGGCCGGATCCTGTCGTTCTACTCGCCCGAGTCGCGCCCCGCGCTGCTGGCCGACCTGGCCTCGGGCCTGAAGGCCATCGTGTCGCAGCGCCTCGTGCGCGCGTCCGCCGGCGGCCGCATGCCGGCCGTCGAGGTGCTGCTGAACACCAAGCTCGTCGCCGAGTTCATCGAGAAGGGCGACTTCGGCGGCGTGAAGGAGTCGATGGAGAAGTCGCTGGCCGAAGGCTCGCAGACCTTCGAGGCCGAACTCGCCCGCTTGATCGGCGAAGGCTTCATCACGCGCGAGGAAGGCCTCGCGTATGCCGACTCGCCCACCAACCTGATGTGGCGCCTGGCGAACGACATGGAGCCGGTCTCGCGCCAGGCCCCGAAGAAGGAAGAGCCCGACGCCGACCAGCCCACGTTCACCGAGATCACGCTCGACGTGCCGGCCGACGAAGGTCGCGCGAGCGGCTTCGCCACGCGGTTCTGATTCCCTTTTCCTCTCTCCGCAGTCCCTCCCGATGTCCGCCACGCTGGAACTCACCGAAGCCCTGCTCGCCCGCGCCTCCGTCACACCCGACGACGCCGGCTGCCAGGCCCTGATCGCCGACCGCCTGCGTCCGCTCGGGTTCACCTGCGAGACGGTCGAGAGCGGCCCCGACACCTTCCGGGTGACGAACCTGTGGGCCGTGCGCCGCGGCGCCCCGGGCAAGAAGCTGCTGATGTTCGCGGGCCACACCGACGTGGTGCCCACCGGCCCGCTCACGCAGTGGACCAGCGACCCGTTCGTGCCCACGCACCGCGGCGGCAAGCTGTACGCCCGCGGCGCGGCCGACATGAAGACGTCCATCGCCGCGATGGTGGTGGCCGTCGAGGAGTTCGTCGCGGCCCGCGGCGACACCTGCGGCAGCATCGCGCTGCTGATCACCAGCGACGAGGAAGGCCCCGCCACCGACGGCACCGTCAAGCTCGTCGAGCTGCTGCGCGAGCGGGGCGAACGAATCGACTACTGCATCGTGGGTGAACCCACGTCGGTCAACACCCTCGGCGACGTCATCAAGAACGGCCGGCGCGGCTCGCTGTCGGGCAAGCTCACGGTCAAGGGCATCCAGGGCCACATCGCCTACCCGCAGCTCGCGAAGAACCCGATCCACCTCGCCGCGCCCGCGCTCGCCGAACTGGCCGCGTTCGACTGGGATGCCGGCAACACCTACTTCCCGGCCACCAGCTGGCAGTGCTCGAACATCCACGCGGGCACCGGCGCCACCAACGTGATCCCGGGCGAACTGGTCGTCGACTTCAACTTCCGCTTCTCCACCGAGTCCACGCCCGACTCCTTGAAGGCGCGTGTGGTGGAAGTGCTCGACCGCCACGGCCTCGACCACCACATCGCGTGGACCCTGGGCGGCGAACCGTTCCTCACGCCCGTGGGCGACCTGAGCGACGCGATGACCGAGGCCATCCGCGCCGAGACGGGCTACAGCCCCGAGCTGTCCACCACCGGCGGCACGTCCGACGGCCGGTTCATCGCGAAGATCTGCCCGCAGGTCGTCGAGTTCGGCCCCATCAACGAAACCATCCACAAGATCGACGAACACGTCGACGTCGCAAGCATCGATCCGCTGAAGAACATCTACCGGCGGACCCTGGAGAACCTGCTGTCATGACCCTGATCGACTTCATCACCGCGCAAAGCGCCCGCCTGAAAGAGGCGGGCGTTTCGTTTGGGCACGGCACCACCAACGCCTTCGACGAAGCCGCCTGGCTCGTCACGTGGGCGCTGGGCATGCCCATCGACGCCCTGGAAACCCAGGCGCAGCGCGCCATCACGCCGGAAGAGTTCACGAAGGCCGACGACATCATCGCCCGCCGCATCGACTCGCGCCTGCCCGCCGCCTACATGACGAAGCAGGCCTGGCTGCAGAACGTGCCGTTCTACGTGGACCAGCGCACCATCATCCCGCGCAGCTTCATCGCCGAACTGCTCGCCGACGGCGAAGGCGACGGCACGCTCGACGCGTGGCTGTCCGACAAGACCCACGCCGTGCTCGACCTGTGCACCGGCAACGGCAGCCTCGCCGTGATCGCCGCCATGGCCTACCCCGAGATCACGGTGGACGCCACCGACATCTCCGACGAGGCGCTGGCCGTGGCCCGCATCAACGTCGACCAGCACAAGCTCGGCAAGCGCATCACCCTCTTCAAGGGCGACCTGTTCGAGAAGGTGCGCGGGCCGTACGACCTGATCGTGTGCAACCCGCCGTACGTCAACGCCGACAGCATGGCCCACCTGCCCGACGAGTACCAGAAGGAACCGGCCCTCGCGCTGGCCGGTGGCGACGACGGCATGGACCTCGTGCGCCGCATCCTGAAGGACGCGCCCGCCTACATGACCCGCGACGCCGTGCTCGTGCTCGAGATCGGCAACGAACGCGAGCACTTCGAGGCCGCGTTCCCGCGCCTCGAGGTGGCGTGGCTGGAAGCCAGCGCCGGGGCCGACCAGGTGCTGCTGGTGACGCGCGAGAGCCTGCTGCGGGCCGCCAGGAAGTAAGTCACTTTCCTTTCGCCGGCCCGGGCACCGGCATGCCGCGGTACTTCCGCACAGGCGCGGCGGTGGATGCGCCGTAGCGTGCGGTGCCGGCCTCGCCGGCGTCGAGGGTCGCCTGGTCGATCGCGTCGAGGGCCTCCTGCAAGGGCCCGACGAAGCCGCCTCCCCCGTCGGGTGGCGCGGCGCCCTCGCCTTCGAGTGCACGCAGAACGTCTTCGCTGAACGATGTCGATTGCCGGGAGCCCATGGCGCGTCCTCCATCCGGTGGCGTGCCGCAGGAGTCTGGGCGGCCGGTCGGACCAGTCTAGGCAGCCCGTCCCGGCGTGCCCATCCTCAAGCTTGGCGATGGACCGGGAAGTCCACTTCCCTCTTCCGCGGGACGCGCCACCCGGGGCGGGGTGATACATTTTCGCGGGACAAGGGGAGAGACAACGACATGCACGACCTCCACGCGGCCGAGCCGCGCGCCGAGTCGTTGCCCGTGCGCTTCACCGCCTCGGGCAGCGAGTACTTCCGCATCTGGATTTCCAACCTGCTGCTGACGCTGCTGACGCTCGGGCTGTACTTCCCGTGGGCGAAGGTGCGCAAGCTGCGCTACTTCTACGGCAACACCTGGGTCGGCGACCACGCCTTCGACTTCCACGGCGACCCGAAACGCATGCTGCGCGGCACGGTGCTGGTGGGTGTCCTGTTCATCGCCTACGGCCTGGCGGGGGAATTCGCCACGTCCGCAGGCATCGTGGCGCTGGTCCTCGTCGCGGCCATCATGCCGGCGCTGTTCCTCGCCTCGCTGCGCTTCCGCATGGCCAACACCAGCTGGCGCGGGCTGCGGTTCCATTTCGGCGGCGGCATGGCCGGCGCCTACAAGGCCCTGCTGCCCGCGATCGTGCCCGCGGTGCTGGTTCTCGGCTTCACGCTGACGATCCCGGAACCGGCCGACGGCGCCGACGCGCCGTCGGTGTCGCAGGTGGAAGAAGCGCCGGCGCAGGACGCGGAAGGCGATGGCAATGGCGAAACTTCCGGAACCCCCTCCGAAGACGCCGGCGATGCCGAGGAGGGGGAACAGCTCGAGACCGTCGGCGGGCCCGTGGCCGTGCGCGAGACCGCATCGTCCCCGCCCGAATGGCTCCAGGTGTCGGTGGGCTTCGCCGTGCTCGGCACCCTGCTGCTGATGCCGCTGATCCTCTGGGGCATCAAGCGCTACCAGCACGGCCACTACGCACTCGGTGACGTGCAGACCCGCCTGAAGACCGACCCCGCCGAGTTCTACCTGCTGTTCCTGAAGGCCGCTGGCGTGTCGGTGCTGGCCACCGTCGTGATCGCGATTGCGGTGGTCCTCCTCGCCGCCCTGCTGGGCGTCGCGGGCATCTTCGGCGGCGAACGTGCCGAAAGCGCCGGCTCGGTGCTCACCATCATCGCCTTCGTGGTGGTGGGCACGGCGGGTTACCTCGCGCTGCTCGTCGTCAGCAACACCTACCTGGCCTCGCGCCTGCAGAACCTCGTGTGGAACGGCACGCGCAGCCCCGAGCTGCAGTTCCGGAGCGACCTGAGGCTGCGGCCCCTGATGGCCCTCACGCTGAAGAACTGGCTGCTGATCGTGCTCACGCTGGGCCTGTACTGGCCGTACGCGGCCGTGGCCTCGGCGCGGCTGAAGCTGCAATCGGTCACCGTGCACACGAACGGCCCGCTCGACGACCTGACGGCCCGTGCGGGCCGCGCCGGCGCCGCCGATGCCTCGGGCGACGCCGCGGGTGAGCTGTTCGGGCTGGACGTGGGCCTCTGACCCTTCGCGACGAATGACCGCGTCCCCCGACCGCCTGGCGGCCCGCTACTTCGACGGCGTGTCCGCACGCGGGCGCGAAGCCGAGGTGTGGATCGACGGCGACCGGCTCCGCATCGCCGCGGACGACGGCGAACCCGACGCCATCCCGATGCGCCACGTGCAATGGCCCGAACGCCAGCGGCACGGCGCGCGCCAGGCCCACCTGCGCGACGGCGGCGCGCTGCACTTCGCCGACCCGTTCGCCTTCGACCAATGGGCCCGCCGCAACGGGCTGGGTGAATCGTGGGTCGTGAAGGCCCAGCAGAGCTGGCGGTGGACCGCCTGGGCCACGCTCGCGCTGCTCGGGCTGTGCGGCGCGCTGTACGCCTGGGGCCTGCCGCTCGGCACACGCGCCGCGCTCGCCTTCGTGCCCGAGACCTTCGACAAGGAGCTGGGTGAACTCGTGTTGCGGTCGGTGCAGTCCGAAGGCTGGCTCCAGCCCACCGAACTGCCCGCCGGCCAGCAGCAGCGCCTGCGCGCCGCCTGGTCCCGCGCGGCCACGAAGGCCGGCCCGTCGGTCGCGCGCATCGACCTGCACTTCCACAAGAGCGGCATCGGCCCCAACGCCTTCGCGCTGCCGGGGGGCCACGTGGTGCTGACCGACGAGATGGTGAAACTCGTCGACGGCCACGAGGACATGGTGGTGGGCGTGCTCGCGCACGAGGCCGCCCACGTGCAGCACCGCCACGGCATGCGGATGCTGGTGCAGGCCACGCTGCTCGG
>Ga0247823_10002780_pt1 | contig 14398 bp, 6 predicted proteins | sample 13C_PalmiticAcid_2_FD_192426 | JGI IMG/M metagenome (GOLD analysis project Ga0247823, IMG submission 192426) | Soil microbial communities from agricultural site in Penn Yan, New York, United States - 13C_PalmiticAcid_Day30 | ecosystem: Environmental > Terrestrial > Soil > Agricultural land...
GTATCTTTCCGTCCCAGTTCCCCGAAGGCCGACGCGCTGCGCCGCGCCCGCTCTCTATCTCTCTCTCCCTTGCCATCGATGAAGCATCTCTACACCGTCGCGCTCGTTGCGCTGTTCCTGTCCGCCCTGTCCGCCACCGCGCAGACGCCCGACCTCTCGCGCCGAGACGTCGTCACCGGGTTGAAGATCCCCGTCGAGATCACGTGGGGTCCCGACGACTGGATCTGGTTTGCCGAAAAGGGAGGCCGCGTCGGCCGCGTCAATCCGGGCACCGGCGAGATCCGCACGATCCACCAGGTCGGTGATCTGTGGGAGTCGAACGAGGCGGGACTCGTCGGCATGTCGGTCTACCGGACGCTGCGCGACACGCCGTACGTGTTCCTCGCCTACACCTACTACGAGCAGTTGGAGGTGCGCCTGAAGCTGGTGCGCTTTCGCTACGACGGGACCGCGCTGCGCGACTCGACCGTGATCTTCCATCGAGTGGCGGCCAACGCCCATTCGGTCGGCGGGCGCATGACGTGGACACCCGACCGCCGGATTCTCATGACCGTCGGCGACGCCGATCAGGAGATGTTCCCGCAGAGCCCGTGGTTCCTCGGCGGCAAGGTGCTTCGCATGAACTTCGATGGCAGCGTGCCGACGGACAATCCCTCGGCCTCCGCGCCGACGCCGGTCAACCTCCTCTGGTCCTGGGGCCATCGCGACGGACGCGGCATCGTCGCGCTGCCGAACGGCACGGTCTACGGAGTCGAGCAGGGCAAGGACTCGGTCGACGAGCTCAACAACATTCAGCGCCGGCGCAACTACGGCTGGCCGCGCGTCATCGGAACGTGCGACCAGGTGGCCGAGCAGAAGTTCTGCTCCGACTCGAACGTCGTAGTGCCCGCGCGCATGTGGCGCACGAACATCTTCCCGAGCAGCGTCGACTACTACAACAGCACGGCGATACCGGAGTTCAACGGCTCGCTCCTGATGACGACGCTCGACGAACGCGACCTGCGCCAGCTCACGCTCGGCGGCGCGTCGGTCACCGGCGAGACCATCCACTTCGACGAGGAGTTCGGACGGCTGCGCGATCTCTGCATCGCGCCCGACGGACGCATCTTCCTCGCGACGAGCAACCGCGACGAGAAGGGAGTCGGCACGAACTATCCCGGCGCCGACAAGATCATCGAGATCGGCGGCAACCGCGCGCTTGCGCTGCTCGGCACGCCGGAGATCACGGGGGATTCCGCGCTGAGCTTCCGAGGCAGCGACAGCGTGCACGCCTCGTTCAACGCCTCGAACTTCGGCGCCAACAACGTCTTCACGCTCGAGCTCAGCGATGAGACCGGGAGCTTCGGCGCCCCGCGTGTCATCGGCACGCTCGCCGGCTCCAGCGGCGGCACGATCTCGGGCATCATGCCATGCGATCCGTCGGGCTCGAGCCGCTTCCGCTTTCGCGTCACGTCCACATCGCCATCGCAGACGAAGATCGACGCAACGACCGGCTTCCGGATCATCCCCGCGCTGGCGGCCGTGATCTCGCCGAGCGTCGACGTCACGATCTGTCCCGGCGACAGCATCACGTTGCGCGGACGGCTCGGCGTCGAGAATCGATGGTCGACCGGCGAGATGGGCGACCAGATCACTGTCCGCGAGCCGGGCAACTACTTCGTCACCGCGTACTCCAACGGCTGCTCGAGTGTCTCCGACACCATAACCGTCGCGCTGGCTCCGCTGCCGCAGCCGGTGATCTCGCAGCTCGGCACCAACACGCTCGATGCCGGCGGCGGCTTCTCCGCGCACGTGTGGTACCGCAACGACACACTCATTCCCGGAGCGGTCAGCCGCGCGTACGTTGCGACCGAATCCGGCACCTACACGGTGCGCGTCAAGAGCTCGCTCGGCTGCTGGAACATCTCATCGCCGTTCGTCTTCGAGCTGCCCACCGGCGTCGAGAGCGAAGCGCTCGCGACCGCCGCGCTGCGACTCTCGCCGCACCCGACGAGCGGACGCCTCAGCGTCGAGCTCGCCGCGATCGACGGAGGCGTCGTCGAGATCGTCGTCAGCGACATGAGCGGGCGCACGGTCATGCGCGTGACCGACGATGCCGCGCGCGGCGACTATCGCCGCGACCTCGACGTGCGTGCGCTTGCCGCTGGCAGCTATCTGCTCCGCGTGACGTGTGGAGAGAAGGTGTGGGGTGGTCGGTTCGTCCGTGAGTGACGCGCGCCTCTGATGCGACTTCTGCGGCCCGTGCGTTTCGGCGACACGGGCCGTGGTGTTTCATCCCTTCGCCATGCGAGCTCCACGCAGCGTCCTGACGACCTCGCCGAGGGCAACGATCGCCGCGTCGATCTCGGCCTCGCTCGTGTACCGGCTCAGCGAGAATCTCACAGCGGCGCGCGCCTGCTCCGGCGGCAGGCCCATCGCGAGGAGCACGTGGCTCGGCTGCGGGGAGCCCGAGGTGCAGGCCGAGCCGTTGGAGACGGCGACGCCGCGGAGATCCATCCCCACGATGAGCGCCTCGCCATCGAGCTCGGCGGCGTCGTCGAACGTGATGCTCAGGATGTTCGGAAGCGAGGTGTCGCGGGGCGTGATCGTCCGCACGCCGTCGATCGTCGCGACGATGCCGGCGTGGAGCCGGTCGCACAACCATTGCATGCGTGCCGCGCTCGCGTCGAGCTGGTCGAGCGCGAGGCGGGCGGCCAGCGCCAGGCCCGCGACGAGCTCGACGGCCTCGGTTCCGCCGCGACGGTTGCGCTCCTGCGAGCCACCGTGCATGAGCGGCTCGATCTCGATTTCCTTGCGCAGCCAGAGCACGCCGACGCCGCGTGGACCGTGCAGCTTGTGCGCGGTCAGCGACAGCATGTCGACGCCGAGCGCGCGGGGTTCGACGGGGACCTTCCCGAAGCTCTGCACCGCGTCGCAGTGAACGAGCGCGCCGCACTCGCGCGCAACCGCCGAGAGCTCCGCGATCGGGTTCACCGCGCCGGTCTCATTGTTGGCGTGCATCAGGGAGACCAGCGGCGCCACCGTTCGATCGACACCCTCGAGCGCAGTACGAAGCGCGTCGGGAGTGGTGCGTCCCGCGCCGTCGACATCGACGTAGCGCACGCTGGCGCCGAGCCGCTCGAGGTGCTCGGTCGGGCCGAGCACCGCGTGGTGTTCGGTTCGCGCGGTGATGATCGTCGGCCAGACGTGCTCGCGCAGACGGCAGGCGAGGGCGTATCCCTTGATCGCGGCATTGTTCGCCTCGGTGCCGCCCGAGGTGACGATGATCTCCCGCGGCTCGGCCGCGAGGATGCGCGCGAGCGCCTCACGCGACTCGTCGAGCATCGCGCGGGCGCGCTGTCCGACGCGGTGCACAGAGCTGGCGTTGCCGAACGCATCGGCGCGCACCTCGGCGATGCGCTCGATCACTTCGGGCGCCATCGGCGTCGTCGCGGAATTGTCGAGATAGATCATCTCACCTGCGGTGGCCTACAGCGTGTCGACCCGTTTGCGTCCGGGGAAGCCGTCCTCGATCCGATGCCAGTACTCGATCGTCTCCTCACCGAGACGGAAGCAGAGGTAGACCTCTTCGCCGTTGCGGCGGATCGTCGGGAAGTCGACGAGTCCGGTTTCGATGTCCTTCACCTGGATGCCCTGACTCACGAGGCCCTTGTGGATCTCGATGATCTGCTCGACCTCGGGCGGATACGGCGCGGTCCCGTTGGTGCCGAGCGAGGTGAAGTACCGGTGGCCGCGAATGTCGTAGCCGCGCTCGTCGAGCGTGCGCTTGAGGTCGCGCATCCGCGTCAGTTGCGCGATGACCTGCGGCAGCATCGCCTGGGCTTCGGCGAGCGTGAAGTGAATGACGTGATGATACTGCATATCGGACGCGAAAGTACGCAATCGCTCCGACGCAACGGGCCGGTCGCGGCGATGGCTCGAGGAGGGATGTCACCCCTCGTCGAGCCATCGCTTGGTTCTCCACGCCGCTGGCGCTGCGCGCTCCCGGCGCTCAAGCGCCGGGCTGAGGGGTCAAGCCTCGTGAACGAGGCTCGCGCATGAAGCCGCGCCAGTGCATTGCCGAGGACGACGCATCGCCGTGGGCTCGATGCGCGGCGCAGGTGCGCGCCGCGCCCTATGACAATCGCAGTGGTGACGTCAAATCGCGAGCGCTCCCAGAGCGCTCGCACCGAGCCCACGCCGCCCGCGATCGCTCTCGGCGATACACTGCCGCGGCTCCATGCGCGAGCCCCGTTCACGGGGCTTGACGCGTCAGCCCGGCGCTTGAGCGCCGGGGGCGCATGGCGCATCCGGCGCATGCCGCATTCGGGGCGCTCGCAGCTATCTCATCGCCGCCCCCCAGCCGCCGCCAGATACCTCCGCACGGTCTCCGGCAATCCCAGCGCGAGCGCGTCGGCGATGAGCGCGTGGCCGATAGATACCTCGAGCACTCCGGGGACGCGCTCGATGAACGTCGGGAGGTTGTCGAGGTTGAGGTCGTGTCCGGCGTTGACCCCGAGCTCGCACTCGATCGCGCGTTGCGCCGACGCCGCGAATGGCTCGACCGAGGAATCCCCGCGACCCTCGGCGAAGCCCGCCGCGTACGGCTCGGTGTACAGCTCGATGCGATCGGCGCCGGTTGCGACGACCAGCTCGATCGCCTCGGGCACGGCGTCCATGAAGAGACTTACGCGGCAGCCGTAGCCGTGGAGCTCGTCGACGACCGCGCGCAGGCGCTCGGATTCTCTGGCGACATCCCACCCCTGATTGCTCGTGAAGGCGTCGACCGAGTCGGGCACGAGCGTGCACTGCGTCGGACGCACCGCTCGCGCGAACTCGATGAGGCCGTGGAAGGGATTCCCCTCGATGTTGTACTCGGCCCCGGCATAGCCGGCGACGAGCTCGGCGACCTCGAAGACGTCGTGGCGGCGGATGTGGCGCTCGTCGGGCCGGGGATGGACGGTGATGCCGTGCGCGCCGGCGTCGAGACAGAGGCGGGCGGCCTCGACGACGCTCGGAATCCCGAGCGTCCGCGTGTTTCGGAGCGTGGCGACCTTGTTGACGTTGACGCTGAGCTTGGCCATCGCCGAAGATAAACGGAAAAGGGACGACCCGTGACGGGCCGTCCCTCTCCTTGGGTAACCGCCTTCCTGTCTGCCGCAGGTAGACGGTCTGATCCGTGATGCTCCCGCGGGCGGAGGGCCCGCGGGTGAGCAGCGAGCAGCGTCTAGCGCAGCTCCAGACCAGGACGGGTACCCTTGAGTACCTCCGGGGTTCCATGGTCCCCTGGAGCCGCTATCAGGACCGGATCGATCAGATCCCGGCGGATCTTCAGAGCGATTCCCCCGAGCGCGACCGAGTAGGTCTGCCCGTTGTTCGCGGTGATGACGAGCTCGGCGCTCGTCTGTCCCGACGCTTCCGGCGCGTAGGTGACCTCGAGGTGCTCGGCCTGGCCGGCGTCGAGGTCCCGTCGTGGCATCAGGCCGAGGCGATAGCTCGCCGCGTCGGTGCCGGTGACTTCCAGTGACGTGATGCGCACCGGCAGCGTTCCCGTGTTCGAGATGATCAGCTGCTTGTGCACCGACTGTCCGACCGCGATCGTGACATCGTCGAAGAGGCTCGACGACGAGATGACGAGCGTCTGCGAGCCGGCCTCACCGCGCACCGGAACGCGCACGGTGTCGCCACCGGTCGTCACGAGTACGAGGGTCGTGCGGCGCAGTCCGACATCTCCGGTCGGCGTCAGCCGCACGCCGAGCTCGAGCTTCTCGCCCGCGAGCACCGTGAATGGCCGCGCCGGCCACGGCATGGATGCATTCTCGGAGAACTGCGCGGCGTCGTCGCCGTCGAAGCTGATCGAGCCGATGGAAACCGGGACGGTCAGAGCGTTCTCGAGCACGGCGACACCGGCGACGGAGCTGCCGATGACGACCGGGTCGAGCACGAGGTCGCGGCCCTGCAGCGCCGCGAGTCCGCGTCCGCTGAGGTCGAGGTACAGGCTGCCGCGCTCGGAGAGTCCGGGTCGTGCGATCGTCGAGTCGTTGGTCTGCATCAGCAGCGTCGCCATGCGCGTGCCGCTGCGCGACGGGATGAAGCGCAGACGGATCGTGTCGGTCGCGCCCGGCGACACCAGGTAGTCGCCGGTCGCCGCGTCGAAGCGCGACGCGCTGAAGGCCGAGAGCACCTTGATGTCGTTGACGTCACCGGAGACGATGCGCAGACGTGAGCGGTTGACCCGCAGATCGCATGCGCCGTTGTTGGCGATCGTGAAGCTCGCCTCGGTCGTGTCGCCGACCTCGGTGTGCGCGAAAACGATCGGCTTCAGAGCCGCGCCGCTGACCGACGCCGAGAGCTGGCTGCCGAGCGAGCGTGCGAGCACGTCGGTCGAGAACAGTCCCTCACTCATCGTCGGTGCCACCGTGACGTTGTCGTACGCGTTCGTGTCGGTCGCGACGACGTTCTCGGCGTTGGTGCGGATGAACGCGCGTGCGAAGCGCTTGCCGGGAAGCTGTCCGACGAAGGTCAGGTACAGCGTCCGCGCCGAGCCCGGCTCGATCGTGAACGGCGTGGTCACCATCGGTGTCGCCGAGATCGGAATCCGCGCCGGCATGTCGCTCAGTACGTAGTCGGCCAGCGGAGTCACCGAGCCGTTGGCGCCGCGAAGCAGCGGCAGCATCGGCGTGCCCTGCTGAAACGTCGTGTCGGTGAGGTAGAAGCCGATGTCGTTGACACCGAGCGGCATCGTGCCGTTGTTCGTGATCGTCAGCGGTATCGATGTGAGCGACTCGCCGACGCATGCCTCGATGTTGTTGAACAGCGGATTGGCCGCATCGACCACGGCGCTGCCCGAGGTCACCGCGATTCCCGGCGCCATCGAGATCGCGCTGAGCGCGAACGTGCGGGTCTCCCCGTCGACGCTCACCGTCAGGCGACCCGGCTGCGGACCGACGCCCATCGCCTCGAAGTCGATCGTCGGCGTGTAGCTCTGGCCCGGACCGAGCGCGGCGATCGACGCGCTGCCGAGGCGGTACTGGTACGAAGCCCCGCCCGCCGAGTCGACCGTGAAGGTCACGACCATCGGCGGTGCGCTCGGATTGACGTTGATGTTCCTGATCGTCAGCGGCGTGAACGATCCGGTCGAAAGCCGTCGCACCTCGATCGTGCTCATGAGCACGTCTCCGCTGGCGACCGTCGGCGTGCCGCCCTGGTCGAGGTTGCCCGTCCACTCGGCGCGTGTCAGTCCGACGGCGGCGAGCGCGAAGCTGCGCATGAATCCGTTGTTGTCGGTCACGACCAGCGACGCGTTGCGAACACCGATCGCCGACGGCGTGAAGGTGATCGTCGGGATCGCCGAGGAGCCCGGAGCGATCGTCGCGCTCGTGGCGCTCAGCGAGTAGTCGCCGGCGGCCGGTCCGCTCAGCGCAAGCGCGTAGCTGCCGGTCGAGCAGCCGGCGATGCTTCCGTTGATCGTGAACGGCTGGTAGGCGCCGGCGTTGCCGCGCTGGACCGATGCGTTCGCCATGAGCGTGTCGCCGGTAGTCATCGTCGCGGAGCCGCCCTGGGCGATATCACCGGCGAGCGAGATGTTGCACGGTGCGAAACGGTAGATCGTTCCGACCGGAATCTGGTGCGTCGTCGATGCCAGATTGACCGAGTTATACGCGCTCGATGTGCTGAAGCTCGCCGACGCGCTGCTCGGCGTGACGCTGAGGAAGTTGCTCGAGGACATCGCGATGCCGATCGTCGCCGAGGTCGAGTACCGGCTCGTCGTGTACTTGCACGACAGCGAGGTCATGTTGGTATAGTAGAACTCGATCATGTTCGACCCCTCATAGAAGCGGGCCTGCCACGACGAGTACGCGGCGGTGCGGCTGGCAACCTCGAGGTCGCGATAATCGACGACGACGATGCGGTTCGGGGCCGAGCCCGCGACACCCCAGCGGATCGCCGGCGCCTTGTTACTGCAGTAGCGCGTCGCGCCGCCGGTGATGTACATCTGGTCCCACCACGGAGCGATGCGCGGGAACTGGCCGTAGGTGCTCGAGGTCGAGTTCAGGGAGTTCGAGCCGGTCGCCGACACGTTGCCGGAACCGAACGAGATCAGGCCGTTCGTCGAGATCGACATCCGCGTGTATGGCGTTCCGTCGAGGACGAACGTGAACGGAAGGTTGAAGCCCGTGACGGTATTGGTGACCGACGAGGTTCCGCGGCTGCCGACCGATCCGGTGAACAGGCTCGTCCAGGCTCCGGGTGTTACGGGGCTGCCGGTTGCGACGACTCGCGCGTAGCCTGAGAGGCTGGCGCTGGCGGGATTGAGGCTCAGAGCGAGCGCGGCCAGCGTACAGAGTACGGGGGCGATGAAGCGATGCATATTGAATCTCCTTATGGAACGAAACAGTCAAGGGGTAGAGTGACTGACGTCAACGCTTCGCGACGCCCGCAGCAATGACAGGGGCTTCGCGAGTCCAGTGGGGATTCCTCCGGTTGGGGTGGCTCGGGGTGAGCCGGAGAAAGGTGGGGGACACGGCCTGAAAGGCCGAACTACATATCGCTTCGAGCGATCAAGACGGGGTGGTATCCTGCATCATACAACGCTCTCCCAGGTCCGGTGAAGAGAAGTGACGGGGGTTGGGCCGCCGCAGCATGAGCGGCCCAGGGGATGTCGCACCGGGGTGAGATGGCGACGCTGGGAAGTGAAGGCGACCGGGACACATCAGTCCGCGATCAGTTACACCTCGCAAAGAAGATAGTCGAATCGCCGGTCACCGTGCAAGTCGAGAGGCCGGAAACAGCAAACTTTGCGGCGCAGGGCCCTCCGCCGCGTCACGGATGACGCGTCCGATCGGGTTCGGGAGTCCGAACGGCGGGCATCCGGGCCGAAACGCAAACGGGCGGCTCCCTGAGGAGCCGCCCGTCGCCGTTGTCGGTGATCGCGTCGATCACCCGTTGTCGTGCCTCGTCAACGAAGCGTCGGAACGCGTCCGGTGCGCCGGATCGGATCCGGCGTTCCCTGCGTGTTCGGCTCGCCGGTCATCACCGGATCGATCGGATCGCGGCGAATCTTCAGTCCGCTGCCTCCGAGAATGACCGAGTAGCTCTGGCCATTGTTCGCGGTCACGACGAGCTCCGCGCTCGCCTGCCCGGTCGCCGTCGGGGCGAAGGTGATCTCGAGGTACTCGGTCTGACCCGGCTCCAGATCGCGTCTCGGAAGCAGGCCGGCGCGATAGCTGGCCGCGTCGGCCCCGCTGATCGCGATGTCGGTGATGCGCACCGGAAGAGTTCCGGTGTTCGAGATCATGACGGTCTGGCGCTTGGTCTGACCGATCGCGATCGTCACGTTCTCGAAGAGACTGGTCGGGGAGACCGCAAGGGTCTGCGTACCGGCCTCTCCGCGCACGACGACGCGGATCGTGTCTCCGCTGCCGGTCACCAGCACCATCGTGGTGCGGCGAGGTCCGGCCGTGCCGACGGGCGTCAGTCGCACGCCGAGCGGCAGCCGGTCACCCGGAAGGACGTTCAGCGGCAGCGACGGCCAGGTGTTGTCCGGATCCTCCGAGAACTCGGCGGCGTCGCCGCCGACGAACGAGATGCTGCTGACGGCCACGGTCGTGTTGAGCGTGTTCTCGAGCTTCGCGACGCCGTTGACGAATCCGCCGATGGCCACCGGATCGAGCACGAGGTCGTTCGCGTCGAGTCCGGCGAGGCCGCGACCGGTCAGGTCGAGGTAGTAGCTGCCGCGCTCGATCATGCCCGGCCGCGCGATCGTGGAGTCGTTGGTCTGCAGCCACAGCGTGGCCATGCGCGTCCCGGCGCGCGACGGCGTGAAGCGCACCGTCAGCGTGTCGGTCATGCCCGGAGCGAGCACGTAGTCATCGACCTCGAGTCTCGCGTTGCGCAGCGAGGACATCAGGCGGAACTCGTTGACGTCGCCCGAATAGATCCGAAGCTTGTTGCGGCTGATGCGCAGGTCGCAGGCTCCGGTGTTCGCGATCGTGAACGTCGTCACCGAGGTGTCGCCGACGCGTGTCGCCGAGAACGCGACGGTCTTCAGCGGCAGTCCCGCGCCGGTGGCGCGTAGCTGGCTTCCGATCGCGCGCCCGATCACATCGAAGCTCAGCATGCCCATCACCGAATTCGGCGTGCCGTTGAGCGTCGTGTCGGTCCCGAAGATGTTCTCGCCGTTGGTCTGCATGAACGCACGTCCGAAGCGCCGGCCCGGGAGCTGCCCGACGAAGGTCGCGTAGATCGTCCGCGTCTGGCCCGGATCGACCACCAGAGGCAGCGACAGCGGCACGTTCGACGACAGCGGCGCCGAGCCCGGCGTCGCCGTCAGGACGTAATCGCCCATCCGGATCGGTCGGCCGGCGGCATCACGCAGCAGCTCGAACGGCGGCGTTCCCTGCTTCTCGGTCGTGTCGGTCGCGTAGATGTCGACCGACGAGATGATCAGCGGGAACTGGCCGGTGTTCGACACCAGCAGCGGAATCGACGTCGCGTACTCACCGACGCACGAATACGCCTCGTGGAAGACGGGCGTCGCCGGATCGACCGGAGCGCCCAGCGCGGTCACCGAGATCGACGGGGCGCCCGAGATCGCCTTGAGCGGGAACGATCGGATCTCGCCGTCGGCGTTGATCGTCAGCGTCGCGTGCTGGACACCGAGACCGGAGCCGGTGAAGCGGATGATCGGCGTGTGCGACTGGCCCGGTCCGAGCGATACGCTCGGCGGCGTTGCGAGCGCGTACTGCGTCGAGATCCCGCCGGCCGAGTCGATCGAATAGGTGACGACCGCCGGTGGGATCGCGCCGTTGGTGCTGAAGTTCCGCAGCGTCAGCGGCGTGAAGTCCGTCGGCACCGCCCGTCGGGCGATGAAGTCCTTCAGCAGCGTGTCGCCGCTGGTGAGCGTCGGCGTGCCGCCCTGCGCGAGGTTCGGCGTCCAGCTCACGCGCGGCGTTCCGGTGCCGCGCAGCGTGTAGACACGGTTGACGCCGAACTGATCGTAGATCGTCAGCGTCGCGGTGCGCTGTCCGATCGACTGCGGCGTGAACGTGATGTCATAGGTCTGCGAGGAGCCCGGCCACAGTGTCGTGCTCGTCGGCGCGACCGAGTAGTCGCCCGCATTCGGTCCGCTGATGTCGGCCGTCAGCTCGAGCTCCGAGCAGGCTGCCGAAGGCAGATCGATCGTGAACGGCTGGACCGTCCGCGTCTCGCCGCGCTGGACCGAGATGTTCGTCAGCAGCACCGCGCCGGACGCCATGCCGGCGACGCCGCCCTGCGCGACGTTCGGCACGTAGCTCGTGCTCGGCGGCGTGAACGTGTAGATCGTGTTCTGGCTGATCGGCGAGTAGACGAGGTCGACGTAGTCGTTGACGTCGGTGCGGCTCATCGAGGCCGACGACCCGCTCGGCGTGACGCTCATGAATTCGCCGTTGCTGGCGGCGATGCCGATCGAGGCGCTCGTGTTCGTGTACCCGGTTCCCCAGCGATTCTGGATGCAACTCGGATAGTCGGTCGTCGCGTTGGCGTACTGGAACTCGATCCTGTTCGATCCCTCGTAAAGCCGGACCTGGTAGTCCATGAACGTCGGACCGAACTGGCAGCCGTCGCAGTAACCGCGGGAAACCTTCCAGAAATCGATGACGAAAATGCGTGAGCCCGGGCTGCCGCTGACGCCGTAGCGAATCGCCGGCGTGTAGTTGCAGTAGCCCGGTCCGCCATTGCTGACGTAGATGTTGTCCCACAGCGGCGCGATCACCGGCAGGCCGGTCCACGCCAGGTAGTTGTACCAGTCGTTGTAGACATAATCGCCGAAGGCGATCAGGCCGAACGAGCTCATCGTGATCTGCGAATAGTCGACGCAGTCGTACTTGAAGGCGAACGGAAGCTCGATCGTCTGGGTCTGATAGGCGATGTTGCCGCGGGAGCCGCGGTAGCCCTGCCAGATGTTCGTCCAGCTATCCGGCGTGATCGCCGATCCGCTGGAGACCGAGAACTGGTAGGCGTCGAGCGCTGCGCGTGCATCAGTCGTCGTCAGCACGAGCGCTGCGACGGCGAGCATCGTAAGCAGGAGTGAGCGTTTCATCCTGGGTGGTTCCCCATGCATGTGTTGGGTGAAGGCGGGACCGTGCATGCCTGAAATGGGGTGAGCGGCAGCTCGTTTGTGCGCCAGGGAGTGATTAATGCGATAGGTTTGGCGGGGAGGTTCGCCTTGGCGAAGCCCTCGCGGGTAGGGGGGGAAGGACGCAGCAAGGTAGACAATTATCACGAAGAAACTCCACCGGCGTCAAGAAAATCTTCTCGGCGGGATCGTCCGGCGGCGCGGGCGTCAAACCCCGAAAACGCGAGCGGGCGGCTCCTTTGGAGCCGCCCGCATCGTTGATTCGGCAATCGGTCGATTGCCGATGTCGTCGTGCGCTAGCGCAGGGCAGGCGCCTTGCGGCCCATCTGCACCGCTTCGGGCGTGCCGCTCGCGTTCGGCGCGCCGGTCATTGCCGGGTCGATCGGATCGCGACGGATCTTCAGTGCCGTGCCGCCGAGCGTCACCGTGTAGCTCATGCCGTTGCTGGCCGTGACGACGAGATCGGCGCTCGTCTGTCCCGGTGCGGTCGGCACGTAGGTCAGCTCGAGGTACTCGGTCTGACCGGCCTCGAGATCACGACGCGGAAGCGATCCCAGACGGTAGCTCGCCGAGTCCGGTCCGCTGATCGACAGTCCGGTGATGCGCACCGGCAGCGTGCCGGTGTTCGAGATCATCACCGACTGACGCTTCGTCTGGCCGACCGCGATCGTCACGGTCTCGAACAGCGAGTTCGGCGAGACCTGGAGCTCCTGCGTGCCTGCCTCGCCGCGAACCGGGACACGGATCGTGTCACCGTTCGTGGTCACCAGGATCAGCGTCGTGCGACGCGGTCCGGCCGAGCCGACGGGCGACAGGCGCACGCCGAGCTGCAGCTTCTGACCCGGCAGCACGCTCGTCGGGAGCGTCGGCCATGCAACCGACGGATCCTCCGAGAACTCCGCGGCGTCACCGCCGAGGTAGCTGATGCTGCCGATGCCGACGCTCGTGTTGAGCGTGTTCTCGAGCGTCGCGACGCCGTTGACGAAGCTGCCGATGACGACCGGATCGAGCACGATGCCGCTCGCGTCGAGTCCGGCAAGTCCGCGACCGGTCAGGTCGAGGTAGTAACTGCCGCGTTCGATCAGACCGGGCTTCGAGATCGTCGAGTCGTTGGTCTGAATCCAGAGCGTGGCCATGCGCGTGCCCGAGCGTGACGGCGTGAAGCGCACCGTCAGCGTGTCGACCATGCCCGGAGCCAGCACCCAGTCGCCGGTCGCGGCGTCAAGCGTCGCTCGGCGCAGCGAGGTCATCAGTCGGAACTCGTTGACGTCGCCCGAATAGATCCGCAGCTTGTTGCGGTTGATGCGCAGGTCACAGGCGCCGGAGTTGGCGATCGTGAACGACATCACCGCGGTGTCGCCGATGCGAGTGCCGGGGAAGCTCACCGTCTTCATCGGAAGTCCCGTCGCATTGGCCGCGAGCTGGCTGCCGATCGCGCGGCCGACGAAGTCGAACGCGAGAAGGCCGAGCACGGAGTTCGGCGTGCCGTTGAGCGTCGTGTCGGTGCCGAAGACGTTCTCCGCATTCGTCCGGATGAACGCGCGACCGAAGCGCTTGCCGGGGATCTGCCCGACGAACGTCGCATAGAGCGTCCGCGTCTGTCCCGGATCGATCGTGATCGGCAGGGCGACCGGCGGGTTGGAGCTTAGCGGCACCACACCCGGAGTGCTTGAAATGACGTAATCGGTCATGCGGATCGGACGGCCCTGCGCGTCACGCAGGAGCTGGAAGTACGGCGTTCCCTGCTGCGTGGTCGTGTCGGTCTGGTACAGGTCGATCGACGAGATCACCAGCGGGAACTGGCCCGGGTTGTTCACGAGCAGCGGGATCGACGTGGCGTACTCGCCGACGCACGAGAGCTGCTGGTTGAAGACGGGGTTGTTCGCGTCGGCGGGCATGCCGAGGGCCGTCACGGCGATGCCCGGTGCGCCCGAGATCACCTTCATCGGGAACGAACGAATCTCGCCGTCGGCGTTGATCGTGATCCGCGCGTTCTGCGGTCCGAGGCCGGAGCCCAGGAAGCGGATGATCGGCGTGTACGACTGTCCCGGTCCGAGCGAGACGGTCGACGGTGTGATCAGCTGGTACTGCGTCGAGATACCGCCGGCCGAGTCGATCGAGACCGTCACGACCGCGGGCGGAATCGCGCCGTTCGTGCTGAAGTTCAGAAGCGTGATCGGCGTGAAGTCACGAATGACCGCGCGACGCACGATGAAGTCCTTCATCAGCGTGTCGCCGTTGGTCAGCGTCGGCGTGCCGCCCTGGCTCAGATCCGGAGTCCAACTGACGCGCGGAAGTCCC
>Ga0247823_10002782_pt1 | contig 14394 bp, 14 predicted proteins | sample 13C_PalmiticAcid_2_FD_192426 | JGI IMG/M metagenome (GOLD analysis project Ga0247823, IMG submission 192426) | Soil microbial communities from agricultural site in Penn Yan, New York, United States - 13C_PalmiticAcid_Day30 | ecosystem: Environmental > Terrestrial > Soil > Agricultural land...
TCGTTGAGAACATCTTGGCAACATGCTAAACCGGTGCCGTGCAGGACTGCGACAACCATAGCCCCGAGGACGTGGCGGACATTCCGGTCCGCAAGATCATCCATGTCGACATGGATGCCTTTTATGCGTCGGTCGAACAGCGCGACGACCCGTCCTTGCGCGGCAAGCCCGTTGCGGTCGGCGGTTCGTCGCGCCGCGGCGTCGTCGCGGCGGCAAGCTATGAAGCGCGCAAATTCGGGGTGCGCTCGGCGATGCCCAGCATCACCGCGAAGCGCCAATGCCCCGACCTGATCTTCGTGCCGCCGCGCTTCGAGGTGTATCGCGACATCTCGCACCAGATCCGCGCGATCTTTCGCGACTATGCCGACGAGGTCGAACCGCTGTCGCTCGACGAGGCCTATCTCGACGTCAGCGCCGACAAGGCCGGGGTCGGCAGCGCGACCGCCGCGGCGAAACTGATCCGCCAACGCATCCGCGACGAGACCGGCCTCACCGCCTCGGCGGGCGTCTCGTATAACAAGTTCATCGCGAAGCTGGCGTCGGACCAGAACAAACCCGACGGCCTGACCGTCATTCCGCCTGGCCGCGGCGCGGCGTTCGTGCAAACACTGTCGATCCGCCGCTTCCACGGCATCGGCCCGGTGACGTCGGCGAAGATGGAGGGGCTTGGCGTGTTTTCGGGTGCCGATCTCGCCGGGAAAGACCCGATGTGGCTTGCCGAGAATTTCGGCAACAGCGCCGAATGGCTCTACAATCTTGCACGCGGGATCGACCATCGCCGCGTCAAATCGAACCGGCCGCTGAAAAGCCTGGGCGGCGAGCGCACCTTCTTCAACGATTTGATCACCGACACCGAAATCCGCGAGGCGCTCGCGCATGTCTGCACCGTCGTCTGGGATCGCGCGGCCAAGAAAGGCGCACGCGGCCGCACCGTGACGCTCAAGCTGCGCTACGCCGATTTCCGGACGATCACGCGCGCCAAATCGGTCGCGGCGCCGATCCTCGACGGCACTTCGCTGCTCGCGGCCGGCGAAGCTATCCTCGCGCCTTTGCTCCCCACCGAACAGGGTATCCGCCTGCTCGGTGTGACGCTCAGCAAATTCGAGGGCGAAGAGGATGACGACGAGGACGGCGGCGCCGCGCCCGCCGACCTGCTCAGCCTTATTTGACCGTAAGCGCCGGCACCGATCGCTTGAGCGCCGCCTGCATCTTCGGCGATGTCGCGGCGAGGTCGCAGCGGACGAGGATATCGTCCATCACCTGAACGCCCTCCGGCCCCGGCGCGCCGGTCCGGAAAGTCATGCGGTTCGGACCCAGCGGCTTCACCTGGAAATAGCCGACACCGTCGTAGCCGCCGAACTGCATATAGGTGAAACCGCCGGCAACGAGCCGCGTCTGCGTGATCGGTTCCAGCTCGACGGCTGGCCCCATGCTGCCTTTGGGGCCATAGAAATAGACCGCGCCCCAGCGCGCACCGTCGAAGGCATAGCCGTTGGTTGCCGTCGCGCACTTCTCAGTCGCCGCGATCCACAGACCCTTGGCGATCGGCATCTTGATCGCCTGCGCTGCTACCGCCGGCGCGCTGCTCGCGATCACCGCGAGCGCCAAAATCCATCCGCGCATCGATATCCCCACCTCTGCCAGACCCGGCGGTGATGGTGCGCCCCTTGCGGGCCGCAATCAACCCCCGGCGTCAGTCCGCCGGTGCGAAGCGCCGTTCCTTGGTCGCGGTGAAGCGGATCGCCGGGTGGCGCTGGGTCACATAGCCGACCTCCCACGCATCCTTCGCCATGAACACCGGCGCACCGTCGCGGTCGGTCGCGCTGGCGCCGCGGTGGTCGGCCTGGAACGCCTTCAGCGCCGCGGCATCGTCGCTCGCGATCCAGCGCGCGGTGTCCCACGGCGACTGCTCGAGCTTCGCCTCGACCTTGTACTCGGCATCGAGGCGGCTGATCAGCACTTCGAGCTGCAGCTGGCCGACGACCCCGACGATCATGTTCGACCCGATTTCGGGGTAGAAGACCTGGATGATCCCCTCCTCGGCCATATCGTCGAGTGCCTTGCGAAGCTGCTTCGTCTTGGTCGGGTCGACGAGCGCGACGCGCCGCAGCAGTTCGGGGGCGAAGTTCGGCAGCCCGGTGATCGTGATGTCGGTGCGTTCGGACAGCGTATCGCCGACGCGCAGCGTGCCATGGTTCGGGATGCCGATGATGTCGCCCGGATAGGCCTCCTCGGCCATTTCGCGGTCCTGCGCGAGGAACAGCATCGGGCGGCTGATCGCGATCGCCTTGCCCGTCCCGCCCTGCATCAGCCGCATCCCGCGTTCGAACTTGCCCGAGCACAGGCGCATGAAGGCGATGCGGTCGCGGTGCGCGGGGTTCATATTCGCCTGCACCTTGAACACGAAGCCGGTCACCGCATCGTCGCCGGGCTGGACCGGCGCGGGCTCGGCGGGCTGCGGCTGCGGCCCCGGTGCGTGGTTGGCCAGCGCATCGAGCAGATCGACGACGCCGAATTCCTTGAGCGCCGATCCGAAATAGACCGGCGTGAGATCACCATTGCGGTATGCCGCGGCATCGAAAGGCGCGTAGCAGGCCGATGCCAGCTCGGTTTCTTCCTTGAGATGCGCGAGCCCGCGCGCGCTGAGTTCGGCCGCAAGCGCCGGATCGTCGAGCCCCGCAACCTTCGCGCGGTGGCCTTCGTACATGCGCGACGCGTCGCCGCCGGGTTTCATGATCGCCGGATCGACGAGATCGTAAATCCCTTCGAACTGCCCGCCCATGCCCGCGGGCCAGTTCATCGGGCAGACGTCGAGCGCGAGCCGGTCGGCAACCTCGTCGAGCAGCTCGAACGGCGGAAGGCCTTCACGGTCGACCTTGTTGATAAAGGTGATGATCGGCACCGAACGCAGGCGGCAGACCTCGAACAGCTTCAGCGTCTGCGGCTCGATGCCCTTCGCGGCGTCGATCACCATCACCGCGCTGTCGACGGCGGTCAGCGTGCGATAGGTATCCTCGCTGAAATCCTCGTGTCCCGGCGTGTCGAGCAGGTTGAAGACGAGCCCCGCATGCTCGAAGGTCATCACCGACGACGTGACCGAGATGCCGCGCTGCTGCTCGATCTTCATCCAGTCGGAACGCGCGCGCCGCGCGGCGCCGCGCGCCTTCACCTCGCCCGCGATATGGATCGCGCCGCCGGCAACGAGCAATTTCTCGGTCAGCGTCGTTTTACCCGCGTCGGGATGCGAGATGATGGCGAAGGTACGGCGGTCGGGATGCTTCTGGGACATGGCGCGGGCGCCTAGCAGGTGGGGCGAGATGTGGAAAGGGGCTGGCGTCCCCGCCGCCCTCGCCGCATGATCGTCGCCATGCGCACCCTGCTCCTCGCCGCCGCCCTGATCGCCACCCCTGCCACAGCGCAGGATTCACCTTTTGTCGGCGAATATGGCCTCGCCGAGGGCCCCGATGTCGGCGGCGGCCTGCTGATCCGCAATGACGGCCGCTTCCAATATATGCTCGCCGCAGGCGCGCTCGACGAGCAGGCCGAGGGTCGCTGGGAAGTCCGCGGCGAGATGGTCTGCCTCACTACCGACCCCAAGCCGGTGCCGCCAGCAATGGAGAAGGGCCCGCTCCTCGAGGTTGAAGGCGCCGTCCCCACCCTGCTCGTCACATGGCCAAACGGCAAAGGCATTCCCGGGGTCGATTTCACCATCGGCTTCGACAGCGGCGATCCGGCCGAGGACTACACCCAGCTTTACGGCTGGACGATGCCCGAGGACGACAAGCGCACCCCGCGCTGGATCGAGGTGCGCGAGCCTATCTATGACATCACCGCACCACGCTATGAATTGACCGAAGCCGACGGCGGCAAGCTGCGCGTGATCATCGTGCCGAACGATATCGGCGTCGTGAATTTCGACGGCGCCTGTGCCGAAAAGACCGAGCGCGGCGTCACCCTCCACCGTGCAGAGGGTGACATGCGGTTCGTGCGACTGGGCGGTGAATGACCTGCCAAAGCGCCGCTAGCGGCCGGTCACTCCTTTTTCCCGACGATTGCACCGCCGCCAACGCCGCCGCCGCCGACGACCGAAAAGGTTCCTCCCATTTCCGCCGCGGCGGGGCCATAGAAATGACCGCCCAATACGGTTGAATAGGTACCGCCGCCACTGCTTGCGCCGCTGCCGCTGAACTGGTTGCCCATGCTGATCGATCCGTTGATGCTATGCGCGCCAAGGCTTTTTGCGGCGCCATTGACGACATTCTGTCCTGTCAGGTCCATGTTGAAGGCGAATGTTCCCGCCCCGAAATTTGCCGAGAAGCTGCTGGGGCCGGAAAGCGCGTATACCCCCCCGGCATCCGAAAACTGCCCGTCGATCTTCGTGCGATAATTGGACGTCCCGGTCCGCGGCATATCGGCGGCGGCGGTCTGGACCCCGAAGGCAAAGAAGGCGGTGTCGACATCGACGCTCGCGCCCTTGTCGACGATCGTCTGCAGTGCGCCATAGCTCGCATATGTCAACGCAAGCTCGGTGTTCGCCGTGCCGGGATTGAACAGGACGAGATTTTCCTGCTTGTTGCCGCTGGTTTTCTCGTAAACGGAAATGACCGGCGTGCTGTCGCCCGCCTGCCTGTTCGCCGCCGCAAATGTCGACTGGGGCAGGCTGGTCCCCACCAGCGTATAGGATTTCGTGCTCGCATCATATCGCACTATGGCGCTGGTGTTTGCGCCGGCGGCCCGCTGCGTTGCGCTGCCGGTCGATCGCAGCACATTGAACTGCATAACCGTCGCGCGGCCGACCAGATCTTCGCTGAACTGCAAATTGGTGAGCGACGTATTGGTCTGGGCGGCGGGCGGCGGCGGCAGCGGCTGTGTGGACGTCAAGCTCCCCCCTGCGCCACCGCAGGCCGACAAAGCGGCGCAAGAAAGGCCGACAAGCACAAACCGCTGGTAATTCATAAACTTCTCCCCCGAATATCCCGCTACCTTGCCGCGATCCCCTATCCCGTCAAGGCCGATAAGGTGCTAGTCTGGCTAGGTTAATTTCTTCGAAAGATGCCTGCCTTCACGGCGGCCAGGCACGAGGTCGTTAGTCCCACCACTACGTCCAAGCCTCTTGCACTCGCTCCGCAAATGAGTCACACTTTACGTGAACGTAAAGGTAAAGCACTCGCGAGAGGATTCTTCCCCATGACCCTTCCGACCTTCGACACGATCAAGCTCGAACTTGCCGACCATGTCGCGACGATCACGCTCAACCGTCCCGACCGGCTCAATTCGATGCCGCCCGCGATGGCCGACGACATTCGCGAAGCACTCGACCATCTGCCCGGCCTCGGCGCACGGGCGTTGCTGATCACCGGCGAAGGCCGCGGTTTCTGCTCGGGCGCCGATCTGGCGGGCGACCGCTCGGCGGGCGGCGCGGTCAGCGGCGGGGCGCGCAGCCGCAACGCGCTGCGCGGTCATTACAACCCGATGCTGCTTTCGCTCGCCAACCTCGACATTCCGGTGGTCGTCGCGGTGAACGGTCCCGCGGCAGGCGTCGGGTGCAGCTTCGCGCTGTCGGGCGATTTCACGATCGCGGGCAAGAGCGCCTATTTCCTTCAGGCTTTCGTCAACATCGGCCTCGTTCCCGACGGCGGATCGTCGTGGCTGCTGCCGCGTCTGATTGGCGTGCCGCGCGCGCTGCAGATGATGATGCTGGGCGAGAAGATTTCGGCCGATCAGGCCGCCGACTGGGGCATGATCTACAAGAGCGTCGAGGACGCCGACCTGCTAACCGAGGCCAAGGCGCTGGCGACGCGCCTCGCCAACGGTCCGACCATCGCGCTCGGCACGATGCGCAAAGTGCTGCGCGACGGGCTAACGCAGGATTTCGCGACGACGCTCGACGCCGAAGCCAAGGGCCAGTTCATCGCAGGCGGCACCGCCGATGCGATGGAAGGCATCATGGCGTTCCAGCAGAAGCGCAAGACCGAGTTCAAGGGGAAATAAAAACTCGTCATCCCAGCGAAAGGTGGGATCGCTATCGTCCTTTCCGAATGCAAGCGATCCCAGCTTTCGCTGGGATGACGGCTTGAACTACTCTGCCGCTTCCTCGACCATCACCTTCTTGTAGATGCTCGTGCGCGGATAGGAGCAGAGGCGCATCACCATCGGCTCGAAAAACTCCAGCGACTCGCTGTCGTAATCGGGGTCGAACGCCGGCGCGTCATATTTTTCGCAGAATTCGGCGCATGCGGCGTAGTGCGGGCTATCCTTGAACTGGTCGCGCATATCGCGGTCGAGCCCGAGATAGTGGAAGAAATAATGCCCCTGGAACACGCCATGATGCTGGACGATCCAGAGGTTCTCTTCTGACAGGAAGGGCTTGAGGATCGCCGCGGCGACGTCGGGATGGTTGAACGCACCGAGCGTGTCGCCGATGTCGTGGAGCAGCGCCATCACGACATATTCCTCGTCGCGGCCATCGCGATGCGCGCGCGTCGCGGTCTGCAGGCAATGTTCGAGCCGGTCGACCGGAAATCCGCCATAATCTCCGCCGAGCAGCTTCAGATGATCGAGGATGCGTTTGCCATTGTTCGGCGCGAACTCCTTTTGCTCGCGCGCGATAATGTCCCAATCCTGTTGCGTTCCGTCGATCATCGACCGGAAAGTGGCGTGATCGTGCGTCATCTCGTTCATGGCAGCCTCTCCTGATTTACGAGAGAGACTATCCTATTCGTTGTTATTTGCAACGTTATAGGTCTTGACCTCGGCCTGCGTCAGGCAGCGCCGCGTCGATTTGTCGTCGGCGTTCGCCAAGGCCTTCTGCTGGTACATGACCTCGGTCAGCAGCTTGCGCGACACGCCCATGCGGATCAGGAAATCATTGTCCTCGCTCGCCAGCAAGGCGGCATCCTGCTCGATGTCGCCGATCAGCTCCTTGGTCGCGTCGGTGCCCATCGCGACGCTCATGTCGATCGCGCTGCGGTCGCCGGTGCGCGTGAACATATGGACGATGAACAACCCGCCCGGATCGATCACGCGCGGCTGGCCGCCCATGAAGATGAAATTGCACGCGCTGAAACAGGCCCAACCCGCCGGGATGCGCGTCATCAGCCCGAAGTTCGAACGGATGATCCGCCCCGCGGCATTGCCCGCGCGCGCGTCGCCGCCGGGCGAGCGCAGCCACACTTCGCTGACGTCGGGGTTGGCGGCGAGCGCGGCCTTCAACCGCTCGGGCAGTCCGGAATCGATGCGCCCTTCGGCGAGAAGTACCTTGCCGCCTTTTTTCGCAACGGGGGTCAGTTTCATCGTCGCATTCGCCGACCAGTCGGGGGTCAGCGGACAGGTCGGGTTCGCGGGGTCCACCGCCGGTTTGGCAGCCCCGGTCAGACAGACGATCAGGCCCGCCGCCGCTGCGATGCGAAAGGCTTTACGCCGCAAGGACATAGCGCGCCTGGCCCGGCCCCTTGCACATCCGCTTCGACACGCGCGTCTCCTCGCCCTCGACGATGACGATATCGGTGACGCTCATGCATTGCGATCCGTCGGCAAGCTCGTTCTTCGCCGCGACGGTCGACGATCCGCTGACATTCTGCCGCGTCTCGCTCGTCCAGTTGGCGGTCGCGCCGACCTCTTCGCCGCGCGTCACTTCCTCGGTCGCCGCCGCCGCCTGCACCTGCTCGGCCGGGTCGAGGCGGCAGGCGATCGCGTCGGTCAGCGTCCCGCTGACCTCGCCGATCGGCACATAGCTATAGACGCCGGCCTTGCTCGCCGCGTCGCCGACGGCGTCATTGATCACATTGCCGAGGATATTGCGGCCGATGCTGCTGCCCTTCTTGCCCTTGGGACAGCCGCCGCTCTTGTCTTCGCTTGGCTTGGGCGCCGGCGTCGTCACCTTGCGAAGCAGGCTTCCGAACTGCGCCTGCGCGGGCGTGACGGCCAGCAGGCACGCCGCGAGCACCGCCGGGGTCGCCAAAATCTTGTGCATCATTCTATCCACCCTTGTCGCGTCCGCACCCGGACTATCCTGCGACCCCTGTACGAAAGGTTCATGCCACCCGCTGTGATTTTCATCAACTCTGCAACTTATGTCATCCAGACAGGTTGAATTAACGCTGAATATGTCACAGTAACGCCGCCATGCTCTCGCAAAAGACCCGTTATACGATCCGCGCGTTCCAGCACCTTGCCGACAATTGGGGCAAGGGTCAGGTCCAGCTCGCGGATATCGCGGACGCGCAGAACATTCCGCCCAAATTCCTGACCGTGATCCTGTCCGAAATGGCGCGCGAGGGCCTGCTGATTTCGCAGCGCGGGCGCGACGGCGGGTATCAGCTCGCACTTCCCCCGATCGACATCAGCTATGGCGACCTCGTCCGTCTGACGCGCGGCTCGCTCGCGCTCGTCCCCTGCGCGGCGCGCAACGCGCACGAGCATTGCAAGAATTGCCTGCCCGAATCCGAATGCCGGCTCCGCAGCCTGATGCTGAAGGTCCGCGACGACACCGCGTCGATCCTCGACCGCATCACCCTTGCCGACCCGATCGCGCTCGAACCTGTGTTCGACAAGGACGAGGCGGCGGAGTAGAAGCGCCGCCAAGGAAGAAGGGATTATGACGGCCGCTCTTCCCACTCCCTGCGACAGCGCGGTCCTCGACCGCCCCGAAGGACAGCCGACGCCGCATCCGCGTTGGACGCTCGCCGCAACGATCCTCGCGTCGAGCCTCGCCTTTATCGACGGCTCGGTGGTCAATGTCGCGCTGCCCGCGATCGGCCGCAGCCTCGATGCCGACGCCGCCGGGCTGCAATGGACGGTCAACGCCTACCTGCTCCCGCTCAGCGCGCTGCTGCTGCTCGGCGGCGCGGCGGGCGACCAGATGGGGCAGCGCCGCATGCTCATCGCGGGGATAATGGTGTTCCTCGCCGCGTCGCTCGCCTGCGCGGTGGCGCCGACGATCGAAGTCCTGCTCGCTGCGCGCGCCTTTCAGGGGGTCGGCGCCGCGATGCTGATGCCCAACAGCCTCGGCATTCTCGGCAACAGCTTTCGGGGCGAAGCAAAAGGGCGCGCGATCGGGACGTGGGCGGCGGTCGGCGCCATCGCGAGCGCGGTCGGCCCGCCGCTCGGCGGCTGGCTGATCGAGGTCGCCGGCTGGCGTGCGATCTTCTATCTCAACCTGCCCGTCGGCGCCGCGGCGATATTCATCGCGTGGCGCTATGTCGCGAATGACAAGGGCAGCGGCAAGCCGCTCGATTGGGCGGGAGCGGTCCTCGTGACGCTCGGGCTCGGCCTGCTCACCTGGAGCCTCACCCTTTGGTCGAACGACGGCATCGTCAGCGGGCCGGTGCTTTTCGGGCTGATCGCCGGCGCCGCGATGCTCGCCGCCTTCATCTTCGTCGAACGCGCGCGCGGCGATGCCGCGATGATGCCGCTTTCGCTCTTCGCATCGAAAGCCTTTGCCGGCCTGACCTTCCTCACTTTCGCTCTGTATGGCGCGCTTGGCGGGCTGCTCGTGCTGCTCCCCTATCTCCTCATCACCAGCGGCTATTCGCCGCTCGAGGCGGGGCTCGCGCTTTTGCCGTTCCCGCTCGTCATCGGGCTGGCGTCGCGCTGGATCGGCCAGATCGCGGCGGGCGCGGGGCCGCGCTGGCCGCTGACGCTCGGGCCGATTGTGGCCGGCGCGGGTTTCCTGCTGCTGCACCGCGTCGATCCCGCGGCGGGTTATGTCGTGGGCGTGCTCCCCGGCCTCTTCGTGATCGCGCTGGGCATGGCGGGCGCGGTAGCGCCGTTGACGACCGCGGTCCTGTCGGCGGTCGACGACCAGCACATGGGGACGGCGTCGGGCTTCAACAGCGCGATCGCCCGCACGGGTGGTCTGATCGCAACGGCGCTCGTCGGGGTTGTGCTGTCACAGAGCGGCGATGCTTTGCTGTCGGCGTTCCGTACGGCGGCGATCGCCGGAGGCGTGCTTGCCGCCGCGGCAGGGCTAGCCGCGTGGGCCACGCTAGGTGGTCCCGGACAGACCAGTCAAAGAAAGGTGGGTTGAAGGAAATGGTGGAGCCTAGCAAGGAGAAATATGCATTTATCTTCGTGTGTTATCGTCCGATTTTCCTATCTTTTCTGAGCGTTGATTTCCAAGTATGGTCGTCATCACTTGTGGTTCATCGCCTATGTCCGCTGCATTTTGATGGTAAGGATGTTTGCCTCGATCGAGCCGCTACTTCGGATAATCGAGAAAAACGTGCCTGCACTCACCTCTTTACGTGTCGAAAAAGCGAAGCCCGGAGTACATTGTGACGGCCGAGGCCTCCTGCTTCGCGTCTCGCCGAACGGTGCCAAATCCTGGATTCTCCGAGTTCAGCATGAAGGGCGACGGCGGGATTTTGGCTTAGGCTCGCTCGATTGGGTGTCCTTGGACGAAGCGCGTGCGGCGGCAGCTAAGTTGCGCGCGAGCATCAAGACGGGCTTGGAGCCGATTGATCGGTCCACGCGACGTGAAAGGGATTCTGCCCGCATCGTGATCCCAAGTTTCGAGGAAGCAGCCCGTCAATGCTACGACGCCTTGGAAAGCGGATGGGACGATAAGCGAAAGAAAAATTGGCTGACCAGCCTTGAGAATCACATATTCCCGCACATCGGCAAAAAGCCGGTAGATAGTATCGATAGCGCGCGAGTTCGTGACGCCCTCGCGCCGATCTGGCTAGAAATCCCCGATACGTCGCGACGAATCCTTCAGCGCATTACAGCAGTCCTGGATTTCGCTCACATTCAGGGATGGCGCCCCGAAGAGACATCTTTGCGTACCGTGAGCAAAGGCCTCCCGCGGCAGAACGACCGAGGTGGCCATTTCGAAGCCATGCCGTTCATGGATGTGCCTGAGTTTTTCCGCCGTTTAATCGACAGCCCAACGATATCCCGCGATGCAATGCGTTTTCTTATCTACACAGCAGCGCGGTCGAATGAGGTTCGCAAGGCCACTTGGCCAGAGATCGATCTGGACAAGGGCATGTGGTCGATCCCTGCTGAGCGCATGAAAGCGCGTGTTGCCCATCAGGTTCCGCTGCCCCCTCAAGCAATTGCGCTCTTGCAACCCTATTGGGAAGCGCGACGGAATGACCAGGCTCTCATCTTTTCGATCAGGGGCACAAAACCGCTTTCCGATATGACGTTGACCAAAGCTCTGCGAACGATGGGCATCGACAAAGCGACAGTCCACGGATTCAGGAGCAGCTTCACAGACTGGTCATCGGAACGCACAAATTTTCCGAAGGAAGTTGCGGACAAGGCCCTCGCCCATCTCATACCAGACAGGGTTGAGGCGGCGTATCGCCGGACTGTTTTTCTCGAAAAGCGCCGGAAGCTTATGGCGTTATGGGCCGATTTTCTTCATGGAAACAATGCGAAACAGAAGGCGGTTAAGCGAAGTAACGACGAGGCCTGAATGTAGGCGGACACGACCTCATGTCCTGTTCTGGCCGGTTGGAGCCAGTCTGCTTTCGGGTGGGGATCGCGAAAAACAGACATAGCACGCGGCCCGCCGGACGACGCTCGCCGTAGGCGCAAGCTTATACTGAACCTCCGGCAGTGCGTTGACTTGCTGGGGATAGAGAGCGTTCGAACGGCGATAAGCAGTCTGGCCTTTTTTGCCCCCTGCCACCAGGTCAGCGTCGTTCCGCTATCCTGTCTCGCGCCACCTCGGCTCGCATCTTTGCCGCATAGGTTCGGCCGATGCGTATTTCACTCCCGTCGACTAGCTCTGCGGTCAATGCCGAAAACTGCAAGGTCTTCAAACGAACGATGGCGTCTCTTCGAACAATCGCACTTCGATGGATGCGGATGAAGAGTTGGGGTGGAAGGCGTTGCTCCAACGACGTCAAACTTTCCTGATGCAGGTGGCTTTCGCCGTCGCTGAAAATGCGGACATAATCGCGCTCGGCGACGATGTGGGTGACGTCCTGCAGCGAAAGGCGTCGGTAATCTCCGCGCGATCGCACCCAGAAATCGGATCCGGCGCTTTCTGCCTGCTGCAGCGCAGCGCGCAGCGTCCGGACCATCTCCTGAAGCTCGTTGACGCGCTCCTCGCTGGAACTGGCCCGTAGCCGGGCGCAGGCGCGCGCGACCGCCACTTGCAGACGCGCCGGTTCGAGCGGCTTGGTGACATAGTCGATAGCATGCGCGTCGAACGCGCGCTGAGCGTGATGGTCAAATGCCGTCACAAAAATCGTCGTCGGCGCGGCGGCGCCAAGCCGTTCGAGAAGGTCGAAGCCGGTTCCGCCCGGCAGCTGGATGTCGAGCGTGATGATGTCGGGGCGCAAGCGGTCGATCAGCATTTCGGCCTCATCGAGGTTCGCCGCTTCGCCCACGATATGGACGTCCGCCATGGCCCCAAGCGCGCGCCGGATGCGACCGCGCGCGAGCGGCTCGTCCTCGACGATCAGGACCGAGAAGCCGCTCATTCGGTGCGCATCGGCATTTCGATCATCGCCTCCCACTCTCCCTTGCCATTATAACCTGCTTGGCACTGCCCCCGATCGCCAAACCGTGCGGCCAGCCTTTCGCGTACATTGGCCAGCCCGATTCCTATGGAGGGATGATCTGTCATTCTACCCCCCGGTGTCACATCATTGGTCACCGTCAAGATGAGCTTTCGCTCCATCATTCTCGCATCGACGCGAACCACGATGGGCGCGCGGGCCTGCCCGACGCCATGCTTGATCGCGTTTTCGACGAGAGGCTGCAAGATCAGACTGGGCACGAGCGCACCGGACAAGGGGGTGGGGATGTCGAATGCAAAGTTCAGCCGGTCGGAAAAACGTTCGCGCTCGATCGCCAGATAATCCTGCTGCAGCGCGATTTCCCGGTCCAGACGAACGTCGCTGAACGGATCCAGCGTCAGCGTCGTCCGCAGGAATTCGGACAAGACGACGACCATTCGCTTGGCTTCGTTTGGCATGCCTTCCTCGATCAACGCCGCGATCGAGTTGAATGTGTTGAACAGGAAATGCGGATTGATCTGATAGCGCAGCGCCCGCATTTGCGCCGTCAACGCCTCTTCGCGGATCGCAGCCAGCCGCCGCTCCTGCTGGCGCACCTCATGGCTGTAGAGCATCGCGACGTAGAGGCATGCCCAACCGAAGAAGAAGGAGCTGTTCTCGATCAGGCTATAGACAAAATCGCGCGGCGCGAACGCCGGCTTCGCCGGCCACATGTACCAGGACGCGATAAGAAAATCGATGCTCGCGGAAAAAGGCGAGCAGAGCAAAGTAAGGACAAAGCACAATACGGCCTTTTGCAGGAAGGACAAATGGCGCCAGCGAAGGAGCAGCGCTGAAATGCCATAGGTGATAGCGATGCTCGCCCCGATCCAGACGAGCTTTCCCGGCGCCGATATCCACGCGTTGACCCCGACAAAATGCCAGAGGAGGCTCGCGATCAGGAAAACCGAAGACCAATAGACAGCGCCAAGCTGCCGGGTCATCCGGCGCAGCTCGGTCCGCGAATCCGCGTTTTCGGGCAACGCGCTGAGGCCGTCGGCATTCATCCCATGTCTTATTTGCATGTTGCCCCGCCAAGTCGAGTGCCGTTCACGGCGATTCCAAGCCGTTCGCAGATTTTTCGCGCCGCTGAAGGGCCGAACCGAGCGGATCGCCGAAATTTCCTTTCGACACACCCCTTTAGCCGAAACATAGGTCCATTCCGGCACTATGCCCCCCTCCCCGCCAGAAACGAGACGACATGCCATCCTGCCTCCATGCTATTTCTCTGAAAAGATCCGGACTGGCCGCGGCGGTTATCCTGTTTGGCATCGCCGTGCCCGCGCACGCCAACCAGTGGCTCGTCTATACCGGAGGCGACCGGCCAAACCGGACCTTCACGGTGATCGACGAGGATTATATCAGCCCCGAGTTCAACAGCGACACCAGCTTCAAGGTCGAGGCTGCAACGATCTATGAAGCCCCCTCGCAGCCCGACTGGTCAACCGCCAACTATCATGTCGACTGCATCAAAAAGACGCTCCGCATCGATCTTGTCCAGATCAGCCCGCGCGACGGCGCACTACGCCGCGGGCCCGACGTTGCCGACCATCCGCCCGCCAACGTCACCGAACATCAGATCATAACCTTCGCCTGCGACAAGGGACCGAAAAAGTCGTCCCAGCGCGCCAGCGAGCGCGAGGCCAATAACGATCCGCGCAATTTCATCTACCTCGGCCCGATCAGCCTGCCCAAGGTGGTCGATGTCGCATGGGAGAAATTATGGACCGATGGAAAGCGGCCCGGCTACAGCAGCAATGTCTCGATCGCGGATCAAAACGCCCAGGTCGAAAAGATCATGAAGGAAAAGCAGGCGCTCGTCGCGCAGGCAGGCGCGATCGCCGAGCAGAGCCAGCGCGAAGCCGACGCGATCGCGCCT
>Ga0247823_10002783_pt1 | contig 14393 bp, 8 predicted proteins | sample 13C_PalmiticAcid_2_FD_192426 | JGI IMG/M metagenome (GOLD analysis project Ga0247823, IMG submission 192426) | Soil microbial communities from agricultural site in Penn Yan, New York, United States - 13C_PalmiticAcid_Day30 | ecosystem: Environmental > Terrestrial > Soil > Agricultural land...
ATATGGGCGCGTTCTACGGAAAACGCGTTTTCGAGCCGTTGCGCGCGTTCGGTTTCGCCGGTTTGCTGGCCAGCGTCATGCTCGTGGCTGCATGGCTGCGCAGCGTGCTGGGAGAAGGCAGCGCGATATGGGTTCTCGGGGTATCGGGACTGGTGGATGTGCACGCCGCCGCTGCGTCGGCGGCGCAACTGGAGTCTGCCGCGACCCTCTCGTCGATACAGGCCGAGTACGGATTGCTGGCCGCCTTCGGTGCAAATTCCCTGCTCAAGAGCCTGATGGCCTGGCTGAAGGGCGGGAACGCGTATGCGCTCAGAGTAGTCCCCGGGATCGTGCTGATGCTGGTGGCATTCGCCGTGGCGGTACTGATGGCGTGAATGGACGACCGATGCCTTACGGCGAATGCCCGGATGATTCCAGAACGGTTTACGTGCCGAAGCTTTTTACAGCGTGATGCGCACCGGTTGATGCGAATGCAGTCCCCGGCCGTCCGACAAGCCAAGCGGACCGCTGGGCGACGCGACCTCAGATGGCCAGATCGGATCTGATCGATACCGTTGCCGGCGCCGCGTGGCAAACGAGAGAAATCGTATGGACCACCTGGTGCGGATCCGAAGGGTCGGGGCTGGAATGGAATCCCAGCGCAGAGGCCAAGTCCCGCATTTCCCAGTTCTCCGCCAAGTCGACCGATCTCATGCTGAGCAGGCCGCGCTCGGTGGCCAGGGTTTTCAGGCATTCCATCAGGGCCGTTCCCAGACCTTTGCCTTGCCATTTGTCCGCCACCACCACCGCGCATTCGCAGTCTTTGCGCGAAGAGTCGATCGCGTAGCGGCTTACCCCCACGATCCTGTATCCAGCGCCTTCGGGCGCGATGGCCACCAGCGCTACGTCGTTGATGTAGTCGATGTCGGTCAACTGATGGATGAATTCGTCGCTGGGATGCGCGATCTGGCCGAGAAAGCGGTTGCGCCGGCTTTGCGGGGAAAGCGACTCGATGAACGCCTTTTCCGCCGCCGCATCCTGCGGACCGATAGGGCGGATCAGAACTTCGGAGCCGTCGGACAGTGTCGTATTCCAATGCGGATAGTCCGGCCCCAGATATGCGGCATGGGAAGGCTTGTCAGTCATGGATGCATCCTCCGGTTCGGTAGGCCGAGCTTGACCGCCGGACCGCATGGCCGGATTGACCTGGATCAATCTTTGCGGGCGTTTTTAGGTTTCAGAAAGCCATACGACCAAGCCACCGGAAGAGTGCGTCATATCGAAAATCACTTACGCCGCGGCCCGGCAATTGAAGCAAGAGGAGTCCGTCGCCATGAGTGTCGATCATGGTCCGGGCGCCAGAATGTTCGTTGATCCATGTCAATCCTTCTCGAGGAGGGCGAGGTCATCCTGAAGCCTCCTACGACGGAGAGTTCGCCATGGTGGACATCGCAGCGCCGGCAGACTTGGTTGTCTTTCTAGAGCCTGCCCGGGAGCGCGACTCGCGGCTACGCTATGCGGCTTTCCTGGCCAAACAGTGGCGGGCGCATCTGATCGCCACTTTTGTCGTACGTGAACTCGCATTGGAGCCGTATGCAGGTTTCGCGGTCGGCGCCGCTCTGACGGACATGCTGGCCGAACACTCGAAAGCAGCCGCGGAATCGCTCTCCAGGGCACGGGAAGACTTCGACGCGCTTGTGCACGACCGGAGCTTCAGTTCGGAGTGGCGCGTTTCGGATAACGAGGACAGCGAGGCATTGATGCAGCACGCGCGGCATGCGAGCTTGGCGGTTCTCGGTCCTCCCGCTTGTCAGCAGAGTAGAACCACACGTCTCGGCTTATCGGAACGCTTGATATTCGAATCCGGCCGTCCTTGCCTGCTTCTCCCGGAACGTTGGCCGGAAGACAGGACTGCGCGGCGCATCGTCGTTGGCTGGAATGGGGGGCGGGAAGCGGCGCGGTCGATTGCCGACGCCATGCTGTTCCTGGCCTTGGCCGAATCGGTGCATCTTGTCGTCGTACCGGAAGGACGCTTGCGGGGTCCCTACGGACCGGAGCCCGGCGCAGACATGGCCGCGCATCTGGCGCGGCATGGCGTGCGGGTGGTGCTTGAACAGCACGTCGGCGCCGATGCCGGAGCAATTCTCCTCGGGCGGTGCAAGGACCTCAACGCGGACATGCTGGTAGCCGGCGGTCGCGCTCACCCGTACGTCGGCGACTTCTTGTTGGGCGGAGCCACGCGGACGATATTCGAGGGCGTCGAGGTACCGTTGATGATGTCCCGATAGTTCCAGGGGTGTTCTCGTTTGCGTCATGCGCAGAGCCTGCTTCCCAATGAGAACTGCCCGGGCCAATCCGGAACAGTGCCGACAGAATTTGGACGGCTCAATCCGATTGAACTTGGGTGGGCTGCTTGTCGAAGACGAGAACACCACCGCCCGCGACGACCGTTAAGCTCTGTACGCCTCGCATCGCCCCCCGATTGAATGCGATCTGCAAGGTGCCGGCCGGAATGTAGGAATCGGGCGCGACGAATCGGTTGCTGCTCACCGGTTCGAGCGACCTGCGCTTGCCCTTCGCTTGCAGTTCTAGTCCATCGGGAGTGCGGAGCACGGCGAGATCCTGGATATCGAAACTGGTGTCCAGAATCCCCATCAACTCGGGACTCTGATCCGCTCGCCGCTTGTATGCGCCGACGAATTCGTCGAGCAAACCCGTGGCGGCGGCGGGATTCATTTTCACCGACCAGTCGCCAGGCCACTCCAGCGAGTCGGACACGGCGTTGCGTATCTCATCGCCCAGGACGTCGCCATTGGCGCCATTGGCGACGATCACCAGACCGTCGCCGCTGTCGAGATTGCCCTCGATATAGGCTTTGTAACTGTCGTTCGCACCGGCATGATGGAAGATGCGCGCGCTGCCTTCGCCGGCCAGGCGCGGTCCGAGTCCGAACGTGCCCGGAGAAACCGTGGTCATCATGTCTATCGCCAGCGCTTGCGGCAGAAAGCCGCCGGATTTACGGTAGCTGGCGCAGAGCGCTTCGACCAGCCGGGCAAGGTCGCGGGCTGAAGTCCAGAGCCCGGACGGAGCGAGTTCGGGAAAGCTCTGCCATCCACGAGGAAGCGCCACGGGCTTGCCGGAGCCGTCGTGGGCGTGAGCGATATCGGCCGTAGTAGCCGAAGGGGCTGCATCGAACCGGCTGCGGCCCATGCCCAGCGGAGCGAACAGATACCGGCGCGCCAACGTGTCGAGGGCTTGCCCCATCGCATCTTCAATGACGGCTTGCGCCACCATGTAGCCGCCACCCGAGTAACGGGACCGGCTTCCTGCCCGATCGACCCGTTGCAGCGGCTTGTTCAGCGCTGGCGGTACGCCGTTCAATGTTTGCAGAAGGGAGGGCAACGGCTCGGACGGTTGCACATCCTTGAACCCATGGACATTGAAGCCGGCGGTGTGCGACAGCAGCATTCGCAGGCTGATGTCGCTGGTGTCGCCTTCCGGTCCTTGCGGAAGACGCCAGCGGCGCAGCCAGCGGCCGACGCCTCGATCGAGATCGAGCTTGCCCAGCGCGACGAGTTTCAGGCAAAGCGCCGCGGTCGCGACCTTGCTCACCGAGCCGACGGAAAACAGGGTGTCCGGCCCTATCGGAAAATCATGTCCGGCCAGCCTTGAGCCATAGCCTTTCAGGCTAACCGCCCGTCCATCGCGCAGAACCGCCACCGCCACGCCTGGCACGCCGTAGTGGGACATTCGCTGGGTGAGTTCCCAGTGTTCGTTTCCCGAATGGACCGTGGGCCGCAGAAGCGATTCGAAGGAGACGCGCGAGGCCTGGACTTGTGTCCGTCCGACGGAAGGCAAGGCAAGCAAGGGAAGCGAGAGACCGCCAAGCAGCAGTTGGCGGCGATTGATCACAGGCACGAGTTGCCCTCCATTGACTGGTTGGCAGCGCCCGCCGGAGGGGTGTCGCAGAACGTTGGCCCGGTGCCCTAGCCAGCGGTTGAAGCAAAAAATCGTCGGGACCAATCCTACAGGAACGAGATCCTCTTCATCAAACCTGCTTGAGCGCCGGCGATGGAAGTCGTAAGCCAAGTGCTGAAATATCCGCCTCCTACGTATCGACGGCGGATACCGTCGGAATTTGTTCCAACGTAGCGGAGAGAGGCAGCTTCCAGCTTGCCCCCAGTGCATGCAACACCGGGCGATCGTGTGTGAATTATTTACGTTCCTAATCCCGCTATGGGTACGCAAACCGAGCTTGCTCGAGCAGCGAGGTGTATGGTCTTACCTATTTCCGAGGAATAGGGCGGGCTTGTTGAGGGCTGCCGGATCCTGACCTATAGTGCCGAGGAAAGCTTGCAGGACTAGAGCGGCCGTCGATCAGGCCGCCGACCCATGTCATGACGACGTGAGGGAAAGCATGCAGCAGAGGGGAGAGGCGATCGCACGACACTGGGGACGGCGCCAATGGCTCCTGACCGGTTTCCTGTTGGCCGCAATCCTCGCCGGCTGGGCAGCCAGTTCGCTCTACGCGCGAGCCGATGCGAAACGCATCGATCAACATTTCGATGAGGTCGCTGGCCAGCTCGTGTCGAGTCTTGGCGATCGCCTGAATACCTACGAACATGGTCTCCGCGGAGCGCGCGGCGCCATCATCGCCTCCGGTCCGCAATTGAGCAGAGAGCGGTTCGCCGCATACAGCCGCTCGCGCGAATACGGTAGGGAGTTCCCGGGCGTGGGGGGCTACGGCTACATCGAACGTGTTCCCTTGCCGGAAATACAGGAATTCAAGGAGCGCGCACGCCGGGACGGCGCGCCGGATTTCAGTCTGCGCCAGTTGTCGCCGCACGACGGCGAACGCTTCATCATCCTCTACCTGGAGCCGGCGCAAGGAAATCGCAGCGCACTCGGCTTGGACATCGCCTCCGAGCCGAACCGCCGTGCGTCGGCACTTGAAGCTGCGCAGACGGGCCGTGCGGTGCTGAGCCACCCCATTACGCTTGTCCAGCGCGAAGAAGGCGTGCGTCATGGTTTCTTGCTTCTGTTGCCGATATACCGGGACAACGCAGACGTCTCGACGCGCGACGCGCGTTGGCAGGCGACCTCCGGCTGGGTCTTCGCGCCGCTCAGCATTGAAGCGATCCTCGGCACCCTGGATACCGCCAACCAGCCTTATGCGCTTTCGCTGGCCGATGAGAGCGAGAAAGCCGCGGCCCATCCGTTCTATGCCAGCCCCGATTTCGGCGCTCTCGGTTCCGCCAGCCTCTCGCGCCGATATCCGCTGGATGTGCATGGCCGCAGATGGTTGCTGGAGGTGCGGGCCCGGCCATCGATCGTCGCCAACCTGGGCCTGACGCCGCCCTGGTTGGTTGGCTGCCTGGTGACAGTACTTGGCGCGATGGCTGCATTGCTCTGGTATGTGTGGGCGCTGGCCCGTGAGCGAAGGCAGCATTCGCAGTTGGAGAGCGCCCGGCTGGCGGCGATGGTGCAGGGCTCGGTCGATGCCATCATCGCCTGCGATACCCAAGGCAAGGTCACGCACTGGAATGCCGCCGCCGAGCGCATGCTCGGCCGAACGGCCAGCAGCGCCCTGGGCCAGGATCTGGAGGATTTGCTGGTCGACGAGGCCGGCGACGGTGTGCGGCACGATGCGCAGGAAATCGATGGACGCCGCATGAAGCTGCGCGGAGCGGATGCGCAGCTCTTGGATTTCATGGTCCTGGCATCGCCTTTCAGCGTAGCCGACGGGCGCATCGCCGGAACCTGCTTGCTGCTGCACGACATGGCCGACCACCTTCGCGCGGAGGAACACTTCAGACTGGTAGTGGAAGCTTCGCCCAACGCCATCCTGATGGTGGACCAAGCGGGCATCATCCGCTTGGCCAATGCCAAGTCCGAAGAGCTGTTCGGGTATCCCAGGAGCGAGCTTCTGGGACATTCGATCACCAAGCTTCTCCCCGTGGATGCGCGCGGAGGACACGATGCGTTCATCGCGCACTACTTCGAGAACTCCGAAGCCCGCGCCATGGGTGCGGGCCGGGACCTGTACTGCCTGCGCAGCGACGGCATCCGCGTGCCCGTCGAGATAGGGCTGAATCCTCTCCCCACCGCCGATGGCCTGTATGCCCTGGCATCGATCATCGACATCACCGAACGCAAGCGCCAGGAAGAGCGCATCATCCGGCTCAACGCCACGCTCGAACAGCAGGTCATGGAGCGTACGGAGCAAATCCGGACTTACTCTTCGCGCCTGACCGCAATTCTTCAGCACGCAGGCTACGCCATCGTAGCGACCGACATCGATGGAACCATCAATCTGTTCAATCCTGCGGCCGAACGGATGCTCGGCTACTCGGCGGACGAACTCATAGGCCAGAGTGGCATCGAATGCCTTCACGACGACGGCGACCTGCGCACGAAATCGGAGGAGCTGTCGGCAACGAGCGATCAGCGCGTGGCCCCGGCCTTCACCTGCATCGCATCGCACCTGGAGCGGCACGCCGTCGAAATTCCCGAGTGGAAATATCTTCGCAAGGATGGCGAGCCGTTGCCGGTCAGGCTGAGCATCAGCGTGCTTAGGGACGATCGGCAGGAAGCCATCGGCTATCTGGTGATGGCTTCCGATCTGACCGAGCAGAAGGCCCTGGACGCGGAACTGCGCAGGGCGATCAGCGAAGCGGAACAGGCCAACCGCTACAAGAGCGACTTTCTGGCGAACATGAGCCACGAGATAAGAACGCCCATGAACGCCATCATGGGCATGCTTTATCTGATGGACCGTGCGGAACTTCCCTCCGCCGCGCAGGATATGACCAGGAAGATCCGCCTTGCCGCCCAGTCACTGCTGAGCATCATCAACGACGTTCTGGATTTCTCCAAGATAGAAGCGGGCCGCATCGAGCTGGAAGACGAACCTTTCGATCTGGCGGACGTGATGGAGAGTGTGGCGGCGCTGATGGCTTCCGCAGTGGACGCCAAGGGCGTGGAGATGCTGATATCCCCTGCGCCACCAGCGGCGCGGTATGTGCGCGGAGACGCGCTTCGCCTGGGCCAAGTGTTGGTCAATCTGGTCAGCAATGCGATCAAGTTCACCCAGCAAGGCGAAGTCGTGCTGGACGTGGAACAGCTTGCCGGCGCCGAGGATGGAGGCGTCCATCTGCGATTCTCGGTTACCGATACGGGTATAGGTATTGCGGAAGAAAAGCAGCGGATGATTTTCTCGCCGTTCTCGCAGGTGGATTCTTCCACGACGCGCAAGTACGGGGGCACCGGATTGGGGCTGAGTATCTGCAGCCGCCTGGTCAAGTTGATGGGCGGTACCTTGGCGTTGGAGAGCCAGCCGGGGAAGGGCAGCCGGTTCTCTTTCGTAATCCCGTTGGCCTTGGACGCGGGGGCCGAGCCGAAAGCGAGCAAGGACAGGTATCGCGTGCTGGTGGTCGACGACCACGACATCGCCCGGGAACATCTGGGTCTGCTGGTCCGCGGCTTCGGCTGGACCGCGGATGTTGCCGATTCCGGCGAGCGGGCCATGCAAAGGCTGGACCGGCAAGATGCGACGCAATACGACATCGTGCTGATGGACTGGCAGATGCCGGGCATGGATGGCCTGGCGACGGCGGCGATGATCAGAAGCCGCATTCCGTCGCCGCGGCAACCGATCATCATCATGGTGACCGGCTTCGAGCGGAAGCTGATCGAACAGGATCCCTGCCGGGACGACGTCGATGCCGTGCTCACCAAGCCGATCACGGCCTCGGCGCTCTACAACGTCATCAACGAAGTATTGTGGCGGCGCGTCGGCAACGCCGCGCTGCCGGACAGGGTCTCGGTGGAGCAGCGACTGAGCGGTTACCGACTGTTGGTAGTGGACGACAGCGATATCAATCGCGAAGTGGCCCAGCGCATCCTTGAAGGCGAGGGCGCACGGGTCGAGCTCGCGGTGGACGGACGCCAGGCGCTGGAGATGTTGCAGGCGCAGGCCGATCGGTTCGATGTGGTTCTCATGGACGTGCAGATGCCCGAGATGGATGGCTACGAGGCCACCGCCAGGATACGCAAGTCGCCGGAGTTGGCGGAGATGCCCGTTATCGCGCTGACCGCTGGAGCCTTCAAACGGCAGCAGGACGCCGCGTTGCAGGCCGGCATGAACGCCTTCGTCGCCAAACCGTTCGAAGTGCCGGACTTGGTGGCCGCCATCCTGCAGTTCCCGCCCCACCATCCGCAGGAAAGCTTCAGTGACAAGCGGGTGCCGGCCTACGATGCCGGGCCGGTAGTGGAGGACATCGACCCGCAACTGCTGGACATCAGAAAGGGGCTCAGCTATTGGCGCGAGGCGGGACCCTACCGGCGTTATCTGGCTCAGTTCGCGCGTCGCTACACGGGAATGGCGGATGCGCTCGAGGCTTTTCTGCGGCGCGGCGACAAGGTCGGCGCTTGCGCAGAAATGCACAAGGTGCGCGGCGCGGCTTCTTCTCTGGCGCTGCCCTCGCTGGTGGCCGCCACGGCGGAGATGGAAGAACTCCTGCGCGACGGAAGGGATATCGACGACCTGATGGGCGGACTGCGATTGGTCCTGCGCGAAACCCTGGAGGACATCCATCAGTACGTCGGTTCGGAACCGATCGCAGAGACAGTGTCGGCGAGTCAGGGGCAGGATTCCATAGCCTTGCTGAGCGAGTTGCTGAAGGTTCTCGATAGCGACGATCCCGAATCCATCGACGCCGCTGCGGCGCCGCTTTCGGGCCGAATCCGGTTCGACGCCGCCGACAGGATATTCCAGTACATCGAAGAGTTCGATTTCCGCGGTGCGGAGGACTTCATTTGCGGGTTGATCCGCGATGCGGCCGCGAATGGCGCCATGGACAACCAAGGCGACGGCTAGGAGTACTGCATGCCTCAAGGTCCGATTCTGTGCGTTGACGATGAGCCGAACAACTTGGCGCTGTTCCGTCAGATACTCGGCGGCGAGTATCGCCTGGTGCTGGCGCGCGACGGCGCGCAAGCGCTACGCGCGGCCGAGAAGCACGCACCATCGCTCATCCTGCTGGATGTGGAGATGCCGGACATGGACGGATACGAAGTCGCATCGGCGCTCAAGTCCAATCCCGAAACCGAACACATCCCCATCATCTTCGTCACCTCGCTGGGTCGCGAGGCCGATGAGCGCACCGGTTTCGCCTGCGGCGGCGTGGACTACATCGCCAAGCCGGTCTCGCCTTTCATCTTGAGGGCGCGCGTCAACACGCATCTGTCTCTGGTTCGAGCCTCCGCGCTCAACAGCAGCTACCAGGATGCGATCCGGATGCTGGGCATCGCCGGCCATTACAACGATTCGGACACGGGCGTGCACATCTGGAGGATGGCCGCGTATGCGCGGATTCTGGCCGAGGCGGCCGGCTGGGAAGACGAGCGCGCCAAGTTGCTGGAACAAGCGGCCCCGATGCACGACACCGGCAAGATCGGTATTCCCGACGAGATCCTCAAGAAACCGGGAAAACTGTCCCCGCACGAGTGGGAGATCATGAAGCGCCATACGCAGATCGGCTACGAAATCCTCAGCCATAGCCAAGCGCCGCTTTTCCAGCTCGCCGCGGAGGTGGCGTTGAACCATCATGAGCGCTGGGACGGGACGGGCTATCCCGGTGCGTTGGCAGGCGAAGACATTCCGCAGTCGGCGCGGATCGTGGCGGTGGCCGATGTCTTCGATGCGCTCGCCATGCGCCGCCCATACAAGGAGGCCTGGCCCATGGACCAGGTCATCGCAAAGATCGAAGAAGGACGAGGCATGCACTTCGAACCGCGGATGGTGGATTTGTTCCTTGATTGCCTGCCGCGGCTGCTTGAAACCAAGGCGCACTGGGACAGCCGGGACTCCGATACTGCCCTCCCCGAGGACGGTATGGCTGATAAGAAATAACGGATTGCGGCGCCCCAGTCGCACCCACAGCGCATCCGCGACCAGCGACAAAGCAGGGGAATGCCGACGATGGTTGGGGTGGCACAGGGATGGCCGTAGAAAGACGGGCACCAGTCCTGCAGCACGCGAGCCAAGCTTTCTTTCGAGATGTGCGGAGCGAGCTCTTCTTACGATAGAAACGCGCAGCCCAGTCCTCACCAAGCTGCGTCGGAGCCCACTTTCGCTCGCATCGCTGTTCTTGCAGCGGGCCGATTGCTCCGGGCTGTGAAGTATTTACGTTGTAGACGGTGGTAGCAGGCGGTATGAGGCGGCGCCTATCCACTGGCATCCGGCCTCGGTTGGTGAAGCGTCGCACAAGGAAGAGTTGGCTCGGCATGGGCCGCGCGACTTTGCTGTCGACGATCCAAGTGCGCATGTTGGGCAGGACGGCGCGATGGGGCCGCGCGTACTTAGGGGCCGATCAAGGCTTCCAGGAGCTTGCACGCTATAAGCTGTTTTTTTACTGGCATCTGGCGCAAAAGCTCCAGCACCCGGCTTTCGATATCGTCCTGGGCGAAATCCCAGGCGACTGCGGCGGTATCGGATTCTGCGCTGAAATTGCTGGTATCGGGGCCTCTACCGGTCGCCAGCCATTCGAAGGTGGCGCCTGTAACCACCGCCAGCTTCGACAGGTGTTCGACGCTGGGATGAGTTCCATTCTCACTTTCCCATTGGGCAACAGCACTTCTCTGGACACCGACAAGCATCGCCAGTTCGGTCTGGGACAACTTGGCGCTGTTCCGCAACTTGCGGATACGGCACGGCATCGACAGCATTCAATCCCCCATGTGCGTATGTAAGCGATTCTGACTGCTAAACAACTCTTACAGAAAGTTGTAGCCAATCACTGACGCATGTTCAATTTCCCCTGTTGCGGATGGTAGTCGAATTCCGCGCTAAGGCGTACTAACCGCAATCACAGTTAGCGACTGTTGACCGCCGCCGTGGGGCGCCATATTAATTCCCCCAAGTAGCAGTGCACGGGGACAAACCAGCGGAGAACGTCTCGCTGGCGCTATGACATCGACTACATGGGGAGTAAGCCGATGAAGGACCTTCTGGGTATGGGGAAGCGCGCGCGCGGGCGGTACGTCCGTATGGCGTTGGCGGTTTCTCTGTCGGTGCTTGCCCTTCTGTTTTCGATCTCGCCGCCGGCCCGGGCCCAGGCCGGATGTACCGCAGGCGCCTGCGTGTCGGCTGGCCCCCGCCTGGTCCAGGTGGACAGTACCCAAGGGCCCTTGCTCAATCTTCTGTTCAGTACGCTGTTGCCCGGCACGACGGTCAATGTGAGCGTGTTGGATTGGAATGCATTGGCGCAGTCCGACATCAACTTGAACGCCTTGATCGCACAGCTGGGGTTGAACCTGGGTCTGAGCGATACCAGCCAGATACTCAACACCGACATCACATTGGCGCAATTGCAACTGGCGATGGCGCAGGTCTTGCAGGCCGACGGCAATACTGCGGCGGCCAATGCGCTTAATGCGTTGCCGCTGGGCGTGCCGGGTCTGGTCGGCACCATCCGTCTTTCGGATCTGCTTCAGATCGCATTGCCGCCTGGTTCGCTGGCGTTGGTGGAATTGGATCTGCTGGATCTGGTGACCGGCGCGGCGCAGCTGTACAACTACCGCAACGTTCTGACTACGCCGCAGCCGATAACGGTCAACACCGCTGCTTTGGGTTTGACGGGCGTGGCCAACCTGCAACTATGGCTTCAGGTGGTGGAACCGCCCGTCTACGTCTGCGGGCCGCAAGGCGCGTCCTTCCACACTGGCGCTATCCGCGTCAAACTCAACGTCGATGTGGCGCAGGGCCTGGATCTGCAAGCGGTCACCGATGCGATCCAAGCGCTGGGTCTGGGGTTGACCAACGTCACCCTGACTGCGGATGTGCTCAAACTTCAGCTCTATGCCGATATAGCCCGCGCCGAAGGCACCCTCACCGCGGTGGACGGCCTTGCCGGCACGGTGAGCTTCAACGCCCGCCCGGGCCTGGTGAACTTTTATATCGGCACCGTGGCCGACAGCGTGTTCTTCAATCGCACCACTGTGATCACCGATGCGGTCGTCACTCCCGTGGCCATCAACAATCTGGATCTTCGATTCAACGTCAACCTGCTGGGTGTGGGCCTGGTCGCAGTGCGCGTTCCCCTGACCGTGACGGCACGCGCGGCCGCAACCGGGTCGCCGTCGCTTCAGAGTTTTACCCTCAGCGGTCCGTATCCGCAGACCGTTACCGCCAGCAGCGGCACGGTGAGTGCGGGCACATTGATTGTGAGCCTGTTGAACAGCTTGGACATCAACGTCACCAGCGGAACGCCGACGGTGACGCTGCTGGGCGTTCCGATCGGCGTGCCGGCTGCATTGGTGCCGATTTTGAATACGGTCGTGAGTACGGTGGAGAGCGTTCTCGGATCGACCGCCACCACGGTGCTGCAACCGGTACTCAATACGCTGCTGGGCGGCCTGGTCGATAACCTGCTGGGCCTGCTGGGCATCCGGGTAGGAAACGCGATCTTCACGGTCGAAGGCGTCGCACGCTCCTGCGCTGCGTTGCTGACCCTGGCGAAGGTGCTGCAACCGGCGGAAGACCCCGGGCTATTCAATCTGAGCGTAAGCCAAAGCGGTGCCGTGGTGGCGGCGGCCAGCGATGTTGGAAACGGCGGCGCAACCACGCCTGCGGTCACGACTCCGGGAGCGGCGTACGACTTGGCCGAAGCCGCCGGCACGGGCACCACGCTCAGCCGCTACATCAGCACCTGGGCGTGCACCGACCAGAATGGAACCCAGATAAGTTCCGGCACCGGAAGCAGCTTCTCGTTATCCGCTCCCGCGCTCACCTCGGCTCCGGTCACCATTACCTGCCGGATCACCAATCGGGCGCGCCAGGCGGACGTATCGGTCAGCAAGTCGGATGGCAGCAGCACTTACACGCCCGGCGATACCGCAACGTATTCGATCACCGTCAGCAACGCAGGGCCGGATCCGGTCGTCGGCGCGGCCATCAACGACGTCCTTCCTGCGGGCGCCACGCTTTCCGCACCCTGGACCTGCGTCGCAACCGGCGGCTCCTGCGCCGCCGCCAGCGGCGGCGCGCCGGGACAACAGAACATCAGCGTTACGGTCGATCTTGCCGCAGGCGGTCAGGCGACGATCACCGTGCCCGTTGCGTTCAGCGCCGACCCCGCGGCGTATTGATTTCGAAGCAGGCCCAGGCAAGACCGACAGCAATGGACTGGGGAATGCGAATGGCCAGTATGGAAAACGCGGTAGCCACTTATGGCGGGAACAGGGATATGGCACAGGACGCTCCTGCACTACCGCGACGCATGCCCACCGGCATGAGAAGCGCGCTTGCGCGCTACGCCATGGCGGCCTCGATATTCCTGTCCGCCTTGACGGCCGGATTCGGCGCATTCGCCCAGACTTATCCGGGCACTCTGTCCAACACGGTCACCGTAACGCTGCCGGGAGACATTTCCGATCCCGCCGCCGGCAACAACAGCGCCACCGACAGCAATGCGCTTTCCCTGCAGGCCGATATCACGGTCTTGAAGACGCTGATCAGCGCTTCGCCAGCACTGGCCGGATCCCAGGTCGCTTATCGAATACAGGTCAGCAATGCCGGCCCCTCTTCAGTGTCGGGCGTGACGGTCACAGATACGTTGCCCAGTGAACTGAGCGCGATCAGCTGGACATGCGCGCCCGTCTCGGCAGGCTCAAGCTGCAGCGCGGCAGCGGGTACCGGCAACCTCAACTTGACGGTGGCACTTGCCGTAGGTGGCGCAGTCGTCATCGATGTCGCCGGCACCGCGCCGCTGGCGACACCGGCGACCATCGGCGCCAATACCGCCAGCGTGCTGCTACCGCCTTCCGTCACCGACCCCAACCCCGGCGACAACACCAGTACCACGCCACCGGTGGCGGTGTTGGCCAATCCACTTATAGCCAACGACGACGATGCCAGCGCCACGCCCGTGCCCGGCCTGGCCGGAGGGATTGCCGTACCCAATGTCCTGGCCAACGACAGCCTCAACGGTGCGACGGCTACCCTTGCCAGTGTGGATCTGAGTCTGGTCGACCCGGCCAGTCATCCGGGCGTGGCGCTCAACACAAGCAATGGAGAAGTAACGGTTGCGCCCGCCACGCCGGCGGCGACCTACACGCTTACTTACCGCATCTGCGAGCGGAGCAATCCGACCAATTGCGATACGGCCCTGGTAACCGTTGCCGTGTCGCCAGCAGTCATCCAGGCGGCCGACGACAACGCCGGGCCATTGAACGGAAACGCTGGCGGCGTGGGCGTCGTCAATGTGCTGTCGAACGATACGGTCGACGGCGGCCCGGCCGTTCTCTCGCAAATCACGCTGACGCCGACCAACAGCGGCCCATTGACGATCAATCCCAGCGGCAGCGTGGATGTTGCACCGAATACACCCGCCGGAACTTACACGGCGACCTAC
>Ga0247823_10002786_pt1 | contig 14390 bp, 6 predicted proteins | sample 13C_PalmiticAcid_2_FD_192426 | JGI IMG/M metagenome (GOLD analysis project Ga0247823, IMG submission 192426) | Soil microbial communities from agricultural site in Penn Yan, New York, United States - 13C_PalmiticAcid_Day30 | ecosystem: Environmental > Terrestrial > Soil > Agricultural land...
CACCCACACCCGCCCAAACCCTCCTCCCGGCGCCAGACCGTCTTCAACGTCGCCGCGGGCGAGGTCACCACCGGCCCACCCCCCAACTCCACCCGCACGGGACCGACAGCCCGCCGTAACACCGCCGTGGCCGCCGTCCTGGGCGGCGACCTGCACGCGCAGATCGTACGGCGGGGCGACGGACACGGCCACGGCCGGGGCAGGCGAGACGCAGCCGCGGCTGGCGCGGGGGATGTCGACATTGAGGTGCTGCTGCACGGCGCCGAGAAGCTGTGCGCCGTGTACCCGCTGCCCGGGGCGCTCGAGCGGATCCCCGCGCAGAGGCAGAAGTATGCGCAGCAGAGCAGCACGCTGGCGTACTACGAGGCCAAGGTCGGCGAACAGCAGGGGGCGTTGGAGCGGATGAATCTGGAGAGGGTGTTGAGTGAGGGGGAGGGGGAGGATGAGAATGAGGAAGAAGGGCAGGGTGCGGGTGCGGAAGGGGCGGCCATGACAGAGGAGGATCTGAGGAGGGAAGAAGAGGAGGTGAGGGAGCTGGATAGGAAGAAGAAGGAGCTGCAGGCGCGGTTGAGGGCTATCGAGCGGGATCTGGGTGGTCTGCTCGATATCTGAGTACCGGCCTTGGCTCACTCCTCATTAAGCACGGGGCTACCATGCCGGAAAGTTTTTGGACGGATGAACCAAGTTGGCAAAGGTGAGTCTTGCAGTATTCCTCAGAGCTAGCAGCTCACCCCCTCGGATGAGCCGGTGCTAACATCTGGCGCAGACTTCTTGGCGCGCACAAACACCTCCAGGAACCGCTGTACATCCTGTGCGCCCTCCAGCTGATACTGCCCATTGATGGTAAAGTTGGGGACGCCGTGGATGCCCCGACGGTACGCCTCCTCGACTTCGCGATCCACCTCTTGGCCTCCTTTGCCCTTGTCGAGCCAGTCCTTCACCTCGGCCTTGTCCAACCCGGCCTTCTCACCAATTGCGACCAGTGCGTCCTGGGAGGTGATGTCGGCGTCCTCTTCAAAGTGACTTCTGAAGAGAGTCGAGATGAGGCGGTCCTCGGCCTCGCTGGACTTGGTCTTGGCCAGCTGCACGAGCCTGTGAGCATCACGGGTGTTGCCGAGCTTTCCCTGGAGCGAGAACTTGATGCCTTCGGCTTCGCCCAGTGTTTTGAGGTGGGCGGTTGCCATGGCCATGCGCTCGGGGCCATACTTCTTTGCCAGGTGGACGTTTCGGTCGACGCCAGTCTTGGGCAGGGTGGGGTCCAGGTAGAAGGGGTGCCAGCTAACACTGAATGTGTCGTTGGCGCCACCGGAGACGTCCCGTTTGTATGTCTCTATGGCGCGCTCTAGGCGCTTCTTCCCAACATAGCACTTTGGGGCGTGTATTAGTGGGAATCAGACAGAACCAGCGAAATCAAGACTAAACTGCTCACCCAGGGGCAGATGGCGTCTGAGACGATTTTGATCTGGAAGTTTGCCATGCTTAAGAGCAGTTGTTCTGTTGCCGACTTGAGTGCAAAAGTTGGGTCGATGGGTGATGGCAGGTGGCCGGGTTTGGGAATGGCTTCGGTTTTATTCTTGGGATGTTGCCCCTCACTGCCCCTTGAGCACGCCAGAGCTGGATAAAGTTGATGACAAATCCGTTGAGCCCGAGGTTCCCGGAGTTGCAGAACTTGACCTTTCGCACGACGGCAGACTCGAGTGAATTAATGAACTTTATCCCATTGATTGTGGTTTCTATCGCCTCTTTTCAAGGCTTCGCATCGCATCCATGCCATCTCATGATGTGCTCCAGCCCGTGGTCGCCTGAGCGGCGAGACCACTGGGTTGTTTTGAGGTACATAGATCACGCAGAGATTGGTCCCATTCCTGAGAGATGTCATATCAACACTGCTCTCCGAAACTCGAGCAAAAATGAGCCATCATCTGCGATGCGCGGGGACAGTGACGCAGTGGTTGCCATTCCGAATGTTTGGGTCCGGAGCTGGAGTGCTGCAGGCGGCTGCAGACTGGATCCGCGGGGGACCGGCAAGGCTGCGTCACCTGGTGGGGCAACGGCAGCGCCAGGGACCTAGGCCGAGCCTGACTGCGCCCCTGTTCCTCCTGCCAAGACCTGGCGCCAATGCAACCTTGTTCGCGAGTGTCGGGCCAACGAGCTGAAAGTAAATAAAAGTCGGTGGTTGGGACAACGGCATCAGGGATGCAGCCAGTCGCACCAGCGCATTCCACCTCTCGGAAAAGCGGATGGCGGGCCAGATCCTCCTCCACGCAGGTCTGATTCCAGTTCTCCAGTTTCCTCCTTTGATCAACGAGATCCCATACCATACCTCCCATTCCAGCCACCGACATTCGTTGCGCACATCGCACATCACACTCCAACTCACGACTCTCGACTCGTTCGCAAGGTGAGTGCAACCAGAGCGGACACTTTGCTTCTACATGCCGCATGCAATGCAGCGCACGCTCCTTGTTTCCCACTCTTGCGGTGCATCGTGCTAACGCCTGTGTCGCGCAGTTGAGGCAAGCAAGCCGGCCAAACGCAGGCCCATAGCTCCTTAGCAAACTGGCGTTGGTATCACCCAAGCTATCTTACCTCCCTGCTTGTCTGTCTGCTGGACAAGCGACTTGACTTCACGCCAGAGGTGGCGGCACTCTCCTTGATCTTCTCTGTATAGACCTCCTCGTTTCTGTCGAGCAACCGACCGATCGCTCGGTATCGCATTGTCACCACTTGCCTCCTCGCCGAGCCGACGCGAGACATCACCCGAGACAGAGCGACGCGAGACACGGGAGAGGCTGCTCGCAACATTCCAACGCAGCACCAGCTGGGAGCCCAGTGTTGCTGGACAGGAAAGGGACCAAGTGTTGCAGCCACCGGCGCAACTTGACCCAACCGTCGCTCCGACGCTCGCGGGGGACCGGTGTGGGCTCTACGAGCGGCATCACAGCAGTCGGAAAGTAGCAGGACACCACAGAAAAGCCCAAGATGGCAACCAGGTTCCAATTAGGATGGTACCGTAAGTACACACCTTCCCCAGCCTCGACTCATCCCCACGTGGTTCTGCTGCGAGCTGGAATGGGGTGCGATGGAACCGGAATTCCTCACTGACACACTGGACAGGATGGGTACCATTCCTAGGATATCACCACGTGTTGATGATCTTGATAGCGGTGGCCATAATATTGCTGTGTAAGCCCTTGTTCTTTCCTCGCTCGCTCATGCGCCGCGTCGCTGACAACCCGCCCCAACAGCGCTCCTTTTGGCCGGATGCTCGTCCTCCTCACCCCTGATTCCCGACATTTTCCTCCTCTCGCTCTACTACCAGCGCTACACGGCCACGCCTGACACGGCCCAAGTCGACTACAACGTCAACAATGCCATCGCCAACATCGTGGGCGGCGCCCGCCTGCAGGCCCGCGTGGGCTACTTTGGCATCTGCGTGAGCCCCGACGGCGGCTCGTGGCTGTGCAGCAACAACGCGACGACGCTGGCAAACGAGGTGTCGGTCGACCAGGATCCGCTCAACCTCATCTGGCTGGCCAGCCAGTTCAAGGACATGATTGTGTTTCCCTACCTCCTGTAAGTCCTTTTTCACGCTGCCTCTCTCTCTGCCACACACATGCAACGGAAAACGAAAGGACCAGACTAACAAAACCCCCTTCCAGCATCATCGCCATCATCTTCGCCTTCATCTGCCTCCTCCTCCTCGCCACCTTCCCCGGCTGGCACGAGGAAGAGGACAGCGAGGGCTCCGAGCGCGAGGTCAAGCCCTTCCCCTCCCGGCCCGTCAGCCAGGTCGCCCTGGCCATCATCTTCATCGCCTCCATCTTCGTGCTCGTGTCCGTCCTCTGGCAGCACACGGCCTCGGTCGCCGCCAGCATCATCGCCCAGGACTTGGCCAACGGCAGCGTGCTGTCGGGCGTCGGCTCCTCGGCCATGGTCATGGGCTGGTTCAGCTTCACGCTGCTCATCATCGTCACGATCGGGCTGCTGGTCATGATATTGAGCATGCAGGTGCTGGAGCACATCATGGATTGATGAAGACGGGAAAGAAAGGGAAGGGGGTTGTATTGATTACGCTACATACGGCATGCATGACTGGATGATGAAGTTTGGGATGGATGGGAATGAAAGATGAAGAAAGGGATTTATGGATGGATGGGATGGGACATGGGAGTGAAGGGGTGGCAACGGGACCGGCCAGCTGACGCCTTTTCAGAAGGGAAATCGGCAGCGACGATATGGCAAAGAGCGGATTACTGGTGCAGGGAGGAGGAGGAGGGTATCTGGCGCCATCTCCGCGAGGCCACGGCCACACGTCACGATATGGGTGGTCTTGTTATTTACAGCGCATGTTGTTTCTTGTTTTCGGCTTCGATGTGTCCATATAATGGGGAGAAGGGGCAAACAGGCATTCGGGCGGGGGAAATCTGGGTTACTGTACCGATGTGTGATGGAGGACTCTCGACATACATCGAAAGGGGGTGACGGACCATGTATTGGATGGACGAACCTTGTCGTCGTCGTGTGTGGGTATATATAGCGAGAAGCAGCATAAATGGATTTGGAGTTTAGGTTTTGGGAAGCCGTTAGGTCGTTACTGTTCATACCTAAATTACATGCTCTCTCATTTGGCTTTCCCGATGTTCTCTCAACTCATGAGACCACGTTGTTCCTAGATCTCGAAACAGAATCAGACATTGATGGGGTGAGACGGCCTTGCAAGTTTGCTACTCAACCCAAGCACAACAAAAATCGTAGTCCGAACCGAAACCCATGCGTATATGCCATTAATATCAACCCTACCGTGATATCCTAGATAAACCAAATCATGGACAATCCCAAAAACGCCATTTCTCGCCATGCCAAAGCCGATGAACCGTGGGATTATGTCCCTCCATGCAATGACCAAGAAAAGAAACCCGGGGTCCCCTCGCCCATCCACACAGCCCACGGCCTTAAATCTCCCAAAACACCAAATATCGTTCAGTACCGTACCATGCCTACGTCGGCCTCCTAAAAGGATGCGCCTCCGTATTCAGCACCCACTCATCCAGCGAGATGACGTCGGGCGTCTCGAACAGCAGGTAAAAGTACTTGAGCGTCTCGGCCAGCCAGAAGCTCTCCATGCTGTCCTCCATCGTGTCCTCCCTGCGGGCGGGCGTGTCGGTGGACGTGACGTCGCGGATGGCGCTGTGGCCGGCGTCGGTGCGCGTCGCGCGCACCACCGCCTCGAACATGCGCCAGCCCTTTTCCTGCCACAGCGGGTTGCCCGTGATGCGGTACATGTACCAGACGGACTCGATGGCTTCGGGCCTGTGGATTTGGTGGGTGTGAGGGTTAGCTAAAAGGAGAGGTTTCTGGGTATGTGAGAGAAGCGTACCTGAGGATGTACCGTCTGTCGTTCAGGGTGACGAAGCCCGAGGGGATGTGCTCCTTCTGGATGCGCTGGGTGACGTATTCGAGGTGCGTCTGTGGCTTGGTGGGCGCAGGCGGTATGGCCACTTGGCTCAGGGGCTTCTGGTTCGAGGGGTCGCTCTGGCTGGGGGAGTTGAGATTGAGGCTGTTTTGAAGGTCCCGGGTCTTCTCCTCGTTGCCAGAGTTAGGAGTGCCTTGAACGGGAACGTCCTTGCTCTCCACAAAATCCCGCTTCTGAACGCCGGACGCGGGCGGAGCGTGCTTGGTTTGCCAGCCTGGCGTTCCCTGTTGACCAGGGAGCGTGTTGTTAACCGGGCGCTTTTTCCGTTCCTCCTCCTCTGCAGCCCTTCTCTGGGCCTCCGCCTGGCGCTTCAACTCCTCGGCTTGTTTCTGGGCTTCAGCTTCCTGCTCCAGCTCTTCCACCTGCTTTTTCCACTGAGCCAAGCTGGTATAGTAGTCTTCCATCTGCTTCTCGCGGTGTTCGGCGCTCGAGTCGAGGGCCTTATACCACGTCGCTTCGTCGAAGTGGCAGTCATCCGGTTTTTTGCAGGGCAAGACGCTCGAATATTCGGGCATAATGCCCGAGGGCATAACCTCATACGCCCAGACGCAGCCATCGGCGAGCTTTATGCCTATCTCGACATCCTCGGGACGGTCGAAGATCTTGCCGCCGAGCCCAAACATGCCACCCAGGAAGCAAGTCAGGTGGGTGACTTCCCAGTCGTAGCTCAGTTTCTGGGCGGTCCCGTCGGTGCTGTATGCCTTGGCCGAGAAGAGGATGTCCGGGTCGCCCTCGGCCATGGGGCGGAAGAGGAGATACTGCTTCACCGCTTCGGCCGTCTTTTCATGCATGGTGCGATACTTGGGCTCAAGGCCGCCCAGCAGGAGGTACTGTTTCGGGAAGTACTCGTACGCCGAGTCCTGGTTCCCGCCCATGCTGTACGAGCCCCCTCCGTAGCTTCCGCTTGTCAGATTTTGCGCGACACACTCCCAGTCCGCTGGCAAGCCCTTTGCGTTGAAGGGGGCCGGGGCGCTGTTTGGCGGCCCATCTCGCTTCTGGGGTCCGCGATGGAACCCTGTGTTGCTGTCACCGCCCGTGCTTGCAACCTGATATTCATTCGCGGATCCGTAGTCGTTGCTCGGAGCTGTGTATCCCACCGGATCGTTGCCCAGTTCTGCGTCACCCGCCTGTCTCTGTGCGGCGTCGCTGCTGTTTTCCAAGGTGGACGGCAGAGGGGCGGTTTTGTTGCAGCCAGAAGCATCGACCGTCTGGGGAAAGATGCCAGGGATGGCCGTGCCGTTCTCACGGTTCTGGAGGTCCTCGAAGGCGTCGGTAATGCGGGCAATTGCATCGTAATACTTCTGCTTGCCGGTGAGCTGGGCGAGGCGGGTGAACTCCATGCTCATAGAACCGAGCTCGGCGACGCCGGCGCTTGCAGATGCACGCTTTGGGTTCACATTGTAAACGGGCTTCCAGCTGTAGTACAGAATAGGCAGGCGGTTGGGCGTGTCAAAGACGCTCATGAGAATTTCAGCCAGCTCGACGGCCTTGTCCAGCAGCACGCGGTACTTGTCGTCCTGTCCCGTCACGTCGAAGGCGCCCACCAGACCGCCTAGATACCGGATGATGGTCTCAAAAACGGGGATGTCCTCCCGGTAAGGCGTCGTGGTGAAGTCGATCTCCTTGACCGCCTTCACGGCGTCATCAAACTCGTCCTTTAGCCCCATGATCCAGAGGGTATCCAGCGAGTCGACCATGGTCGCAGCCCAGCCGCAGAAGGGATCCTTGGACTCTTTGGTGACGGGCTTGATCTCGTCGTGGGTCCAGGCGTACTTCTTGTAGTTGGACCACGCGTGCACGGCTTCCGCCTTGACCTTGGCCAGGCGCTCCTCGCGCTTCTCCTTGGCCGCAGCCGATTCCTCACCAAACGCGAACTGGACCGAGGGAATGGGCTTGGGCTTGCCGGTGGGCAGCATGATGAGCGACTCCTCGGGCACGGGGAACCATTCCTTGGGCTTCTGCCAATGCACGGTTGTGGTAGGGACAGGGTCCTGCTGCGAGTCGCCAAACTGGAAACCCGCGTTGTTGTTCTGCTTCTGGTAGTCGTCGTGGGTGGAAGGCGGCCTCATGCCAGGCACGGTGGCAGCCTTGGTCGGCTTAGGTTGGTCGACAACGGCAGCCTTGTCCGTACCATCCGCATCGTCGGCATCAGGGCCAGCTGGGCTCGGTGGTTCGGGCGCCTTGGTGGGTAGTCCGTAGCCCCCTTTGCCGGCGTCGGCTGTCTTCAGCTGCGGGATCCTAATCGTCGGTTCCTGGTTTGGCACAGGATGGGCATCGCTGTCGTCCTTGTGCGCCGGCGGAGGTGACTGTTGTGGAGGCGGGTTCTGTGGTGGGTTCTGGGGTCTTGTGGTGCCCTGGCTCTCGGGTCTATGCTCGCGCTCGTGCTCGTGCTCGTGGTTGGGCTTCGATGCGGGTGCTGGAGGCGGGGGTTGGGGCCTCGGCTGGCCCTGCGGGTTTGGCCTGCTGTGCCATAGCTCTTGTGAGTGATCCCATTGCGAGTTCTTGGAGACGTGGTAGAGCAGCACGGTAATGACGAGGGCGCAGATGAGGAGCACGCGATACCGCCTGAGACGGAGCATGGCGACGGTAATGGGCCAGAAACGAGGACTCTCGGCGGCGGGTGCAGGTCAGGAGGAGCCCAACGAGGCAACGCTCGTGGGACGGATCGGGAGGTTTAGTGTTGAAGGATAAGGGAGGTGTTCTAGCCGCAGCTCAAGAATGGCATGGCTGAACGCTCTCTGCTGCTGACACCCGAGTTGTAAGTTGGGCAGATGGCATCGGCAAGACCCACGCAACAAAACCTCAATCAAGCCCACGCTGTCGGCATAGAGCAGCGAATACCAGGGAGCAAATGGCGCTCGAGTCAAGAAACACTGAAACAGCCAGAGAAGCAACGGGGAAAGCTCAAAAGCACCCCGACCCGACAAGAAAAAAGCCAAGCCGGGGGAAAATCGCCGTCGAGCGCAAAGGGGACATGACCGAATCATGGACCGAGGCGCGCCAAGACCACCGCGCCGTCCCACATTCCCTGTTGGTCTTACTGCTGTCCATAATGGAGGTCTGGAGTCTTGGCATTTATCATCGAAGGGAGGATGGAGGAGGGACAAGGTTGCGTTTGATGAAGCAGCAGCTGGCAGATTGGGCGGATTCTCACCTCGAAAAAAGACGAGGGTTGGTTGGTTAATTGGCCGGGTTGATCAATCAAAACATAAATGGAAGGGGCCGTCTTCAATCTGGCATTCTCTCCAGTGCGCGGAATCCAAATATTGTGGGAAAGTGTCAAGACCGCAACTCCCACTTGACCCAAGGCGGCGCCGCCACCGATCAAACCCCATTCATTGTGGACAACTGGCACAACTGGCACAACCCTCCGACTGCTCGGCTATAATCTCATCACAAATTCCTGGCGTTGCCAAAGTCATTCCGAACTTGCATCCCCGATAGTGCTGCCCTCCCATCCACACACACGGAGATTTAACAATGTGACCATGCACAGTTGCGCGAGCTAAAAGACGTCCCGAATTGAGCCCCGCGCAGACGTTGCGGGGTAAGGTCGTGGATTTTGAATGTACATCCTGAGAGCTGTGTGTACTGCATGGAACGATGAGAACGACATCTCTGCCAATGTTCTCTGCTGCATAGTCTGGATTTGTAGTGTTGTCATTTGTTCAGTTGTTTTTTTTAAGTTTTTTTTTTTTTTTTCTGGCCTTCGTTTTCCTGTTTGCACCAGACTCAGGAGCAAGGAAACAAGAGACACATGTCTCGGCCATTGTGCAGAAACAGTGCAACTCTTCTCGACCGCTCTTGCAAAGGCAGGGATCCCGGTTCAGGCAGGCGACCCTGCAGCGGACCCAGGGATCTCCAAAGAGCTGCAATCCGTGGATCCATGTGCCGAGAGCCGAGAGCTGGGGTCAACAAAGTCACCCGCACCACCGAAGCGTCGATCGATCAATGCCAACTGCCGCCCCGGCTTAATTTACACATCCGAATTGAAATCGCTATCATGATTTTCGAGCAAGTAATATGGCTTCCAGACCAGATACAACAACAAGAATACCGAAAACGCCGGCGCTGGCTCGCCTCTTTTCAAGCAGCAATATCGAGAAACGAGAAACAGTAGCCACACAGTCAAAACAAAGCCCCTGAGACCCAACTACTTGAAGGTCCCCCTGATCTTGGCATAGAGGTCGGTATCCAAAAAGCTGAAGTTCGGATCGAGCTCGGGGAACGGGTGCTGCGAGAGAAGCACATCCGCCGTCGGCCGGTCCGTTGCGTCCCTGTGAGGCATGTCAGCTTCGATTTTGGGAGGGACAAGAGGGAAAGGAAAAAAAAAAAAAAAAAAGGAGACACATACACCGTAAAGCAGTCCAGCATAAAGGCGAGCGCAATCGGACTAATCGTCACATCGTCCGGCAGCGGCGGCGACTCGCCATTGGCAATCTTGTACATGGCGCCGACGGCCTCGTCCTTGGCCCACGGCCTGCGCCCCGCAAACATCTCGAGCACCACGCACCCCATCGACCAGATGTCCACCTTGGCGCTGTAGCCCTCGAACTCGGCCCGCACCACCTCGGGCGCCATCCAGAACACGGACCCCTGCATCGAGTTGGTCTTGTCGTTGCCGTAGATGTTGTCCGTCTTCTTGCTGATGCCAAAGTCGCTGATCTTGCACGTGCCGTCCAGGTCCAGCAGGATGTTGTCCGCCTTGAGGTCCCGGTGCAGGATCCCCTCGCGGTGCAGGTACGCCAGCCCCGAGAGCGTCTGCCGCGTGAGCGACGCCACCACGGGCTCCTCGAACCGCCCGTGCTTGCGCAGGCACGACCCGATCGAGCCACCGGAAATGTACTCGAGGAAGATGGAGATGCTCATCTCCTTGCGCTCGCACCCCAGGTACTGCACAATGTTGACGTGGTCGAGGTGCTGCATCGTGTCGATCTCGCGGTCCAGCGCCGCCACCAGCTCCAGCATCTTCTTCTTGTCGCCCTGCGCCGCCTTGGGGTTGACTTCGACCTCCTTGACCGCCAGGAACTCGCCCGTTGTCGCGTTCATGCCCAGGTATACCCGCCCAAACGTGCCCTTGCCGATCAGCTGGCCCTTGAACCACCGGAACGTCGTCTGCCGCTTGGGCAGGCTGCTTTGCTGCGTCGGCAGGCTGTCCTGCGGGATCGTGCTGAGACCCAGCGCCAGGTTGAGCGACCCGCGCTCCGGCCGGATCTGGACAATGTTGGCGTTGAACATCTTGGTGCTCTTGCGCCGCATCAGGTTGGTGTTTTTGGCTGCGGTCGCGCCCGCGCTCGGCGGTTGCATCTGCCCCGACGTTTGCGTGTAGCGCTTGCTTGCCTCGTGCGCCCCGCGCGCAACTTCTCTGATCGACTTCATGCGGCCCAGCCCGCCCGACCGGCGCATGCTGCGGTGTGCCAGTGTCTGCATCGACACGGGCCGCGAGTCAAGCGCCTTTAGCGTGGATTCGTCGGAGCCGAGCGTGTCGCTCTCTCTCTCGTTGTAGATGGACGAAACCCTGTTGTGGTTGGACGACAGACCTGCTGGTAGGGGGGGCATCGGTGGCAGACCGGAGGGTCCAGCAGAGTTGTGTTCCGACTGGTTCTCATCCGCCTCGGCGATGGGCGAAGGAGGCATGTCCTGCTCCTCTCCCTCCTCGAGGACTGGTTGATCCACGTCGACGTTCGGGAAGAAGTCCTCGAGGTTGTTGATGAGGGCATCGGTCGGGGGACGGTTGGCCCAAACGTCCTTCTCGATGAACGACTTGCGTCTGTTGAGCTTGTTCTCGCGCTGCTCCGACTCCCAACCCTCAGAACCTGGTGTACCAGGGGTGGTGCGCCGCTGCGAAGACTGGCCGCTCGAGCCGTCCTCCTCGAGGTCAGCGAGCATCTTGCCGTCGCCGCCGGACTCCGGGGACCTGAAAGCCACCGAGAGCGTTTTCCTAGAGCGATTGGTGTTGACCCGGAGGCTCGGTCGTTTACCGTTGCCATCGGATTCGCCGCCCTCGGCTGGTTTTGGCGTCTTCTTGGGTACAGGGGTTTGGCGGGCCGAGATGGGAACGGCAAACAAACCGTCGTCCGAGTCGTCATCGCCCGAATCGTCGTCGGCAGCCGCATTGGTGCCGAGGAGAGTGGAGGTCTGCGAGAACCGTACATCGTTGTCCTGGAAGTCGGTATCGGGGCCGTGCGACTTGCGCTTCTTGCTGGCTGCCGTTGAAAAGGAGCCGCTCGGCCGGCGGGAGTTGGGGCTAACATCGCCCGGTGACGGAGCGCGTGCTGCTCGAGTAATCTTAGTCTCTGTCCAAAGGTGGGACCGGTCAGGACTTGGGCCGGCTCCGGCAGATCCCCGGTGCTCAGGGCTATGTGTCGGCGAGTAGTCCGGAACAACGAACGGCACATTCTTAGAGCTCCAGGTAGTAGCGCCTGGCGACCCTGGAGCGGGACCCAACCTTGGACTGTGCCCGCCGGAACCGGCACGTGCCCGTTGACCAAAGCCGACAGTGGACATGGCTCCCTTACCTCGTTCAGTAGTTTCAGTGTTGGCCACCGGCATCGAGGACACCCGGTGAGGCGACAACCCTCTTTGGCCGCCCGCAGCCGGGTGTCCGATACCAGCCATCCGTCCCGCCATCCCCACCAACAGACCGTGAATGCCGCCCTCTGGAGTCGGCATGCCCGGCCGTCTCCTCTGCTTCTCATACATGGGTTCCTCACGCAGGTCGGACGACGTGCGTTTTGGACGGCTGCCGTCCACGCTCCCTTGCGACAAGCGTGCCGCGTGCTGCTTCTTGCTCAATGAATTTGCCTTGAGCAGCGTCGCAGACGGGTCCTCGGGCGGTGCGGGCGCTTTGCGCTGCGGAAGCAGGGTATCGAGCTTCCTATCTTCGTAAGGCGAGAGTCTCGGCTGGTCAAAGTCCACGTTCCTGCCCACAATGCCGTATGGGGTCTCTGCAGACGGGCTGCCCTCTTTGGCCTCTCCAGCTTGCTTGCGCTTCGCAAGATAATCTTGCTGCTTCCGGAGCTGTTCGTTCCTGTATTGGTTGGCCTCTTCCGTCAACATCTTCTCATCGCGCTCCCGGCCCGTGAGCGTGTTCTGTCGCGAAGTCGGCGGCGACGAACTCGACCGCTGGCGCCCGTTAAGCTTGGCATATGCTTCCTCGTCCAGGGGCACAGACAGAAGTCCGGACGAGGACACCTGGCCGTCTGCATTCCGCCACTCGCCCGGACGGACGAACAACTTGAGGGACCCGACTGCGTCCCCCATGTGGTGCTTGGCGGTTAGTAGTTTCGCATCATCAAGTGGTTCTTCGTCATGCTCAAATTTGCCCAGTTCCGTAAGATAGACCTGGGCGCCGTCGCTATCGGGCAAGCCGAGATTGATGCAAACCAGCTGTCGCAGCTCAGATGACGTCGAAACATCCGTGACATCCAGCATGCGGTAGTTCCAGCAGTCGGCGGTGGCAAGAATAAAAACACGCCCGCTCCCGGCCCGTTTGGAAGCCGGACGTTCCAGCGAAGTTTCGCTCCCGTTGGCATGGCGGAATCCCGACAAGTGCATCTTGACGTGAAGCCCCGGGCTGGTCGGCGAATCATGGTCGTCGCCGAAGCCGTCATCCTTCTTCTTCTTGCCCCTGAGAAAGGACAAGAACGAGGTGCTACCTTTCGCACTTCCCGGGGGATCTGTCCCCGCACTCCTGTCTCCTGAATCTTGCGGCGAGGGTCGGTTGCCGTCTTGACCGTGGCGTCTCCCATGCCCGTCGGGACCGCGGGCGGCATTCACCACGTCGGCAATGTTCATGCCGCCCTTCAGCATCGCGGCTGCGTCGGCCGGGACACCGGACCCGTATTTCGCGGTGTTGGATGACATGGAGTCGGTGCTGTTGCGTGAACGATGGCCAAACATGCTGGTGTGTGGCGATGCGGACACGTTGCCTGCGGTGGAGGACGGTGGTAAGAGGCCCGACTGAGGAATTGGGCTCCCGCTCGGGCTGTCCCTTCCTAGTGACGAGGGGCCGCGGAACGAGCCTGCCTCGCCCAACTCGGGAATGCCTGGGCTGTGGCGACGGGTAACCTCCGTATCAATATTCTTCATGACGCTCCTGTGGTTTGCCTCGGAGCTCATGGTGTTGTTCAGCGTTGGCATAGTGGTCGCCCGCGACTGTGAAAACCTCCGTCCGCCGAAGCCAGGACCAGGGGCTTTGATGGGGGTGTTGGGGGACTCGGCAGAGTCAGCCATGGTATTGGGTGGAGCAACCGCGCTTGCGGACTCCTTACGGGCATGGCCAGCCGATGCCTTGGACGGGTCGACCGGTCGCCCTGTAACAATGGCCCGGATCAGCCGCCGGATCCTCTTTCCCTCCTCTCTCTCCTTGGGCATATCCCAGGCCCCTCCGTTTTTGGTACACTCCCGATTCAGCTGGGGATAAACCTGCTGATGCATCATGCCAAAGTTTCCGCGGCCGACGTGACTGCTCCCGAGTTCGAGGAAAGGGGCTCCGTAGAGGTTGAGAAACTTGAAGGTATCCTGCCACTCTCTGGAGAAATTGTTGGCCTGGAGCCATGCCAGCACCTTCTCAAGGGGCCATTGGGTCGCAAGATCGGGCGGGACTGATGACCATCCGGTGCTGGAATTGGTAGCGGTAGACAGCCCCCTCTGGCCCATGGCGGCAACGTAGAGCCTGTCGCGGCCCGATGTCTCGTCGAGCGGTGTGGCAGCCGCCGAGTCCAGCCCAGCGGCGCTCCAGGTGTGGATGCCATCATCGGCCAGTCCCAGCCCCGGAATCCCAACGCCCTCTCCGTAAGTGTCTCCCTGCGGGATATATGTTGCGCTCATCTGCTCGCTCGGGGGCGGAGGAGGGGGCACGGCGAGGGTCGCGGGGCCGGAGGAGGTCGCGGCATTGGCGGCGGCGATGGCC